>Ga0209277_10000217_pt1 | contig 30701 bp, 21 predicted proteins | sample JI81AbrownDNA_FD_187503 | JGI IMG/M metagenome (GOLD analysis project Ga0209277, IMG submission 187503) | Wastewater effluent complex algal communities from Wisconsin, to seasonally profile nutrient transformation and Carbon sequestration -... | ecosystem: Engineered > WWTP > Effluent > Algae... | reverse complement strand
GCGCGGGTTCGGTATGGGTTAGCTAGACAGATAGGTTTGGTAAACCCACGCTTCACCAACTCAGCAGCTATCTCATCTACTGTTAACGTAATGTACGATTCACCGTAGATCCCCCATATGCGATTTAAATCCGTGATGGCATGGTCTACCTTATCATGATTCATTCGAATGGCTACGGCTACGCTATCCGAAAATCCAAACGGATAGGTATCGATAAATTGATAACCTTCACCGATGGGTAATTGTGTTAACACATACGGGGATCCTTTAGCATTGTCTTCTGATTTAGGCATTCTAAGTAATGAATACACGTGACCCTCATGTGTAACTACCACAGCAATCGTTCCAGACACTGTTTCATCTCGCGCAAAGGGACGACCAGCAATATAGTCCATAGCCATGGCACTAGGGCGCCAGTAACACACTACAAAGCCATGTGGCGTGTAGAATCCATCTAGCGATATATGCTGCAAAGAACGCCCTGTAATGTACCCACGACGTAACGGAAAAGTAATGCTACGATCTTTTACAACAACCATTGACATAGACATGTTACGCCTCCTCTGCTGGTGCAACAAATGGTAATAGGCTGGATTGACATACGTGATTTATTGTAGGTGCTCTACGTCCAGAAATGTACTCAATCGCGTCGGATGCTACTTCGCACATTTTCTCTACGGTTAATGGCGTCTCTGGGTGGATATATTCAGTTATCATTAGCGCAGTATACACCGCATTTCCAAACGTACCATTCACGATAACATCTGTGTTTTCGACACGTACGAACACACCTGAATATTTGGGGTCACGATCATATACCGCATCGCGTGTCATTAACATGACGTGTTGGTTTTTAAACAACGAATGTGCATGGTCGCGCGCATCGTCTTCAGGATGTAAGCTGTATGGCTTTTTCGTTGCGATAGCCATGGTCAATATACCCGCCAAATACGTTTCCATTTCCCATAGTTGCGCACGTAACAGTTTAGACCCACAATAGCTAAATGCAAATCGTTGGCATGCAGAGACATGTAGTTTTTGCATGTCACCTAAACGTACACAGTCGTCGTTTTCATTGATGCAGAGTCTATCTGCTAACATGACGTTACGCATGTATAAACACATGGACATGATGAAATTCCTTCAAAAAATAAAGATGGCATATCTGCACATGGGTTATACCCATGTGCAGATATGTGTGTTTGTTACAGGGTAGTGGTAGGACGGTGCTCGTCTAGTTCACCACCTTGGAATGGGGTGGTTGCATCACGGAACTCGGTGATTAATCGAGTTCTTTCTTCTTCTAAATCCAACAGACGCTGGATATGGTTGTTGTAGCGATTCACATCTGTTTTCGTTGCCATGCGTACGCGGTATGCGTCTGTTACGAATACCGTTGTCGCTACGTTGGCGCGCTGTGGATAATGATCAGGTTCAAACACTGCTAACACTACGGTAGGCACTAATGTGCGGCCATCATGTGGGTTAAACACAAACTCACCACGTGGTCTAAAAGCGCGGGGCGGTTCATATTGCATGTTGGGTTGGAGCACAGGATCAACGACAACATATACCACGCCGTATTGTAGCGGATGTGTGTTGGACATGCCAGCGGCACAGACCACCAAATCAGCTACTTTAAATTCGGCAGGTTTGGATGACATGGTCTGTGCAATTTGCACTAATTTATCGGTAGATTTCATTTTCGGGTTTCCATCAAAATAAGAAAAGACGACATAACACATTACCTCCACATCGGAGGTAATGTGAAGGGATATAACGGTTATACCATGGACAACGGACTGCCTGATTCGATGCAGCCTGACTGTGGCGCACGTGATTGGTCATCGCAACGGGTAGCTTCATCTAAGCTATTGCCAACAACTACGAGCTGATCATTTACATACAGCTTCAAACCAGCTGCGCTACCTGTGGGTAACTCGGCTACAGCGATACGCACAATACCAGTTTTGGTAGAGATGATAGCATCATCACCGTCCATGCCGGCTACAGTAACGTAGCGCTTTTCACCATCAGCAAACAAATCTGCGATGGTAACATTGTTAGGCAATGTCAATACGTTCAATTGAGACATGAGAAACTCCTGATTACACTAATTAAAGTTGACTTAAATCGATGGCTATGTCTGTGTCGGCGCCATCTTGACCGACTTGATGCGAGTATGTGTCTATAGATAATGCGGGTGCAGTATCCATTAACATTGCAGCCAGCTGCCGATGTACTTCAGCTGCTAATTCCACATTCGACATACCGACAATAATATCTCGAACATGTGTCATCAACACAGTAGCCACTTGCGTGACGTTGTTGTCGACTAATGCGGTGTTTAACTGACCGCCCAGTTGATGACTATAATGTTCAGTGTTAAATACATGTACATGTTTCGACATGTAAAAATCACCGACACTATCATCTTCTACTGCCGAGTTACCTTGGACAGCAGTAATGCAGCTGTCTGGGTCATGCAACAATAGTTCCATGAGAATGTACACAGAGACGTACAGTTCCGACGCATCCACAGTATCAAATGTAAAGTCATCGTCGATTACACAATGACACTCGATCGCTTTTAGACAATCTAACCACCGCGGGTCACGCATAGTTAAATGCTGTAACACATCGAGCAGTAACGGGTCTTCACCCAATGCGTTTGCTTCAATGTCGTTATACACACTGCGTAACAGCACGCCACCGATATCACCTGTATCATAACCAGCATCGTCTATCGTCAGTGCTACCAACTTTAGATAACCTAACTCAGGCAGTGCTTCGAAATCACCGATGTAATGCTTTAACAATGCTAAAGCATGTTCGGACAACACAGGCGTTTCGAATACACCTAGCGATGTCTGGTTATATAACCGCAATGTTGTCTTATACATGGCTCGACTCCGCAGCTGCCACAGGACGTTTCTCAGCAATAAGATCGGCGTACATTAACATGGTATCAACATCTAGTTCGCCATAAATGCGAACAAAATCTTTGGCTAATAGCTCACCAACAATTTCCATATGCAATGCCAACGAGCCAGTAGGAATATCATCAAATGAACGGTTCAAGAAGTTTCTAAAATCTTGATCTGCGTCACTGCTACGTATATCGTCATCCATAATAGCAGCAGGGATTTCAGAAATAAAACCATCGATGCTTCTACGTTTTGCTAATGGACGCAGTTTGGGATAATCATACACGTCAACTTCTTTAGCAGCCGGTTTATCATCACCATCTTTAGAATGGTCACGTCCACAATTTGGACAGTTCTTCGAAATTACATGGCCGTCGATAGCAGCAATTTCACAATCTGTTGCCAGACGCAAAAATACTGATGATACGGTGTACGGTACACAATCGCCATCATCGTCCATGTGCAGTATCTCTACATCGCATAGTACAGCACTGTATGCTTTATTGACATCATCAGACATCGGCATTGGGTTTTCGATATGTCGCAACACGATGTAGATTTCGTTACGGTTGGGGTGATGCACGGGGATAAACATATCTGCCGCCGTAACCACAGCCCCCGGCTCGAACTTTGTACGTGGTGCCATCCACATCGCAGCTTCTGCTTTTAACTTAGCCAAGCTAAATGGCACAGGGGTTTTGTTCTTAGACTCTTGACGTTCGCGAGCCATACGTTCAAACATATCGGTTAATGACATAATAAAATCCTCAAGTTAATGTAACGACAGGTTAGTGTCAGTTAAATAGTGTATATCTGTTATTTAATGCAGTTACACAACGCCTTCACTAAATATAGGTGCAACTGTGTTTGCTTCACACAGTGTATCCCACCACCACGGTGGAGTGATAAGTTGCCGATGTTGATCGCTTATGCCGTCATTATCGCTTATGTGTATTTCTACGCAATTAGGCGACTCTAGCATTTCTTTTACTAATCCAGTCGCACGATCGCCCGATTGATGTGCAACAATGTTTAAGTGGCTGAGATCAACAACAAAATCTATCCCGCTATCGAGTAGCTTGCCGTACTCTGCCCAGTTACTTATAAGCCATCGGTCATCGACCGTGGGGTAATGTCCCTCTAATCCAACACGCACACCTAACAGGTCTGCAATCTCGCGCGTGTTCTGGATCACTTCTAACAAACTACAATTTATTCGTTTGCCTGCGTGTAACGTGTACGTAGCGCCACAGAGACGATCGTTAAGCTCCTTAATTTTGTGAAACCACTCTTGGGCTGTCTGCCAATCACAAGCGTCTACAACGCGCGCTAGTGGCGATAGGCGGACATTGGCATGTAGACGCCATTCGACCCACGTCACCTCTTTTAACTTATCCACAAATTGCTCGTTTATAACCGTGGGGTTTTGTGGACATATTTGAATTCTGTCAAATGATAATTCTCCTAACAACGGTTCACGTATAGATGCATGACGTGCAGTTAAAACAGCTTGGTCTACTGCCATGCGTGGATAGGTGCCTGTGCTAAAATGGACAGGTCTTTGAAGTTCAGAGTTCAACTATGTGCTCCTCAGATGATTGATAATACGTTGTGTGGTATAATGTCACGGTGTTATCTGTTAGGTCGAATACTAACATCCCCCACCCACCTTCATTTATTTCCCACCCCGGAAACTGTGTCGATAGCGTAGTCCAAAAAAAACAATCGATCGCTTCTTTTATTGTTACACGACTTTCTATAAACACACATTTGGGTTTTTGATCATGCCACCCAGATACGTACTGAACCATATCTACATATTTGGATAACATGGCTTCTGCACTGATAGTGGCTGGATACCATGCTACTTCTTCAATGTCTCCACTATCTCCACCACCATGATATTCTAATTGCATTTCCATAATGCCTAAACTACCCAGTGCATTTAAAATGCTATCGCGGAGTTCTTCTAACACACTAGCTTCGTTGCGAGCACGTCGTGCAAATGACCTTAGCCATTCGTTGGGTGAGTTTAACAAAGCATCATTTTCATCGCTTGCTGAAAGAAGCGATCCTAATAAAGATTTAGACACTGTGCACCTCGACATATGCGGTAGCCGAAGCTACCGCATATAGGGATTATTTTAAGTTAGCAAATGCATTGGCTGCATAGCTACGTACACTGTCACGGATACCACGGCTTTCTGCGGTACTGCCACCACCCGAAGAATAACCTTCTGTGGTTTGACCATGCACCGTAACCATTTCACTACTGGGATCTGCAGGGCGTGCACGGTGTTGGTACTCACGACGTGTCTGTACCATGATTTCGTCACGACCTACTTTCAACTTCGCAGTAGTGGCAGCGATGTCTTTGTCTTTAGCCATGGCATCCACAGATGCTTCACCCGCAGCTAAACGAAAGGCATGTCGTGTGATTTCACGATGTTCATGCACGGCAGCTACTTGCTCCATTGTAGGATCACCTTCGCCTAACAATTTGGCATAGGTGTCATCAGGTGCCACGACCACATCGCCTTTGACTACTAAGGTAGGTTTGATAACATCCGCTAATTTACGTACACGAGCATTAATTGTTGCGGTTGCTGCTGTTGTATTGTCGCCCATTTTTGTTCTCCGTAGAGTGATTGTAAAATAGATATCAGGATGGGCATCTTGACATCAGTGGTGTTGTAGCGTTTATGTGCTACAGGTGATGGATGTTTAGTGAACATCTCATATGTCGATGCTGTATTTTTACAGCTGAATGATAGTGCAAATGGCATTCTTGTAGCGTGCCATGTAAATAATGTATTGTTGTGTTTATTTGGAATGCGACATATACCCCACCCGCGAGGGTGGGGTATATGCATTTTACCAACGTGCCCATGCAGGAACGATTAAACGACTGCCACGAATGGTTGGGTTCTTAGCTTCTACATAATCAGCCAACTGGATAATCGATGACTTGCGGTCATCTTCCATACCCGTGCCATCTGCAGCCAATGCAGCATTCTTAGCTAACATGATAACATCTTTAGTGAAACGTGTTTCTGTTAAACACTCTAACGATGGCGTATCGAACTTACAAGCAATATCAATACCACCTTCATTAACATGATCCCACGTTATAATCTCTAACGTGTTTTTGATAATGTCACCCGTAGCTGTGTCTAAAAAATCGTCCGTTAGCGAGCGTACAGAAAAGTATACGTTTTCATTGGGGTTTTCTAATGACTTAGCGAGGCATTCACCGTACGGACCTTTGGGTTTAACACGTCCACGCACAATAACCACAGGACTGCCATTTTTATCTTTGACCGTAGTCTCATCAATGTACACGTCTTTGATGTGATGTGAAACCATTTTCTCATCAATACGTAACACACGCATGAGATATTCTTTATCTGACATACCCGGCAACTTTTCGGGATGTTGGTATTCACCGTTTAATACGCCTTTCTTAATACGGCGCATTAGAATAGATGAATCTTCAAACAACTTACGTGCAGGTGCTAACGCATAAAACGCACCAGTGTTGTTGTAATAGTCCAACGCCCCTAATGTTACATCGTAATACCCTTCGGCATCACACACTAACTTACCCGTCTTGTTGACGCCATACAGCGCCGTACAAGCATACCGTACTGCAGCACCCATGATGTACTCCTACATTCGCAATAATGTTTCAATTGGCTCTGCTGTCTTACTAGGGTTAATAAGTGCAGAACGCAGCCCTTGGTCGAAATATGCTCCGTTGAGACGCGCTGTGGTATTGGTAGCACCTAGCGATACATTACGTAACGCTACGTTTACACATTCTAAACGCATCTCGCTATGTCTGTAATAGACAGTTTTATCTTTTGCATCGCGACAAATCGCTGCAGTAATCATCTCAATGGGTGTGTTATTCGCAGCAACATTAAAACCGGCATGGTAAGAAGCTGTTTCAAATATTTTAGCCAAGTCCTCGTAACCCATAAACGCAGGGGAGCGACCTTTAGCCATGAACTCATCATACACGTAATAACAGAGCGTGTCTTGTAACACGAGATTTCGGTTAGGGGTTAACTGAGCACCTTTATCAAAAGAAAACTCATAGTAGTCTTCACCACCTACGTCTACAGTTGTGGTGCTGGTAGGCATGATTTGCATCATAGCCATTGCACTGGACAACGCACAGGCATCGCCTACCACTAACAAGAACACCGCTAAGACACGTATCTCTGTTTCCACGATAGCCAGTTTATGCTCTTCATAACGCTTTGGCAAATACAACTTACAAGGCTGGATGACCGTAATGCTGCCATCATCCATTTCTTTGAGTGTAGATTTGACAATGGATTTATCGCGTCGAAGTTTACTAAAATCCATAGCCATCTCCCATTATAACGTTGTAGAAGGCACTAACTTGCTTTGCAGCGAAGCGGCCACAGTGTCAGCAATAGTTGAAGAGTAAATGTCTTCACCATTGAGTTTATCCGCAATATCATCGCCCGCTACTTGCACGACCACATCTTCGATTAACTGTACAATGTTAACCAGCGTCAACCCTGTAACTAATGCGCCGTCGTGAGTGTTTAATATCGGGTTACGTTTGATATCAATCAAACCAGCAAACCACAATGTCAACAGCTCAATAGTGGCTAACAAAGCCACCTCACGCACATCTAAGTCAGCATGGATTTTAGCTACGCCTTCCATGTTGTCTAGAATGGTACGAACATCGCGGTTAGCAAACAGTACGGAACACACCAACTTACGTACGGTGCGATAAATCGAATCGCCTGCTACATCGTTGATGTACACGTTCTCTAATAGCGTGGCTAATTTGACATGCATGTCGCCACGGCTACCTGCGGTGATTTGCGCGTCGGGCATGTCATTAATACATTGTGTTAATGCATCACGCAATGCGGACAGGACAACAGAGAACTCGCGACTGTTTTGTGCAGAGCGTACAACAGTCATGCGGTATTTCCATGACGATTCATAATGCTCGCGCTTTTCAATCAACGTGCCAAAACCCATTTCACGGTCAGTAACAGATGATCCTAACAGGATTTCCGGTGTACCGCCTTCACTTAACCACTGGGTATATACATCGCCGTTTACCACGAGATGGCCACAGGTAGGTTGGTCTGCACGGAACTCAGCATTCTGCATAGGCCATTGAATTACCAAACGACGGTTCTCACGGTCGTTCTCACGTTCATCGAATAAACGACAGATAGTGCGACCCGTTTCTTCTAACACACCTGCCATCATTAAACGGTATTCATCAGCAGACATGTCCACGCCTTCTGGAATGTTTTCTAACAATGAACGTGCAATTAAATGGACAGCTAAATAGTCGTTACGCGCAGCATAACCGTCTGTAGACAACCAATGGATGTTAAAGCCATATTGCGATGGATCTAAACGTGCGCCTGTTTCGTTATCTGTACGTGGAACAAAGTAACGACCGTAGACTTCTAAGAAGCATGCACGACCTACTTGTTCAATCCAATCATCTAACTCTTTGTCAAAACGACTTACGCCTGTGTGCATTAATGCAATGATTTGTTCTTCAGACAACATGGGATGGACGTCAAACAGCTCTACATCGCCATGCGCAGGAGCGTCTTTAAAGCGTTCTACCAAAGAATCTAATGCAGGGCTAGACCAGATGTCTTCAAAGTTATCTTGCACGACAGCCAATGTACTGGCAATCGTTGTTTGATTGTTTTTACGGCGTGTCTCTACCAGATCCACAATGCTGTTGATCATGGGTGTAACGACATTACGTGCCACAGTAATGTTACCGCGTACGCTTTCAGCCAATGTGCGAACAAAGCTATCGCTGAAATCACCATGACATGGCGCGTCGATAGGTGCTAGATTAGCAGGTGGGTTACGTAACATCCACGACAAATCTTGGAGTGTTTCTAATGCACCATCTGCTTTTTTATCTGAACCATCAGAATCCACCACGCGTGCATTTAGCGATGGAGAGTAGCACTTCATCACAATTTCTGAAAGTGGCGTCTGTGGTTTAGGGCAGATGACTACATTGGTTTGAATCAGTTTCTCGGCCATTGTCATGATGGCAGAAATAGAAGTAGAACGTAACATGGGAAGTATTCCTTTTATACAAAAAAAGAGATGGGTCTCAAAGAATAGCATAGCAGGGCAGTCCACACGGACTGCCCTGCATGTGTGGGGTTTTATTTCTTACCACGGTAAATGGCAACCGCCCGCTTACCTATTTCCATCAGTAACGTGTTAGTAGTCCCCATCATTTCTACGGATAGTACAATACGGTTAGCAACGCCCTGATAGCCATACATGGCATCGATGGGTTGTCCACCTTCCGTTTCATTAATGCCAGACATTACTGCCCCTACCACGGACTTTAACTGGTTACCAAAAACAACTTTATCACCCTCACCCATGGCTTCTGGCCCCGTAACATAAACACGCACTACGGCTTCATTCATAGCCAATGGATGTCCGTCTACACGGTAGCCCACATCCACTCGACCGTCCACGGCTTTCTTACCTAACTCTTTGTACTGTCGACGAATCTTCTGATCGCTATCCAAAGTAAGCTCACGTAAAGATGCGGACATCTCCTCTAGCTCACCTGTATAGAAAACTTCAATTTTATCCACAGTTCCAACTAATTTGGCTTTGGGTGATGTAGATGCTAAGTGACTGAGTGTAGATATAGCGGCATCGTCAAATACATCTGAATTTCCTTCCATGCGGTTATGGATGGTACATAAAATACTTTCTGAGTCTAGGTTCTCCCCTATTTTAATCAGGTTACGAATCTCTTGCTCAAAGGTAACTTTAATGTTACGCACATGCGTCGCAGTCGTTATCAACCGCTCGGCCAATGCGCCAGAAATAACTGACCCATCTTCTAATGTGTTTTCATTTTCCATCAGCGTGACGTAACCCATCAATGACATTTTGAAAATGACTTGTGTAGGATCTAGTAAATCGCGTTGGAAGTATCGGGTGTTATAGATCAATGGATCGCCCTTTTTAAAAGACTGTCCCACTTTCAAATCTGTAACGACGTCATGTGGAATGTCGTGGCCAGACCATCTACCAAACTGACGACCAATTTGATATTGTTCTGTACGTCCATCTTTCATCAACACACTAATCGTGTTATCTGTAATTGCGGATACTTTACCGTCATCACTAGCCACTTTACCGTACAGGCCTTCACAGCGATGGATTAACACACGTTCATAACCCGTACGAATAGGCGCTGGCCGATATGTATTACAGTGCGTGGTTTGAGAGTTCTGTACAGAAATAGCATTAGTACGTTTTGGATCATCGTGGTCTGCACCCGGTGCTAACAGCATGGATGTCGAAACCATTTTAGTGCCGATGTTTTTTGTGTCTTTAATACGACGCGATGTACCGCGTACAGAAGTGTAGTTAGGGTCTGCTGATGTATACGTAATGGTTGCAACGTCAGCACTATCTACCGTGGCCTCAGATACTAAGCCCATGTTAGAGCGGTCAAACACCCGTGACTTACCTGTCATGCTGCGTGTCGAACGTCCACCACTACCGCTGAACACCACAACCTCTACATCTTTCAATGCATGTACTGGATTGGAATCGTCCACAGGCATGACTGTCTGATCTTTTAAAATAGACATCCACACCGCTTGAGGATTCACATCCAAAGAGTTATTGGCATTTAACGGTTTAGCGTTGTACGTACGCAGTGCTTTAACCATTTCGAAATAAGCCATACCAGCAATACGTTCATAACCCTTATCACGTAAGAAGTCACTGTGCATTTCAGCAGGATGTTTATCGGTTAATAGTCGTTTAGCAGCCGAGATAAACAACTCAAACAAATTGGTAGGTTCGTGCATGCCCGCCAACAGTTCTTCTGTAATGTGGTCTATCCAGAAACTAAACAGCACATCCATCTCACGCACATACCGCGCATTCATTTCATTGGCATCTAATACAGGACCGTACACGTCACGTGTATCAAACGCATAAACACTATAACGTTTAATGTCACGATGATATCGGTTAAACCCACCTAATATCAAAGCCGCTAATTCATTCCGACGATCGAAAATCAGTGCTTCATCTTCAAACTTCAAAATAAAATCATTGGGTTGCAGGTTGTAGTTAGACCCGATACGTTCACGACGTGGTTCTACACCTAAGGTTTTCATTAGGTTACCCAATCCAACATGGTACGCCATGACAATGCCGAGTGGAATAGATTTACCAAATATCTCTATCTCTGCAATTTCCAACGGACGTGTCTCTAACGGGATAGAAATGATTTCTTCTATTGTTCCCAATGATACCGCTTCTTTCTGTGCATTGACTGTATCCACAAAGTAGACAATGTTTTGCATGTCCATAGCCAACACGCCTGTAGGTGTTGTACCTACGGGAATCAGTTTCTTCTTGAGTTCAATAGCATCTGATACATCTTTACCAAATATCACATGACGGTTGTTGTAGTCAAATGAGAAATGTTTATCGCCTGACGTAAACCCACTGATGCGCATGGAGATAGTGGTGTACGTGCGTGGTAACGCTACGTCAGGATTGAACACGCTAGACGGACGGACTTCTGTTACAGTGTGGTCTTCAGGATCGCCACTCTTAGCCATGATTTGATTAACCAACCATTGTGGGTAGTTAAACACTGCACGTTCCGAGCGCACCACAAACATCTTACTGTAATAACTGGTTAATGCTACTTCAGATGGAGATATCTTGCGGATAGGAATATCGCCGCGTTGTTTACGCATCCGGTACTTAATACCACCTACACGAAACGTACCGTCTTCTTGCACACGTGGAATTTGGATACGGATAGTAGAGGGCTTACCCACCACAGGCACTACGCGAAACACATGTGTATCAAATGCATCTGTAACGTCATCGGTTTTCTCTAAGCGGTAATCTGCTACGGCAAAACCTGCACGTTGTAAATGCATACCCACTTTGGCAATATCTTTAGGCAATACGTTTTTGATGTACTGTCTATCCATTTTTACCAATGACGAAGACAACATGGATTTATCAAACACACCGGGTATTTCAGCCATCATGGGTGTGGTTTCATCAATCGCGGTGTCTTCTGACGTAATGGTCATCAATTCTTCTAGATTGCCTTTGCCTGTGTAGGGATTAGGAATCGTACGGTATTTACCTGCAATGGATTTAATACGACGTACTTCCGCAGGGGTTAGCAACCCTTTCTTGGCTAATGCATCTGCACGGTCGGTTACGCCGCTTTCTACTGTGGTTTCTGTGGGAACATAAGCAGTATAACTACCCGCCGTCTCCGATGCAGCCGCAATGTTTTCATGAATAGATTCTAGCTCAGCTAAATCAGCTTCAATCTCTTCATCGCTGATGTCCGGAATATCTTCCACAACTTCTTTATCTGTTTTCATAGAGGTAGGTACGGCTGCATTAGCTGCTTGCTTACCAATGATTTCAGCCAGTGTTTTCTTAACTGTACCGTTACGTGCAGCTTCGTATTTACTAGATGAGATATCGTCATCCTCATCTGTATTAGCAGACGGCTGTGCAGTCTCATCTAACGTGTCCACCACAGCATCGCTGGCTACAGGTGTCGCACGTTTAACAATGCACATGAGCATGTACAGAAACATTTTCTGTAAACGGTCTGCTGGAATGCGATGAAAACCGTGACCTTGTTTGGATACATCAGCTGTTTTACGCCATCCATCCATCACACCAAGGTTAATGGTTACCCATTGTGACCCGCAAGTAAACACGACATTGAGCTTATTCAATTCCACAGTAGTTAACTTAGACATTAAACTACTGTCACGACTATCGCCAATCCAATCCCACATGTCACGAATCATGCGTAATGCATCTGTGTTGATGTATTGGTAGAAGTCATGTGTTGTTTTGGCTACTTGCAAGTGACGAATAGATGGCAACAATAACGGGATGTCTACCAATATAAACTGTTGACGGTCAGACATGCTAGCAATGTCTTTAACCTTATTCCACAACGTAGCATGGATGTTAGCCCACTGGATATACGGCGTCTGACGTGTTTCCATGTAGTGGTATTGATGTGCTAACATGTTGTAGTTAACGGCCATCAGCGATTGCACAGACTTTAACACGCCTTTATTACTGGCAGTCAATAGACGCATCTTTTTATGTTTGTGTTGATATTCCTGAATAGCAGCCTTAGACCGGAATGTACTCAGGATAGGTTTCCCTTGAATGTCGCCACGTAATTCAGTCACATGTTCGACCATGACATTATTACGCACATGCGCTACTACGGTGTCGTATTCAGGAATACCGAGTTCATCTGCATCACTAGACATGTAGTGATAGACGGCATTTACAGGTAAAAACAATTGTGACAAAGCGGCCAGTGGTGGCTTCTTCATTTGGTCTAACTGTCTAACACCATGTGCCTTATAAAACAATGGGTATGTTAACACATTAATCTCCTGTCATTACTTGCAGTACGCGATTTACAGTTTCGTAATATGGACTGGCTTGTAGACCACCATTGGGGTCAATATACGCAGCAGCCGAGTTTAGCCGTTTCCATACTTCTTCCACCGCATTGTCAGTATAAACGTAGTTGGCTGAACACATGTCGCCATCATAGTCGGCCACTAAACCACCAATACGTGATGGATGTACTGCCATGGTTTCTGAGAAAGCGCTACGCTCAAATGTAGGGTATTCAGGCGCTACCCAATCATCACCTAGCGGCTCCCACGATTCATTTAATTCACGGCGCAGTTCAGATTTAGTTGTGGTTACTACGTAAGGTGTACTAGGATAAATACTACCTGTGCCTGCCACAGGGTAACGTGTCGGATAGATACCTAATTTATTCCAACGACGATAACCACTGACGTACAATAGTTCACACAGCGATAGCGGGAAAACATATTGCTTATCTAACGTGTCGGGCAGTTCCGTAATATCCCCAAAGATACGAAACGTATCGTCTGGTCCACGATATACCAACCCTAAATAATGGTCTTCTACCATAATGGGTTTTAGACGAATATCAAAGTTTTCAAAGCTATTGATAACTTCTTCAATGCCTGCCGTCGTAGTCCAACGGTCTACAATTTTAGGTGGCACGGCTATACGTTCACGCTGTAACGATGCTTTGTTAGTTAACATCGCGTAGCCATCTGCACTGTTAAATACAGATTTCAAATATCCATTCAATATCAAATGTTTAGAAAGCGGTAACGTGCCTTTCAATGTTTGATACAGGCCTAGCACTGTGTTATTGTGACCGGGAGCATTGATTGCACCAATTTTGGATGCAGATGTTTTCATTGCCGTAATAACGTTACGTGTCCCGTTATATACCCGCCGAGATCCCCAACGCTCTTGTTGGAAACCACCTTTCCCACGAATCAAATTCTCAAAGAACTCATAGACGGTATTAAAGGCATTCTGCATGGACATACGGCTGTTGTCTAAGATAGCCGTAGCGCCCGTATTTGTCGTTGTGACGGCATTAGAAATACTTAATAGTTTACGGTACAGCTCGTTGACCTCACCTTCCTTAGGTCGTCCAGATTCATCAAACGACAAATCACGGATGCCCGCAGGCACTACCAATACCTTGGACGTCATGGCCTTGTCACGATACGTATCCACAAATTTAATACGGTCGTCACGAATGTCACTGCCTGTGCGTTTGAACTTTATTTGTTTCCAATATTTCAAGAAGAAGTAATACCCAGTATCTCCCGACGTAGGGTCAGATGCTACAAAGTCTTTTTCTTTATCGTCCCACAATGCATAGGCTTTACCAGCCATGATGCCTTTATATAGCGCTTTTAATGAACACAGTTCATGATACATCAACGGATGGAAAATCTCCACACGTAAATCGATGTACGAAAAACGCGTGTCCCGTTCTATAGAACCCGCACGTCCAAATATAATGGTAGAGAACAAACCTTCATCATGAAAGTTAGTTGTGCCTCCATCGAAAATATCTAATACGGTAATCGGTTTAACAGCTTGTAACTTCTGCGTGGTCAATTCCATGATCCACACATTGAATGGAACATCTGCAGTTTTCATAAAGGCTCTCCATTTAGAGGTGCTCTGCGGGTGAGAGTATGTGATTCACAAACAATAGGGTAAGAGGTATCCGCCATGAGCAAAAAGCGTGATGACATCGATTTGGATGATGACTTCGGCCTAGATAACTTTGGTGATGATGGCGATGGCGGCTGGGAAGGTCCCGATGCGGGCTCGGGTGGTAAACGGAAACCAGTCACATCATTGAAGGGTAGTTTCGTTGAAGGCGTAAAAGAGGGTGTTAGTGACCCCAGCGTACAGATGAAATTTCTGCGTAACGCACTACCTACAGGCTATAATCAAACGATCGACTTTGCCGATAAAGTACACAGCGGGCTATCCGATATCTATCGCGAAGCAGCTAAAGATGCTGAACCTGTACTTAAAGATTTAAAGAAACTGACACGTAAGCAGGTATTGCCGTCGTTAGGTGATAAGCTACCTAAGTCATGGGCTGCTAAACTGGAAGCGTGGTCTGCTGAAGAACAATCATCAGGTCGTGAAGAAATCGATCCTGAAGAAAATGAAATCTCCATGCAGTTGGGCTCGTTGTTCCAAGCACAACAAGAGATTATTCAGAAAGCAGAAGAAAACCGCATTACCCGTGAGCAACAGAAAGAAGTACGGGAAACGGCTTCGGATAAAGTGCTACAGATGCAAACTGATGCATCCATGAAAACCTTAGCACAAATCCAGATGAACACAGGTCGTTTATCCAATTACCAAGATCAGGTCACCATTAACTTCCAACGTAAATCGTTAGAGTTACAGTACCGCACGTACTTTGTAAATCGTAAGCTATTAGACACCATGGAACAACATTTGGATTTAACCAAATCGTCTATGGAGATATTGGTACATAACAGTGGATTACCTGATTTATTAAAATCCCACAACCATGAGAAAATGGTTGAGGTGATGAAAATGAAATACTTAGGTGAGGTCACTGACCCCATGTCTAAGTGGTTTGCTGGTATTGGTACTAAACTTATCACCAAAGGCAAGCGCGACATCAAAGAGTTTTTCCAATCATTTGGCGCTACGTTATCCGATGCGGTGACAGGTATTGATACGTTGGAAGAACAGAACCAAATGCGCCGCGACATGGGTGAGGAAGAACAAACCGCAGGTCAAATGGGCGCTAACATGCTGGGGTCGATGGCTGCTGAGAAAGGTGCGGAATGGGGCGGCGAGATGTTGAAAAAAGCCGAATGGTTCCGTAACTCTAAAATAGGTCAGTTCTTAGAAAAGTCTGGTGTGCGCGCTAGTACGTTTTTCCAAAATATGCCGTATGCGTATCAACGTAAGTTAGTCGAAGGCGCTGATGATCCCGGTATGATGGGGGCAGCTATTCGTTGGGCTGGTGAGGGCACTGGTACATACAAGCGTGATGATAAGGTTATTGGCAATGCTACAGATGAACTCGATAAACGGATGTATTGGACATTACAAAACTCGCGTACATTAAATGACATTATTCCCGGATGGATGTCTAAAATACACGATGCCATTATAGATGGTAACCACATGTCTAAAGCGGGGTTGACAGATGCACAGCGTCAACAAGCTACCTCCTATGGTTCACCCGGCAGTACACAGCACTATAGTTTTGAAACTAATCGTTTTGAAACAGAAGCTAATATTGCTAAACGCTTGGCTAAAAAATACGACGACAAAGATGAAAGCAAAAGTATTGCTGATTCGCTGAATTACGTCATCGATGCCATCGATCCGGATTTCCAATTAAGTGAAGAGATTGTTCGTGGGCTACGTAAGTACCTGACAAACATGGCTCGCCATAAAGGTTTCTCGCCTGTAGACGAAATATGGAAATGGATAGGCGAGGCAGGTGAAAACTTTCCTAGAGAGTTACGTGGGAAGACAACCGGTAAGGCACGGGATGAGGACTATGATTCTACGTCACAGGCTGAAGGCACATGGGTTGTACCCATTAGTCAGGTTGTAAAAACCACATTCGGGTATGATGATAAAACAGAATGGAAGGACGAACATCCTGTTTTAAAGATAACTAAATATCGTAGCATTTTCAAACGTGCTGATGCGATATATAAATTATCTACACGGTGGGCAGAGTTCCATCGTCGCCTATCTTCACCTAAAGATAAGTTGTTAGACTTTGCTCGTGGCGGCCATGGTAATCTCGAAGTCATGCGTAAAGAAGGTTATCTCGTACGTGAGCAAGAAGAATACAAAAACAGCATGGGGCAGACGCAGAAGCGTGATAAGATAGATGCTACGGATTGGAATGAGAACACCGATCGTTTAGATAAGGACATTATAGATAGCAAATATGCCGATCCTGAATCACGTGCTGAACAAAAGTACAACCGTGAAATGGCTGCATATGAGAAACAAAAGGAAAAGTACGATGAGTTAATTGCTGCTGGTGTTCCTCCGGGCGCTACGCCACCTGTAGCTCCAGTAGAACCTACTAAGCCACCCCATATGCGCGCACGTGGCGGTATCATTCCCAACGACAATCGTCACTTTAACAAAGGTGGGGAAAAGCAGAGTGAAGGATTCTGGACAACGCGCGGCGCAGGTAATGCCAAAGAACGTGCAGGGCATGTAGTGGGTGCTGGTACTGGTACATCAGATGAAATTCCTTCTTACTTATCCAGTGGCGAATATGTTGTCCGTGCTAAGGCCGTAAGGCGTCCCGGTGTAATGTCACTGTTACGTTACATCAATTCGTTAGATGACGCCGATGGCGGTGGGATATTTGGCTCATCAGGTGTAGGTGAACAAGATAACTTTGCGCTCAATGAATCTATCATGGCGGGTACTACCAAACTAGAGACGCAGTTAATTACGGCTAACGAGAAGCTTCAAAAGCTAGTTGACAAACCGTACATTGCTGTCAACTTTGGTGATCTCACAGGACCCGACTTAGAGAAGTTCAAAGAGATGTTTGCACAGATGCGTACGGGTGGTATGTCCTTTGCAGATGAAGCAGCTCTCCGCGGCAAAGATGCTATTTCTAAAGGTGTGTCATGGGCTTGGGATAAAGCCACATGGGGCGCTAAGAAAAGCTGGAGTCTATCTACAGGTACTGTAAAAGGTGCGTGGGGTGTGGCTAAGAAAGGCTACGTGGGTGGTAAGAAGATATTGAGTGATTGGTTTGAGGATGCGCGTGACATTCTTGTCAAAGGTAGCACAGAAGTCAAAATCCGTGCTGAAGACATTCGTAACCGCGTGCTTATAGATGTCAACACCAATAAAATCATTGAGAAACTCAAAGACATTACAGGTGAAGTACGTCGTGTCGATACGGATGAAATCGTTTTACGGATAGAAGATTTCAAACGTGGGTTGACGGATGATAAATTCAAGCCAGCATTAGAGTGGGTGTCTAAGAAGTTCACGCAAGCCAAGAATCTGGCGCTAATGCCATTCCGCGCTATACGTACGACGTTTAACCACATCATGCAAATCATCGATATGCCTGATGACATTTACGTCAAAGGTGATAGTCCGTGGGAACCACGCATGCGTGTACATCTGTTCCGTGCAGGTAAATACTCCGATGCTAAGACAGGTAAGACCATATTGATCGTGTCTGATATTCGTGGCGCGGTTATGCAAGACATGGGGATGGATCGTCAACCCATTATGGTTATCACCGATGATGAGTTCAATGAAGGCAAGTTAGTGGGACAAGATGGCGAACCTATTAAAGGCCTACGTGATAAACTGTACAATGGCATTAAGAAAGCAGGTCGGATGGTAGGGGAGTTGGCTAAAAAAGGATTGGGGATGGTCAAAGACATGGGTGCTTGGATTTGGGAGAAACTCGGCTTAGGCTGGGATGGCATCAAATCATGGTTCGATGGCACTGGCAATATCCAGCTTGGCATATTTACCACACAGACTGCTACCGTGACACGTCTAGAACAAATCTGGATGTTGTTAAATAACCGTCTACCGGGTGAGAAAGAAACCAAGCCAGAAGACTTCGGTAAAATGGCTGCGTTACGTATCCCGAATCTGTCAGGTCATTTGCAATCCACAGAAGAATGGTTTAACAAGAAACGTGCTAACGCGGAACTCAAAGCCATGATAGCGCGTGAAAAGTTAAACAACAAAATTGCCCTGATGGAAGCCAAGCGTCAAGACAAAGCGGCTAAGCTCCGTGCTCGCTACGAAGAGAAAGGTGAAGCCGTGCCGTTCTGGGTTCGTATGTTTGGTGCTAACAAACAACAGTTCAAAGATGAAATCAAAGACATTGGTAAAGCTGCTGTCGATGGCGCTAAGAAAGCCAAGGCCGGCATTGATAAACCCATGACATGGGATCAGTATTTGAATTGGGCTGAAAAGAAGTGTGAATCTAAAGGTGTTCCATTTGATCGTGATAACGAGATATTGATGGGTGCATTGAAGAAAGAACACACACGGTATTTGCTAGAGTTTGATAAGAAAACCAAAATGCAGAAGATTACATCCAATGCATGGTCACTCGGTGGTATGGCTAAAAACATTGCTACTAAGTGGGGGAAAGGTCAGGCTGCAGGTATCCGTGAAGCCGTTAGTGATGCAGTAGAAGACATACGCCCTATGGAGTTTAGCGAATGGCTAGATAAAGAATGGAGTATGTCCATGGATGAATTCAATGCGTTGCCTATGCATGCATCGGATTCTAGCCATAGCAAAAATAGTTTACGTGATGCGTGGGCTGACTATCACCACAAGTTCACTATGCGTTTAGCCAAAGGTCGTGCTGCAAAAGATGCATTGGCAGCCAAAGCAGGTTCTTTAAAAGACTCTGCTAAAGGTTTGTTCTCTAGTAATAAAGACTTCATGGGTCCCATGCAACCACTTTCTGCTAAAGTTGCTAATGCGTTTAACAGTAAGGTGACTAATCTGCGTGAACACCTCGATAAAGCCAAACCTAAGACGTTTGAAGAATGGTTAGCACAGACGCCTACCGGTTTGGAAACGTTTAGTCGGCTAGGCAATATGGATCGTGAAGAACTCAAGAAACAATACGAAGCCTATTGTGTAAAGTTTGAATCAGATCGCGAAGCATCGTTAGGTGCTATGCGTGCAAAGTCTATTAAGTCCGTGGCAAATCTGTACAACTACTTTACCAAAAATAAAGACCTTACGATAGACCAATACATGGATAACATCGGTGTAGGTGCAACAGAGTACAACCGTGCTAAAGCAGCAGGCGAAGAAAAAGCTACTGCATTAAAGGCGGACTATGATGCATACATGCGTGGTGAGGTTAAAGCCATTGCGCGATACAACCGATTATCGGCTGTGCAAACTGCTAAATCCACAGCAGCCAAAGCCAAGTCATTAAAAGACAAAGCTATAGCCGCACGTATTGATTTAAAGAACATGTGGGGTAATCGCTCATCTATTAAATCCAAAGCCAAAGGCATGTTATCGGGTTTAATGGGTAAAGCTAAAGACTTAGTCGAATCAGATGAGGACAGATATAACAGATGGCAGGAGTCCATGGTCATGCATAGCGACAGCCGTGCACCCGTGAGACAAATATCGTTTGATAATTATATCGATGGTCTAGGTCTCAGTGAACAAGAGTTTGACTTGTTACCTGATGATGAGAAACAAAAGATAATTGCAGACCATGCCAAACACAATCGTGGTGGCATGACCGATATCCCAGATACTGCGGGCGCACCCAAAGGGAAATTGTTTGGTCGTACACGTGGACATCTTTCCAATGCTAAAAATCGACTGAAAGGACTTTTCTCCAAATCCCCTGCGGCTGATGCAGAAGCTGATGGGTCGCCAGAACCTACACCAAAGCGATCGTTTATGGATCGCATGCGTGGTGTTAAGGATAAAGCTAAAGGTCTATTTGGAAAGAAACGTGGAGCTGCTGATTTAGACGGCGATGGTGACCGCGACGGTAGTGCCGAAGACCAACGTCAACAACGCGATGCTGCAGAAGAAAAAGGAATGATGAAGAAGTTTTTTGCAGGTCTTGGAAATAGCGCTAAGAGTGGGTTTGAGGCAGGTAGAGGAGACGGCGGGATTGGCATCATTAAATCCATGATGGGGTTAGTTCCAAAACTGTTTTCAGGTATTGCTGGTGGACTAGGTTTAGTTTTTCAGGCAGCGAAAGGACTGCTGACGTTAAATGTCGGAAAGATTGCTAAAGCAATTGCAAAACCATTAGCTGGCGCTGCACGAATGGCCATGGGCACAGGCGGAATGCTATTACGTGGCGGAATGGCTGCTATGGGTTGGGGCGCTGCTATTTTAACAAGCCCTGTTACATTGGCAGTTGGTGCTACTGCATTAGCGGCATATGCGGGCTATAGCTGGCTTTCCAACAAAATGAAAAACAATGACGTCTTATTTAGATTCCGTATGTTGCAATACGGCTTTAAACATGACGACCAAGATAATGTATCCAAAATCATTCAGACCGAAAAAATGCTACAAGGGATTGTAAAGTTTGAGTCAGACGGATTGGCTACACTTAGCCAAGGCATTAAAGCTGAAACGCTTATGGCGATTTGGGGTATTGATACGACAGATTCTAAAGAGGTCGAGCGATGGATCGTGTGGTTTAGTGGACGATTTAAGCCCATTTACTTATCACATTGTACCGCCGCTAAGACATTAGCAAAGACTGTGGATCTTACTAAAATTGATAACATGAACACCGACGATAGTTTGAAATATATCAAGGCAGTTCACTATGCTGGAGGCGGACAACGCCCTTACGATATCATGGCATCGCCAGTTGCAGGCGGAGATGATTTAGATGTATCGGGCGATGCATGGTTAAGTCACAGTGTAGATAACGAGTATGACGATGCAGTCGAATGGCTAAAGGATAATCGTGAAGAGGTTGATTTAGAAAATCAAGCACAGACCGATCCTAAGAAGGCTAAAGAACTGCAGGATTTAAAAGATAACAAATGGCAAGAGAAAACTAAGCGTGCTTGGGAGAACACGAAGAATGCTGTTTCTGATGGCTTAGACGGTGCTAAGAAATGGTTGTGGGATAAACCTATCGAAGGATGGTCGATGATCGGAAGCGGTGTTGCAAATGTGGCAGCTGGGGCTAAGCAAATGGCTTCAGAGAAAATTGCCACTATGAAAGAAGGCGTAGATAACTTAACAGGATTCAACTTTAAGCACAGAAAATGGGCTAAAGAAAAGCCTGCCGAGTTGGATGCATTAATGGCAAAATACGCACAAATGTACGGTGTACCGTTGTCGCACATGCGAACTACAGCGCTTATTGAATCTGGCGGAAATCCGTTGGCTTATTCCAAGAGTGTTAAAACAGGTAAACCGTTAGCTGTGGGTATTTACCAGTTCCTTAAAGGAAGCGCGGAAGATCCACGCGTTAAGTTGAACATTCCGGGTGGACCAGATAATCGGTTCAATATGGAAGCCAACGTCCAAGCTGGCGCTAAGTATGCTGTGGCGGTTAGGAATGCTCTTCGTAAATCATTAGGTAGAGAACCTGAAAACTGGGAATTATACGCTGCTCACCAACAAGGTGAAGGTGGGTTCCCGATATTGCTAAAAGCAGCGGCGCAAGGTTTAAATCCTGAGCAAGTTATTGTTGATCGAAAGAACAACATAACGCTTCGCCAATCCATGGATCAAAATGGTGGTAAAGGCATGACCGCCGCAGGGTTTGTCGATTTCTGGAGAGCTAAATATCGCTTCCATGAAAAAGACGCAAACAACGGCATCAGTTCAACGCCTGCAAACACAACTATTGCATCTGCACCTGCAGGTAGTGCAGCTCCCGCAACACCTGCAAGTCCTGCGGCCAATGCATCACCAGATGCCAAAGTTGCATCTACTGGTGCAGCTGCTCCAAAAGCAGCTGCTGCAGCTGCTGTAGATAAACCTAAAGCTGTGGCTTCCGCACCAGCGCCAAGTGATAGCAGTGAAGCTGTGGTAAAATCTACACAGCCGAATACTGCTAAAGTAGCTGCTGCCGCAGTGGCTGCACCGCCTGCTACAAAGGCAGTAGACGATGCAGGTGGCGAATCCACATATGTACCTACCTCACCTAGCAACCAAGAGGCGTCTGTCATGCCTGTCAGTACGACGGCAGATCCATCTACACGACGTGTCGTCAGCGATGAAAGCGTAATTCCTGTTGATATCATGGCTCAAAAGGCTAAGGAACAACAAGAGGCTGCTGCTATGATGGCTGAGAAACGTCGACAAGATGCACTCGATACAACATCAACTGGCATGGATGCTGCTGTGATGTTAATGAAAGAACAGTTGCGTGTGATGACTAGCATGGATACCAATCTAGCTAAGATCGAAAGACACATGGCTGCTATGGCTAAATCAGCCGGCACACCGCAAGCTCCAGCACAGCAACGTCAGACACCATCTGCACCACCTAATTTAAAGTTGGTGCAGAATAATCCTACGGTAGAACCGACACAACCACCTGTATCGGTTTCACGTAATAGTTAGTACAGTAACCACAGTGGGGGACTACAATCCCCCACATCCACAATGGGAGAATTCAAATGCCTAGTTGGCTAAATCGTGTCCCCGGTAATGCCTTACATGACAGTAATTGGGTAAGACAGACTTTTTTGTTATCTGGCGAGGATGTTGGACGGTCACGTTATAGAACAGAAACACTAGCAAAACAAAAGTTTACGTCAGCACGCTTAGGTGGGAACTGGACTATCAATAACCCACCGCAATTTACACGGTATGCTGATCCACGTGAAACGGGATTGTCTACGGTAAACGATTGGTTTAAAAATCAAGATACTCAACGTTTGGGGATGGGTCATTACTACAGTGAAGCAATTGATGATACGCGTCAAGAAATTGCTATGCAGTTTGGTGTACCTGAATACAACGGGATGTTGACGTTCTTTACAGGCTTTTATGACAATGAAACCGCGGTCATGTCCAATGAGGGCTTGGGCGTAATTGGCTATTACATTGGTCGTGTAGCAGGGTTGATTATTGGGTTGCCCGTATTACCATTAATTTGGTTAGGACAAGCTGCACGCTTTTTCTTAGGCAGACCTTCCAGTAAATATTACTACATGCGTGAAACCATGCCGTTATATTGGAACCGTGTCAACACGATTGCTAATGGCATTGCGCTGAACATGGGGCTAGTGCCTAAAATCGAACTACCGTTTAATGCTGCACCTAGCGATGGTGCTACACCTGAATTAGATACAGCTACTACGGAATTACGTGACAAAGGTTACGTGGACTATTTTAGCCGTGAAGACTCGGACATCTTTTTAAAAGGTGGGGGCATTGACGTATATGCCATGGCTAATGCGACACAGCGTATGGCTGACAAGCGATATGATATATTAGTTGAGTCTTTGGGTGCAGAGGGCGAAGCAGATGCTATAGAGATCGCGCAACGTGTACGTGATCATCAGAAGACACAGATCACGCCTCCAGAAGGGCAGTTTGTAGATGCGGAGGGTAATCGTGGCCAACGTGCGTATATGGAAAACTATTTGACTACGCGTGCCGCTATCAATGGACCCGGTCGTGCACGTTCATATCAAACCGATTCACGTACACAAACCGATGTTTCCCAGATAAAACAAGAGCAACCTGCTGGCGGCACACCAGAACAAACCGCTGCTGCGGAGGCAGCAGCAAATCCTACACCCATGCCCGGACTACGTCCTAAGTGGGATGCTGTAAATGAACAATACACTGGAAAAGATGCGGCATCGTTTGAAGGTAGTGGTGGTGAGCTAAAGCAAAAGTTAACATCGGGGCTGTGGAGTGGTGATGATACATTTGCTGATTTTTATATGGCTGACCGTCGAGATGGTTCTAAATTCGTACGGTTCCGTGTAGACAATGGCGGTGCTGTGTCAGAATCCTTTTCTAACTCCACAGGCGAGTCCTCCATTCAGTCGACTATTAATAGCACATCAGGAAGCGCACGTAATGCTCGATTTACCTTCAGTGATGGTAATACAGGCGTGGGTGTACTCGATACGGCCATCAATGGTTTAAAGGGGCTTGTAGCAGGTACGTTGGATAGTTTACAGATGTCGGGATTGATGTCATTGGCAGGTTCTGCTTTTGTCGATATTCCTAAGACATGGCAGTCATCTTCTGCTGACTTACCTAGCACGCGTTACACCATGGAACTCCGTACGCCGTATGGCAATCACATGTCTCGGTTCATCAATCTGTTTGTTCCATTGGCATGTTTATTGGCTGGAGCCCTACCGTTATCTACGGGTAAGCAATCATATACGTCGCCTTTCCTGTGCCAGCTATGGCATCGTGGACATGCGCAAGTACGACTAGGGATGATTGATTCATTATCTATCCAACGCGGCACGGGTGGTTTGGGATGGAACATTAACAACGAGTGTCTGGCTATTGATGTTTCGTTTTCTGTAGTAGATTTGTCCACCATTATGCATGCGCCTATTGACACAGGGTTTTCTATCCTACGTCCATGGCGTGGGCTATTGCAAGACCAAGACGATCCATTTAACGATTACTTAGCTATTTTAGGTAATCTGTCTATGGCTGATCAGATATACACGTTACGTAAAGCCATTCGTAATCTGACACGCAAAGCTAATCAAGTAGATGCTTACTTTACACAAGCACATGCAGCGTCGATGATGGATGAAATGTGGCCTACACGTTGGGTAGGTAAAACCATTTCTGCAGTAGTGCGTGGATCGGAAGGTGCTATTGGTGTCATCCGATAGCCAAAAAAAAAAACAGCTTGGCAGAGTGGGGTGTCCCACTCTGCTATGCCGCTTATCGAGCTTTCGCTATCCGTTCATGCTGCCTGCGGTATTACGATGGTAAGTAACCACCGGCATAACCGCGCGCAGGGTCACCGTAAATATCGGTGAGCTGGCTTGCTTTCGATGCCATCCATGCGGCCACTAACTCCGGCTCGCCACCCAACAGACCCACCTTAACGCGGGGGTCGCGCGGACTACCGGGCATGGTGTACTCCATCGGCAGACCGGATATCAACTGGGCATGGTTGCCCAGCGCGATATCTTCGCTAGCGATGGCGTATACATGGCCAGCCAGCTCACCACGTGGGGATGCCTGCAGCTTGGCAATGCTGGCGTCAACAACCTGAATCCATGTTTCTGGATCCATCTTGTTGAACGCCGCCGAGTTGGCAGCGCGCATCGCTTTGAGCGCAGGGATGTCCACTCCCGGACATTTGCCGGCAAAAGCGTGTCCCGGACAGTGATCGCTTGCCGCAATGAGGAAACGATCTTCCCCAAACGCTTCATCGACCACCTCCGATGGTACCCAGTTCACATATTGGAACAGGCGATAAACCTGACCAATTGAACTGGCTTCCCAGAACTTTTCTGGACCTTTGCCGTATCCGGGGTCACCTTTCTTATGGTGATCGCAGACATCCCCATGGATGATTGTGCCACCCGCTACGTAGCATTCGACCCACACCGGGCGGTAGCCGTCCATGTCCTCATAAACGGTGTCGGAGCCGTAGCCCGATAATCCGTCTATCGACATGAGCTCAACTACCTCGTTGGTGGTAGCATCGATCATGGTGGTGGCTTTATAAGCCACGCCGCCATGCACACGTGCTACAGTGCCATCAGCGCCTACGAATGCCGCATGATAAATCTGCGGGGTACAGTCGTAGTGGGCATAGATGTTGCGGATGGCCGCCTCGATTGCAATCATCTCTGGGTCCGAAGCACCCAGAATGAAAACATACTCGGAAATATTGCGTGCAATTTCGGATTTAGTCATGATGAGACTCCTGAATAGGATTGTAAAAAGCACAATAAACTGACTAGGGTCTATTGTACAGGAAGGTTCATAAAAGTAATATGTATCTGAAATAAAATGCATTCTTACAGATGCGGCATATACCCCACCTTGTCGGGTGGGGTATATAGTTAGACATATGCCGCCATGGGGTACAGTGATTTACCGTATTGCGCTAGACGTACTGACTTGTAGTTGTCAGCAATTAACAGATTTAGTTGCATGTCAGGATCCGGGTCTGTACGCATTAGCACTTTAGCGTCTTCAGACATTTTAGTAAACGGCTCTAGATTAGCTACCTGCACAGCTTGACCTGTACCGCCCGTGCCATCACCTTTACCAGTACCATGCGAATCATCACGCAAATATTTATCCCAATCCAAGTTAATGGTCTTAGCCATGGATTTGAGCTCTTCACGTTTATTTACTTGAATGCTGGGTAAATCGATTTCGCACTTAGGTAGAATGTTTGTAAACCCTTTAAACATGCGCAAATTAAAGTCTGGAAACTCTGCACCTAACTTACCGCCACCTAAGTTAAACTTAGCCATTTTTAAATGTGGCCAGTTAAAGTTCTTAAATGCATCTTTCAATCCATTGGACAAAAAAGAATTGCGTTCTTCTCCTTCTGGAAACATATCCATCATGGACTCAAACATGCCGTCCACACCTAGCTTAGGGAGTTTACTAAACAAATTCCGCATGGACTTAAACTTTAATCCAAAATCAATGCCTTTAAATCGGTTCTTACCTAATGCCCCATTGAGCATATCTAACAAACCTTTGCCATCGCCGTTAGAACAATGTGCAGAGCCACCGTCAAATGAAATGCCGTAACCACTGTATTTATCCGCTAATCCTTTTACACCCTCTAGACGATCCTTTAAAGAGGATACGCCTTTTAACTTACCAATCAATCCTTTAGCATCTACGTTAAACCCAGCCGATGACAATAGACCACCCATGAGCTTTTTCTTCAGGTCTGCAGGATCACCAAAGCCTTTGAGTACAGATGACCCCAACACATCCTTTAAACGACCTAACGCTACGTCTTTAGAGACTTTACCACGCAATGCACCTTTGACCAATGTCTGTAACTGTTTGTCATCTGCAGCGCCTTTGACGGCCGCTACGGCAGACGATAGGGCTGTTTTCTTAGCTGAATCTAGCACCGCTGTAGTAGAATTTATAGCCGTGGTCAAACCATCGGGTTTTGTATATGCATCGATGACCGCAGCAGCATCTGTACCCTTTGTTAACAGGGTAGTTTTTGATAATTTGTTAAGTGACATAAAAAATATCCTCAGTTATAAAAGGGCATAGAGCCATTCTGCGCAAGCGACATGCTCACACAGAATGGCGTTGTAATCAATCTTCTTTATGGAATCTTAGTTTGCTAGCGGGTACAATCAAGTCGCCGTTGTCGTCTTCATCGGTAGTTCCTTCGGGTGGGATATGGATATCCACAACTTTATAAGCTTGTGTGATATTGTAGGTTTTATGGCCAAACTTAAAGCTAAATGAAAACTCAACCATGCTAGGCTTCAACATCTTTACGGCTTTTAGAAACACTTTCCAAGACATGGACGGACGTACCAGTTCTTTGATAAAGTTTCCGCGAGCAGAAGAGCGACGTTTCAAATCCGTGGCTACACCGTTTTTAGGATCATTTAACCAATCGTAAAGCAGACGATGGAATTTTTCAGGCTGAACATCCAGTTCTAACAAAAGCTGTCGATAGATTCGAGACAAAACCCCCGTGGCTTCCATGACACGTTTGGTAGGGTCACGCAATAAATCATCGATTGCTGATGTGTTTTGTTGGTTCTTCGGTATCATAGTTTAACTAAGGATGTTAATACCATCCCCTCCTGTACGGCGTAGAGGTCTTGAATGACTGCGCTAGCTCTACGCAAATAGTACAACTGGAGCGATTCATCACACCACTCTTCCAAGGCATCGTAAAATGCCATGATTCCATTTCTCAACGCGACTTGATACTCTAGAAGTGATATGGAACCACCATTATCGTTGACGAGAAACTCGTCTATCGTAGGGTGCCATTTGCCATAGCTTGGGAATAAATGCTCGTCCTCTAAAAAGGAATGAGTCTTTATTTTCTCCACGACATACAATAGCCAATTTGTTAAATCGGTTGCACGCTTGGCTTTGACATACACCTGTATTTTTTCACCCTTATCAAAGGTGTACTGTTTACACAATACATCATCCGCTACGCCAGATAACATAACAACATGTTCTAGCGTTGCTTCAAACGATTGTCGTCTATCTTGTTGAATCAATGATAGACGATAACTTAAAAACTTATTACGTAAAAATAACATCAACGTATTAAACATTATACTTCCTCACTACACAGCCTCATTAAGATGATATGTGTCTATAACTTTTTAGTTGGAGGTTTTTATGGCCAATCCAGTGGTCCAAAACGACGAAGATGAAATCCTGAATTATACGCAACAATTACGGCGAACATTTGTAGATCAAATCACTGAAAAAGGTGCGCGCATTCCTACTGACCAAGATGGTGCCAATTTAATGTTAAATGCATTGAATGACATGGACCGTCAGGCATTAGGTCGTAAGCGATTGAAGGTAGATCAAAACTTAGGCGACACCATGAAACAAGGTGCCGCCATTATTGCTACCGTGTTAGATCGCATGTCAGCAGGACCTAATCCATTCCGTGGTGAGGGACGGCTTGTGGGTGTAGTGCCAGAACACCCACAAGAACTTGCTGCTATTGAATTAGTACCCGGTGAATTGGATGACATGGCGCATGATTTAAATTACAATGATTTCATGGGAAGCAAATAATAAGTGAGGAGTTAAGTCTCCTCACTTTTTGCCGTACTTGCATCATCCCGATTTGTAAGCCCCATCAAACTAAAATCTGCTGTAGGCAGGAATTTAAACCCCACGATATCCGCCATGAACATTTGTATTGCATGAAATGGACTTACACGCTCTTTCGTAGGCGGTGTGATTTCCATTTCCTTCTTAACCTCTGCAATAGATGATATCAAGTGTGGTGCAATGACAATCGTACGTGGAATAGGTCTGGGTTGTTTGTTAGGACTAAACGCCTTTTTAATCCATGTAGCAATATCGTACATCACAAGCACAGTCCATCCGTTGGTGGCAATGAACTCAGTGCTTAACACATCAGGTGGGAAATACCCTAGCGTAACAGCCTTGTCTAATCGTAACGATGTAGTGATGTTATCTATCCAGATTTGCTGTGTCCCTTCATGGATAACGTAGGGATACATGTTTATCATTATCTGCACATCTTGCACCTGCGCATCATTCTTATTAGCCGTGCGTATTCGCTCGTTAATGAGCTGATTTAAGAATAAGGTAGCGTCGGTAGGTGCTGAGTAGTAGAGGGTATCTAAATCGCGTTCTGCGTAGGCTCGCGTGTAAATGTCACGGTCTATGGCGGGGTTTAATAACCATAGCTCATCAGTAACACGATTAGCGTAATCGTCGGTTAATAACGACTCAGCTAACGCATCACTCATGAGCGCTACAGTACCTAGACGTGTGTCTAACAACACGTCGAGTTCTATTAGAAACTTATCATCCATCTACCACATCCTTACGCACACGGCGTGGTGGTGGTGTGAATTCAGCAATTACAGCACCTGCATCAATGCTCAATATAAACATCAGATACAGGAACACGACCCATGTGTCTGTACGGAAACATGTCTCCCATTGTGCCTTAGTCAAACCACGTTGTACATGTTCATCAGGAGTGATAGATGCGTAATTATCTTGGCCGCGTTTAGCTGGATCACGAGGGCGTCGTGTTACTGTGATGGATTCTGCCAATCGCTCAAAGAACTTTTGTTCATTGTAATT
>Ga0209277_10000216_pt1 | contig 30724 bp, 28 predicted proteins | sample JI81AbrownDNA_FD_187503 | JGI IMG/M metagenome (GOLD analysis project Ga0209277, IMG submission 187503) | Wastewater effluent complex algal communities from Wisconsin, to seasonally profile nutrient transformation and Carbon sequestration -... | ecosystem: Engineered > WWTP > Effluent > Algae... | reverse complement strand
CAGGCGGCGCGGTTCTTCTCCGCCTTGTTTGAAGGGCAAACTTCTTCTGCGCTTTCATATGGCGTGGCCGCACTTGCCCTCATCCTGGCCCCGCTACTTGCTGTGCTCGCGAAGCGCACACAACCAGACGCAAGCCGACTTCTCGTTGGGATGTTGGCAGCTGCAGTGCTGGCCGCGTTCCTCACGGTCTACTACGTGATGTTCGGGATGGACGACCTGCGCCCGACGTTCACGTATGCCGCCTGGTTCTTCTACGCGGTTCCGGCGACGATCGGCATAGTGCTCGGGCTTGGCCTCGGTGTGCAGGCATCCAAGAAGCGAGTTTGGCAAGCGCTATTCGCCGCGGTCATAGCCCTTCTTGCAGTCGTGACAGTCATCGCTCCGGGCCAGGCAGCTGCCTACCTAGGTGACCGCGATATCGCTCCTGCGACCAAATTCATAGCGGACCAAACGCCACCTGGTGGTCAAGTGATCCTCAGCTTCAAGGGGCTGGCACTCGTACCAACACTTGGGATAGCGGAAGAGGCAAATCGCACGGGGCTAAACGTCTGCATCGACAATGCGGTCCCGAGTGATGTCGGAGCACACCTATTCACCCCGGAACGGATGTGCACCGACGCACAAATGGCTGCAGGCCGTGTGGTTCAGGTCAGCACACTCAAAGTCGGTGAACCGATACCTCCGAAACTCAAGGATTCTTACGTGGGGACGATGCCACTGTGGGATCCACAAATCGACCGGTTCGTCGTGTCCTTCAGCAACTAGCAATTCGCTGGCGAAGAGCGCTCTGTCCCACACCAACACCTGTTGCTGACCTGGGACGGACTATGACGCTGCGTCCTCAAGATCGCTGTCAACCATCATCTGAACCAACTGTTCAAAAGTGACCTCGGGTTCCCATCCGAGTACGGCCTTCGCCTTGCTTGCGTCCCCAACAAAATCAGCGGGATCGTTCGGTCGCAGAAGGCCCTCGTCGACCGCAACGTGTTCGCGCCAGTCAGAAATCCCAGCGGCGGCAAAGGCGGCGACGACGAAGTCCTCGATGCTGTGGGACTGACCAGTCGCAATCACGAATTCATCTGCGATGTCATGGCGCTGAGCCGCGACCATCGCCTTCACATAGTCGCCAGCGAATCCCCAGTCGCGGCGGGCGCTCATGTTCCCAAGGTGCAAGGGTTCCGCGGAGCCCTTCGCAATCCGGGCAACGGACTTTGTGATCTTTCGTGTCACGAAGTTGGCTGGCCGACGAGGAGACTCGTGGTTGTAAAGGATCACCGTGGAGACGTGTTGACCGTGACTCCTGGATAGTTGCGCCATGCGATGTGCGAATGCCTTGACCGCGCCGTAGGGAGACACTGGCTCAATCGGGGTGTGCTCATCCTGTGGGCTCTTCTTGGGCTGCCCGAACATCTCGGCTGTCGAACAGATCAACACTCGGGGAGACGTGCCGACTGAATCGCCGTACCTCCTTGCCGCATCGAGGACGCGGACCGTGCCGGTCCCGTTGAGATCACTCGTAATGACCGGGTTGTCCCAGGATGCTGCGACTGACGATGCAGCGGCAAGGTGATAGATCTCGTCAGGTTCACTTGCCGCCACCACTTCTTGAACGGACTCGAAGCTGCCGAGGTCGCCCTCGTGGATCACGACATCAGGTACCAGCGCCTTGAGCGCATCCAGCGCTGGATCACCAGGGAGCACTAGCCCATGGACCTCTGTGCCACCCGCAACGAGAAGTTCGCTGAGGTAGCTGCCGTCTTGGCCCGTAATCCCGGTGATTAGTGCTCGTGGCAATGGGTGCTCCTCGTGCGAGTGATTCGTCGGACTCGCATGATGCTACCTGCCACGAGTCATGGGAGTTGCTCGATCTGGTGCGCACATCCGAGCAAGATGACGGATTGTCCGATGGCAGTGAGTTGGCTAATTTGTGCGTTGTCGATCCGGCACGTTTCCTCATCGTGAGACACTCACCATGTGCTCTCAACCACCACAGACGCACCTGCGAAGGCGGATTCGGCAGCCGTGACCGGTCTCATCAGACTCGCACGACCCAAGCAGTGGCTCAAGAATGCCTTGGTCGTCGCGGCCCCTCTAGCAGCGGGCGTACTTCTGCAGCCCTCGGTTCTCGCGTGGGTTGCTGTCGCCTTCGTCTGCTTCTGTTTGGCAGCATCCAGCGTCTACATGATCAACGATGTCCTCGACGTCAACGAGGACCGCAGCCATCCGAAGAAGCGCAACCGCCCAGTGGCATCAGGGCAGGTCTCCCCCACGGCAGCGACTTTGACCGCTCTCATCTGTGGCGTGGCGGCACTAGCAATCCCAATCGGTCTTGGCAATATCAACCTCGCGGTCGTCATCACTTCCTACCTTGTGCTTCAAGCGCTCTACGTGTGGAAACTCAAGCACGAAGCCGTTTTCGACATCGCCTGCATCGCGGCCGGATTCCTGCTCCGCGCAATTGCCGGAGGTGTGGCCGCCTCTGTGCTCATTTCAAACACCTTCCTCGTGGTCGTCGGGTTTGGCGCCCTCTTCATGGCTGTCGGCAAGCGCTACTCCGAAATCCTTTCCCACAAGCAAGAGGACAAGGCGACGCGCAAGGCCCTTGATCAGTACACCCCTGGTTACCTGCGGATCCTGCTGTCGGTTTCGGCAACCATCTCGCTAGTCGGCTACATCCTGTGGGCGTTCGAGATGGATGCACTCAACACCAACGACATCCCCTTTGCGGCGCTGTCGGTGATCCCGTTCACGCTTGCCCTGATGCGATATGCGAAAGATGCAGACTCGGCCGAAACTGAGGCACCTGAGGATGCGTTATTTGCAGACAAGGGATTACTGATCTTGGGATTGCTTTGGCTTGCACTCTTCACCGGCCAGGTGCTTCAGCGGTGACGCAAGCCCAACGTCGGGTTATCTCCGGTTGGGGTCGAACATCGCCGATTACCGCCGAAGTCGCGCGACCGGACCTCGACAATGCGGTGAGTGCAATCGTTCAGAATGCCGACAAGATCGTCGCTCGCGGGCTTGGGCGCTCATACGGTGACGCGGCGCAGGTGGGTGGTGGTTTGACACTCGACATGACAGGGCTTGATCGCATCCTGAGCTTCGACGCTTCAACAGGGGTCGTCGAAGTTGAAGCCGGAGTGAGTCTTGACCACTTGATCCGCACTCTGACCCCACAAGGTTGGTTCGTCCCCGTGACACCGGGCACGCGGTACGTGACCGTGGGCGGTGCGATTGCCTCAGACGTCCACGGCAAGAACCATCACGCGGTCGGGAGCTTCGGGCAACACGTCGTTGAACTCACGCTCGTCGCGGCAGACGGCAGCCTGATCACTGCCAGCGCCGATCACAACAGCGATGTCTTTTGGGCAACGGTTGGCGGTATGGGCCTGACGGGAGTGATCTTGCGGGCGAAAGTTCAGATGCGGTCGGTTGAGACGGCGCGGATGCTGGCAACAACCCAGCGCGCGGCGAACCTCGACGACCTGATGGCGGATATGGCGAGCATCGACACCGACGTGCCTTACAGCGTGGCCTGGGTGGACACGAGCGCGCGGGGAAAGCGTTTCGGCCGCGGACTGATCTCCCATGGTGACCATGCCAAGCGCTCCGATCTGCCTACCGGCGCGAACCCATTCGCCCTGGGACTTCCTGAATCTGTCGAGGTCCCCGCTGATCTGCCGGCCATCACCCTGAATCGCTACACGGTGGCAGCATTCAACGAACTCTGGTTTCGAAAGGCGCCGCGGAACGCGACTCCGATCCTGACATCACTTGCTGACTTCTTTCATCCACTTGACATGGTCAACAAGTGGAACCGAATCTATGGGCGCCCAGGGTTCGTTCAGTACCAATTTGTCGTTCCGGACTCCGGGGCTGAACTGATTGGGAAATCGATCCGAGCCATCGCGGCGACGGGCGGCACATCGTTCCTCACGGTCCTGAAGCGGTTCGGTGTCGGTAATCAATCTCCGCTTTCGTTTCCGATTCAGGGCTGGACCTTGGCTCTGGATATCCCTGCACGAATCGATGGCCTTGAGCAGGTCCTCGACAAGTTGGATGAAAGGGTCGCCGAAGCCGGCGGTCGGGTATATCTGTCAAAGGATGCACGGCTGCGACCCGAGCTAGTGGCGACGATGTACCCCCGCCTGTCGCAGTGGCAGGAGACCCGACGAACACTTGATCCGCAAGGAATCTTTAGGTCTGACCTCGCGGTCAGACTCGACATCTAACTGGACTAGATAGGGGAATCATGCGCGACGGACTAGGTGCGGTACAGCGCGTTCTGCTTCTCGGGGGCGCGAGCGAGATCGGACTTGCAACGGTCAAGGAACTCGCGAAGTCGGGACGCCTGCGTCACGTCTACCTCGCAGTTCGATCGGTGGAATCAGGGGATGCCGCGCAGCGTGAGCTTGCCTCGTTGTACCCGTCACTGACCATCACACCGCTCCTGTTCGATGCGGCGGATCAGTCAACCTTCGAGCCAATGCTGAACAGGGCTTTCTCCGAAGGTGAGATTGACTGCGTCATCAGCGCATTTGGCCTTCTAGGTAACGACGTCGCACCGTTGGCCGATGTAGCCGGGGTCAACCGCCTGCTGCAGGTCAATTACGTGGCCGCGGTGATCACGGGGACGCAGGTGGTACAGCGCTTCCAGTCTCAAGGAAGCGGCACGTTGGTTGTGCTTTCTTCGGTTGCCGCCGAAAGGTCACGCTTTGACAATTACGTGTACGCGTCGACAAAGGCTGGCGTCGACTCTTGGGCGTCCGGTCTCGCCGATGCCCTCAAGGGGAGTGGCATTGATGTCATCGTCGTGCGCCCGGGATTCGTACACACCAAAATGACAACCGGCCTGCCTGTCGCACCGCTGGCGACGACTCCTGATCAGGTTGCGGTCGTCATCGTGGAAGCCATCAAAACTCGCAAACCGCTCGTGTGGGCACCGAAGACTGTGCGTCCGCTGATGTCGACTCTCCGACATCTCCCGCGACCGGTCTTTCAAGCAGTGACGAAGAAGGCTGGTAACGGTTAGACGGACTTGAGGTGCCGCAGTGTGTAGCCGGGATCGTCAACATGCCGAGCTATGTGGCGGATGCTCACCAGCCGAACCACGCCCGCGTCTGGCTCGGCGAGTAATCCGCATTCGTTCTCGATTGTTACCGCTTAACCTTTTTGATTGCTCTGGCTGCCTTCCGGCGAACGCGCCAGGTGCGCGTTGACTCGATGGACTCAAGGCGTGTCTTTTGCTTTTGCGCCCGCGTCTGAGCTCGCTCCAATCGATGGCTGAGTCGCTCTGACTCTTCCTCGAGTTGGCGGATTCTCTGATCTCTCGTCTCCACATCTTGGCGAAGCTCGCCGATTTGTTCTTGGTACAGCCTGCTGGTTTCGCGAATCGCCGAAGTCGGCGCCGACGCCTGGACTACGTCGTGCAAATCCAGGTCCCTACCACTCAGATTTATGTAGCCTTCGCCAGCGCCAATCCGCCCCTCATCGTGGAAGATTGGATGGTGCTTCCCCACGGGATGCGCCATACGCTCTTCCCACTCGGGCCGCATTTCAAGATTGTTGGCTTCGACGAAGCGACGCAACTCATTCACCTCACCACTGAGCGCGGGCTCAGACTGGAATATCCCAAGAGAACAACCATCCGCGATCTGGGCTGGAGTCTTTCGAAGTTTGCTGTCAGCCAATCCGAGCCGGTCACGGACTCGAAAAAGCGTGTCATGGATGTAGACGAAGAGAATGTGCAGATCAGGCAACTCGGGATGAAATTCGAGTCCACTAGAGCTGTTGAGACTCCTGAAGTCTTCCCGGATTTCATTACTGTCGTCGGAGGTCAGGTGCGCGACCCCGTTGCTCTTCCCGCTCAAAGCCGCGGCGGTGACGGGTTCATTTATGTGAATGAAGATTTCATCGTGTTCCGCAAGGATTGCCGAAAGAAGCGTCCCCGAGAAGAGGTCTGGTGTCTGACTGTCGAACAGCGGTCCGGTCTTCATCGCCTCGTCGATCAGTGACCGTTCCACCAAACCGTGGTACACGGATGGGCCACGGGGGCCCAAGTGCGCGTTATCGGACATCAGTTCAAGACACTCCGCACCGGAAATTATCGCGGCGGGCCCGAATCCTGTTGGGACACACAGAATGTTCGCGATCTCGCGCATAGGAAAGTTCGGCCAGGTGTACAACAGGGTGTTCCACTTGATCGCGCGGACCCCTGAACTTCTGATAAGTGCATCGAGGATCTGGCTCGCCTGAGGAGTCAGACCGTCATCGTCTCCAATGAAGCCAATCCAGTCGCCCCGCACCTCTGCCATCGCAGTGTTCCAGTTCTCGGTCATCGCGAGCGGCTCATCGTGACGTAGGTACCTAATGCGAGGGTCATCAAACGCGGAAACAACCGCGTAGGTGTCTGGCGTCGAAGCATTGTCGACCACGAGCACTTCGAGGTCCTGCGACTGCTGAATGAGACAAGACTCAATCGCTGACTTGAGCGTTTCGGACCTATTGCGTGTGGGAATCACAATGCTCAATTGGGGCTTATTCGCCATAAGATCTCTTGTCCGTTCGCGGATTTGGGCGGGAAGCGCCGAAGACCTGCTTCTGGCCTACTGCAACTGGAGCAGCCAGTCTAAGCCCGGCGGCTCACACCAAAGGTCACGCCCTGCGGAACATGTGTGCTCGGCGATCGTACGTTTTTCGGCGACGGCAGCGTCGCTTCTCAACCCCGGTGACGCTTGGTCTGTTCCTTCAAATCGGACTCAACCATCATTTCTACGAGCTCCGGGAAGGCAACGCGCGGCTTCCATCCCAGCTTCTCGTGTGCCTTGGTGGGATCGCCGATAAGGAGGTCCACCTCGGCGGGACGCATGAACTGAGGATCCTGCCTGACGTACGGGGTCCAGTCGTCGATGTCGACGATCTTGAATGCCGCGTCGAGGAGTTCCTTGATCGAGTGGGTCTCGCCTGTCGAGATGACGTAATCATCAGCTTCTGGCTGCTGAAGCATGAGCCACATCGCTTCGACGTAGTCGCCTGCGAAGCCCCAGTCACGCTTGGCATCAAGGTTGCCCATGACGATTTCGTCCTGGAGCCCTAGCTTGATCCTGGCAACGGCACGCGACACCTTGCGAGTCACGAACTCTGGTCCGCGGCGTGGAGACTCGTGGTTGAACAGGATTCCCGACGAAGCATGCATGCCATAGGACTCGCGGTAGTTGATGGTCGTGTAATGCCCGAACACCTTCGCCACCCCGTAAGGCGACCGAGGCCAAAGGAGTGTCTCTTCGCTCTGCGGTACCTGCTGAACCTTGCCGAACATTTCCGAGGAAGAAGCCTGGTAGAAGCGCGGTGCCTGTCCATGAATTTGTTCGTGAAGGCGAACTGCTTCGAGGATGTTAAGGACTCCTCGACCCGTCACCTCAGATGTCAGCAGCGCTTGATCCCACGAGTAAGCGACGTACGAGATCGCCCCGAGGTTGTAGACCTCGTCCGGGCGAGAAACCTCCAGCGCACGCAGAAGGCTTGGGATGTCCGCGAGGTCACCTGCCAGGAGCTTGACGTCTGGAACAGTCTGTTCAACGAGCTCAGTTTTAGGGTTGTTCTGTCCTCGGATCAGGCCATAAACGTTGTAGCCCTTACTCAGGAGCAATTCAGCCAAGTAAAGGCCGTCTTGGCCAGTGATACCGGTAATAAGTGCGTTTGGCACGAGCGTTCTCCCAAGTTGAAGTGGCGCGTCTCAGAATGGTATCCACAATGCTTACCGACAAGACCTCTGGACTCTCGCACCGTCGGTCATGATCTTCTCATCAGTTGGCGCGCACGGTTCCTCGCCTGGACGTATCGGTAGAACACCGACCTAGCATTTTGGTTCTTTCGAGCTTGCTTTGCCGCGTATCGGACTTCATCGGCGGTGAGGTCCAACGACGGGTCTGCACTTAGGGACGAGAACCAAGAAGTGAAGTGGGCAGCCTGCGAATTAGGCGCGCCCGCTGAATAGCCGCTTTCGGAGACCCTGAACGCGGAGTACGTTCCAGGAATCGTCACCAATGTGCCGTGGCGGAGCACCCGTACATACAACTCAAGGTCCAGCACAAAGCGTGCTTCTGGCGAAAAGGGGAGTTCCGCGTGTACCGCGCTCGTCCTGCAGAAGGGTTCGCCAATCACGTTGGTGCCGTATTCCCCGCAGGCTCGCACCACCTCCTCACGCGTGCTGACGGTGTCGAGGCCATCAAGTCCTCTGGCCTTAATCAGGGTCTTGCCGCGTTCGTCGCAAATGTCGCGCACACTCGAAACTAGTACGGCATCTGGATACCGTTCGAATGCCCCAACGTGAGCGGCAACGGCACCTGGTCGGAGGAAATCGTCTGCACACAGAATCCTCAAGAACTCGCCTGTCGCAGTGGCAACCGCGTCGGTGAAGTTCCTGTCTACCGAGACAAGGTCGTCTTGTGATACGACCCGCACCCGCGGATCGGTGATCTCGGAAAGCCACTCGGCCGTTCCGTCATCGGACATGTTCTCCATGACGAGGACCTCTAGGTTCTCGTAGTCCTGATCGAGCGCAGATTGCACCGCCACTCGAATGAAGGGCATGCCGTTGTGCACCGGGATGACGATCGACACGAGTGGCTGCCGCGACTGGTGAATCATCGCGAACTCACTGCGACCGGAATGCTCTTGACGATGGGGACCATCTACTTGCACTCCGGCGTTCCAAGAACCATGTAGTGCTTGGTTTCGACAAGCGGCTTGGTCCCTGCCAAATGGGCAGGCCAGCCTTGATCCTTGCTCATGACCGTGCACGCGAACGGGTAACCCTGGCCGTTTGGTTGATCGAGGACGAAGTAATGGGGTACCGACAATTCTGCTTGTCGGTCGTAGACAACGGGAGCGACCATCGTTTCGTACATGTCGCGTAGCCGGATGTTGACACCCTCTTGCCGCTGAAGGAACGGGGAACGCAGCAGAGCAACCAACTCTGGACTCATGATTCGGGTTCGCATCGAAACCTCGTCCTTGAGGTTGTACTCCCAGAGGCGTTGACCGTTCATGAGTGCCATCCCAACAACAATCATCAGGATGGCGATCACGGCTTGGCGCACACTCTCCGTGCGCACTACGCGCAGCCAGATGCCCGCTACCAAAGTCAGGAAGATGAATGAAACCGTCATGATTAGCTTCCAGGTCTGGTAACCATCTACCCCCCACAGATAGATGCCGACTCCACTGAGCAAGGAAAGAACACCGAGCATGACGAATGCAGGGATGGTTCGGCCGTCTCGCCGCACCCATGCGAGGGCAATCAGGCCCGCCAACAAGCAAACGAGGATCAACCACGCGAGGGCATCCGCCCCTGTAAAGACACCGAGATGGTCACTGACGTTGACGGGGTTGCTTCTGCCGTCGAAACCCAACAGCACTGACGCCGATGGGAACACGTTCAACTTCCATCCGGACACTCCGTCCTTACCGACGGAGGACAAGACCTCCACCGCGCCCTTGATCCTCGGGATAGCGAGCACCAGGGAGAAAAGGGCGGCCACCGCAACGAACACCAGCATTCGAAGATATTCGCGAGCAAAGTTCGCAAACCCGCTCAACGCCTGGGCACCCCGCCGTTGAAACAATCCGAGGCCAACTGCGATACCCAACAGTGCAGAAGAGATGAGCTGCACTTCCGGCGCTGTGAACCACCCGGCCGCGAGGAGCACGGGCGATAGCGCGACGCAAGGCCAAAACTTGCCCGTTCGAGACGCCCTGAAGAAGAAAGCGATCTGAACTGCCATGAGAAGGGCAGCAATAATCTGCGCGTAAAAGGCCTGCGCTGTGACGTACCAGAGGTACACGGTAAGAGTCCCTGCAGCACTGGCTACCAAGCACCAGCGCAGGCGCAGTCGAAGGACCTCGTGGGCCATGACATAAGTCGCGGGCAGCGCACAAGCTGCCGCTGCGAGTACAGCAATGCTCGCGATCTTCCAAACTGGGATGCCGAAGGCGAGAGCCGTGGAGGCCAACAGCGAGCTGGCTCCCGTGTGGTCGTATCGAGCAAGGTCTCCAAGCGAGCCGATCTGCGGGAAGTCTGGATCGACCAGAAAGTCGGTTGGCCCAAATCCTGCTTGCTGGAGGTTCGTCGCTTGAAGGATGTAGCTCGCGAGGTCGTTGTTCATGGACGTGAAGCTCGTGAGGAAGCCTCCATGAAGGATCGGCATCGTCACGATCGGGGTTATGAAGATCGTTATCGCGACTAGGGCAACGACCCACGGAGCGGTGCAACTTCCGATCAGTTGAGCGGCACTAGCCGCCGCCGAGCGGAATGGGCGGCCTGGCGAGGCTGAGTCACTGCGCCGATACTGCCGATACAAGATCACGACACCCGTGACCCCCGACAAGGCGACCACCAGCAATAGGGGTAGTCGACTCATTGGGCGCTCCAATAGGGAGTACCAGGAGCCAGCAATCGCTAAGACGCTCAGGCCGAAGATCGGCGCGAGGCAAAGCAGTACCTTCGAATATCGAGCGAGGAGTGCGGCATATGGCAGTCCAATGAGCCCGTAGAGAACCGTCACAGCAGCGATCAACGCGGGATAGATGAGCCAATCAAACATCTCGCATCGCCTCGATAGGGCTCATGAACCGGTGTTCTGCCGTGTGACGTCCGCTCTCACCAGGTAGAGAGGTCGCGACTTCGACTCGCGATATATCCGCCCCACGTACTCCCCGAGCAAGCCAATTGATAACAGTTGCACGCTCCCGAAGAACATGATCAGCAGTGTGATTGTTGCGAAGCCTGGATCTGAACCAGTGGGATCAAGGAGCTTTCCCAACAGGATGTACGCCGCCAGCAGGACGGTGGCAGCGAAGATCGCGGCACCAACGAAGCTGGCGATTCTCAATGGCTTCTCCGTGAAGGACGTGATCCCGTTGACAGCGAGATTGATCATCTTCATTAGCGAATAGCTCGACTTCCCAGCATGCCGAGCATCACGGTCGTAGTACACAGGACGCTGATCAAAACCGGTCCAGCTGATCATTCCCCGAATGTAACGATTCTCTTCACGCATGCCTTTTAGCCCATCGACAACCAGGCGATCCATGAGGCGGAAGTCCCCGACTTGCTCGGGGATGTCTACCTCCGATAGACGGCTAATGAGGCGGTAGTAGGTACTTGCGCTAGCTCGCTTAAACCATGTCTCTCCCGATCGATGCCGCCGCTGACCATAAGCAACATCGGCGCCACCTCGCCATAACACCACCATCTCAGCGATGATCTCCGGCGGATCCTGCAAGTCAGAATCAATGACGACCACAGCATCGCCATTTGAATGGTCAAGTCCACATGTGATCGCCAATTGGTGCCCAAAATTGCGAGACAATCGCAGCACCCGCACACGGTCATCCCCCGAGGCGATATCGCTCAGCTTGGCGAATGTGGCGTCGGTGCTGCCATCGTCAACGTAGATGAATTCCCAGCTTGCCTCCGGGATTTCTGCCACAGCGGCGACGAGGCGCTGGTGGAAGGCTTCGATCCCATCTGCCTCGTTGCGGGCTGGTGATACCACCGTCATTAGGTCAGTTGCCGCCTCAGGCGTTGACATGAGACTCCATCTCTGTGAAGTGCCGGATCCCGGTCAACCCAGTCGGGTAATGCGGTCAGCGCCCGTTTTGCTGGTATTGACTCGCAACCGGGCCAGACTGCCCGACGTACTTCGAGTTGAGCTCTGGGTGTCCGTACGGACGTTCGGCCGGCGCATCAAGCTTGTGGAAGGACAGCTGGCCGATCTTCATCCCAGGCCACAGCTTGATGGGCAGCGTTGCAACATTTGAGAGTTCTAAGGTGATTTGTCCGCGAGTCCAACCCGGGTCGACGAATCCAGCCGTTGCATGGATGAGGAGACCAAGCCGTCCAAGCGAGGACTTGCCTTCTACCCGGGCGACGATGTCGTCTGGGAGCCCAAGGGCCTCAAGCGTCGTTCCCAAGACAAACTCGCCGGGGTGCAGGATGAATGCTTCTCCGTCACTGACCTTGACGGTTTCCATCAAGTCTGCGGGCTTGTCGTAAGGGTCAATCACTTCACAGGTGTGGTTGCGGAAAACCAAAAACGCGTCTCCGAGACGAACGTCAACACTCGCTGGCTGTACCTGTTGCTCATCGAGCGGCTCGATGATGAGGCGTCCGCTTTTGATTTCCCGGCGAATACTCCCGTCAGACAGAATCATGAGGTCAGGCTACCTTCGCGGGCGATATGGGAACGCACATACGCGCAAAAGCAGGCACTGCGCTTGATTACAGCTTGCGAAGATACCCACCACGCGAGCTCGTCAACAAGAGCTTGCTGTTGACCACCTCGTCGACTTCGTACACCCCTGGGTTTTCCTTGAGGTACTGATCAACAGCGGTCTTTGGGTTGTCCCCCGGGCCCCACGGCCGCGGACGGTGTTCCTGATACGGAAGGTCTTCGACAAGGGTATCGGCGACGATCATGAACTGTCCCGGAGTAACAAATCGCGTGTAGAGCTCGATCTCTGCAAGTACGTGTTCGTGGGTGTGGTTTGAATCCAGAACAACCATCACGCGTTCGGCGTCGCCAATGGCAGCTTCCAGTTGATCCAACACATCGGCCTCGACAGACGAGCCTTCGATCAAGGTCACTCGGTGCGCGAGGGGGTGTTCTTCAACGGCAGCTCGGTTATGGGGGCGGATATCAATATCCACGGCGACAACTTGTCCTTCTCCAATGAGTTGGAGCATCGACGCGTGTAGGACGACTGAACCGCCTCTGGCGACACCGGTTTCGATGATCACCTGCGGCCTGTTCTGCCAGATGATCTCCTGAGTCACCACAATGTCCGCCGGCATCTGGATGATCGGTAGGCCGAGCCAATTCCACATGTAGGAATAGTCGTGTTCATCGGAAACGATTGTGAGCTCACGATCCAACCGCTGGATCTCGGGATCTGCGCCCATTGCCAGGGCCTTGCTTCTCGACTGTGTTTGGAACTCATCGCGGTCGTCTGTCATCAGGCTTCTCCACCTATCACTCGTTGCAGCTTGGTCGCATTGCCCCAGAAGGCATGTGGTTCATGGCTGGCATAGGGGTAATAGCCGAGATCGAGATCGATTTCCCAGCCATTCTCGCTGAGCCAACTCTCGACGATTCCCCTCACCGAACGCGGTTGCCCGGAGCAGATGTTGACGGCCCCGACGCCGGAATCAAGCATCGCGAGCTTCGCGATATACCTCGCGGCAACCGCCACTGGGAGGTAGTCACGCAGTTGCTCCCCGCCGGACATCTTGAACTCGGAATCACCGCGTTCGACGGCTTCAGCGAGCAAGCTATAAAGCGACCGGCGGCTTGAAGCTGGTCCGAACAGATAGAAAGGTCTCGCCCACGTCAGTTCAAAGCTTTCCTGCTGACGCAAGAGTTTCAGTTCAGTGTGGAGCGCATGCTTAGCGAAGGCATACGAGTTGTTGGGGTCAGGGGTCATGTTTTCGTCCAGAGCGCCGTCGCGCATCCCGTATTCGAAACACGTGCCGATCCCAACAATGCGAGGAACACCAGCGCCCAGCGCCACACTCAAGAAGTCATAGTGCAATGGCAATGAATACCGGTAGTGCCTATCGCTGTTGTAGTCGTCGAGCGAATCCCAGGCTAGGTCGACTAAGGAGTGGCATTCGCCGATGGCTTCCAGCGCTTCCGACGGGTCCCCTAGCTCGGCCGTGATCACGTCGTACGGCAGGTCAACGACTCCGCCGTGATCGGGCGCCCGGTCAATCCCGATCGGAACTGCTCCGAGGGACTGGAGCTGGTGACAAATCTCGCGGCCGATGAAACCCCGCGCACCCGTGACGGCAACAACCTTCGTCATGAGACCTCGAGCGCTGGAACGAACGTCACAATTTTCGTCCCCGCACTTCGCAATTCAGCCAACTGGTTTGATACCTCAGTGCGAAGGTTCCAGGGGAGAATCACCACGTAGTTCGGCGCGGCCTCTTCCAGCACTTCGGGTCCCACAATCGGAATTCTGCTACCGGGCATCGCCTTGCCCTGCTTCGCCGGGTTCAGGTCTGCCACGAACCGAATAAGGTCTGGGCGGACTCCTGCGAAGTTCAACAGGGTGTTGCCTTTTGCCGCCGCCCCGTAGGCCACGACAAGGTCGCCTCTATCTGATGCGTCGATCAGGAATCGAAGTGCCGCGTTCTTCACGTCCTCAGCACTGCGTTGAAACGCCTCGTAGTACGCGGGCGTCTGAAGTCCTCGGGCATCCTCGTCAGCGAGTACTGCAGCGACTGTGTCGGCGACTTCATTGGGGCCCGTCTTTTCGCGCTGAGCGAAGACCCGAAGGCTGCCACCGTGGGTTGGCAATTTCTCGACGTCGAATACCTGTAGGCCGCCAGAAGCCAGGATCTTCACAACGGATGTGAGAGACAGATACGAAAAGTGCTCGTGGTAGATCGTGTCGAATTGCTTGTCCGCAACCAGGTTGACCAGATGCGGGAACTCGAACGTGGCAACGCCGGTATCTCGCAGGAGAGTTCGCACGCCTGCAACAAACGCATTGATGTCAGGGACATGCGCCAACACATTGTTCGCCGCCACAACATCCGCCGGCCCGAACTCCTCGCAGATATCAACTGCGGAATCGGAGCCGAGAAACCGTTCGACAATGGTCAATCCCTTGTCGCGGGCAGCCTGCGCAGTGGACGCAGTCGGTTCGATCCCGGTGGCCTTGATCCCTGCATCTGCGGCGAACTTGAGCAATGTGCCGTCATTTGCTGCAACTTCAACGAAGTGGCTGGAGTCGTCGAGGGCGAATCGTCGAATCATCATGTCGACGTAGTCGCCGCAGTGCTTCACCCAAGAGGCTGAAAACCCGCTGAAGTACGCGTACTCCGCGTCAAACAACTCGTCCGCCTGCGCAAAGTCCTCCGTCTGAACCAACCAGCACGACTCGCAAACCAGCACGCGCAGCGGAAACCACTTCTCAGGTGCGGAAAGCATCTCGGGCGTGAGGTACGCATTTGATGGAGGGGCAGAACCCAAGTCCACGAATTGCAGCCTGAGGTCCGACGAGCAATGGCGACACTTCACAGGACGACCCCTTGGAATGTTTGATCTACGGGGTCATGCGAGCGATCCCGTTCGGACATCTGGCTTATCGGCAACGGCCATTCAATCCCGATTGCGGGGTCAGTCGCGGAAACGGCGCGCTCAGCATTTGGCGTATACATCGCGGTGTGAAGGTACAACAACTCGGAATCAGGTTCTAGGACCTGGAAACCATGGGCGAAACCCTCAGGAATTACGAACGTTTTGTGGCTATCTGGTGATAGTTCAACTGCGTGGTACTGCAGGAATGTCTTTGAGTTGGCACGAAGATCGACCGCAACATCGAAAACTCGTCCACGGGTACACGCTACGAGTTTCATCTCGGCATGGGGCGGCAATTGAAAGTGCATTCCACGAACGGCACCAACTGCCTGAGTACGTGTCCGATTGATCTGAAGAATGGTCCGGTCTCCCACAACATCGGCCATGTCCGATGCGCAGAAGAGTCGCTCAAGTTCGCCCCGATCATCACCAATCGGAAGATGAGTCGCGACTGAAAGGCCATCGATCCCCACGGGTTCCACCGAGATCATGCTAGGCACCCTGAGCTCCCAGGTATTCGAAGATCTGCCTGCGGCTGAAGTCCTGCATGTCGGCGGCCGCGTCCCATGCTTGGTACCACTCAATCGTCTTGCGCACACTCGTCTCAAGATCCCACCGAGGAACCCAACCAAGCTCCGCGGCAGCGAGCGAAGAGTCGATTGCCAGCAAGCCGGCCTCGTGGGGCTGCCCCTCCGATGTACCTAGATCAACCCGTGCACTGGCGCCCCAGAGCGCGGCGGCACGACCGGCAACAGTTCCCACAGTCGCGGTATCTGACTCACGTGGACCGAAGTTCCACGCTCGATCAAATCTGCGTTCCGGTTCACGCAATAACGCCTCACCCAGCGCTACGTACCCGACAAGTGGTTCCAGAACATGCTGCCAGGGCCTGACAGAGTCGGGGAATCGCAGAACGACCGTTTCCCCAGACTGAAAAGCCCGAACACAGTCGGGAATCAGTCGGTCCGTGCTCCAGTCACCGCCGCCGATTACGTTCCCTGCCCGGGCCGTCGCGATCGAGGCTGAATCGGGCTCGGAGAAGAAGCTCAGTCGGTAACTCTCGGAGACGATCTCAGCGGCGGCCTTGCTAGCGCTATAAGGGTCGTGGCCTCCGAGCGGCTCTTCCTCGCGGTACGCGTGACCATCCTCGACGTTTCTGTAAACCTTGTCCGTCGTAACGACAACAACCGCCGCAACTGATTCCGTCTCCCTCGCGGCCTCCAGGACGTGCGCGACTCCCAGCGCGTTCGTGGCAAAAGTCTCCACCGGGATTCGGTAGCTATCGCGCACCAAGGGTTGCGCGGCGAGGTGGAAGATCACCCGCGGTCGGACTTCAGCTATCACCCTTCGAGTCGCCTCAAGATCGCGGATATCGACTCGACTGTCCGAAGCGATGATTGCTTCGACGTTTGCAGCGTCGTAGAGGTTCGGTGTTGAAACGGGATCGAGCGCCAGCCCGTGGACCTCAGCGCCAAGTTCCGCCAACAGCAGCGACAGCCAGGAGCCCTTGAACCCAGTGTGGCCCGTTACGAGGACCCGCTGTCCTGCCCACGAGTCACCGTTCACCAAACGCGCCACGGAGCCTCACCCGACTCCCAGAGCTCTTCCAAGAGGTTGCGCTCCCGCAGGGTGTCCATCGGTTGCCAGAATCCTCTGTGAACAAACGGTACGAGTTCCCCGTGGTTCGCAAGCTGTTCGAGTGGCCCTGCCTCCCAGGTCGTGTCATCACCATCAATCAAGTTGATGCAATCCGGTGACAGCACAAAAAAACCGCCATTGATGAGGCCGCCGTCGCCTCGAGGCTTCTCGGAGAACCCGGTAACACGATCATCGGAAATATCTAGTGCGCCATAACGACCGGGCGGTTCAACTGCCGCGACCGTCGCAGACTTGCCATGGGCTAGGTGGAACTCAATCTCGTCTTTGAAGTTGATATTCGATAGCCCATCGCCGTAGGTGAAGCAGAACGCTTCTTCATCCTGTACGTACGGCTGCGCACGTTTGAGCCGACCGCCCGTCATCGACTCCTCGCCGGTGTCGATCAACGTGACTTTCCAAGGCTCAGCAAGGCGACGATGAACCTCGAGCGTGTTTTCGGCAATATCGAACGTTACGTCGGACATGTGCAGGAAGTAGTTCGCGAAGTACTCCTTGATCATGTAGCCCCGGTACCCACAACAGATCACAAAATCGTTGATGCCATACGCGGAATAGGCCTTCATGATGTGCCAGAGGATGGGTCGGCCGCCGATTTCGACCATCGGCTTCGGACGCAGACTCGTCTCCTCGGCCAGGCGAGTCCCTAGGCCCCCTGCCAGGATCACGGCTTTCATGACGCAACCACGCTGCGCGCACAGTCCAGGATGTCGGTCATCTCAAGCATGAGCGAAGTCTAGGTGCAATGGCTGCAAGGCCATGTGACTGAATGCATGAAGCGGCGCCTCAAACGCACGGCGGGGCGTTAGGCCAGACTGGTCTAGCCGTCCGCTGTGAATCGTTGCTGGGCAGAGATCACGTGATCGGCGGGTGCGGATTCGTCGCCCGAGGTGCCCAATGGGCTACCGGTTTCGCGCAAGTGATGCCGGTTCCTGCGTACGATAAGAGCAAGTCATGCCGCCCCCAACGCTGTCGCGCCGTAGCGGCATCGGTGGCGGAGAACCTTCACGAACTAACTGATTGGGACTTCCCTTGCGACTACTTGTGACCGGTGGAGCCGGGTTCATCGGCTCCCACTTCGTTCGACAGACCCTCAACGATGCGCTCCCAGGGCTCGATGGCGCATCCGTCGTCGTGCTCGATGCACTGACCTACGCAGGCGACAAACGCAACCTCGATCCAGTCGCAAACAGCGGCCGCCTCGAGTTCGTCGAGGGCAACATCCTCGATGCTGCACTCCTTGACGACTTGCTGCCAAACGTCGACGCCGTCGTCCACTTCGCGGCTGAGTCCCACGTTGACCGCTCCATCGAGGGTTCCACCGAGTTCGTCATGACGAACGTGGTCGGAACGCAGACGCTTCTTGATGCCGCTCGCCGTAACAACGTTGGGCGCTTCCTGCACGTGTCCACCGATGAGGTGTACGGATCGATCGATGAGGGGTCTTGGCCCGAAACACACCCGCTGCTGCCGAACTCCCCTTATGCCGCGTCCAAGGCATCCAGCGACCTATTCGCGCGTGCATTCTTTCGAACGCACAATCTCGATGTGGTGATCACTCGCTGCTCGAACAACTACGGCCCGTACCAATTCCCCGAGAAGGTCATCCCGCTCTTCGTGACCAACTTGATCGATGGATTGACCGTCCCGCTTTACGGAGACGGCCTGAACATCCGCGACTGGTTGCACGTCAACGATCACTGTCGAGGCATCGCGCTTGTGTTGACCGGCGGACGTCCCGGCGAGATCTACAACATCGGTGGCGGCACTGAGCTGACGAACAAGGAACTGACCGGCAAGCTGCTTGAGGCCTGCGGCGCTGACTGGGATTCGGTTCGCCCAGTCGAAGACCGCAAAGGCCACGACCGCCGCTACTCGGTTTCGATCGACAAGATCCGGGAAGAACTTGGATACGAACCAGAGATGCCGTTCGAAGTCGGTCTTGCCGACACAGTTGATTGGTACAAGAACAACCGCGCGTGGTGGGAGCCACACAAGGCGAAGGCGTAACTAGCTATGAGCACTGATCCGCGCGATCTTCGCTGGCTGGTTGTTGGGGCGAATGGCATGCTCGGTACCGAACTGATGCGCTTGCTCGATGGCCGAAACGTCACTGGCGTCGACCTTCCTGCCATCGATATCACCGACCCCGCGTCAGTCGAAACGGTGCTGGCTGACGTCGACGTGGTCGTCAACTGCGCGGCCTACACGGCAGTTGATGATGCCGAGACGAACGAGGCGATCGCGTTTCGCGTGAACGCCGTCGGCCCAGCGATTCTTGCTCGCCGTTGCAACGAGATCGGCGCGAAACTGGTGCAGATTTCCACCGACTACGTCTTCGACGGAACCGCGGCTGATCCGTATCAAGAAGGTGCCCAACCCAACCCGCAGTCGGCGTATGGCCGGACCAAACTCGCCGGCGAGTGGGCGGTGCGCGCGGAGCTCCCTGGGAATTATTGGATCCTGCGCACTGCCTGGCTGTACGGCGAATTTGGTCCGAACTTCGTCAAGACGATGGTGGGCCTAGAGGGCAGTCGTCCGGAGCTCTCGGTCGTCGACGATCAGCACGGACAACCGACCTGGGCACGGCACCTGGCACAGCGAATCATCGATGTGGTCGATGCGGACGTTCCTTCCGGCATTTACCACGCAACTTCAACGGGAGCCACCACGTGGTTCGGCTTCACTCGAGCCATTTTTGAACAGCTGGGTGCTGATCCGAATCGTGTTCAACCAACGACGACCGACGCCTTCCCCCGACCCGCACCGCGACCCGCGAACTCGGTGCTGCGCCACGATCAGTGGACGCACGTAGGACTCGCGCCGCTGCCCGATTGGCGCGATGGGCTGACCTCCGCTTGGCAAACCGGCGGCTTCACGAACTCGACCAGCGAGGGATAGAAATATGCGCGGAATCATCCTGGCCGGCGGTAGCGGAACCCGTCTGCATCCGATCACGCAGGGCGTCAGCAAGCAGTTGCTGCCGGTCTACGACAAGCCGATGGTCTACTACCCGCTGTCGCTGCTCATGATGGCTGGAATCAACGAGGTCCTCATCATCACGACACCGGAGGATCAAGCTGGATTCGTACGCTTGCTCGGCGACGGGTCACGCGTTGGAATCTCGATCACCTACGCGGTGCAGCCGAGTCCTGATGGCCTCGCGCAGGCGTTCCTCATCGGCGAAGACTTCATCGGCGATGAGTCAGTGTGTCTGGTTCTGGGCGACAACATCTTCTTCGGAACCGGTTTGGGCACAGCCCTCAAAGGCAACGCAAACCTAGTCGGTGGCCGAGTATTCGCGTATCACGTGAGCGACCCAGAGGCATACGGCGTGGTCGAGTTCGATGATGCTGGCCGCGCGTTGTCGATTGAGGAAAAGCCGTCCAAACCCAAGAGCAACTACGCGGTCCCTGGCCTCTACTTCTATGACAACTCGGTGGTCGATGTTGCGAAGTCGATCAAGCCTAGTGCCCGTGGCGAACTTGAGATCACAGCCGTCAATGACCACTACCTCAAGGCGGGGACTCTTAGTGTCTCGGTTCTTGACCGAGGGACCGCCTGGCTCGACACAGGTACCGTCGATTCGCTGATCGCGGCCGGCCAGTTTGTTGAAGTCGTCGAAAAGCGGCAGGGCCTCAAGGTCGGCTGTATCGAAGAGGTTGCGTGGCGCGAAGGATTTATCACCACCGCGCAGCTGCTGGAAATCGCCGAGCCCCTGCGCAAGAGCGGCTACGGCGACTACCTCGTCGAACTCGCCGCGGACTGACACCTTGCCCGATAGCACTGCCCACAAACATTGGAGACGCGCATGCTTGTTGAACCACTCGAGATCGACGGGGCAATTCTGTTCACCCCGATGCTCTTCGGCGACGAACGCGGATCCTTCTCCGAGCAGTTCAAGTCATCCGTCATGCGCCAAACGATTGGGCACGACTTTGATGTCAAACAAGTCAACTGCTCAAGCTCCACCCCGGGGGTCGTGCGAGGAATCCACTACGCAGATGTGCCGCCGAGCCAGGCGAAGTACGTGACGTGTCTGCGCGGCGCGATCCTCGATGTGGTCGTCGACATCCGGGTCGGCTCACCCACGTTCGGCAACTGGTGCAGCGTTGAGCTCGATGCCGAAAGTAGGAAGTCCATCTACCTCGCTGAGGGACTCGGCCACGGCTTCGTCGCGCTTGAGGAAAGCACAGTCATGTATCTGTGCAGCGAGGAATACAACCCGCAACGCGAGCACGAAGTACACCCCTTGGATCCGGCAATCGGTATCGACTGGCCGGGCGGACCATTCACGCTCTCCCCAAAGGATGCGGCGGCGCCGACCCTGGCCGAGGCTCAGGCAGCGGGTCTATTGCCGAACTACGAAGCTTGCCTCGCGTTTCAGGCCCGGCTTTCAGCCGACTGATCAAGCAGAAAAGCGCACTACTTGAGTCTGGAACCCACTGTTCGCAGTGGACGCGTCAACTTCCATGAGCGTGATGTCTTGATCCGTGAGAGTTCTGCCGCAAGCTCCCGCTTTGTGGTATTTGCTCGCTGCGTCAACGCTGTCAAACGGTCGATCTCTGCGCGAAGATTCTTGAGAACTTCCTCCTGGCGCGCGATGAACTCCTGCTGAGCGTGCACTGAATCCGCGGCCCCGCGATTCCATTCGGTCATCTCGGCCATCTTGGCGTTTGCGTATCGCGCGAAGTCCAAGAGCGTGTCAGAACTACTTCGCGCAACCCGAGAAATCAACGCAGGGTCAACCGACGGATCAACATCGTCAACCATTCCGGCGATCAACGGACTTGGCAGTTCATCCTTCGATGGGAACCACTTAGCGCGGAAGAGGCTGCCGTTGCGGGCACCTAGGAACTCGGCGAAGAACTTGGGGGTCGATCCATTCACTTCGTGCCTGATATGAGCTTCCGGCGATGTCAGTTCAGTCCGGAAGGTCCAGCCCGCCGCCTTGAGGCGCCAAGAGAAATCGACGTCCCCCCAAAGCACCGGATAGAAGCGGGCATCCCAACCCCCAACCGCATCGAAAGCAGTCGTACGCACGAGCAACCCGCTACTCCGCACATAGCTGAGACCCACAGGAGGTTCGAGGTCAGCTACCTCAACTGGATGGGGTGGATACCACGACTCCATGGCGCCATCTGGGCCGACAATGCCACCGCAGGAAGCCGTATCCACTAATCCGTCGGCGGTGAGCGCGAGGGGTGAGAGTGCCGCGAGGTTGGGCTCATCGGCAAATGGCGCCCGCAGGGCTTCGAGACACGTCGGTGTGACCGTCAAGTCATCCTGAATCAGCCAGAGAAGCGGCGCCTCGAACTGAGTCCTGGCGTAGCCGATTCCTCCCGACCAACCAGTGTTCAGATGCGTCTGGCGAACCGAGATCGGAATGTCGCGTGGCGGTTCGAATTCCCCGCTGCCGTTGACGACACAGAGGACCGCCAACCGCGCTGCAGACTGCGTCCTGGCCAGTGATTCCAGGCAGGTCTGTAGCCGACGAGATTGGCCCAGCGTGATTACTACTGCGACAACATCGGGCGAATCATCGAGGTCTACTAGCACCGAGAGTCAGTGATATCGATAGTGCGCCGACTGCCCCACTGGCGTGGGAAATATTCAGTGACATCGACTGGAATGACTGCGGTATTCCACGGCAGAAGCAAGCGGTCAGGATTTTCGTGGCAGTAGGGCTCAGTCGGGTAGTTGATGAGCACCGCCTCATCCGTTCCGAGATTGATGGTCAGGTGCCAGACCAGTCGAGGGATCACAAGCTGCCGGGTTCCCTTGGCTGACAGGTAGACGTTCTGAGTCATGCCATGGGTCGGCGAATCCTCCCGTGCGTCATAGAGAATGGCCATGACTTCGCCGGTTATGAGGGTGTACCGATCTTCGTGGTTCTCATGTAGACCCCACCCCTTTACCTGGCCGGCACGTACTGAGAACTGGTAGGTGTACACGGCCGGTGCCTGCCAGAAATCCGGGTCATCGTTGAAGATTTCGTAGACCGACCCGCGGTGATCAACATGTTCCACGGGTGACCGGGTCAAGACTCCGTCGATAATCTTGGGGGCAACTACCTGGCCCGCGACAGATACCGTCGCGACGTCCTTGAGTGCTCGGGTAATTGTTTGATCAGCCATCTGAGCAGAGTACCTGCGCTATCTGAGCGCCTGCCCACGCGTTGCACATACGCGCCATCCGCTTGTTGCAAACCCCCTCCGTGTTGGGGTTACTCCGGCCTTTGGCCGTCGAGTAACCCCAACACGGAGGGGGTTTGCGGATGGCGGAGGTGCGGGACGGCTAGCCGGCGCAGAAGCCCCAGGTCGCGGGTTGCCCGGCCTTCACGGTGGCATTCCATGCCTTGCCCTTGGCGGTGATGGTGTTGTTTGCGACCGAGTAGTCCGCGGACCACAGCGATGACACCTTGCCCTTGGCGACCGGGACCTTCACCGACCACGTGATCGGAGCCGCACTCGCGGTGCTCACCGTGACATTTGTGCAGTAGCCCGTTCCCCAGTCGGTCGTGACCTGAACCGCAGTCGTGACTCCGCCGACGGTCGTACCGGTGGGTGTCGGAGTCGGGCTGGCCGTCGTTGGTGTTGGGGTAGGCGTTGGTGTCGGAGTGGGTGTTGGCATTGGACTGGCAGTCGTTGGCGTTGGCGTCGGAGTTGCAGTCGGCGAAGGCGCCCCGACGATCGAACATGGGACGGCAACGCCATTCAACTTGGCCGAACAGGTAGTCGCTGTCGGCGGAACGTAGCTCCGATCGGTGAACCCGAAGGTGATCCCCGCCCCGCTCGCCAGTGAGCCATTCCATTCGACGTTTCCAAGCGTTACCTGCCCACCGGCGTACGACGCTGTCGCATTCCATGGCTCGACGTTGTTCGGCCATGGCAGCGAGACCGTCCACGATGCCTTCGCCGATCCGCTGGTGTTTGTAACCGTTGCGTCGTAGTTGCGACCCGACCCCCACTCATCGGTCTTCTTCAACGCCAACGTCACGCCGCCGTTCGCGACCGGTGGTGTGGTTGATGTTGGGGTCGGCGTTGGCGTGGCGGTTGTCGGAGTCGGTGTTGGTGTTGGCGTTCCAGCTGCGTTGACTGTGACGTCGTTGCACGCGTAGAACGCTTCCTGGCTATCGCTTCGCTGCCAGATTGTGTAGATGATCGAGTGCGTTGAGCGCTGCGGCAAGGATGTCCGCAGGACCTCGGCGGCGGTTGGTGCACTCGGCCCGGAGTCGTACACGAAGTCAAGGTCGCTCCACTTGAGCGGAGCGGCCTTCACGTCGAAGCCGGGCTTGGTGATGTAGACGCGGTAGTACGCGGTTGCGTGGGGGGCGGTGTTCTGCCACTGAAGCGTGTACTTGCCGTCGGTCCCAGGCTTGAGATTCGTGACTGGCCACTTGTCGCTTGCGGTGTTGAACGCGGCGTACTTTGCTCGCCCCGCGCTGCACAGTTGGCCATCCGGAATCAACGCCTGGTGGTTACCCGCGGCAGATCCAATGTTGACTTCATTCCAGTCGTAAAGCGCTTGGCTGTTGGAAGTCCACGCCTGGTTGCACATCTCGTTGTCCGGAGTCAGAAACCGGCAGCCATACGTACGCGACGGTGGATCTTGAGTCGAGCCATGTGCCGACGCGCTTGTTGCTGAGAAGACCACCCCGAGCGTTGCGAGCATGAGGGTGAGGACGGAGGTTACGGCGGTGGCCGCAATACGGGTGCGGTTGGAACTCATCGTGAGCCTTTCGCATACGGGATTGTTGGGATCGCCAACTTGTGAGTTACTTACTCGGAAACTACTTCGGGTAACGAGATGCCCACCCTAAGTTTGATCCGCTGATTCGGCTACGCCGTCGCTCAATCGGGTTCCACCTTAGGTATGAGATCTACTGTTTGGAACGGTGAAATGATCGACACAAGACGTGCACGCCTTTTGACAATCGGCATGGTTTTGTCAATCTCTTTACCGTTTCTTGCCTCTTGCAGTTCCGCTGATTCGACTCCCACCCCAGTGATCTCGGGCAGTCAAGCGCCCGCACCTGGATCTGCTGACGGCGTCCACAGCGTCGCTGACACCGACTACGAACAGACCGCACTCGTTGTTGACACAACCCAGGTCGAACTCGATCAGATCGCACTCGATCCTTCGAGCAAGGCCAGCGCTGCCGTCCTTGCGATCGCCAAGCAGTCAGCAGAGACGGTGGGGCCAGAAGCAACGGTTCTGCGCAACAAGTTGGTCACCGACGGCAACGCGACGACCGACGAGCACCACAAGCCTGCTGTGGGCAGCACCCAGATCGCGGCGCTCAAGAAGCTTTCCGGGGCGGCGTTCGACACGGCGTGGGCACGTGTCATGACGTCGCTGAACGAGCAGGTCATCGCTGCAGCAGTCACCGAACTCAACGTTGGCGAAGACAAGGAGACCCGCACGCTGGCACGCGCAAAGATCGACTACGCATCGGCTCAGAACGGTGCCCTGCGTCCCATCGCGAAGTAGCCGGACCGGACGCTCAGTCTGTCCGCAGGGAGGATTCCCGAGCCACCAATTCGAAGTTGAGATCAAGCTGGGTTGGGTGGGTGCCGTTCTTCACAACATCGACGCACATTTCGGCAATCGTGATGCCAGCTTCTGTTCCGAGGTACGAGAAGTTCGACAGCTGTGGAGTCATCGACTCCTCGATTGCACCTTCGGACTGCATCACCAACAGGATGTCGTCGGGGATCGAGAGCCCTCTGTCCGAAATCGCCTCCGTGATGCGCTTCGGGGTTCCACACATCGCAAAGATGCCGTCTGCGCCAGCATCCAGCGCCTCATGGATTGATGCCTGCACGTCAGCCAGTCCGTCATAGACGTGGCACGAGAAGTCCATACCGTTGTCAGTCGCCCAGTTCGTCAGCGCCGCTACGAGGATCGCGAAGACTGCCTCGGAACCGGCTGCCGACACCCAGGCCAGATGGGACGCGCCCTGCTCTGCGAAGTGACCAGCCACCAACGCCGCGATCGCATCGTTGTCGTAGCTGAGTTGAACGTTGTCGTGATCAGGGATCGGATCGACGCTAATGATCGGCAGTCCGAATGGGACGCGTAGGCCCTCGAATGCTTCCAAGCCGTGGCTACCCAAGACGATCAAGGTATCGACGCCGGAGTCGATCAGTGCCTGCGCGCGGTCTTCTCCCGCAAACGCAACGACGAGCCCCTCTTCGGAGCACCGCTGGACGAAGGAATCGTTGAGGCGCAGCCAGAACAGACTGTTCGAACCTGTGACGAGCTCGGTGACGGTCTTGCCGGTCAGCACTCCAACGACTTGGGTGCGGCCGCGACTCAATCCGCTCGCCGACGCATCGAGCCGGTACCCGAGTCGCCTCGCGGCTTCCTTCACACGTCGTGTGGTCTCAGCACTCATCTTCTTCTGACCATTGAGCACGTACGAAGCCGTGGTCTTAGACACCCCGGCGGTCAGAGCCACCTTGGCGAGTGTCGGTCGTGAAGCCATAGCTGAGAGTGTCTCAGCGTCTCGCCCTACATCGCGCGTTACGCGTTTGAGCAGTTACCGCCGTGAATCAGCGACGAGCGAGCGTGACCAGGAAGTCGGCATCGGGATCAGTCCATTGGCCCACAACGTCTAAGCCCACGTCAGTGAGTTCACCAGCCACTTGTTCGCGAGTGAACTTCATGCTGATCTCAGTGCGTATCCAGCCATTCGCCGGAACTTCGACGGCATATCCACCGAGCGAGGAGAACACGATTCGTTGCTGCGAGTCGGCGACCAAACGCATTTCGATCCGACTGTCGTCCGCGTTCCACACAGCGTCGTGATGGAAGCGATCCGCGTCGAAGTTCGACCCCAGCTGGCGATTCATTACTTCGAGTGCGTTGAGGTTAAACGCCGCCGTCACACCAAGAGCGTCGTTGTACGCGGCGATCAGGCGCTCCGGCGCCTTGACCAAGTCGGTTCCAAGTAAAAGAGTGTCGCCAGGTGCCAGGTGATCGGCAACGTCCGCCAGGAACATCGCTCGTTGTGCAGGTGTGAAGTTTCCGATCGTCGAGCCGAGGAAGGCGATCATGCGGCAGTCACCACGCGGGAAGTGCGGCAGGTGCGCGTTGAAGTCCGCCACGATCGCGTCAACCGCGAGTGATGGGAACTCACTGTTCACGCGTTGGCCGGCATCGATGAGGGCCGCCTGACTGCAGTCGACCGGCACGTAGCGCTGCAACGTTCCGCAGTCGGTGAGCGCCTGCAGTAGGAGCCGAGTCTTATCCGCCGAACCCGCCCCCAACTCGATGAGGCTATTCGCCTGACTAAGCCCGGCGATCTCGTTCCCGAACTCCGCGAGGATGGCACGCTCCGCTCGCGTCGGGTAGTACTCCTCAAGCCCTGTGATCTGATCGAAGAGATCCGAACCGACGGCGTCGTAGAACCACACGGGTGGCGTTGAAGGTGGGTCCTGTTGCAGTCCCAACAGGGTCTCGTCGCGCAGATGTTCAGCCCAATCGCCCTCGCTGAGCAGGACCTCCATCGACAGCGTCGCGGACTTCGATTCAGGCATCGGAGGCCAACCGAACTCCAGAGAACGCCCAACGCGACGAACTTGGGAAGAAGTTGCGGTAGGTCAGTCGAGCATGATCATCCGCCGTGATCGAAGCAGAGCCGCGCAGCACTTGCTGGTCAACCATGAACTTGCCGTTGTACTCACCGACCGCCCCTTCTGCGGCAGAGAAGCCTGGATAGGCGCTGTACGCACTTGAGGTCCACTGCCACACCTCGCCGTATAGCTGCGTCATTCCAGACCCAGTTGCCGCACGCGGCTGCAAAGCAAAGGTTGCTTCGACGGGGAACGCCGCCGCGACGGCCTCCCACTCCTGTTCACGGGGCAATCGATGGCCTGCCCAACGCGCGTACGCATCGGCCTCGTAGTAGCTGACGTTGACCACCGGAGCCGACGGGTCAACCCGTTGCTGCCCATTGAGCGTGAACACAAACCACTCACCATCACGACGGTCCCAGTAGAGAGGCGCATCCCAGCCTTCCTGCTGAACGGTCGCCCAGCCATCGCTGAGCCAATTCTCATGGCGGCTATACCCGTCTGCGTTCATGAATTCGAGCCATTCACCGCAGGTGACAAGTCGGTTCGCGAGCGCGAACGGCTCGAGCCAAACCTTGTGCCGTGGGCCCTCGTTGTCGTAGCTAAAGCCGTCACCGTCATGGCCGATTTCCACGAGCCCGCCGTCGTGCTGCGTAAACGTCAAAGGGGCTGCGGCGTTCGTTGGCGGCACTGAGGCCAGCGGCGCCGCCTCGTACGTTGGCAGCAGGGGGTTCTGGAACAGGACATGCTTGATATCCATGAGCAACAACTCCTGATGCTGCTGCTCATGGTGCGTTCCGAGCTCGATGAGGGGTGCGATCGACGCCCAACGCGACGATTCGGTGAGATCGGCGCCTCCAGTGGCCAAATCCACCGAATGTTGACCAAAGGAGTCGAAAAGCGCGTCCATGGCGGCATCAACCTGGCGCCGGTACTCGCTGACCTCCGCCACAGACGGGCGGGTGATCATTCCTCGACGCGGGCGCGGCTGGCGGGCCCCGACGGCCTCGTAGTAGCTGTTGAACAGGTACCGGTAGGACGGGTTCACGCGCACGTAGTCGGGAACCGCCGACGACAGCACAAACTCCTCGAAAAACCAGGTCGTATGAGCGCGGTGCCACTTGGTTGGGCTCACGTCTGGCATCGACTGGACGACTTGGTCTTCGGCACTCAATGGGGCGGCGAGGCGCTCAGTCTGTTCACGAACGGCCCGGAACCGCGCGGCCAAATCGGCTAGTTCCGAGCTTGGGGAAGCCGATGCGGTAACACCGACACTTGAGACGGTCATCGTGGATGCTCCTCAGGTCTGTCCAAGTAGCCTAACCACACTCGTTGGACAAACCCAACCGAGTGACCTCGGGCCGTTAGAGATACCCGGCCCCGTCACACAAATGGCTAACGAGGCTGAACAGCGTGAGCCCCACAGTTCCGTAGATCATCCACTTCGTTTCGATCTTCGTGAGCGCTGTTGCCGCGAGCAGCGGGAGACACCACAGCAAGTACCAGGGCTGCACCGCCGGACCGAGCACGACGAGGGCGAGGAACGCCAGGCCTGCAGCACGTACGGGATTACGAGTGCCGGGGCGCAGGCAGAGATAGGCGATAAAGGCCAGCGCAGCGACAGTTGCCAGAACGCGGAAGGCCGAAATGAGGGTGTCGGTCGCGTTGAATCCGCCAACATCGACCACCGCACCGAGGGCCATTCCGGCGGCAGTCGGAGGCGACAACCAGGTCTTGACCGAGGCGGGAGTGGCGACCGCATTGAGCCAGCCAAATCCCGTCCCTGAGACAACTGCCAAGCCAACCATGACTGTGATTGCGACGGCAGCGGACTGGACCCAGCGCCGCGCGACCAGCATCATCGGCGCACCCTGGCCTGCCCACAACAACCCAGCGAAAGGCAGAGCCACCAACCCAATGGGCTTAATTGCCGCGCCCATCGTGATCAGCAGCACGCCTACGTACGGGTGCTTGCGAACAACGAGCGCGAACCCGGCAGCGATCAGGCCGATCATCAGGGCGTCGTTGTGAGCACCCGAAATGAAGTGCATGAAGACCAACGGGTTGAGGACCCCTAGCCACAACGCTCGCGCGGGGTTTACGCCGTACGCCTTGGCCAGAACCGGAACCGCCCACGCCAAGATCGCCACACCTGCGACGGCCAGAACGCGGAACATGAGCGCCATCGAGAAGGCACTCGGCCCGGCGATTTCAGAGAACAGGCGGCCGAAGAGTAAGAAGACTTGGCCGTAGGGGCTTGTGGAATCGGCCCAGAGCGGATCGACTCCGTTGCTCACCCAGCCGGGCATCACCGACGGGCCGGTCAGATACGGGTTGAAGCCACCAGCCATGAGCTTGCCTTGAGCGACATATGAGTACACGTCGCGGCTAAACAGCGGTGGAGTCAGGAGCAGCGGCACAGACCAGGCCGCCAACGTCAACCAGAGGCGGCGCAGGTCGGTTGATCCGCTGCGCGTGAGCTCGGTCCCGAGTTGCAACCAAGCCAGCAGCAAGATGACGACCCCTGCCACCAACGAACAGGCAGCGGCGATGGTTCCGAATGTCGTCGATTGGAGAACGTCGATAAGGGGCGGGGCCGGCAGAGAACCCTTTACTGGAACCCAGCCGACACCGATGGCACCGGCGCCAATGAGTGCCGTGCCCACAAGTCCAGGAACAACGCTGCGAGCGAAGAAGGCCGACAGCGAGTCAGGCGCAGTCAGTCGGGAAACAGGAGTCGTCGAGACCTGCCCCAACGACTCAGTAGACACCTCAAGAGGTTAGCAGCGAAAAGTGCGCAAAAACACCGATTGTGAGCTACCTAGCGATCACGAAATCGGGGGAACCGCTTACCCGAACGAGTGGTATTCCACCCGTGATGTTTCAGCCAGATGCAGATGCAGACGGTCCGGTTTGGCCATTCGCCGAGCAAATCGCCTGATTCTCGACTGCGAGTAAACGGTTGAAGACCGCGTCGTTGCCCTTCGGAGTGATCTGGCTATTGACCACCACAACCACGCTGTTACTGCCATCGGCGGTGCTCCCGACGAAGGCCGTGTAACCGGGCATGTTTCCGGTATGACCGAATACGGTTCCGCAGGCCGTTTCGTATCGGTAGATGCTCAATCCGCTGGAGTTGGTGCCCGGTCCGGGAGGTCCTCCGGCACCTGGGACGAACCCAGCCGGATCGGTCAAGACCTGTGGATTGAACAGCTTGCCCGAGACGAACCCACGAACAAACGTGTTGAGGTCGTTCGCGGTCGAGATCATCCCGCCGGATGCCCAGGCCAAGCCTGGGTTGATCAGCTCGCTGACGTCTTCCGGGGGCGCGGGCGT
>Ga0209277_10000215_pt1 | contig 30784 bp, 27 predicted proteins | sample JI81AbrownDNA_FD_187503 | JGI IMG/M metagenome (GOLD analysis project Ga0209277, IMG submission 187503) | Wastewater effluent complex algal communities from Wisconsin, to seasonally profile nutrient transformation and Carbon sequestration -... | ecosystem: Engineered > WWTP > Effluent > Algae... | reverse complement strand
TAGCCCGGTGCTAGCCCAGCAAAAAGGCCAACCCTCGCGGATTGGCCTAAGTGCTTGATAAATCTGGTGCCGGTGAAAGGAATCGAACCCTCGACCTTCGCATTACAAGTGCGCTGCTCTACCAACTGAGCTACACCGGCAGATCTCTTCTGCTCTCCGCCTGCTGCAAAAAACCGCATGCACATGGACGAAAAAGGCTGGCCTGAACTATCCTTGAAGGCGGTTCAGGCCCGAGTGAGGGTCGGATTATAAACAAACCGTCCCGTTCACGCAGCCTTCACGTACACGCATGTCTCCTGCCCTCAAGCCGGACGCCCCCTCCGCGAGCCGGGATGATCCGGCGAAACCGCCAATCCGCCTGCTGTTCATCGAGGACTCCGAAAACGATGTCATGCTTTTGCTGCATCGTTTTCGTAACGCCGGCTATGCGCCCACCTACCTGCAGGTCGCCTCTGAAAGCGGCATGCGCGAGGCGCTGCAGCGGGAAAGCTGGGATGTCATCCTGTGCGACCACAATCTGCCTGGCTTCAGCGCCCAGGCGGCCCTGCGCACGATCCAGGATCTCTCCCTCGACCTGCCCTTCATCATTGTTTCGGGGGTGATGCAGGAAGACGAGGCCATCGCCGCGATGCGTGCGGGCGCCCACGACTACCTCAGCAAGAACAAGCTGGAGCGCCTGATTCCGGCCGTCGAGCGTGAGTTGCGCGAAGTCGGCAACCGCCGCGAGAAACGCCTTGCCGAACAGACCCTGCGCCAGAGCGAAGCGCGCCTCAGGGCTCTTACCGACAACATTCCGGGCGTGGTCTTCCAGATGGGCTACACGCCGGACGGCATGCTCGGCTTCCAGTACCTCAGCGAAGCGGCGGCGATGCTCTTCGGTATTTCCGCCGACGAACTGATCGGCAGTTCGGCCGGCTGGATGACCTGGCTGCTCAAGGAGGATCTGCCCGGTTTCATGGAAGCGGCCTGTGTGTCGAGTGAAAACCTGTCCACCCTCAACTGGGAGGGCCGCATCCAGCTATCCACCGGCGAACAGAAATGGATCAACCTGCGCAGCTCGCCGCGCCTGTCCGAGCTTGGCGCCGTGATCTGGGAAGGCGTGATGTGGAACATCACCCACAGCAAGCGCGTCGAGGCCGACCTGCGGGAGTCGCGCAGCCAGCTGGCAGCGCTCTCGAACCACCTTCAGCGCATCAAGGAAGACGAGCGCGAGCGCATCGCCCGCGACGTCCACGATGTGCTTGGCGGCACCCTGGTGGCGATGAAATTCGAGATGTCGCTCCTCGAGTCGAAACTCGACTCCAACCCGGCCCGGGCCCGTGAGCGGGCGCACAACGTCGGGTGCATGGTGAACGACGCGATCGCCACCGTTGGCCGCGTAACCCGCGAATTGCGTCCCGGCATTCTCAAGGATTTCGGCCTCGCCGCAGCGATCGAATCCCACGGGGAGGATTTCGCGCAGCGCACCGGCATCATCTGTAACATTGTTTGTCCCGACCACGACCTTGACCCAGGCTACGATACGGCCCTCGCATTGTTCCGGGTTTTCCAGGAAGCACTGACCAACGTCAGCAAGCATGCCCGTGCAAGTGAAGTTAACGTACGGCTCATGCAGGAAGGCGACCAGGTTGTGCTCGATATCACCGACAACGGCTGCGGCCTGGCTGCAACCGACCTGCGCAAGCCGCGCTCTTTTGGGCTGCGTGGCATCCGCGAACGGCTCACCAGCCTTGGCGGACGTCTCGAGCTGAATCCCGTCGTCCCTCACGGAACGCGACTCACCCTGCGCACTCCTCTCCAGCCTCCGCAGCCGGACGAGCAACAGAACCCCAACCGGAGTCCCGCATGAACAAGCCCATCCGAGTGCTGATTGCCGACGATCACGCAATCGTTCGCCAGGGCCTGCGACAAATTCTCTCCGACACCCCCGACCTCACCGTTGCCGGAGAGGCGGAAAACGGTGTGCAGGCCGTGCAGATGGTGCGTACCGGCGAGTGGGATGTCGTGTTGATGGACGTCTCGATGCCCGACCGCAACGGCATCGACGCCCTCAAGATCATCAAGAAGGAATTCCCGCGCCTCCCGGTGCTGATTCTCAGCATGTACCCCGAGGAGCAATACGCCATTCGCGCCCTCAAGGCCGGCGCTGCGGGCTACCTCACCAAGCAGAGCGCACCGGAACTCCTCGTCACCGCAATCCGCCAGGTGGCCAGCGGCAAGAAATACGTCAGCCCGTCACTGGCCGAAGAGCTCGCCAATGCGATCGGCGACGACAGCGAGCGCCTTCCTCACGAAAAGCTCTCCGACCGTGAATACCAGACGCTGTGCATGATCGCCTCCGGCAAGACGCCGACCGAAATCGCCGAGGCCCTCAACCTCAGCGTCAAGACGGTCAGCGTTTATCGTGCCCGCCTGCTCGAAAAAATGAATCTGCGCAACAACGCAGAGCTCACCCATTACGGCCTCAAGCACGGCCTGGCCGAATAGCCGGCGGCAGGCTCAGCGGCCTGCATTTTTTCATTTCGGGTGGGACGATAAGCTCAAGGCATGTCGGGAACAGCCGTTATCAGTCGGGCTTGCATCACGTTTGCCTTGAGAGCCTGCCCGATCGAACCGCGACGCAGGATTCCGGATGATTTCGAAAACCCCTGCTGCCCCGCGCAGACCCAAGATGACGATCGACAATAGCCAGCCCTCCGACATCGCCCGAGAAACCCTGCGTCAGCTCGCACTGCGCCGGATCGCACCGACCCCCGACAACTATCGGGCGCTTTACCACGAGATAGCCGGAACGGCTCCCGAGGAAGCCTTCCCCGAACGCGCCCTCAAGCAGATCGCCACCGCCCTGCCGCGGCACACCCACGAGGCCCTGCGCATCGCCCAGGACTTCGAGTCGGCGATCGGCCGGAGCGACTGGCCCGAGCTTCGTAACGTACTTGTGGGCGCCCTCTCTGCGCCCGAGAGCGAGGCCATCAATTGGGGCAGCCTGCTCCGCGAGTTCATTGCCGAATGGGATCGGCGCCAGAACGGCCTGACCCAGGCACGCAAGCGCGAAATGCTCGACCGGGTCCTCACGGCCTCCGGCAGCAACCCAGACAAACTGGTCGAACGCATGCAGGGTCTGCTCCGCGCCTGGGCACGCAACTCGGACGACGATCTGCCGGACACAGACGCACCGGCAGCCCCCTCCAGCCCTGCCGGCGAAGCCACCGTCCGCACCGAAAACCCCGCCTTCGCGACGCTGCTGGCCACCCTCCTCGACGGCCTGGCCGCCCAAGCCCAGGCCAGCGAGCCCGCGCTCTCGACCGAAGCCCGCGAACTCGCCGCAGCCGTGCGCCAGCAGCCCCTCGCCCTCAGCGCCGAGATCCTGCAACTGCGTTTCGACAAACTGAGTTCGGCCCTCGAATGGGCTTCCGAAGATCAGCACGCCCTGCGCGATGCCCTCCAGCGCGTGCTGCAGCTGATCCTCGAGAACATCAGCGAACTGGTCGTGGACGACCGCTGGCTGCACGGCCAGATCGTGCTGATGGGTGAAATGTTTGCGCATCCCCTGGACGTACGGGTTCTCGGCGAGCTGGAAAACCGCCTGCGTGACGTCATCCACCGCCAGGGCGCCATCAAGGTCGAACTCTCCGACGCACAGACACGCCTGAAGGAGATGCTTGCCCGCTTCGTCGACCACCTCAGCGAATTCTCCGACTCCACCGGCAGCTACCACGACAAGATCGAACAATCCGCCGAGCGCATCGCCGCCGCCCGCGACATCACCGAACTCACCGACGTCATCGCCGAAGTGATGCGCGCAACCCGCGCGGTTCAGGAATCCACCGCCCGCTCCCGCGATGAGCTCAAAGAGCTGCGCGGCCGCGTAGACGACGCCAACTCCCAAATCTCCCGCCTGCAGCTCGAACTCGAACAAACCAGCGAGCAGATCCGCCACGACCCCCTTACCGGCGTACTCAACCGCAAGGGCCTCGACGAGGCCCTCGCCCGCGAAACCGCACTCGCCCGGCGGCGCGGCACGTCGCTCTGCCTGGGCCTGCTCGACATTGACAATTTCAAACAGATCAACGACACCCACGGCCACCAGACCGGTGACGAAGCCCTCCAGCATCTCGCCGAGGTCGTGCGCGAAAACCTCCGCCCGCAGGATTCCGTCGCCCGCTACGGTGGCGAGGAATTCGTCATCCTGCTGCCTGACACCGTCCTCGACAGTGCCATCGCCACCCTCGTGCGCCTGCAGCGCGCACTCACCAAGCGCTTCTTCCTGGCCCAGCAGCAAAAGCTGCTGATCACCTTCAGCGCCGGCGTCTCCGAACTGAAGGGCAGCGAAGAGCCTGAACAGGCCATCGACCGGGCCGACAAGGCCATGTACATCGCCAAGCGCTCCGGCAAGAACCGCGTCCTCGCGGCCCACTGACCCCTGCGCCGACAGAGCCGCCCGGACTATGCTAAATTGGTCCTGGTATGCATTCGTACTTGCCCGGACCGGCGCGCATGCTTTGCGCACTGCTCCTTCCACTTCTTCTCGCCCCCTGGCAGGCCAGCCGCGCCGAAGCCCTCGGGCGCCTGTTCTTCACTCCGGCCGAGCGGGCCCGAATCGACCACCCGCCCAAGGCCGTACCGCCGCCCGTTCCACCGCCCAGGCTGGACGGCATCATCACCCGCAGCGCCGGCGCCCCCACCCTCTTCCTTGACGGTCGGGCCACCCTTGCCACCCCCCGCCAGGTCAACGCTGGCGATGGCACCGCGCGCATCACGGGCCCCGACGGCCGCAGCCACCGCCTGCGCGTGGGCGACCCGCCACCCGAGTCCTCGCCACCCTGATGCACCGACAAGCTCGCCCGGGCCGTCAGCGCGGCATGTTTCTGCCCGCCCTTGTCGTGCTGCTCGCCGTCGGCGGGCTCGGCTGGCTGCTCTCCCGCCAGGACAGCCCCGCCAGCCGCAACCTCGCCCGTGAAATGCGCACCGCCCAGGCCCTCGGCCTCGCCCGCGAAGCCCTGCTCGGCTTTGCAAGCACCTACCGCAACAAGGAACACCCCAACGCCGACTTCGGCTACCTGCCCTGCCCCGATCTCGACGGCGACGGCTCATCCGAAACCTGCGGCGGCCAGAACCAGACCAGCGTCGGCCGCCTGCCCTACCTCACCCTCAACCTGCCCGACCTGCGCGACGGCGCCGGCGAATGCCTGTGGTACGCCGTATCGGGCAGCTTCAAGAACAACCCCAAGCCCGTCGCCCTGAACTGGGACAGCGGCGGCCGCTTCCGCCTTCTGGACGACGGCGGCCGGACAATCGCACTCCCCGGTGACGAAGCGGGCCTCGCCGCCGCCATCGTCATCGCCGCAGGTCCGCCACAAGCCGGCCAGGAGCGCCGCGCCGGCCCCGAACGCTGCGGTGGCGATAACGAGGCACGCAACATCACGCAGTACGTCGAAGCCATCCGCGCCTTTTCGGGCACCGGTGTCATCGACATCCAGAGCAGCGCGGGCAACGACCGCATCGTGACCATCAGCACCGGCGACATCTACCGCCTGCTCAAGGGGCGCCCCAGCTATGGCCCCTGGCTGCAAAAAGTGCTGCAAGCCAGCGCCGACTGTCTCGCCAAACCCAGGCTTCCCGCCGTTGTCGGCCCCGAAAGGCGCGGCCCTGTCGAACTCGGCCAGTTGCCCGCCTTCGACACGCTGAGCGGCCCGTGCCGCAACGAAAACCTGCGCGATGCCGCCAACAACTGGTCCGGCGTGATGCGCTACGCCCGTTGCATCGACGACACCGACTGCCTCGCCAGCGCCGGGGGAAAATGCCGCGGCGCCCTGATCTTCGCCGGCGAACGCCTCACCGGCGGCGGCGCCCAGCACCGTCAGCGCGGCACCGGCAATCCGGGTATCAACGACTACCTCGAACCGGCCACCCTCGCCGCCCTCACCACCGGCCAGCTCGCGGCTCTGCCCAGCACCATCGCCCTGCCCCTAGCCGACCGGGACAAACCCGTCGCCACCGACGTCGCCCTATGCATTCCCTGATCCTCCGCCATCCTCGCCAGGCCGGTTTCACCCTCGTCGAAATGGCGATCGTGCTGCTGATCCTGACCCTCCTCGCCAGTGGTCTCACGGTCGGACTCTCCGCCCATATGGCCCGTCGCGCCGAAGCCGCCACCGACGACGCCCTCGCCGAAGCCCGCGACGCCCTGCTCGGCCACGTCGTCCTCCGGCGCTACTTTCCCTGCCCGGCCAAAAGCGCCACCGACGGCGCCGAAGATCGGGACAGCCCGACAACCTGCCGCAAATACGTCGGCCTGCTGCCGTGGGCCGCCCTCGGCATCCACGGGCTCGACGGCTGGGCCCACCGCCTGCGCTATGCGCTTGCTGCCCCCTACGCCAAGGACATCAACCTCTCGGTCGTGGCCGAAATGGCCAGTCTTGCCGACGGCGCGATAGACATCAAAACCCGCAACATCGACGGCACCGAACTCTTTCTGACCACCACTGGCGGCAAAACCCCGGTCGTACTCCTCTCCCACGGCCCCAACGGATTCGGCGCCACCGACCTGGACGGCAACCTCCTGGCCGCGCCAACCGGCAGCGACGAAGCCCGCAACGCTGGCGGCGACGGCAAGCTTTTTTACAGCCGCCCGCTCTCCGAAAACCCCGCGGCCCCCGGCGGCGCCTTCGACGACCGCATCACCTGGCTCTCCCCAAATCTGGTCGCCCACCGCCTGGTCAGCGCCGGGCGCCTGCCCTGAATTCTGTCGTCATTAATCGCCCCCCAAAGGCTGATTGTGGCGAAACAACTTCCCACACGCCCGCCCGACGACGGCCTTGACCCTGCTTTCCTGCCTGCGTAAAACTGAGCTCCGGGTCAACTCGACGCAGGAAATCCAATGCCGGAACTCCGGCCTCCATCAGCGCTTTTTCGCCTCACCCACACCGTTCTCCAAACCGGCCTGCGCCAGCACGATGGTGAAGAGTTGCTGCTTGCGAAAAACCTCCTGAACCTCGCCAGCACACTCTTTGCCATCGCCGCGCTGCTCTGGCTGGCCGCCTGCCTCGGCACCACCCACCCCCTGCCGGTCGCTGGAGCCGCTGCCGTGCCGCTGCTGGCCGGGCTCAATCTGGCCCTCTTCGCCCGCCACGGCCACGTCACGCTCTACGCACGCGTGCTGTTCGGCCTGATGCTGGCTTTCCCCGTTGTCACACAGTGGCTGCTCGGCCCTGTGCCGGCCGCTTCCGGGCTTCCGCTGTGGGCGGCCCTGGCACCGGCCAGCGCACTGCTGTGCCTGGGCGTGGCGGAATCGACACCGTGGTTCCTTGCCTTTCTGCTGCTCACCGTCGCAGGCGGCCTGTCGGGCAGCCCGTCAGGCAGCTCCGCATTCATGGCCCTCCACGTCACGCTGGTGGCCTCGGTGCTCTACCTGCAGCTGCGTTTTGCCATGGGCCGCCGCGGCAAGACCCGCGAGCGCCTTGCCGACGCCCACCACCAGCTGCGGCAGGAGCAGGAACGCTCCGAGCGCCTGCTCCTCAACATCCTGCCCGCCCCCATCGCTGCCCGTCTGAAGGACAACTCGGTCACCATCGCCGACGGCCACCCGGAAGTCGTCGTCATGTTTGCCGACATCGTCGACTACACCCGCATCGCCAGCGGCATGACCCCGCCCGCGGTCTTCGAGATGCTCAACCGAATCTTCTGCCGCTTCGACGAACTCTCCGGGCACCACGGCCTCGAGCGCATCAAGACCATCGGTGACGGCTACATGGTGGCCGGCGGACTGCACGCCCATCCCACAGAAGCCCACGCCGCAATGGCCGCCCTGGCCCTCGACATGCAATCCACCCTGCGCGACCACGAATTCACCGATGGCCTCGCCCTCGAAGTGCGCATCGGCATCGCATCCGGCCCGGTGGTGGCCGGCGTCGTCGGACGGGGCAAGTTCATCTACGATTTGTGGGGCGACACGGTCAACCTGGCTCACCGCCTGTGCACTGAGGGCGAACCGAGCGTCATCCAGTGCGACAGCCACACCTTCGAGCACCTGCGCGGCGCCTTCGTATTTGCCAAGCCTGTTCTGCTGCTGCTCAAGGGCAAGGGCTACGTACCCGTCTATCGCCTCAGAAACCCGCGTATCTTCGCCGTTCCCCCACCCCAAAAGCCCCCCACGCCCGCAGCCGCCTGACCCCGGCGGGGGCTGCCCACAGCCCCAAGAAATCCGATCTGCATTAAACTCTTCATACCGTATGAATAAGCATCATCCGGCACCCCGACGGGCAACCGGAACGGAACGGGAGACTTTCATGAAGAATCGGCAACAAGGCTTCACCCTGGTCGAAATCGCCATCGTGCTGGTCATCATCGGGCTGCTGCTCGGGGGTGTCCTCAAGGGGCAGGAATTGATCAACAGCGCCAAGGTCAAAAATGTCATTGGCGAATTCCGCAACGTTTCCACCTATATCTTCGGCTACCAGGACCGCTTCCGGGCCATGCCGGGCGACGATGCCGGCGTTGCCAACCGCCTTGCCGGCGCCGTAAGGGCCAGCACCGGCGGCACATCGGGCAACGGACGCCTCGAAGGCAGCTGGAACTCGACCACCGCAACGGATGAAAGCGTGCTGTTCTGGCAGCACGTGCGCCTGGCCAACCTGGCCAGCGGCGACGGACGCAACCCGGCCGGCGATGGCGTGGCGATCCTCGACTGGCTTCCGCGCAACGCCTTTGGCGGCCGCGTGGGTGTCACCGGCATCAGCCCGCTGGCCGGCTGGAACGGCACTTTCTTCATCTGCCAGGACAATCTCGCAGGCAGCTTTGCACGCCAGATCGACATCGCCCTGGACGACGGCCTGCCCGCCACCGGAACGGTACGTCTGCTTGCCAGCGGAACAGCCGGTGGCGCAGCAATCGCCCCGGCCGAACTCACCGACGCCGGTCTCTATACGGTCTGTGCCGCCTACTAGCTGCCCAGCCCTGCGCTGACTGCGCGGCCCACGGCACGCCGGCCCTGGTTTCAGGGGGTCGAACACGTGACCGGCAGCGCCTACATACCCTTGAGCAAGCGGGTTTCGGCGCCAGACAATTGCGACGGCGTACCCAGCAACACCAGCACATCATCCTGAGCCAGCCGCATGCCTGGCTCGGGATCGACCAGTCGCACACGCTGTCGGCGCAGCGCGCTGATCTCCACGCCATGCTCCTGGAGACACAGTTCGGCAAGGCTCTTGCCGATTGCGTTGGCCCCGGCATTCAGCGTCACCGAGTGCAGCCGGATTTGCTGGCGCTCTTCCAGCGCCTCTTCATGGAGGTGCTCGCCGCCCCGATACACACCGCGCAGCAGGTGATAGCGCTCGGCGCGAATCTCCCGGATGCGTTTGAGGATTCGCGGCAACGGAATGCCCACCAGGGCCAGCGCGTGAGAGGCCAGCATCAGCGACGACTCGACCGCCTCCGGCACCACCTCGGCCGCCCCCGCCTCGCGCAGCCGATCGAGGTCCACTTCGTCCGCGGTGCGCACCACCACCGGCACATCCGGCCGACAACTGCGCACCATGCTCATCGCACGCAGCGCCGCCTCGGTGTCGGCATAGGTGATGACCACCACCGACGCCCGCGAAATCCCGGCCGCCATCAGGGTTTCGCGCTTCGCCGCGTCGCCGAACACCACCGTCTCGCCCGCCGCCGCCGCGTCGCGCACCCGCTCCGGGTCGAGATCGAGCGCGATGTAGGTGATTCCCTCCTGTTCGAGCAGACGCCCAAGGTATTGGCCATTGCGACCAAAACCACACAGGATCGCGTGCTTGTCCACGAACATCGACTGGCTCGCGATGCTGGTCAGCTGGAGCGAACGGCTCATCCATTCGGATGGCACCAGGCGCAGCACGATTTTCTCGCTGGCCTGCACGATCAGTGGCGCCAGCAGCATCGACAACACCAAGGCCGCCACCACCACCTGCGACAACGCCGCCGGCAGCAGTTTCGCCTCGCCGACCTGCGACAGCAGCACGAAGCCGAATTCGCCGCCCGCACACAGCCACAGGCCGGTACGTGCCGCCGTGCCCTGCGGGCTGCCCAGCAGGCGCGAGGCGGCTCCGACGATGACGAACTTCCCGACCAGCAAGGCCGCCAGCATCGCCAGCACCGCCGGCAGGCTGAGGATGATCCGGCCCACATCAAGGAACATGCCGACGGTTACAAAAAACAAGCCCAGCAGCACGTCGCGGAAAGGCTTGATGTCCTCTTCCACGTGGTAGCGGTACTCGGTTTCGGAAATCAGCATGCCGGCCAGAAAGGCGCCCAGCGCCATCGACAGACCGGCGATCTCGGTCAGCCAGGCCAGGCCCAGCGTGATGAACAAGACGTTCAGCATGAACAGCTCTGCCGATTTCTGGCGCGCAACGAGGTAAAACCAGCGCCGCATCAGGCCCTGCCCGAAAAACAGCACCACAGCCAGCAACACCGCAGCCTTTGCCGTTGCCAGCGCCAGCGTGCCGAGCAGCGCATCGGTCGGCTGCGACAGCGCGGGAATCAGAATCAGCAGCGGCACCACCGCCAGATCCTGAAAGAGCAACACCCCTATCGCTTCCCGCCCGTGCTTCGAATCCAGCTCGAGACGATCGGACAGCAATTTGGAAAGGATCGCCGTCGACGACATGGCCAGGGTGCCGCCCAGCGCAAAACTCGCCCCCCAGCCCAGTCCGGCCAGCCTGCCGACAAGCATGACCAGCGCGATCGACGCCAACACCTGCATCGCCCCAAGCCCGAAGACGATGCGCTTCATGCTGTAAAGCCGCGGCAACGAGAATTCCAGCCCGATCGTGAACATCAGGAAGACGACCCCGAATTCGGCCAGGTAGCGGGCCCCGCCGGTGTCCGGCATGAGGTTCATCGCATGCGGACCAACGGCGGCCCCGACCATCAGGTAGCCAAGCACCGGCGGCAGGTTCAGGGAACGGAAAATCCCGACCACAAGCACCGCGCCGGCAAGAAGGGCGAGCACTAACTCGAGGGTATTGATCATGGGGGGTTGCGAGGACGCCCGAAGCGGGCGAAATAGTCGTTCTGATATACTCCTGAGCCCGATTATACCCACGCTGCCCATGAGCTCAGCCCCTATTGCCGCCCCGCACGAGCGCATTCTCGGCCTCGCCCGCCGCGTCCTCGAGATCGAGGCCAACGCGGTTCACGCGCTGGCCGACAGGCTGGATGCAGGCTTCGCGGCCGCCGTCGCGCTGATCCTTGCGTCCAAGGGCCGGGTCATCGTCTCCGGCGTCGGCAAGTCGGGCCACATCGGCCGCAAGTTCGCTGCCACCCTTGCCAGCACCGGCACCCCAGCCTACTTCGTGCATGCTGCCGAAGCCGCCCACGGCGACCTGGGCATGATCACCGCCGACGATGTGCTGATCGCCATTTCCTACTCCGGCTCCGGCGAAGAACTCCTCAAGATCGTTCCCCTCGTCAAGCGCCAGGGCGCCCGCCTGATCGCCATCACCGGCAATCCGGAATCGCCCCTCGCCCGCGAAGCGGACGTACACCTCGATGGCTCGGTGAAAGAAGAAGCCTGCCCGCTGAACCTTGCACCCACCGCCAGCACCACCGCGGCCCTCGCCTTGTCCGACGCCCTCGCGGTGGCCCTCCTTGATGCCCGCGGCTTCGGCGCCGAAGACTTCGCCCGCTCGCACCCTGGCGGCACCCTCGGCCGCCGCCTGCTGACCCACGTGTCGGATGTGATGCGCAGCGGCAAGGCGGTGCCGCAAGTCCCCGAAAACGCCCTGCTCGCCGACGCCCTGATGGAAATGACCCGCGCCGGCATGGGCATGACCGCCATCGTCGATGCCGACCAGCGCATCATCGGCATCTACACTGACGGCGACCTGCGGCGCTCCCTCGCCGGCAACTGCGACTTCACCACCGCCCGCGTGGCCGATGTGATGAGCCGTGGGCCCAAGACGATCCAGGCCGAAGCACTGGCCGTCGAAGCTGCCGAGATCATGGAAACCCGGCGCATCAGCCAGTTGCTGGTCACCAACCGGGATGGGCGCCTCATCGGCGCCCTCAATCACCACGATCTCATGCTCGCAAAGGTCATCTGATGTCCTTCGCCCTGCCACCTCTCATGCAGAGCCCGCGATGAACGGTCGCGGCCACAGCCTTTTCCCGCTCATCGTGCTGACCCTGCTCGCCGGCGTGTCCGTCTGGCTCGACCGGGTAACCCAGCAGGAGCCGGTCGCCAAGACGGATAAAACCCGTCACGAAGCCGACTTCACCGCCGACAAGCTCACCCTGCGCCGCTTCGACCCCACCGGCAAGATCCAGTACGTGCTGGTCGCCGACAGCATGGCGCATTACGCCGACGACGAATCCACCGAACTGGTGCGCCCGCGCCTCAACTACCTCAACCGGCCGGAGCCGGTCTGGGTCGAGTCCAATTTCGCCACCGTCAGCAAGGACGGGGCAACCGTCGTTCTCACCGACGACGTTTTTCTGCGCCGCGCAGCCCACGCCGGCAAGCCGGAATCGACGTTGCGCACCGAAGCGATGACCGTCTGGCCCGACGATGAGAAAATGCTCAGCGACAAGCCGGTCACCCTGACCCAGGGCAAGACGGTCATCACCGCCGAGCGCATGGAAAGCGACAACATCGTTGGCGACGTCCGGCTGCAAGGTCAGGTCCGCGGCACCCTCTACCGAAATACCCCGACGCCGAAACCATGAAACTAGCCCCCCGGCAGCTCGCCACCCTCGCCACCCTCGCCCTCCTGGTCATCGCCTCACCGGCGGCCCACGCAGAAAAGGCAGACCGCACCAAGCCCGTCAACATCGAGGCCGACCGGGTAACGGTGGACGACAAGAACAAGATCCACATCTTCGAAGGCCACGTCGTGCTGACCCAGGGCACTCTGAGCCTGCGCAGCGACAAACTCGTCGTCAGCCAGGACATCGAGGGCTACCAGCGCGGCATTGCCACCGGTGGCGAAGGTGGCCTCGCGCGCTTTCGCCAGAAGCGCGAAGGCAAGAACGAATGGGTCGAGGGCGAAGGCGAGCGCATCGAACACGACGCCCGCAGCGAACTGTCCCAGTTCTTCCAGCGCGGCCGGGTGAAAAGCGGCACAGACGAAGTCCGCGGCCAGTACATCCAGTTCAATGGCGCAACCGAAACCTATCTCGTGACCAACGGCCCCAATGCCACGACCATCCCCAGCCAGCAAGGGCGCGTCCAGGTCACCATCCAGCCCAAGAAGAAAGACGGCGCCCCACCGCCCTGATCAGTCCGCCTGCGTGCGCAGCCGCTTTCCCGCGGCACCGCGGCCGCGGCGGAGAACACCGTCAACTCCATGTTTTAAAACATGTTTGAGCCGCCAGAATATTTTTGCTGCGACGCAACAAAAATGTGTTGACAGCGCCTGCAACGTGAATATAATTGACTCCAATGCTGCGATGCACCAAAAGAGAGCGTCGCAAAACCGGATTCAAGTTAGCAAATTCACTCTAGGAGATTATTACCATGACTACCGCCGAACAATTCGTCGCTGCCAACAAGACCAACGTTGAAACCCTGCTGACCCTGGCCAACACCGCCTTCGCCAGCGCCGAGCGCATTGCCGCCCTGAACCTGAACACCGCCCGCGCCGTTCTGGAAGACACCGTTGCTTCCACCAAGGCCCTGCTGGCTGTCAAGGACGTGCAAGAGCTGGTTGCCCTGCAATCCACCCTGGCCCAGCCGCTGGTCGAAAAGACTGTTGCCTACTCCCGCAGCATCTACGAAATCGCCTCCCAGACCCAGGAAGAAGTTTCCAAGGTTTTCGAAGCCCAGGTTGCTGAAGCCAACAAGACCTTCGCCGCCGCCCTCGACAAGGCTGCCAAGTCCGCTCCGGCTGGTTCCGACGTCGCTGTCGCCGCTGTCAAGTCCGCCATCGCCGCCGCCAACTCCGCTTACGACAGCGTGACCAAGGCTGCCAAGCAAGTGGCCGAAATCGCCGAAGCCAACGTTGCCGCCGCCACCAGCGCCACCGTCAAGGCTGTCAGCACCACGACTCCCGCCAAGTCCTCCAAGAAGGTTGCCTAATCGGCTACCCGACTGGACGGTGAAGCCTCCGGGCCTCACCTGGCCGGCTTGAAAAGCCCGCACTGCTTCGGCAGTGCGGGCTTTTTTTGCATTCTCCGGGCTCCGACTTTCTCGTCAAATTCCTGGAATCGGCAACGGTTTGGGTGCAGAGCCACGGTATACGTGATATTTTTTCGAAGTTGTGAAATCGCATTTCACAAGCGAGCCGGGCTATCGAGGGATGCTCGGGAGTGTCGTCAAAAAAATTCAATACTGAGGGATGATTCATGGCTACTGGGAATTCGAAGATCATTTACACGCTCACGGACGAAGCGCCTCTGCTGGCCACGTGTGCATTCCTTCCCATCATCCGGACCTTCACAGGTCCCGCAGGCATTGAAATCGAAAAGGCCGACATCTCTGTGTCCGCCCGTGTCCTCGCCGAGTTCTCCGAGTGCCTGAGCGACGAGCAGAAGGTACCGAACACCCTGGCCGAACTGGGCAAAAAGACCCTCGAGCCGGACGTGAACATCATCAAGCTGCCCAACATCAGCGCCTCCGTGGGCCAGCTGAAGGCCTGCGTCAAGGAACTGCAAGCCAAGGGCTACCCCATCCCCGACTACCCGGAATCCCCGTCCACCGACGAAGAAAAAGCCATCGTCACCCGCTACGGCAAGTGCCTGGGCTCTGCGGTCAACCCGGTTCTGCGCGAGGGCAACTCCGACCGCCGCGCACCGCTGGCCGTCAAGAACTACGCCCGCAAGAACCCGCACTCCATGGGTGAATGGAAGCCCTGGTCCCGGACCCACGTGTCCCACATGCACTACGGCGACTTCTACCACGGCGAAAAGTCCCTGACCCTGGACAAGGCCCGCAACGTGCGCATGGAACTGATCGCCAAGGGTGGCAAGATCACGGTGCTCAAGCCGAAGCTCGCCCTGCTTGAAGGCGAGATCATCGACTCCATGTTCATGAGCAAGAAAGCGCTGTGCGACTTTTACGAGCGCGAACTCGAGGACTGCCGCGAGTCCGGCATCCTGTTCTCCCTGCACGTCAAGGCCACGATGATGAAGGTGTCCCACCCCATCGTGTTCGGCCACTGCGTCAGGATTTTCTACAAGGAAGCCTTCGAGAAGCACGAAGCGCTCTTCAGCGAACTGGGCATCAACGTCAATAACGGCATGGTCGATCTGCACGAAAAGATCAAGACCCTGCCGGAATCCAAGCGCGACGAGATCATCCGCGACCTGCACGCCTGTCAGGAACACCGCCCGAAGCTGGCGATGGTCGACTCGGCCAAGGGCATCACCAACTTCCACTCCCCGAACGACATCATCGTCGACGCGTCCATGCCGGCCATGATCCGTCAGGGCGGCAAGATGTGGGGCGCCGACGGCAAGCAGTACGACAGCAAGTGCGTGATGCCGGAATCGACCTTCGCCCGCATCTACCAGGAGATGATCAGCTTCTGCAAGACCAACGGCAACTTCGACCCGAAGACCATGGGCACCGTGCCCAACGTCGGTCTGATGGCCCAGAAGGCCGAAGAGTACGGTTCCCACGACAAGACCTTCGAAATTACCGAAGACGGCATCGCCAACATTGTCGATATCGCCACCGGCGAAGTGCTGCTCACCCAGAACGTGGAAGCCGGTGACATCTGGCGCATGTGTCAGGTCAAGGATGCACCGATCCGCGACTGGGTCAAACTGGCCGTCACCCGTGCGCGCAACTCGAACACGCCCGCCGTCTTCTGGCTGGACCCCTACCGTCCCCACGAAGCCGAACTGATCAAGAAGGTTCAAACCTACCTGCAGGATTACGACACCACCGGTCTGGAAATCCTCATCATGTCCCAGGTTCGCGCCATGCGCTTCACCCTGGAGCGCGTGATCCGCGGTCTCGACACCATCTCCGTAACCGGCAACATCCTGCGCGACTACCTCACCGACCTGTTCCCGATCATGGAACTCGGCACGTCCGCCAAAATGCTGTCCATCGTTCCGCTGATGGCCGGCGGCGGCATGTACGAAACCGGTGCCGGCGGCTCCGCGCCGAAGCACGTACAGCAGCTCACCGAGGAAAACCACCTGCGCTGGGATTCGCTGGGTGAATTCCTCGCCCTCGCCGTCTCGCTGGAAGATCTGGGCCTCAAGACCGGCAACAAGCGTGCCGGACTGCTCGCCAAGACCCTCGACGCAGCAACCGGCAAGCTGCTGGACAACCGCAAGTCGCCGTCGCCCAAAACCGGCGAACTCGACAACCGCGGCTCCCAGTTCTACCTGGCCATGTACTGGGCCCTGGAACTGGCCAACCAGACCGAGGACGCCGAACTGGCTGCGCACTTCGGCAAGCTGGCCAAGCTGCTGACCGAGAGCGAAGCGCAGATCGTTGCCGAACTTAAGACCGTACAGGGCAAGGCTGTGGATATCGGCGGCTACTACAAGGCCGACTCCGAAAAGTGCAAGTCCGTCATGCGCCCGAGCCCGACGCTGAACGCCGCCCTGAAGGCCGTTCGCGCCTAAACTGACAGCACCCTGCCCGCAAACCACCGCGGGCAAACAGACGGGGGCATCCGGAAACGGATGCCCCCGTTTTTCATGGGTCAGCCAACAAATACAATACGGCCGGCAGCTTACATGCGGGCGATCATCGCATCACCAAACTCGGAGCAAGACAGCTCGTTGGCGCCTTCCATCAGGCGGGCGAAGTCGTAGGTGACCTGCTTGTCGCCAATGGCCGCTTCCATGGCACGAATCACCAGCTCGGCGGCCTCCTTCCAGCCCATGTGACGCAGCATCATCTCGGCCGACAGGATCAGCGAACCGGGGTTCACCTTGTCCAGGCCGGCGTACTTCGGTGCAGTGCCGTGGGTGGCTTCAAAACAGGCGTACTTATCGGAGATGTTGGCCCCCGGGGCGATTCCGATACCGCCGACCTGTGCCGCCAGCGCGTCGGAGATGTAGTCTCCGTTGAGGTTGCAGCAGGCAATCACGTCGTACTCGGCCGGACGCAGCAGGATCTGCTGCAGGAAGGCGTCGGCGATGACGTCCTTGACGACGATCTCGCGACCGGTCTTCGGGTTGGTGAACCTGCACCACGGGCCACCGTCGATCGGCTCGGCACCAAACTCCTGCTTCGCCAGCTCATAGCCGACGTCACGGAACAGGCCTTCCGTGAACTTCATGATGTTGCCCTTGTGCACCAGGGTCACGCTCTTGCGGTCGTTGTCGATGGCGTACTTCATGGCCGCGCGAACCAGCCGCTGGGAGCCCTCGACCGACACCGGCTTGATGCCGATGCCGCAGTGCTCCGGAAAGCGGATTTTCCTGACGCCCATCTCGTCCCTGAGAAAGCTGATGACTTTCAGCGCCCCTTCCGAATCCGCCGCCCATTCGATGCCGGCATAGATGTCCTCGATGTTCTCGCGGAAAATCGCCATGTCGGTCTTCGTGGGATCCTTCAGCGGCGAGGGCACGCCCTTGAAATAACGCACCGGGCGCAAGCACTGGTACAAGTCCAGCTCCTGGCGCAGCGCCACGTTGAGCGAGCGGATGCCCCCACCCACCGGCGTGGTCATCGGCCCCTTGATGGACACGGAATATTCCTTGAGGGCGTCGAAGGTCTCCTTCGGCAACCACTCGTCCGGGCCGTAGAGCTGGGTGGACTTCTCACCGGCGTAAACCTCCATCCAGTGAATCTTCTTCTTGCCGCCGTAGGCCTTTTCAACTGCGGCATCGATGACCTTGATCATCACCGGGGTGATATCCACCCCGATACCGTCACCTTCGATGAAGGGAATGATCGGGTTGTCGGGCGTAGCCTGGCCCGGAACGATTTTCTGACCGCCAGCCGGCACCTTGATGAAAGATGTACTCATTCCAACTCCCTCGAATAATTTTCCGATGTGTGGACGAACCGGCCGGTTTGTGTAGCGCCACGCGCAATCGAGCACCTGCAGAACAGCCCCGCGCGCAGAGCGGCGCCCCGCCGACTCACGGCCTGCGCCGTTCAACCCCGTTGCGGGGACGGTGCGGGCTGCAATGATTATGGCTGAAATAGCAGCCTGCCGACAGCGCCGCCGCCCGCCCCTGCACGCCCCTTTCAGCCGAAATCCCGATGCTAAACTCGCAGCCTGATCCGGGCCGGAACGGTGCCGGCCCGCACCGCAAAAACGCATCCAAAGCTGATTCGGGGGAAGAACGATGGAGACCAGCACCAACGAGAAACCGGTTGCCCAGGCGATTGCGCAAGCCATGATCGAGGGCTTCAACAAGCACTACCGGATCTTCCGCGAGACATCCCGGCGGGCCAAGGAGAGCTACGAAGCCGCCGACTGGCAAGGCCAGCTGTCAGCGGTGCGCGACCGGGTGCAGTTTTACGACGACCGGGTGAACGAAACCGTGCAGCGCCTGCACGAAGAGTTCAACGCCGAATCCATCGACGACGCCACCTGGCAAGCCGCCAAGCTGCACTTCATCGGCCTTCTCATCAACCACAAGCAACCCGAGCTGGCCGAAACCTTCTTCAACTCGGTCACCACCAAGATCCTGCTCCGGGAATACTTCAGCAACGAGTACATCTTCACCCGGCCAGCCATCTCCACCGACTACATCGAATCCTTCCCGCCCACCTATTCCAGCTATTACCCGGCCGACGAAGGCCTGCGCAGCACCATCCGGCGCATCGTCGAAGACTTCGACTGGCAGCTCCCCTTCGAAAACCTCGACCGGGACGTGGGCTACGTGATGCGCACAGTCGAAAGACATCTGGGCGAATGGCCGAAGATGGAGGTCAACTGCCAGCTCCAAATCCTCTACTCGGCCTTCTACCGCAACAAGACCGCCTACATCATCGGCAAGGCCATCAACGGCTACCAGGAATACCCCTTCGTGATCGCAGTGCGCCACGGCAGCTCGGGCATGCTCTACCTCGACACCATCCTGCTCGACACCTGGCGCATCTCGCTGCTGTTCTCGCTGTCGCGCGCCTACTTCCTGGTGGATATGGAAGTGCCATCGGGCTACGTGCAGTTTCTCCGCAGCATCATGCCCAACAAGCCGCGCTCCGAGCTTTACACCATGATCGGCCTCGGCAAGCAGGGCAAGACCAACTTCTTCCGCGATCTTGTCGCCCACCTGCGCCACTCCAACGACCAGTTCATCGAGGCGCCCGGCATCCGCGGCCTGGTGATGCTGGTGTTCACGCTGCCGTCCTACCCCTATGTCTTCAAGATCATCAAGGACGTGTTCGGCAGCTCGAAGAACATGGATCGCGCCACCGTCAAAAAGAAATACCTGCTGGTCCGGCAGGTTGACCGGGTCGGACGCATGGCCGACACCCTGGAGTTTTCCAACGTCGCCCTGCCCCGCAGCCGCTTCCACCCGGATCTCATCGCCCAGCTGCGGCAACTCGCCCCCTCCGTGATCGAGGAGGCCGGCGACAGCCTGGTCATCAAGCACCTCTACATCGAGCGCCGCATGACGCCGCTCAACCTCTACCTCGACAAAGCCACCGAAGAGCAGGTCGACCACGCCGTGCGCGAATACGGCCAGGCCATCAGCGAGCTGGCCATCGCCAACATCTTCCCCGGCGACATGCTGTGGAAGAACTTCGGCGTCACCCGCTACGGCCGCGTCGTGTTTTACGATTACGACGAGATCGAGTACATGACCGACTGCAACTTCCGCAAGATTCCTCCAGCGCCCAACGAAGAGGCCGAAATGGCCAGCGAACCCTGGTATTCGGTAGGGCCGCGGGATGTCTTTCCGGAAGAATTCGCCACTTTCCTGCTCGGCCAGCCCAGGATCCGCAAGGCCTTCATGAAACACCACCGCAAACTGCTCGACGCCCGCTTCTGGCAAGACGCCCAGCAAAAAATCCGCGACGGCTACGTCGAGGATTTTTACCCCTATCCCGCCGAGCTGCGCTTCTGCAACGCCTTTGCCGACGAGGCGCCAGCATCATCCGGGCAAGCTGCTGCGCCCCCCTTCTGAGCCTCGAAAGAGCGCCGGCCTACCCGGCGTTTTTTATGCGGATTCAGGTAAACCCCAGTGTCGCCCCCCCGCCTGCAGGCACCACCATGGCGTTGAAGTCGCCACCGGGATAGCACTTCCAAAACCAATAAATGGAGAAGACACATGACACACCGTTTTCGCTTGCGGGCCCTCGCCCTTGCAGTCGGCAGCACCCTGATCCTGTCCGCCTGCGGAGGAGGCGGAGGAAGTAGCAGCAGCACGCTAAGCGGCATCGCGGCCGAAGGCCTGGCCATATCCAATGCCACCATCAGCATCAAGGACGCCCGGGGCACCACCCGCAGCGCTACCACCGACGCCGGCGGCAACTACCAGTTCGACACCGCCGGGCTCACCTTCCCGCTGATGCTCCAGATAACCGGCAGCAAGGGCATCTGGCACGCCCTCGTCACCAGCGATGATCTCGGCAAGCCGGCCAACATCAACAACGCCACCAATAGCATCGCCCTTCTCGCCCTCGGTGCCAGCTCCGGCGTCACCCTCCAGGCCGCCTTCGCCGCAGGCAGCTTCGGCACGGTGAGCGGTGCCGCCGTTCAGGAAGCCGACCGCAAACTCCTCGATGCCCTCGAAGCCGAACTCGGCAAGCGCCCCGAAAGCCTTCGCACGGCGCGCTTCACGCCCGGCACACCCGAAGCCGACGGTGACGAGACCGATCGCCTGCTCACGCTGGTCACCACCCGCCCGACCAGCGGCGGCGGCTTCGGCACCTACAACGTCATGCCCGAGCACGTCTGGCCCGACAGCTACACCACCCAAACCTACGACGGCACGAACGACGACCTGCTCACCGCCGGCTACGGCACAAGCGGCCTCGCCGGCGCAACCACCGCACTCGTAGGCAACGCCGCCAACCTGCGCCGCTACGCCATCCATACCAACTACCGGGCCCTGATCGACGCCAACAAGGCCAGCGGCGGCTTTGGCACCCTCTACGGCCCCAACATTGCCATCGACGGCAGCCCGACCCTCGGCGAAGGCAAGATCCCCGGCCTCGAAGCCATCGCCTACTCGGGCGATGCCAGCGGCAAGCGCAAGGTCACGCTGATGGTGCAGGTGCCCGACAGCTTCAGCACCGCCGCCCCGTGCATCGTCACCGCCACCTCATCGGGCTCCCGCGGCATCTACGGCGCCATCGGAACCGCCGGCGAATGGGGCCTCAAGCACGGCTGCGCCGTCGCCTACACCGACAAGGGCAGCGGCAACGGCATGCACGATCTCGCCCGCGACACCGTCAACCTGATCGACGGCACAGTGTCTCCAGCCAGCACCGCCGGCAAACACGCCCACTTCGCCGCCGACATTTCCAAAACCCAGCTCGACGCCTTCAACCTCGCCTTCCCCAACCGCATCGCCTACAAACACGCCCATTCCGGCAAGAACCCGGAAAAGGACTGGGGCCGCAACACGCTGGACGCCGTCGCCTTCGCCTTTTACGTGCTCAACGAAAAATATTCACAGGCGGACGCCACCGGCCAAAAGCCACGCCTCATACGCCCTGGCAACACCGTGGTAATCGCCTCGTCGGTCTCCAACGGCGCAGGCGCCGCCCTGATGGCCGCTGAACAGGACAAGCTCGGCCTCATCGACGGCGTCGCCGTCAGCGAACCGCAAATCCAGCCCCGGGATGTGAGCAGCCTCGCCATCAGGCAGGGCAGCAGCACCGTCGCCACGATCGGCAAGCCACTGATCGACTACTTCACCTACGCCAACCTCTACCAGCCCTGCGCCGCCCTGGCCACCGCGGCCTCCAACTCACCCCCCGCCGCCGCGCTGCAGCTTTACGCAGCCAACCGCTGCACGTCGCTCAAGGAAAAAGGCCTGCTCGGCGCCACCACGCCGCTGGCCCAGGCCAATGAAGCCCTCGAAAAACTCCACGCCTACGGCTGGAGCAGCGAGCACGACCTCTACCACGCCACCCACCACGCCTTCGCCACCCCCTCCATCGTCGTCACCTACCTCAACACCCTCGGACGCTTCAGCGTAACGGACAACGTCTGCCACTTCAGCTTCGCCAGCACCGGAACGGGTGGCGTCGTCGCGGCAACATCCAGCGCCGTGCAATCCGTGATCTTCTCGATCGGCAACGGCGTGCCCCCCACCGGCGGCATCAACCTGGTTTACAACGACGCGGTAGGCGGCCCCACGCGGGACATCAACGCAAAATCACCCTCCACCAACCGGGCCGACGGCGCCCTCGACGGTGCCCTGTGCGCCCGCGCGCTGGTCACAGGTATCGATCCCGTGACCGGCGCCAAGCTCACCGGCACGCTGCTCGCGCAGTCCGAAAAAGTGCAAAGGGGAATTCGCGAGGTGCAGGTGGAAGGCCGGCTCGGCGGCAAACCGGCGATCATCGTGTCGGGCCGCTCCGACACCCTGATCCCGGTCAACCACGCCTCCCGCGCCTATGTGGGCGCCAACCGGAAAGCCGAGGAAAACAGCAAGTTGCACTACTACGAGGTGACCAACGCCCAGCATTTCGACAGCTTCATCGACCTGCTGCCAGGCTACGACACCCGCCTCATCCCCCTGCACGTGTACTTCAACCAGGCCATGGACCTGATGTTCGCCCACCTCAAGAACGGCACCGCCCTGCCCGCGTCCCAGGTTGTGCGGACCACGCCACGCAGCGGCACGGACGGCAGTGCCCCGCCGATCACCGCGGCCAACGTCCCACCCATTGCGGCAACTCCAGCCGCAGGCGACGTCATCAGCTATAGCAACAGTACCCTCAGCGTGCCCGACTGACCCGCCCCGGCATCTCGTTAAAAAGCCCGGCTCAAAACGAGCCGGGCTTTTTTCAGCTTGTCACCGTCAAACCCAGCCGGATTCGCTGATCCACGGCCCGGAGCCCGCTGCCAGCGCATCCCGGATGTAGGGCACGACGGCCTCCGGCAAGGCATCCGGCGAGCACCAGCATAGATCATCGCAGCGATGCGGCTCGGCAATCGAAGGCTCGCCCGACCATTCCCCGGCGCTCACAAAAAAATCAATGCGGTTCGTGTCGGATCTCCGATGCACGACACCGACCACCACCAGCGAAGCCTCGTCCAGCTCGATGCCCAGCTCCTCGCGCATCTCGCGCACCGCGGTGGTACGCAGCGACTCACCCTCCTCCACATGCCCGCCCGGCAAGCTGTAGAGGCCGTCGAAAAACCCTGTTCCGGCCCGCCGCATCAGCAGCACGCGTCCGTCCCGCTCAAGCAGCACGTGCACGCCGACAGGAATTCCGGCGTGGCGCATCAGTGCTTCCCCGTGCTTCCAAAACCACCCTCGCCGCGCTCGCTCGCGTCAAAGGTTTCAACCACGTTGAACGCCACCTGCAGCACCGGCACCACCACCAGCTGAGCTACGCGCTCCATCGGCTGGATGGTGAAATGCTCGTGGCCGCGATTCCAGACCGACACGAAAATCTGTCCCTGGTAGTCCGAATCGATCAACCCGACGAGATTGCCCAGCACGATGCCGTGCTTGTGGCCCAGGCCCGAGCGCGGCAGGATCATCGCCGCCATCCCGGGATCAGCCAGGTGAATGGCAATGCCGGTGGGCACCAGCGTCGTGTGACCGGGCGCCAGAACCTGCGGCGCATCAAGGCAGGCCCGCAGATCCAGACCGGCCGCGCCGGCCGTGGCATAGGCCGGCGGCTGCTGCCGGAGGCGGTCGTCGAGAATCTGGATATCAATGCTGTGCATGGTCGTTTTGCTCCCGAATTGAAGTTTCAGTTTTTGGGCAGCAGACGGGCCAGGTGGGCAACGATGTCCCGCGCCACGTCGGGCTTGGGCGCCTTCGGCAGCGGATGCCGACCGGCATCGTCAAAAAGCACCACCTCGTTGTCATCACCGCCAAGACCGTCCTGCACCAGGTTACCGACGATCAACGACAACTTCTTGGCCTTGCGCTTGCCTTCGGCGTACTCGTCCAGGTTGCGGCTTTCCGCCGCGAAGCCCACGCAGAAAGGTGGATTCGGAAGGCCGGCGACATCGGCGAGAATATCCGGGTTGGGCGTCAGCGTAATGCTCATCTCCGCTCCGGATTTCTTGATCTTGTGTTCAGCCGAATTAACTGGGCGATAGTCGGCCACCGCAGCCACGCCGATGAAAACATCGGCGCCGGGCAGAGCGGCAAACACCGCTTCGCGCATCTCCAGCGCACTTTTCACGCTGACCCGCGTGCAGCCCGCCGGCACCGCCACCGCCACCGGGCCGCTCACCAGCGTAACCTCGGCACCTGCCTGCTCGCAGGCGCGGGCCAGCCCGTAGGCCATCTTGCCCGAACTGGAATTGGTAATACCGCGCACCGGGTCGATCGCCTCGAAGGTCGGCCCGGCCGTCATCACGATACGCCGCCCGGCCAGCACCTTGGGCTGGAAGAATCCGATCACCGCCTCGCACAAGGCTTCTGGCTCGAGCATGCGTCCGAGGCCGACTTCGCCGCAGGCCTGCTCGCCGGCAGCCGGCCCGAAAAGGGTCACGCCGTCGGCTACCAGTTGCGCCGCATTGCGGCGGGTAGCCGGGTGTTCCCACATCTGGCGGTTCATCGCCGGCGCCACCAGCAGCGGGCAATCCCGCGCAAGGCAAAGGGTCGTTAGCAGATCGTCGGCCAGGCCGTGCGCCAGTTTCGCCATCAGATCGGCCGTCGCCGGAGCCACCAGAATCGCATCCGCATCCCGGGTCAGGTCGATATGCGCCATGTTGTTGTCCATGCGCGGATCCCACAGGTCGGTCCACACCCGGTTGCCGGACAAAGCCTGGAAGGTCACCGCGGTGACGAAACGCGCCCCGCCTTCGGTGAGCACCACATGCACATCCGCCCCCGCCTTGCCGAGCAAGCGCACCAGCTCCGCAGCCTTGTAGGCCGCGACCCCGCCGGTCACGCCCAGCACCACTTTCCTGCCCTTAAGTTCACTCATGCCAGTGGTATTATCCGGATCCTTCAGAAGCTGGAATTGTACACGCCATGGCAATCACCGACTGGCCTGCCGACGAACGCCCGCGAGAGCGCCTGCTCGCCCGAGGCGCAGCCGCGCTGTCCGACGCCGAACTGCTGGCACTTTTCCTGCGTGTCGGCATCCGCGGCAAAAGCGCGGTCGATCTGGCGCGTGACCTGATCAAGCATTTCGGCAGCCTTTCCTCGCTTTGCGCAGCTTCGGCACCCGCCTTCTCGGCCATTCCCGGCATGGGCCTCGCAAAATACGCCCAACTCCAGGCCGTCCTTGAACTCGCCCGCCGCGCCCTTGGCGAGGAGATGGCCCGACGCGACGTCCTCGACTCGCCGGCCGCCGTACGCGACTGGCTGCGCCTCAAACTGGCGCAACTACCCCACGAAGTCTTCATGATCCTGCTCCTCGACGCCCAGAACCGGGTGCTGGACAGTGAAGAACTCTTCCGCGGCACCCTGTCGCAAACCTCCGTCTATCCACGCGAAGTCGTCAAGCTGGTGCTCGAACGCAACGCCGCCGCGGTCATCCTGGCCCACAACCACCCTTCCGGCGTCGGTGAGCCCAGCCATGCGGACCAGGCCCTGACCGAAACCCTCAAAAAAGCGCTCGCGCTGGTTGATGTACGGGTACTCGACCACTTCATCGTCGCCGGCAACGCCACTCCGGTATCCTTCGCCGAGCGCGGCCTGCTGTAGCTTTACAGCCGCCACAGCGGTCATCCGATACATCAATTGCACCAAGGCCTTGATTAGAGTGAACTTAGTCGCTTATAATCGAGAGTCTTACCGAATCAAAACAAGTTTGGAGCAACAAATGGCTCGCGTTTGCCAAGTGACCGGAAAAGCACCGATGGTGGGCAACAATGTTTCCCACGCGAACAACAAAACCAAGCGCCGTTTCCTCCCGAACCTGCAAAACCGCAAGTTCTGGAGCGAAGCCGAGAACCGCTGGGTGCGCCTGCGCGTATCCAACGCTGCCCTGCGCACCATTGACAAAAAAGGCATCGACGAAGTCGTCGCAGAGCTGCGCGCTCGCGGCGAGAAGGTCTAAGCCGTTTAACACCTGGAGATAGATCGACATGGCAAAAGGCGGCCGCGAAAAGATCAAGCTCGAGTCCACAGCCGGGACCGGGCACTTTTACACCACATCCAAGAACAAGCGCACCACCCCGGGCAAGCTTGAGTTCAACAAGTACGACCCGGTCGTGCGCAAGCACGTGGCATACAAGGAAGTGAAGCTCAAGTAATTGCTTCCGTTACGCGATTACCGCTTGTTGCCCCAGAAAAACCCGCCTCGAGCGGGTTTTTTTCTGCCCGATCACTTGCCTGTTTTTTGCTCACAACCAAACACCGGGCGAATCCAGAACAAAGCGCCCAGCGTGCAAAAATGGCCTGTAAAAACAAAACCGCCGGCACACTTTCGTGTGCCGGCGGTCTGGATCACGACGCAGGGAAACCCCTACTCAATCGCGAAAATCAAGCACGCTGAATGTTCGAAGCTTGCTTGCCTTTCGGGCCTTGAGTGATGTCGAACTGAACCTTATCCCCCTCCTTCAGCGACTTGAACCCGGCCATCGTGATGGCGGAGAAGTGCGCGAACAGGTCTTCACTACCATCGTCCGGCGTAATGAAGCCGAAGCCCTTGGCGTCGTTGAACCACTTAACAGTACCAGTTGCCATATTGCAAATTCCTTCTTGATTTCAGTAATACGATCCGGACTTCCGGGGGTGCGGCCGAACCCGGCCAGGCGGCAGAATTTACAAAGAATTTCAAAGACGTTGTCCAAAAAACTCTTCGCATAAAGCGCCACCAGAACCTTGGGCGCGAACACATTACTGCTTTTACGTGACTTACCCCATCGCGTCAACGCATTTTATAAGCCACCACAATTGCTGCATTACAACAATTATTTGCGGGATTTTGACGGTTTTGGGTGCAAAAATAATCAAAACCCTTATCTTCTAGCGACTTATTTTTTATTGCATTGCAACAATAGCGCGCACTCAAAGCACGCAGCCGCGCGCCGAAAAACTGTGCCAATTGTCTCTTGCACAATCATCGCGGTTGTTTAGAATGAGTCGCATGGTCATCAAAAAACAGGAAGAATCCGCTATCGAATCAGAGGTCACGCGGGTCAAGCCGCCGCCTCTCTACAAAGTCATGCTGCTTAATGACGATTTCACCCCGATGGATTTCGTGGTGGCCGTGATACAGAAATTCTTTGCCATGGACCGCGAACAAGCAACGCGGATCATGCTCAAAGTCCACAGAGAGGGCGTTGGGGTGTGCGGAGTCTTCCCGCGGGACATCGCCGCAACCAAGGTCGAGCAGGTCATCGCGTACGCACGCCAACATCAGCATCCGCTGGCATGCGTCATGGAGGAAAACTGAAATGATCGCGCAAGAGCTTGAAGTCAGTCTGCACATGGCTTTTGTCGAGGCCCGACAAAAGCGCCATGAGTTCATTACCGTGGAGCATCTTCTGCTTGCGCTCCTGGACAATCCCTCTGCTGCAGAGGTTCTGCGGGCTTGCGCCACAAAGACCGACGAACTGCGCAAGGAACTGACCAACTTCGTAAACGAACACACGCCCAAGGTCGAAGGCACCGAAGACATCGACACCCAGCCCACCCTGGGCTTCCAGAGGGTGATTCAGCGCGCGATCCTGCACGTCCAGTCTTCCGGCAAGAAAGAAGTCACCGGCGCCAATGTGCTGGTCGCGATCTTCGGCGAGAAGGATTCCCACGCCGTCTATTTCCTCCAGCGGCAAAACATTTCGCGCCTCGACGTGGTGAATTTCATTTCCCACGGCATCACCAAAACACCTCAACCGGGCACCACTCCGCAGCGCCCTTCGGGCGAATCCGAGCAGGGTGAGCAGGAACAGGAGGCCGGCAGCGCCGGCGGCGCGCTCGACAACTACACGCAAAACCTCAACCAGCAGGCCATGCTTGGCAAGATCGACCCGCTGATCGGCCGCGAGAAAGAGGTCGAGCGGGTCATCCAGACGCTCTGTCGGCGCCGCAAGAACAATCCGCTGCTGGTCGGTGAAGCCGGCGTTGGCAAGACCGCCATCGCCGAAGGCCTGGCGCGGCGCATCGTCGAAGGCCGGGTACCCGACATCCTCGCCGACGCTCAGGTCTACGCCCTCGACATGGGCGCGCTCCTGGCCGGCACCAAATATCGGGGCGACTTCGAGCAGCGCCTCAAGGCCGTGCTCAAGCAGCTCACCGAGCACCAGAACGCCATACTTTTCATCGACGAGATCCACACACTCATCGGGGCCGGCGCGGCATCCGGCGGTACGCTGGATGCGTCCAACCTGCTCAAGCCCGCCCTGTCGTCCGGGCAGCTGAAGTGCATCGGCGCCACCACCTACACCGAGTTCCGGCAGATCTTCGAGAAAGACCACGCCCTCTCGAGGCGTTTCCAGAAGGTGGATGTCGTCGAACCGTCGGTCATTGAAACCGTCGAGATACTCAAGGGCCTCAAGTCGCGTTTCGAGCAGCACCACGGTATCAAGTATTCCGCCTCGGCCCTGTCGAGCGCCGCCGAGCTGTCAGCCCGCTACATCAACGACCGTCACCTGCCCGACAAGGCCATCGACGTCATCGACGAAGCCGGTGCTGCCCAGCGAATCCTGCCCAAGTCGCGTCAAAAGAAGCTCATCGGCAAAACAGAGATCGAGGAGATCGTCGCCAAGATCGCCCGCATTCCGCCGCGCAATGTTTCCAACGACGACCGCGCGGCCCTCAAGACGCTCGATCGCGACCTGCGAAACGTCGTCTTCGGCCAGGATGCGGCGATCGAAGCCCTTGCCAAGGCGATCAAGATGTCCCGCTCCGGCCTCGGCAACCCGCAGAAGCCGATCGGCGCCTTTCTGTTCAGCGGCCCGACCGGCGTCGGCAAAACCGAAGTCGCCCGCCAGCTGGCCTACACACTGGGCATCGAACTGGTGCGCTTCGACATGTCCGAATACATGGAACGCCATGCCGTGTCGCGGCTGATCGGCGCCCCGCCGGGCTACGTCGGTTTTGACCAGGGCGGCCTCCTGACCGAACAGGTCAACAAGAAGCCGCACTGCGTGCTGCTCCTCGATGAAATCGAAAAAGCCCACCCGGATATCTACAACATCCTGTTGCAGGTGATGGATCACGGCACGCTGACCGACAACAACGGCCGGCAGGCCGACTTCCGTAACGTCATCCTGATCATGACCACCAACGCCGGCGCCGAGTCGATGCAGAAGTCCGTCATCGGTTTCTCGGCCAAGCGTGAAGTGGGTGACGAGATGGCCGAGATCAAGCGCCTGTTCTCGCCCGAGTTCCGCAACCGCCTCGATGCCACCATTTCCTTCAAGTCGCTGGATCCGGAAATCATCATGCGGGTGGTGGACAAGTTCCTGACCCAGCTCGAAGCCCAACTCCATGAAAAGAAGGTGGATGCCCACTTCACCGACAAGCTCAAGGAATGGCTCGGCCGCGAAGGTTTCGATCCGCTGATGGGCGCTCGCCCGATGGCCCGCCTGATCCAGGACACGATCCGTTCGGCGCTCGCCGACGAGCTCCTGTTCGGCCGCCTGGCTGGCGGCGGCAGCGTCACCATCGATATCGACGACCAGGGCAAGGTGCACCTGCAATTCGAGGAAATGGCGGAAGCTGCGGTATAGTTTTCATTCGCTTCGAAGCTCATGACGCGCGGGCGGCCTTGGCCGCCCGTTTTATTTGTGCGGCGTTTTTTCGCCCGCTTTCGATTTCACGGAGTAGCCATGGAATTCCAGACCACTGATCTTTGCGACGCCAACGAAGGCAAGGTACGTGCCGTCGCCCCGATGTTCCGCAGCTTTGGCGGCAGAGCCCGCTTTGCCGGCCCGATCCGCACCCTGAAGGTTTTCGAGGACAACGCGCTGGTCCGCTCGACGCTCGAAGGCCCCGGCCAGGGCTGCGTGCTGGTGGTCGATGGGGGCGGCTCGATGCGCTGCGCGATGGTCGGCGACCAGCTCGCTCTGCTCGGCGTAAAGAATGGCTGGGCCGGCATCGTCGTCTACGGCTGCATCCGTGACTCCGGCCCGATCGCCGGCATGGACATCGGCGTCTTCGCCCTCGGCACCCATCCGATGAAGAGCATCAAGAAAGGCGCCGGCGATGTGGACATTCCGGTGAGCTTCGGCGGCGTGAGCTTTACGCCCGGGCAGTGGCTGTATGCCGACGAAGATGGCGTGATCGTTGCCGAGTCTCCGCTGCTGTAAGTCACGCAAAGAACGATGCGGTGCAGCGATTTTTTATTTCACAAGCCTCAATAGCGTTTTGACAGGTGAAATAAAAACATTAAGACGTTGATTTAAATAAAATATTTATTTCTTATGTCTTATATAAGACATATTGCTGCCATGCAAAATCATCCCTATACTCTCGTCTGTTGATCGACGTGCCGGAATGAGTCACCCCTCGACCCGCCGGCACCGGTCAAGCAGCTCAGGAGTTCGCGCACGACACTGCCCTTTCGAGGCAACTGCCTGCGTAATCCGGCTTTCCCTTGTCTCAACATCATTTAAGGATTTCACATGTCCCTGACTCGCGAACAGCAAATTGCCGCTCTGGAAAAAGACTGGGCCGAAAACCCCCGCTGGAAGCTCGTCAAGCGCGGTTACTCCGCAGCCGACGTCGTTCGCCTGCGCGGCAGCCTGCAGCCTGAGCACACCCTGGCCCAGCGCGGTGCAGAGACGCTGTGGAACAAGGTCAACGGTGGCGCCAAGAAGGGCTACGTGAATGCCTTCGGCGCAATCTC
>Ga0209277_10000213_pt1 | contig 30841 bp, 24 predicted proteins | sample JI81AbrownDNA_FD_187503 | JGI IMG/M metagenome (GOLD analysis project Ga0209277, IMG submission 187503) | Wastewater effluent complex algal communities from Wisconsin, to seasonally profile nutrient transformation and Carbon sequestration -... | ecosystem: Engineered > WWTP > Effluent > Algae... | reverse complement strand
GGCGTGTTCGATCTCGATGCCGTCCACTTCGATGCGGGTGTCCGTGGCCCGGGCGACGAAGCCCAGCATCAGCGAACGCGGCAACGGCCACGGCTGACTTCCGAAGTATCGGACGCCCGACAGCGCCAACCCGCTCTCTTCGCCCACCTCGCGGTGCACCGCCTGCTCCAGCGACTCCCCCGCCGAAACGAAGCCCGCCAGAATCGACATGCGGCCCTTGGGCCAGGTCGCCTGATGACCGAGCAGCAGGCGGTCGTCGGAGTCGAGCACGGCCACGATGATCGCCGGGTCGCTGCGCGGGAACCTGTCCCGGCCGCACGAGGGGCAATGCCGCACCATGCCACCGAGAGTCACCGTCGTGAGCGCCCCGCATCGTGCGCAGTAGGGGGCCGTCAGGTGCCAGTTGACCAGGGCCACCGCAGCCACCACGAGCTCACGGTCTGCGGCCTCCAGCACCGGCATCAACTCGCGCAGGCTGGCCATGGGTTCGGCCGTGCCCACTTCAGCGAACACCGGACGCCCGGCCGAGATGCCGAGCAGCAGATGCCGTTGCGGGTCGAATGCCCCGCTGGGGTGTCGCGACGGCAGCACCAACCCGTCACCGATGCTGACCCGGCCATCGTGGTCGACGGCGAGCAGCAACGCGGACGCGGCCGACCATTGCGACGCCAGCCAGCCTGGCTCGGTTCGCCGAACCTCACAGCGATCCAGCAGACCCGCCTCGACCCAGCCGCTCATGCGATCAACCTACGACGTCACCACCCATCGCTGTAACCGCGCTCGCCCACGCCGAAGGCGACGGCAGCTCATCGGGCACCGCGAGCCGATCACGCAGAATGTCGTAGAAACCGGCACGTACCCGCGCGACCGGAACGCCGACCAGCTCGGCCCAGGCCTGGCGGTAAATGGCCAGCTGAATCGGGTCGGCCCGGTCGAGATCACCGGTCTTCCAATCGACGACCAGGTAACCGTCGCCCTCGGCGAACACCGCGTCGATCCGTCCGCGGACGATGGTGGCGCCAACCATCATGCTGAAGGGCACCTCGACCGCGCTCGGCCGTCGGGCAGCGAACTGTCCCCGTTCGAAGGCGGCACTCATCCGGGCGAAGTGTGGGTCGTCCGGCGGCTCCTGGCCGGGGTCGACATCGAGCAGTGGCGAGAGGGTGAACCGTTGCTCCAACCAGCGGTGAAAGCGGGTGCCCAGTCGTTGAGCGGCCACCGGCCGTTGCGGCATCGGACGTCCCGACTCGGCCAGGAACGAGTCGGCGTCCCGGGTCAGACGCACCAGCCCCGTTGCAGAGAGATAGGCGGGTCGCGCGTGTGTGGCCGATTCGACCGCGGCCGCCGCCAATCGCTCCAGCTCGTCGTCCCACTCGTGCAACTCGGCCCGCTCGTCAAGCGTCAGCCCGGCCGGTTCGACGGGCACCAGAACCTCGGCGGCGGCCTCGACCTGTTGAGCCAGGCGCAGGCGCCGCTCTCGGACGTCGGGGTCTCCGGTGACCGGCCAGCTGAGCGCTGCTCCGCTACCGGCGAGTGGGTTGTCGCCGACCGGCGGCGGCGCCTCGGCCACCACCTGGGCGTGCCGGGTGATCAAAGCCAGGTACGGCGACGGCATGCGCGCCTTGATCAGTTCGCCCTCCCAGGAGTGCGTCGTCGCGACCAGCAGCTGCTTGGCCCGGGTGACCGCCACGTAGGCAAGCCGGTCTTCGGCGTGCCGGATCTGCTGCTTGAGCTCGGCCGCGTACTGCTTGAACGCCGGGTCGGACGCCTCCTCCAGTTGCGGGACGGCCGACGCATCGCCGCGTAGCTCGGCCGGCAGTACTCCGGCGTTGCTGACCCAGTTGTCGGTCACCCGATCGTTGGGAAACACACCATCGGCCATGCCGGGCAGAAACACCGCGTGCCACTCCAGCCCCTTGGCCTTGTGCACGGTGAGCAGTTTCACCGAGTCGGCATCGCTGGCGACCGCCTGGTCGAGGCCGACGCCATGCTCACGCTCTGCGTTCAGGTAGGCGAGCAGTCCACCCAGGGACGCCTCGCCGTCCACATCGCAATAGGCGGCCACTGCGTCGGTGAATGCGCCCAGCTGTGCTGCGGACGATCCCCCGGCCGCCAGCTCGGCCTCGAGACCGAGGGTGGTCACCACCCGCCGTACCAGGTCGAGCACCGGGTCGCCGGCATGTGCCCGCAGCGCTGCCAACTCCCCCGCCAGCTGCCGGAACCGTCGCCGCGCCGCCGCGCTGTAGGCCAGGTCGCCCGGATCGTGCAGCGCCTCCAGCAGGCTCGGGGTGGCGACCGCCTCGGTGCTCGCCAGGGCACGACCCAGATCGTCCACCAGGTCTCCGCCGCGCCGGCCGCGCTCCCCCCGCGCCAGGTCGGTCGCCCGCTGGCCGAGCTGCGCCAGGTCGCCGATGCCGATCGCCCAGCGCGCCGAGGTGAGCAGCCGGATGGCCGCCGGGTTGGCACTGACGTCGTCCAACAGCGCGAGCACCGAGCACACCTCGACGATCTCGGGCAGCTCCAGCAGGCCGCCCAACCCGACGATCTCGACCGGCACGTCGCGCTGCAGCAGGTCGGCGTAGACGGCCGGAATCTGCGCGTTTCGCCTGACCAACACGGCGACGTCGGACCACAGCCCGACCTGCCCCGACCCGTGCAGCGCCGTGATGCGCTCGCCCACGAAGGCCACCTCCTCGGGCCAGGTCGCGAACGAACCCACCTCGATCGCGCCAGCAGGGGTACCCGGCGGCGCCGTCAGCTGTAGCGCCTCGGTACCCGACGACACCAGCGGGTCGGCCCGCAAACCGGCCGCGAGATCGTTGGCCGCGGCCAGGATCGTCGGCCCCGAGCGCCGGTTCACGGTGAGTGCGAAGGACGCCGCCGCCAACCCGTCGCCGGTCGGAAAGTCGTGGGCGAACTGCAGGATGTTGCTGGCCGCCGCCCCGCGCCAGCCGTAGATCGCCTGGTGCGGATCACCCACGGCCGTGACCGCATGCCCACGTCCCTCTGCGGCCGTGGGTCCGGAGAACAGGGCCCGCAGCAGGGCGGCCTGCGCTGACGAGGTGTCCTGGTACTCGTCCAACAGCACCACCCGGAACTGACGTCGCAGCAGTTGCGACACCGCTGGCACCTGCTCGGCCAGCCGCGCCGCGACCGCCATCTGGTCGGCGAACTCCACGTAGCCGAGCCGTCGTTTCAGCGCCGCGTAGGCCGTGGTCATGCCGATCAACTCCAGCCGCTGCTCGGCTGTATCGCGGGCTTGCCGAACCGACGCGAACTCGCGTCGATTGCGGTTCAGCGGCGCTTCATCGAGCGCCTTGAGGTACTCGCGTGACTGTGCCCCGACCTGCTCGGGGCTGACCAGATGCGAAGTCAGTTCGGCGTCCAGCTTGAGCAGCCGCTCGGTCAACGTGGCCGGAATGAACCGCGACAGGTGCTCGAACGGCCCGGCGGCGTTGGTGACCACGCGCGCCGCCAACCGATACCGCGAGGCGCCGGTGATCATCACCGGGTCGCTCTCGACCCCGATCCGCAGCCCGTGCTCGCTGACCAGCCTGGCCGCGAAGGCGTCGTAGGTCAGTACCAACTGCTCGCCGGCCTCGTCGACGCCGGAGGTGTCGACCACACCGGCCCGTAACAGTGCAGCCCGGACCCTGGCCGACAGCTCTGCCGCAGCCTTGCGGGTGAACGTGAGCCCGAGCACCTGTTCTGGGGCAACCTGGCCGCTGCCGACCAGCCAGACCACCCGGGCGGCCATCACGGTGGTCTTGCCCGACCCGGCACCCGCGATGATCACCCCGGGCTGCAGGGGGGCCGTGATCGCCTCGAGTTGCTGTTGCGAGAACGGCAGGGCCAGCACGTCGCTGAGCTGGTCGGGCGAGGTGAGCCGGGTCATGCCACCACCTGCCGTCCGGATGCAGTGGACGGGCAGCTCTGCTTGAACGGACAGTAGGTGCAACCCTGCCCCGGAGTAGCTGGATACTGCCCCTCGCGCACCAGGCGAACCGCTCGCGACAGTCGCTCATGCACCCAGGTGGCGTGGCCCGCATCGTCGTCGCCGAGTGTCGGCCGCTCGCTCAGCGCCGCCTGGTGGAACTCGCGCGGGTAATCGTCGAGGTCGGTGCCGGCCGGCAGCCGCAGATACACCAGCGCCGCTCCCGCGCTGGACGCGCCCGCGCCCGCCACCCGATCGAAGCCGCCGGCATCGACGGCCAACTGGTAGACCCCCAGCTGTTCGTGCGCGGCGGTCTCGGTTGCGGTCGGCGGGCGCTTGCTGGTCTTGAAGTCGATCACCCGTAGCCGGCCGTCGGCGGTGCGCTCCAGCCGGTCTACCGTTCCGACCAGTTGCACCGGGGTTCCATCGATGTCGACCAGCACGTCGAACGGCACCTCGACCCCCACCACCTCGGTGCTCTCGTTGTTCTCCTGCCAGTTGACGAACCTGGTCAGGGCGGCCTCGGCCTTGACCCGCTCCGCCTCCGACAGCCAGGCCGCGTCGAAAGGCAACTCGGCCCAGACCTCGTCGAGTCGTCCGGCCAGGTCGTCGAGCGTCAGTTCGTCGTTGCGGGCGTGTTCGGCCAGCACGTGGATGACCGAGCCCAGGCTCGCGTTGGCGTTGCGCGGCGGATCGGCGCGAACCTGGCGGGTCAGGTAGTGCTGCCGCGGGCAGGTCAACAGACCGGTCAGCGCCGACGGACTCAGCCGCACGGGCACGGACGCTGGCCTGGCGCCGCCGGTCAGGTCGGCAAGACCCCACCAGCCGGAGGGCAGCGCCTCGGGAACCAGCGGACGGCCCTGCCCGTCGGTCAGTGCCGCCAACCGTGCCAGCCTGATCGCGATGGCTTCGAGCAGCGCCGCCGAGCAGTCGGCACCGGCGGCCCGGCGCCGAAGGTCGGCCACCAGCGCGGGTAGGGTCAGTGGCCGCTCGGCGGGCCGGTAGTCGGTGACGGGAACCCCGAGCTCGGCCATGAACCGGGACGGCTGGTTGGCCTCGCCCTCGGAACCTTGGACGGCGGTGACGATCAGCCGCTTCGCAGCCCGGCTGCAGGCAACGTGGAACAGCCGCCGCTCGTCGGCCAGCGCCTGGCGCGGATCGGAGTGACCGGTCAGTCCGTCGCTGATCAACTCACCCGGCTCGAGGATCGCACCACCCTGCCCCGGCGCCGGCCACAACCCCTCCTGCACCCCGGCGACGACCACCACCGGCCATTGCAGCCCCTTGGCCCGGTGCGCCGTCAGCAGCCGGACGCCCCGCCCGCGCACCTCGGCCTCGCGGGTGGTGTCGGCCGGGATCTCCTGCGCCGCCACCTCGGCCAGAAAGCCACGGACGCCGCCGGCGCCCGCAGGCTGCTCGGTGGCATCGGCCGCGGCGAACAGGGCGATCACCGCGTCGAGATCGCGGTCGGCACGCCGGCCGGCCTCGCCGCCCACGCGACTGGAATGCCTCAACCGTTCGGACCAGTCCGTGCCCGACCACAGCGTCCACAACACCTCGGAGGCCCCGTTGCCTGGCACCCCCAGGGTGCGCGCGGCCGCACCCAACAAGCCTGCCAACGCCCGCAACGAACCGACTTCCGGGGTGTCGGGCAGCGTCTCCAGGCGGTCGGGTTCGCTGAGCACGTCGGCGATCAGCTGACCGGGGGTTCGCCCCACCATCGCCGACCCGGTGGCCTCGCGCTCGGCCTCGAGCAGCAGGCGGCCCAGGGTGCGCAGGCCGACGGCGTCGACCCTGGCCAGGGGCGAGGTGAGCAGGCGTTTGGCCTCGTCGGCGTCGAGTTCGCCACCACGCAGCACCACCTGCAACGCCAGCAGCATCGGCCGGACGGCCTGCTCGGCCATCAGCGGAATCTCGTCGCCCGCCACCTCGACCGGAATGCCGGCCGCGGCCAGCGCGCGCGCGATCGGTGCGATCTGACGGCGACCCGAACGCACCAGCACCGCCAGGTCGCCGTGCTGGTAGCCGTCGTCGAGATGTGCCCGGCGCAACTGCTCGGCGATCAGCTGGGCCTGCTGCGACTCCGTTGCGCACACCAGCACCGACACCTCACCCGCGGTGACGCCGGCCTCGGCAGGCCCCCGCTCGCGAGGACGTAGCACGGCCGACGCGCGATCGCCCAGCACGGGCAGCGGCAGGCGCCGCGCCACCCGACGCGACGCCGCCGCCACCCCGGCGGCCGCCCGATGGTTGGCGGGCAGCACCAGCACCGGCGCCGGAGCACCCGTCGCGGTGCCGAACGTGGCCGGAAACTCGGCCAGCCCCCGCGGGTGCGCGCCGCGAAACCTGAACACCACCTGATCGGGGTCGCCGACGGCGAGAATCGGTCCGCCCGGCGGCACCAGCGCCCGCAGCAGGCCGATCTGCGAGGGGTCCAACTCGCCGTACTCGTCGACGATCACCCGTGAGATCTGTGCGCGCACCGACTGCACCAGGGCCGGGTCGGTCAAGGCGATGCGCGCCCGGTGCACGAGTTCGGCGTAGTCGAGGCTGCCCTCGTGGTCGAGCACGTCGAGGTATTCCGAGAAGAAATGCCCCGTGCTCACCCACTCCGGGCGACCCGCTTCGGCGCCGAAGGCCAGTAGGTCCTCGGGGTCGAGACCGAGCTGCCGGACCCGGGCGATCGCCGAGCGCACCTGCCGGGCGAAGACCCGGGTGCCGATCGCCTGCTGCACCTCGGACGGCCACGCGCCGGCCCCGCGTCCGGCCAGCAGCTCACGCACTCGGAACTCCTGCTCGGGCGCCGTCAGCAACCGCGGTTCCGGTTGACCGGGCTGGGCCGCCAGGCGCAGCAACCACAGGCAGAAGGCGTGCATGGTGGTGACCCAGGGCGGACTGACCGTGCGATTCATCGAACGGGCCACCTGATTGCGCAACTGGCTGGCCGAGCGACGTGCGAACGTGAGCACCAGCGGCTGCGGCCCGCCGGCCGAGCGCGTGGCCAGTTCGAGGGCGGCGGCAGCCGCCACCACGGTGGTCTTGCCCGCGCCGGGCCCGCCGATCACCAGTGCTGGACCGTGCCTATGCTCCTCGACGGCGACGCGCTGCGATGCGTCCAGCCTCCACGACTCGAGCACTGCGCCGCCTACGTCCATGTAGTCATGCAACCATCCGCCCCCGACACTTCCGGGCCGTCGACACGCGTTTACGGTCACCCGCGTGAGTGACATGTGTCGCAAGGATGTGACAGGGTGGCAGGGCTGCTGCGACGCAGGCCAAGGGGTCGCCCGAACCGCACGAACGGCAGTGTCCTGATCCGCCGAGCGGATCACCCGATGGTAGAAGGAGATGTACATGGCGCAAGGAACCGTCAAGTGGTTCAGTGCCGAGAAGGGCTACGGCTTCATCGAGGTCGACGGTGGTACTCAGGACGTTTTCGTCCACCACTCGGCCATCGAAGCGGACGGCTTTCGCACCCTCACCGAGGGGCAGAAGGTGGAGTTCGAGATCACCTCGGGCCCCAAGGGTCCGCAGGCGGACCGCGTCCGGGGGCTGTGACAGCCGGCAACATCACAACGGATGAATGTTCGGGCCCCAATCCTCGCGGGTTGGGGCCCGTCGGCTTGTCGGAACCCGTTTCCAGGGTTGTCCCCCAGCCGTTCCCCACTGCCTGGCTGCCCACCCGCCCGCTAGATTGGATGGCACGCCCTGTTGACCACTTCGAGAGGCAGTTCATGAGCTCGTCCACGCCCGGCGGCGGTGCCACGGCCGCAATGCCACTGCAGCCGCCCACCACCCTCACCCTGACCGCGCCGGAGGCCCCCGCTGCGGTGATCGCGACCCAGGCGCCGGCGATGGCGCCTCAGGTCGAGGCCGCACAGGTTCCGGTGTTGGACGCCAAGGTGGACGAGTTCCTCAACGCGCTCGGCACCGCCGAAGAGAACTCGCCGACCTTCTCGGCTCAGGCCGATGCCGTTCGCAGCATGGGCGACGCCGACATCCGCAAGGCTGCCGAGACCTCCAACCGGCTGCTCAACACCCCCGTCCGGGCGCTGAAGGAGGGCGGGCTCTCCGAGGGCTCCAAGGTCGGCCAGACGCTGGTCCAACTGCGCCGCACCGTCGAGGACCTCGACCCCGGCAAGGCCCGCGGTTCGAAGAAGTTCCTGGGCATGATCCCGTTCGGCGACCAGGTCACCGATTACTTCCGCCGCTACCAGAGCTCCCAGCAGCAACTCAACGGCATCCTGCACGCGCTGCGCAGTGGCCAGGACGAGCTGACCAAGGACAACGTGGCGCTCAACATGGAGAAGCAGAATCTGTGGACCGTGATGGGGCGTCTCAACCAGTACGTCTACATCGCCGAGCGACTGGACGCCAGGTTGTCGGCCTCGATCGCCGAGTTGCAGCTGAGCGACCCGACCAAGGCGAAGTCCCTCAGTCAGGACGTGCTGTTCTACGTTCGGCAGAAGCACCAGGACCTGCTCACCCAGCTCGCCGTGTCGATCCAGAGCTACCTGGCGATCGACATCATCATCAAGAACAACATCGAGCTGATCAAGGGCGTCGACCGGGCCTCCACGACCACCATCTCGGCGCTGCGCACCGCGGTCATCGTGGCTCAGGCCCTGGGCAACCAGAAGCTGGTGCTCGATCAGATCACGGCGCTGAACACCACCACGTCGCACATGATCCAGCGCACGTCCGAGATGCTCAAGGACAACTCGGCCCGCATTCAGGAGCAGGCCGCCTCCTCCACAATCGGGCTCGAGCAGCTGCAGGCCGCCTTCGCCAACATCTACGCCACGATGGACTCGATCGACGAGTTCAAGGCCAGGGCACTCGACACCATGTCGCAGACCATCGGCGTGCTCGAGGGCGAGGTGGTCAAGTCCAAGCAGTACCTCGATCGGGTATCGCAACAGGACGCCCGCACGTCCACGATGCCGCAGATCAATCTCTGAGCGCCTCACCGACGCCTCTTCACCAACCGCACGACGACTCACATGGACGGACGATGGGCTTCTGGGACTGGTTGAGCGGTCGTGACTCGACGCCACCGCCGGCGCCACTGCCCGAGGTCGATCCCGCGCCGACCGAGGCCGACATCATGGCGTCGCTGGCCGGCGTCGATCAGCTGATCGGCTCGGGCACCCTGCCGGCCGTGGTGCGTTCGCGCGCGGCCCGGGTGACCCGGCTGGTGCGGCAGACGTTGCCCAGGCTCGGCTCCCTGGGGCTCGGCAGCTACGACAGCTACTCGGTGGTGGCCACCGCGACCGACTACCTACCGGAGGCGATCGGCGCGTACCTGCGGTTGCCCCGCGACTGGGCCGATTCGCGTCCGGTCGAGAACGGCAAGACCCCGCTGCTGTTGCTGATCGACCAGTTGGACCTGCTGGGAGCCACCATGGAGAAGATCTACGACGCAGCCAACTCCACCGACGCGGCCGCCCTGATCACCCACGGCAGGTTCCTTCAGGAACGGTTCGGACACCCCAACGCCCCGGTCGACCTGAACATGCCGCAGCAGCCCGACCAGCCACCCGATCCCTTCAATCTGGAGCGCCTGTGAGCACGCCTGACCTGGCCAAGACCCTCGACCACCTGACCGCGATCGCGGGGGCGGCGGGAGTCGACGCCGACGCTGCCCGGATCGAGGGCGAGCAGTTGTCCGCAGCCGTCTCGGAGTCGGCCGTCGGCTCGTTCGTCGACTGGTGCGTCGCCACCGGACGCGCGATCAGCGCCACCGAGTTCATGGATTCGGCGCTGCGGGGTCGCAAGTTCCGCACCTCGGCCACGCCGCTGGTGGCGCAACTGCACAACGCGCGGTCGGCGCAGGCGGTGCCCTATGCGCGCGCCCTGGCCGAGGTGGCCGCTGCTGCGGCGCTGCTCGGCACCCCGACCCGGCAGAGCACCGGGGCGGCCCAGGGGGCCGCGAGCGTGCAACTCGGCGCCGCCCAGGGTCTTGCCGCCGCCCCCTCCCCCACGGTGGGCCCAGCCCCCGCCGCCGACGCCGAGTTCGTTCGACAGGCCCCGCAGATCCTGTCCACCGTGCTGGGCCGCATGCAAGAGAATCAGGCCCGGTTGCTCGACCTGCGCCAACTCGACCCGTTCGCGGCGGGCGCCATCCCGGGTCTTGGCAACACGCCCGTCTTTCCGTCGCCGAGCCCCGCGCAGGGCGTGCCGCAGCCTCCCGTCCAGGCCGCACCGCCGCCGGCCGAGCCGGTTGAGCCGGCCGAACCGGAGCCGCCGAAGGAGCCCGAGAAGAGCCTCGACGATCTGCTCGCCGAGCTGGACGCCCTGGTCGGCCTGGCCAAGGTGAAGGCCGAGATCCATCGGCAGACCGCCGTGCTCAAAGTCGACGCGATGCGCGCCAAGGCCGGCCTGAAGAGCCCGACGATCACCCGGCACCTGGTGTTCGTCGGCAACCCAGGCACCGGCAAGACCACGGTCGCCCGCCTGGTCGCGGGGATCTACCGCGCTGTCGGACTGCTGTCGAAGGGTCAACTGGTCGAGGTCGACCGCTCCGAGCTGGTCGCCGGCTACCTCGGCCAGACCGCCATGAAGACCGCCGAGGTGGTCGCCAAGGCCGAGGGCGGTGTGCTGTTCATCGACGAGGCGTACAGCTTGAACGGCGACCAGTACGGCGAAGAGGCGATCAACACGCTGGTCAAAGAGATGGAGGACAAGCGCAACGACCTGGTGGTGATCGTGGCCGGCTACCCGCTGCCGATGCAGATCTTCATCGCCCAGAACCCCGGGCTGGCCAGCCGCTTCCGCACCACCATCGGCTTCGACGATTACACCGATCAGGAGCTGGAACAGATCTTCACCGGCATGGTCGCGGGCGCCGACTACGACCTCGGTGACGGTTGCCTGGCCACGTTCAGAACGCAGCTCGCGCAGCAGGAGCGCAACGACACCTTCGGCAACGGACGCTTCGCCCGCAACGTGCTCGAGGCGGCCGTCGGCAAGCACGCGTGGCGCCTACGCGACGTCGCCGACCCCACCCTCGACCAGTTGCGCACCCTGCTGCCCGACGATCTCGCGCCGGATCCGACCCCGGTGGTGGACTGGACGGGCACCCCCGGCGAAGGCCTGCAGCCGCCCACGGATCCGCTCGAACCAGCACCCGCGGGAGAACCAGCGTGACCGCGACGCCGGCCGTCCGCACCGCCTCGTCGCCGGTGGCCGGCACGACCTCCCGCACCCCGGCCCCGGTGCCGCGCAAACCCGTCACCCCGCTGGCCGTACGCAGGCTGCGGCGGCTGCAAGTGGCTGCGGTCGCCCTGATCCTGGCCTTCGGAGCCCTGGTCGTCACCGCTCTCTCGGTGTCGTTCGCCGCCGCCGGACATGCGCAGGAGAGTCTCACCCAGTACAACCGGCTGGGCGATGCCCGCGTTCAGGCGCTCAAGGTGCAGCAGGTCGCGAACTCCTGGGCATTGACGCCCACCAGCGCGGTGCGCTCGCAGCTCGACAGCCAGCTCGCCACTTTGGCGACCACGTTGGCGGATGCCGCCGGCGTGGCCGACGACCGCGACCGGATCGTGCCGATGAGCGGCGCGCTGGTCGGCTATGCCATGACGCTGCAGAATGCGGTCAACGCCAACGGCGAAGCGTCCGCGGCAATCCTGGCCAAGGCTGACAGTCAGCTGTCCGCCCAACTGCTCGAACCGCTGGGCGCCGCGGCGACGATCGCCGGCGACCGGGTGTCGACCGACCTGACGACCAACTGGCTCTACTGGGTGCTCGGCGGAGCCCTGCTGGCCGGCGCCGCTCTGGTCTGGATCATGGTCGCACTGGCTCGAGCGTCCCACCGGCGGATCAATCTAGGAGTGGCAGCGGGAGTGGTCTGCGCGGTGATCTCGGCCGGGCTCGTGGCGCTCGTTGCCAGCGAGTCCGCGTCGGTCGCGGGCGATTTCACCGGATCCGGCCGGGCCGGCCTCGACGCGGTCACCACGGCCCGCCAGCAGGTGCACCAGGCCCGCGCCGACGAACTGCTCGCCGTCGGCCTGAAGGCGTCCGGTGCGACTTACCAGCAGCGCTGGAGCGCCGGCTACACGGCGGCCCGAAAGGCCCTCGGCGACGTGCCGAAGTCGTCCGACGCAGCTGCCAAGCTGACCGCGTACAACTCGGCGCACACCAGGGTCGTCCATGCCAGCACTGCGGCCACCTGGAGCACTGCCGCAACCACGGCCCTGGAGGCCGGCGGCGCATCGGGCACCTTCACCGCCGTCGACCTGTCGCTGAACACCCTCAACGCCAACACCCGCAGCCCGGTGACCACGGCGGTCTCGGGCGTGGGCAACTCCACCGTCGGCGGCATCGCCGGCGTGATCGTGCTCACCCTGCTGGGTGCCGGCCTGGCCTTCTGGGGCGTGTCTCGACGAGTCGAGGAGTACCGATGAGCCCCGCCACCTCACCCGTCGCGCCCGGACGGCTGAACGAGCCCGTCCAGCCGCAGGCGATGGTCGGCTATCTATCCGAACTGGACGCCTGGGTGGCAGCCAGGCGCAGCGAGCTGGCAGCCATCGATGCCGAGATCATGGGTCGCAAGCTGGCTGCCCTGACCGCCGACATGCAGCTCTCGCTCGCACTCTGGCAAGCGGTGAAGAGCCGCTACGACCTGCTGCTGGTCACCTGGGACTCCGGACGGGTCGGCCCCGCCGAGTGCGCCCGGCTGTCGTCGCTGATCTGGGGACGACTCGACACCGGCGCGGCCCCGTCCACCCAGCTGGCCGGCATGGCCGTGTCGCTGCCCGAGGCGTGCCGGCTCTCGGACGCTCTGGTCGCCCAGCTGCGCCAGAAGCTGAACCTCGACCCCAATGCCGAGCAGCTCGCGCGGCGGCTGCGCGACCTGCGGGCACAGCTGGAGCGAATCCGGGAGCAGATCACCCTGGAGCCGCCCACCTCGCAGCCGGCAGCGGCCGGCCAGGTGGCCCAGCTGACCGCGCGGGTCGGCGAACTGGAGGGCAAGCGCGAACGGGGTGGCGACATCGGCGGTCAGCTCGGCCCGCTCGAGATCGACGCCGCCCGCTACGAGCGCGACCTGATCGTCGGCGGTGCCCGTCGGCGCGAGGCCCGCGACGCCCTCGCCAGGGCTCGCGAGCTCACCGACGACCTGTCCGCCCGCGAGCAGGCCCTGCGCCAACTCGTCGCCAACACGGTCGCGGCGGTCTCGCCGGCCCCCAAGTACGCGGTGCCGGACGTCGCCGCACTGGGCCCGGTGCCCAACACCCGGCAGGCGATCGACGCCTACCTCGACCGGCTGGGTCAGGTGAGCCGGGCCATGCAGGTGGTGCAGGACGCCTACTCCGGGGCGCTGGCCGAACGCGACGCACAGCTCGCCCTGGTCGCCGCGCTGCGGGTGAAAGCCGACGCGCTCGGTTTCGGCACCGACGCCGACCTGAGCGCCCTGACCGCCCAGGCCGAACGATTGCTGCATCGCCGTCCCGCTCCGCTGATGGTCACCCGGCAGTTGCTGCCGGCCGCCCAGGCGATGCTCGACTGGCTGGCCGAGGCGGGGTCGCGGTGAAGTGTCGCCAGCCCGGCTGCACGGGCACCATCGTCGACGGCTACTGCGATGTCTGTGGCATGCCGGGCAACGCCGCCACCATGCCGGTCGGACGCGGGGTGCCGGGCCGTCGGCCCTCGGCGGCCGCCAGCGGCCCGTGTCGCCAGCCGGGCTGCTCCGGGCAGATCGTCGACGGCTATTGCGACACCTGCGGCATGCCGCCCGAATCGGTGCTGGCCCCGACCGTCTCGTCGGTCACCCGCGCCTCGGTGCAGTTGGGCTCAACCGCGCTCGGGTCGGCCCGCGCGACCTCCTTCGGGGCACGACCGACGCGTCGGCCGACGAACGCGGGACGCATCCGCATGGGTCGGGTCGGCCAGGGCCTGACCGTCGTCCCCCCGGCCCCCGCCGTCGACCCGGCCAAAGCCGTGATGGCCAATGCCGAACTGCCGGAGGACAAGCGCATCTGCCCCAACTGTGGTGCGCATGTGGGCCGGTCCCGAGACGATGCCTCCGGACGCTCCGACGGCTTCTGCCCCCAGTGCGGTGCCGCCTACTCGTTCAGCCCCAAACTGAAACACGGCGACCTGGTGGCCGGTCAGTACGAGGTGGTCGGACCGCTCGCCCACGGCGGGATGGGCTGGATCTACCTGGCCCGCGACAAGAACGTGTCCGACCGCTGGGTCGTGCTCAAGGGGCTGCTGAACACCGGGGACGCCGACACCCTGAAGGCAACCCTGTCGGAGCAGCAGTTCCTGGCCCAGGTCGAGCACCCGTTGATCGTCGAGATCTACAACTTCGTCAGCCACGAGAACAACGGCTACATCGTCATGGAGTACGTCGGCGGACGCTCGCTGAAACAGCTGCTGAAGCAGCGCATGGAGGCCAACGGCGGCAGCTACGACCCGCTGCCGGTCGACCAGGCGCTGGCCGTGCTGATCGAGATCCTGCCCGCCTTCAGCTACTTGCACGACCTGGGCCTGCTCTACTGCGATTTCAAGCCTGACAACGTCATTCAGGTCGGCGACTCACTCAAGCTGATCGATCTGGGCGGCGTCCGCCGGGCCAACGACGACGAGTCCGCGATCTACGGCACGGTCGGCTACCAGGCGCCCGAGGTGGCCGAAGCCGGGGCCAGCGTCGCGTCCGACATCTTCACCATCGGACGCACTCTGATGGTGCTCTGCGCCGAGGTGCCCGAATACCAGCGCAGCTTCGAGTTCACCATTCCGCCGGCGGAGCAGCTGCCGGCCTTCGCACAGTACGACTCGCTGTACCGGCTGCTGCTCAAGTGCTGCGCCCATGACCCGAACGACCGCTTCGACACCGCAGAGGACCTGCGGCTGCAGATGTTGGGCGTGCTGCGCGAGGTGGCCGGGGCTCGCACCGGCGGCACCGCCGCCACCTCGGTGTCGTCCCCGGTCTTCGAGGCGCCGACCGTGTCGGGCAACCAGTTCGACTGGCAGCAACTGCCGCAACTTCGGCCCGATCCGTCCGACGCGCAGGCCGATTGGTTGGGCTCGCTCGACCTGGCAGATCCGGTGGAGCGGCTGGGCGACCTGCTGCGGCCACCGGCGGTCACCACCGAGGTGCTGCTCGCGCGCTGCATGGCGGCCCTCGAAACCGGCAACCAGCGTGTCCTGGATCAGACCGTGCACAGCCTGCTGACCGAGGACCCGTGGGAGTGGCGGGCGGTCTGGATGGCCGGGCTCGGCGCGCTGCTGCGTGGCGACAACAGCACCGCGCTGTCGTCGTTCAACGCCGTCTACGGCCAACTGCCCGGCGAACTGGCCCCCAAACTGGCGCTGGCGGTGGCCTGCGAGCTGGCCGGCCAGCAGGACGTCGCCGAGAACCTCTACCGCATCTGTGCCGCCACCGACGCCAACTATGTCGCGCCCGCCGGTTTCGGCCTGGCCCGGATCAGGGCCGCCCGCGGCGACCTGACCGGATCGTTGGCGGCCCTGGAGCTGATCCCGCAGACCTCGCGCGGCTACCTGGAATCGCAGAAGCTGACCACGGAGCACTTGATCGCGCTGGGCAACGACACCGCCCACCTGGGCGAGGCGCTCAAGGTGCTGCAGCACGCGCGTCTCGACGAGCGGAGCCAACTCGGCTACGAGTCGGCCATCTACGAGCGTGCCCTGGCGCTGGCCGGCAACGGCGCGGTGAAACTCGGTTCGGTCTCGTTCACCGAAGGCAATCTGCGCGACCGGCTGGAGGCGGGCTACCGGCGCCTCGCCCAGCTCAGCGCCGATCCGATCGAGCGTGCAGAGTTGGTCGACCGGGCCAACGCGATCAGAGTCTGGAGCCTGTTGTGACCGACGAACGTTCCGCCTGGCCGCTGTGGACCGCAGATCAGCGGGCGGGCGAGCTCGCCGCGCAGCAGCAACGCGAGGCCGAGCAGTTGACCGCCGATCAGGAGTTCTCGACGCTCGGACTGGCGGCACCGTGTGCCGAGTGCGGGCGCCCGGTGCGTCCTGACGAGCGATACTGCGAGAACTGTGGTGCCGATGTGCACCCCGAGGTGGCCGCACAGTCCGCAGCCGGTGCCCGTTCCGAGGCCACGGTCAAGCTGAACCGGCCGGTCCAGCCGCGTCCGGCGTGCCTCGAATGCGGCGGTGAGGTCGACAGCGACGGCTACTGCCAGACCTGCGGCACCAAGGCCCCCTCGGCGCGCGACCGATTCGAGGCCGGCCCGGCCGACTGGGTCGGTGGGGTCTGCGACCGGGGTGTGGTGCACTCCCGCAACGAGGACGCGATGGCGCTCTGGGCCTCGCCCGCCTCCGCATCCACGCGCGACGCCGTGCTGGTGGTCTGCGACGGGGTCACCAGCTCGCAGGACTCCGACGTTGCCTCGCTGGCCGCCGCCGAGCGTGCGCGCGACATCCTGGCGTCGTCCCAGCCGACCGGTCTGGGCACCACCGACAGCCACGACGCCGCGCTGGAGGCGGCACTGATCGGCGCGGCGGCGCAGGCGAACGAAGCGGTCATCGCGCATACCGCGGCCGACAGCGCGAACGCGGCCTCGTGTACCTTCGCCGCGGCGGTGGTGCACGGCGCGCGCATTCACTGGGCAACCCTCGGCGATTCCCGGGTCTACTTTCTCGGCGAGGGCGCCAAGGTGCAGCTGAGCACCGACCATTCGGTGGCAGAAGAACTGATCCGGGCCGGATCGTCCCGGCACGACGCCGAGTCGGGCCCGCAGGCACACGCGATCACCCGTTGGCTCGGCCGCGACGCCGACGACATCGTGCCCACGGTGGGGGTGTTCGCGGCCACCACCGACGGCTGGCTGGTCGTCTGCTCGGACGGACTGTGGAACTACGCCTCCGAACCCGCCGCACTGGCGGCGGTGCTGTTGGAGGCTGCCGATCAGGGCGGATCGCCCACCGAGATCGCCGCCCGGCTGGTCAAGTGGGCCAACGCCCAGGGTGGAAAGGACAACGTCACCGTGGCCCTTGCTCACGTAGTGGCTACCCTGAACACGACGTCACCCGCAGCGTCGCCCGACCCCTCCGGGTCGGACGGGGCGCATCCGGCGAGCACGAATGTGAAAGAGACGAACTGAGATGGCCCTGTTCACCTCCGCGGTGTACCAGAACGAGTTCCTGCCCGACGGCGGCACCGATGTAAACGCGATCGTCACGATCGCCTGCAGCGGCGCGGGCGCGGCCGGCCAGACCGGAAGCGGCGATGCGGGCGAGATCATCATCGTCGACACCTCCGGTTCGATGGGTGATCGCAACATGCAGGCCGCCAAGCAAGCCGCGATGGTGGCCCTCGACCACATTCTCGACGGCACCTACTTCGCGGTGGTGGCCGGCAACCACAAGGCCTACCTGGCCTACCCGATGGTGCAGTCGGGCGCCGGGATGGTTCGCATGGACGCCCGCACCAGGGCGGAGTCACGCCGCGCGATCAGCTTCTTCCGGGCCGACGGCGGCACCGCGATGGGCAACTGGTTGAACCTCGCCCGTGCCCTGTTCGACTCGATCGGCGGGTTGGCGCAGAAGCACGCGATCCTGCTCACCGACGGTGAGAACCACAACGAGACCCAGCAGCAGCTCGACCTGGCGATCCGAAACTCCGCCGGTCAGTTCCAGGTCGACTGCCGCGGCATCGGCGTGGACTGGAAGGTTGCCGAGATCCGCAAGATCGCCCAGGCACTGCTCGGCACCGTCGACATCATTCCCAACCCTTCGCAGCTCGGTCAGGCGTTCGCCGAGATGATGCAGAAGTCGATGGGTCGCGGCGTCGCCCAGGCGGACCTGCGGGTATGGATTCCGCAGGGGGCGCAGGTGCTGTTCGTGCGCCAGGTGTCACCCACGGTCGAGGACCTCACCCAGCGCGGCGTCCCGGTGAACCCGCTCACCCAGGCCTACCCGACGGGTTCCTGGGGCGACGAGGAGCGCGACTATCACCTGCAGGTGCGCCTTCCGGCCAAATCGGTGGGCCAGGAGCAGTTGGCCGGCCGGGTGCAGTTGTCGGTCGGCACCGAAGTGCTCACCCAGGGCCTGGTCAAGGCCAAATGGTCGTCCGACACCAACCTGACGGCCCAGATCAACCCAGAGGTTGCGCACTACACCGGCCAGACCGAGTTGGCGACCGCCATTCAGGAGGGTCTGGCGGCCAAGGCGGTCGGCGACGAGCGCACGGCCACCACCAAGCTGGGCCGGGCCGCCCAACTCGCCGTCCGCACCGGTAACGCCGAGGCGACGGCAAAACTGCGCAAGGTGATCGACATCGACAACGCCGAGACCGGTACGGTGCGGCTGAAGCGCGCCGTCGACAAGGCGGACGAGATGGCGCTCGACACCGCGTCCACCAAGACCACCAGAATCAGGGGCTGACATGGCGACCTGCCCGGCGGGACACTCCTCGTCCTCAGACGACTACTGCGATACCTGCGGGTTGCCGATCGAGCCGGGTTCAACCGGGGCTGCCGCCCCGGTCGAGACCGCCGCCCCGCCGGCAGGTGCCCAGTGCCCGAACTGCGGCACGATGAACGCGCCCGACGCCTTGTTCTGTGAAGCGTGCGGTTACGACTTCACCACCGGAACCCCGCCCCGCTCGGCCAGCGTCGACGTGCCCGAGGCTGCACCGCTCCAGAAGCAGTCGGCGGTGGCGTCCGCCCCGGCGGGTGATCAGCCTGCGATGCCCGACCCCGACCCCGAACAGGTCGCAACCCTGGAGGCGGAGTCACCTGCGGCCGCCCGCGATCCACAGGTCACCGTCGCCCCGGTCGAGCCGTGGGAGGCGCCGCCGATGCCGGACCCGTCGCCTGCTGCCGTCCCGGCCCAGGGCCGGCTGCTGCACCCCCGGCCGACCACCGTCGAATGGGTGGCCGAGGTGTGGATCGACCCGGACTGGTACGGCACCCAGGGCTCCTCCGACGCACTGCCGTCGCCCGGCTTGCCCGACGTGGTTCCGTTGCGTGCCTCGTCGTCGCTGATCGGCCGGCTGTCGGTCAGCCGCAACATTCACCCCGACATCGACTGCGACCCCGACACCGGCGTGAGTCGACGCCACGCCCAGATCAGCACCGACGGCACCCGCTGGTGGATCGAGGACCTCGAATCGGCCAACGGCACGTTCGTGGCCCCTTCGGCCGGTCAGCTGCCCACCATGCCGATCGGACGGGGCCGGGTCGAGTTCGCACCCGACCAGCGCCTTTACCTGGGCGGCTGGACCCGGCTGGTGATCCGCAGAGCCACCGACGACGAGCAGCAGGCGTTCACCGCCTGACGTCCGTGCTCGCGCGGCGATGCGACTCAGATCATCAGCGGGCCGTACTTCGCCACCACCATCGCCGCCAGAGCGACCAGCCAGACCAGCACCAGCAGCACGTCCAGGTCGTGCGCGATGAGTGTGCGCGCGACCCGGCCGGCTCGCTCCGGTAGATACAGGTTGCCCTCGGTGATGTTCACCTGGGTGAGCGAGGTGAACACCAGCGTGGTCGACACCGTGACCAGCAGGCACCACGGGCACAGCGCCCCGATCACGAAGAAGGCCTCGAAGAACAGCCAGTAGGCGAATGCCAGACCGAGCGTGTAGACGAGTTGCGCCGACAGCATGAACCAGCGCGGAAAGCGCACGCCGGCCAAGCTCGCCACCGCCACCGTGATCACCACCGGTTCGGCCATCAGCCCCAGGAACGCGTTCGGAAAACCGAACACGCTCGCCTGCCACGACGCTCCGACCGTGCCGCAGTTGAGCACCGCGTTGAGGTTGCACGCCAACGCCGCCTTCGGGTCGGCGGCCAGCGCGATCGCGTCCACCGAGAGCACGAAGGAGGCCATCAGACTCAGCAGTGCCGAGCCCAGCATGGTGCCGAAGATCCACCGGTTCGACCGGCGCAGCCGGCGCAGCCGCTGCAGCAGCGACTCACCCACCGGCCGCGGCCTGATCGATCGCGGCCTTCAAGGCGCCGGAGGTGAACAGGTCGCCGGTGAACTCCTGGCCGTCGATGAGCACGGTCGGGGTCTGCTTGATGCCCGAACCGAAGGCCTGCTGGGTGCTCTGCTCGACCCAGGGCGTGTAGGTTTCGCGGCTCAGTGAGTCGGCGACCTCGGCGGACGCGCCCGCCTGGGTTGCGTAGCCGGCCAACTGCTCGTTGCTGAGGCCGGTCGAGCCCTCGGTGGGCTGGTTGCCGTAGAGCAACCGGTTGAACCGCAGGGCGGCGTCCGGATCGGCGTGGGCGATCGTGACGAAGGCGTTCGCCGCTCGGGTCGAATAGCGTCCGCCGGCCGACTGGCGGTCGAGGAACGACAGCGGATGCACATCCAACCTGATCGTGCCCTCGAGCACGGCCCGGTCGAGGTCGGCTCCGTTGGCCCGCTCGAACTGGCCGCAGTAGGGGCACATGAAGTCGGCGTAGAGGGTGAGCGTCACGGGGGCGGTCGGCTTGCCGAAGCGCAGCGCCCCCGCGTCCGTCGCCAGGTTGGGCCGCACCAGCGCACCGGTGCCGGGGGTGGCCGCGGCACCGACGGTTGCCCGGTTGCTGCTGATCGACCACACCATCGAACCGATCATCACGGCGATGACCGTGAGGCCGGCGATCCAGGCCGTGGTGATCAGGCGTTTGAGCCGCTTGGCGCCAGCGGCCTGCCGCTCGCGTTCTCTCCGCAGGCGGTCGCGCCGACTATTGCTGTGCTTGTTCGTATTCTGTTCAGACATGGCTTTCCTGATCCGGGCCGCTCAGCTGGGGGCCCTGACGTGCTGGTGTTCGGACGGCGGCCGAAGGCCACCGGGGCGCGTCGAGGTCTGGCCTCGGACGCGGGAACGATCCGACCCGGCTCGTTGTGTCGAGGCTCGGGTGTGCGCTTCAGGAAAGAACGGGAGGGCCTCGGCGGGGGTTGATCCGCGTGTGCGCCGGGCTCGGCACCCGTACCGGAATCGGAGCCGGCACGGGCCGCCACCACAAGTACACGACGGTGGCGGCACCACGCAGCACCACGGCGAGCAGCCGGCGGCCCATCTCGGCCAAGCGACGTGCGCCGCGCATCAGCACGACACCCGCCACCAGCGCCAGCGGCATCAGCACCGCGTGCACGAGCAGCGCGGCTCCGAGCATCAGGGTCCAGGTGACAACCGTCTCGGGCGCCGTCACGCAGTTCACCGGCACCACGGTGTGGGTGGTGGGCACCAGGGCGTAGAGCGGATGGGCCGCGTCGAGACATGCCACGACGGCAACTCTCGGCAGACGGGACAGCAGCGGCAGCAGCGCCACCAGCCTGATCGCGGCAGCCAGCGCCTGCGAGGCCCAGGAGGGCCAGCGCAGAAGTTGCCGCCAGTGATTCACCTGATCGACCATACCCGCCCCCGGTGACCCGATTGCGCTGCCAGCGTACGGCGCTGAACGTGCGGGTTCACCCGGCTAGGGTTGGCCCGACATCGCGGTGAGGGAGAAGCAAATGGAAATCAAGGTCGGCATCGTCCACAGTGGTCGCGAGATCGTGCTGGAAACCGAAGAGACCGCGGCTGCGATCGAGTCCGCGTTTGCCAAGGCCGTCGCCGACGAAGGCCTGCTCAGCCTCGTCGATGAGCGTGGGCGCAAGGTGCTGGTACCCGCCACCCGCATCGCCTACCTCGAGATCGGCCAGGAGCACGCTCGCCGGGTCGGCTTCGGCGCCGTCTGAGCCGTTCGGCGCTGGTGGTCGGCTGCAGCTAGACTGCCACTACGTACGCACTCGATGTGCGTCCCCCACGTCCGTGGCAGTCAGTCCGCCGCCGGAGTGGGCGTTCAATTTTCCGGCCTTGCGGCCGGTGCACGTAAGGCCACCGCCCTGAGCGACACCATGACCGAGGAGCTGCCGGTCGCAGCCCCGCAAACCACCTTCGCCGACCTCGGCGTCATTCCCGAAACCGTCGAAGCCCTCGACAGCGTAGGAATCCACCACCCCTTCCCGATCCAGTCCCTCGCCATTCCGATCGCCATCAACGGCACCGACATGATCGGCCAGGCGCGTACCGGCACCGGCAAGACGCTGGCCTTCGGGGTCAGCCTGCTGCAGCGCATCGTCGCCAAGACGGACGCCGGCTATGCCGATCACCACCCCAAGGGCAAGCCCCAGGCACTGGTGATGTGCCCCACCCGCGAGCTGGCCCTGCAGGTCGCCGACGATCTTCAGGTCGCCTCAACGGTGCGCAGGGTGCGGGTGCTGACCGTGTACGGCGGTGTCGGCTACGACACCCAGATGAACACCCTGACCACCGGTGTCGACGTGGTCGTCGGCACTCCCGGACGGCTGCTCGACCTGGCCACCCGCCGCGCTCTCGACCTCTCCGCCGTCAAGGTGCTGGTGCTCGACGAGGCCGATGAGATGCTCGACATGGGCTTTCTGCCCGACGTGGAGCGGCTGATCAGCAAGACTCCGCCGACCCGCCAGACCCTGCTGTTCAGCGCCACCATGCCGTCCGCGGTGGTCGGTCTGGCCCGCATGTACCTGAACCAGCCGGTCAATGTGCGCGCCGAAACCTCTGACGCCTCGATGACGGTTCCGGAGGTCGACCAGTTCGTCTACCAGGCGCACGACCTCGACAAGCCCGAGGTGATCGGCCGGCTGCTGCAGGCCGAGGGTTGCACCAAAACCATCATCTTCACTCGCACGAAGCGTTCCGCCCAGCGGCTCAGCGACGAACTGACCGACCGTGGCTTCAGCGTCGGCTCCCTGCACGGCGACCTCAACCAGGTGCTGCGCGAGAAGTCGCTGAAGCGGTTCCACGAGGGCAAGGTCGACGTGCTCGTCGCCACCGACGTGGCTGCTCGCGGCATCGACGTGACCGGGGTGTCGCACGTGGTCAACTACGAGTGCCCCGATGACGACAAGACCTACATCCACCGCATCGGCCGCACCGGCCGGGCCGGCGCCAAGGGTGTCGCGATCACCATGGTCGACTGGGCCGACCTGACCCGGTGGAAGGTGATCAACAAGACCCTCGAGCTGGGCTTCCCCGAACCGCCGGAGACCTACTCCACGTCGCATCACCTGTTCACCGACCTGGGGATCACCCCCGGCACCAGGGGCCGCATCGCGCCCCCGAAGCCGGTCGAGCCGCGCGAACCACGCGAGCAGCGTCCGGCGCGCGAGCGTGGCCCACGGGCCGAGCGGGTCGAAACCACTGAGGGCCGGGTGCGTCGCCAGCGTCGTTCCCGGGCCGGTGACAAGCCGGTTCAGCCCGCCACTCTCGAGCCGAGCGTTACTCCCGATGCCCCTGTCGAGGGTGCCTCCGAGGCTCCTCGCCGCCGCCGCCGTCGCCGTTCCTCCGGCTCGTCGGCCGCACAGGCAGCACCCGCCGAGTAGCCCTCCGCTTCGATCCAGGTCAGGGCGCCTGGCCGCGGTCCAGTGCGCGCACGTCCATGCGGTCGTCCGGGTTCGCGTCCGGGCGTCCGATGGCGCAGCAGTAAAGGGGGATCTCGCGTTCTACGTCGAGACCGGCCAGCACGGCCAGTTCGTCGTCGTAGAACCCGCCCAGATCCACCGAGCCGAGACCGCAGGCCGCCGCGGCCAGGTTCAAGTTCTGCATCGTGTGGCCCGCCTCGATCAGCGCGTAGCGATAGCCGCGGTCACCGTACTTGGTCAGGCTGCGCGCACCCACGAAGCTCAGCACGCAGATGACGGCGGCTTCGGCGACCCAGGGCTGGCCCATGAACAGGTAGGTCAGAAACGCGCGCGGCAGGTCGATCGCCTGCACCTGCTCCAGCCCGTTCGCCGCCGGCACGTAGTGGTACACCCCCGGCTCCAGCCCGTCCACGGCTCGCACCAGCAGGGTGGCTTCCAACGGGTACAGGCCCCCGCCCGACGGTGCTGGACGATCCTGCATCACCTCTCCGCTACGGGTTTCGCTGCCGTAGGACGCCCGCAGGACGCACGCCAACTGGTCGAGCCCGACCGGGTCGGCGAGAAATCTGCGGCACGAGACCCTGGCCCGGAGCGCATCCGCGAGCGGCACGTCCGGCAGTTCTGCGGGCGGCAACGGCGTCCAGGCCAGGCCACCGTTCTCGCGGCCGGGTACCAGCGCCGGCGACTCGCCGCCGGCCGAGGCGTTGAACAGCCAGCGGGCGGTGCCGCGGTGGTAGGTCCACGCCACCGGCACGTCGTCTGCGAAGCGGAAGTCGTGCATGCTCAGGCCAGCGGATGCGGGTCGGGGTTGAGGTCGGAGCGCTGCGCGACACGATCGCGCAGGCCCCAGCGAAACGGTGCGTCGAACAGCCGACGGTGACCGATCCGGGCCTGATCGGCGCCGAAGTGGATCGGTTGGTAGCCGGGCACGATGCCCCGAACCACCCGGACGCCCTGCGCGGCGACGTCGTCGGTGGTGACGTCCACGATCACCGCGTCACCGGCCGTCGTGGCCAGCGAGTCGACCAGATCGCCCAGGGTGCGGCCCCGCTGCGGCGGGGTGCTCCACTCCTCGGCCCGCGAGCACCGCAGGTGCCCCATCCGGCTCTGCGCCACGGACTGGTCGGAGTAGAGCAGGTCGTGATCCTCCAGCTCGGTGACCCGGGCGGCGTCCGCGACCAGTTCGCCCCGCCGTGCCAACACGGCGGGGTCACGCAGCCGGCCCCGCAATGCGGGCCGCACTTGGCCGACCTCCAACACGGCCGAGCGGGCCGCGCGCAGTGCATCCTGCGACGCGCCGAGGCCGACCACCGCGGCCGGGTCGTCGTCGCTCCAGCCGATGGCCATCGCCACGTAGGCGGTGCAGTCGGTGGGTAGCAGGTGCACCTCGATCCGCACCCCGCGCCGGGCATACAGCTCGGCGATCGTTGCGGCGTCCGAGTCGGGAATCGACTCCGCCGCGATCGGACGGGTCGCGAGCCGGTGCGCCCAGGCGATCAGGAACGCGTCCCGCTCGATCACCTCGAGCAGGGCCTGTTCGGCAGCGAACGCGACGCTCGGCCCGGCCGCGAAACCACTGGACGTCGGCGCGAACAACAGGTCGTGGCGTGCCCATTTGCTGCCGTGCAGCGTCGCGGCCTGGTGCGGCACCCACAGCTCCTGCCCGGTGACCAGCGATCTGCCCGGCACCCAGTCCAGCGACAGCTCCTCGTGATAGCGGGCGTAGTGCAGCCGCTCGGCGTCCTCGGGTGCGAACAGCACCAACTCGTGCGGATCGAGGCTCGGCCCGGGCACCTGAGCGCGCGCGCCGGTGAACACCCGGGGCGGCGTCCAGGTCAGGCTGGCGTAGCGCTCCAGCGCCTCACCGAGGGCGGTGTTTCGGGCCGAGACGAGGTCGAGGCCCTTGCCGGAGCAGGTGATGAACGCCTCCTCGCCCTGGCCGAACAGCACGTTGGCAAGCTGCGCGCGCACGATCAGCGGCTGGGTGGGCTCCTGCAGCGGCTTCGGTACCCGGTCGAGGTAACGGATCAACCCGCACAGTTCGCTGACGGTCGCCGCCTCGATGGCATCGAAGTCGGTGACCCCTGGTTCAGCCGCCGGTTGCGCCACGGACGCCGGCGGCCGGGCTTTTTTTCGGCAGGCCGGGCAATCCGGACGGGGCACCACCGGGTGTGTCCGTCGGGTGCCCGCCAGCTGGTCGAGCACCACCACCCGTCCGGCAAGCTCGGGCATCAGGGCCGAGGTGGTCAGCGCCAGCACCTCGCGGCTGACCAGGCCGTTCACCGCGTCCAGCAGCCCGGGCAGAACGGGTCGGCCGAGCGGTCGACGCGCACCGTCGAGCGACTCCTCCCGAGCCATCGCGAGCGCGAAATCGTCGGCACACGACAGTGCCCGCATGCGCCAGCACAGGTAGCAGGGACCCTCCCCGGGCAGCACCAAAGGGCCGAGGTAGGCGAACGATCCCTCCAGCGCCACGTACAACGACGGCACCCCGGCGTCCAGGCAGGCACGGTTGACCCAGGACCGGATGGCCGCCCAGCCGGCGTCGACCAGGCATACCACCAGGTCGCGTCCGGCGATCAGCCCGGGCAGGTCGTCGCGATGCAGGCCGTCGGGCTCGACGCAATCGATTGCATGGATCCCGGCGCCGTGCAGCACGCCTTCGACCGGCGCGGCCTCGTCGGGCGAACCGACCAGCAGCACCCGCACGGCGGCCACCCGCGCGGCCAACGCCTGCCGGGTGCCGACGTCGGTGCTGAGCAGCGCCAGCCAGGCCGGAGCCGAATCGGCACCGGTCTCGACCACCATGCCGGCTTCGATCAGGCGGTCGAGCAGACGCTGAACCTCGGCTGCCGGCAGGTCGGCGAGTGCTGACAGTAGTTCGCCACGGTCGCGCCGGCTCACCAGTTCGGGCAGGATGCGGTCGCGCACGGCGAGCGCCACCCCTCCGTCCAGTCGCAACATGCCTGCCGGACTGGCCAGGATCAGGTCCGCGCCCTCGGCGAAGACCTCCAGCCCGGCGGCCTTGGCCAGCTGCCGGGAGGGGGTGTCTGTCTCCACCTGCGATCAGCCGCCGAGGCCGCCGAAGCGCTGCAGGCCACCACCGATGATGGGGCCCTGGTTGCACGGGCCACAGGTGCACTCGAAGATGCAGGGCACGTAGCACGAGCGGCAGACCGAGCACACCGTGCTGCACAGGCGCGGCCGGAAGCAGTCGTTGATGCCGCAGAAGTCACCGGTGTCGGCCATCGCCGACGACACCTTCCTGAAGGCGGCCAGCTCCTCATCGCTGAACTTCGCCGTCGACCCGCCCGCAACCTGCTTCTCCAGGCTTTCCAGGCGGCCCTTGAGTTCGTCGAACTCTTCCTGACTGGGCATGACGCCTCCGATCCCCGCGGGCGCATCCTTGCGCGGCGCTGTGGTTGGTGAACTTCGTCCGCTCCTCAGCGTGCGCGCGCGACCGACCAGCGACAAGGTGTCAGAAATGCGTAGCCGGGCCGCGGTGGATGGTTGACCAGCCACCCCGGGCCTTGCAGGATCGATGTACACCCGACAATCCGGAAGGCACCGCGCACATGCAACAGGTCAAGGGCGTCATCGCACGAAGCAAGGGCGCTCCCGTGGAGCTGGTCACCATCAACGTGCCCGATCCTGGGCCGGGCGAGGCGGTGGTGCAGATCCAGGCCTGCGGGGTGTGCCACACCGACCTGCACTACCGAGAGGGCGGCATCGGCGACGACTACCCGTACCTGCTCGGGCACGAGGCGGCGGGCATCGTCGAGTCGGTCGGCCCCGAGGTGCACGACCTGGCGCCGGGCGACTTCGTGATCCTCAACTGGCGCGCCGTCTGCGGCACCTGCCGGGCGTGCCAGCGCGGGCGTCCGTGGTACTGCTTCGCCACCCACAACGCCAAGCAGAAGATGACCCTCGAGGACGGTACCGAGCTCTCCCCCGCCCTCGGCATCGGCGCCTTCATCGACAAGACCCTGGTGGCCGCGGGGCAGTGCACGAAGGTCGACCCGTCCACCCGTCCGGCGGCAGCCGGCCTGCTCGGCTGTGGGGTGATGGCCGGTCTCGGTGCAGCCCTCAACACCGGCAACGTCGCCCGCGGCGACTCGGTCGCGGTGATCGGCTGCGGCGGGGTCGGCGCGGCCGCCATCGCAGGCGCCCGGCTGGCGGGCGCGGCGAAGATCATCGCCGTCGACCTCGATGACCGCAAGCTGGCCACCGCCCGCGAACTGGGCGCCACCGACACGGTGAACTCCAACGAGCACGACCCGGTCGAGGCGATCCAGCAGTTGACCGGCGGCTTCGGTGCCGACGTGGTGATCGATGCGGTCGGACGTCCCGAGACGTGGAAGCAGGCGTTCTATGCGCGCGACCTGGCCGGCACCGTGGTGCTGGTCGGCGTGCCCACCCCGACCATGCAGCTCGAGCTGCCGTTGCTCGACGTGTTCGGACGGGGCGGCTCGCTCAAGTCGTCCTGGTACGGCGACTGCCTGCCCAGCCGAGACTTTCCGATGCTGATCGACCTCTACCAGCAGGGCCGGCTGCCGTTGGACGCGTTCGTCAGCGAAGAGATCGGCATCGACGAGGTGGAGGCCGCCTTCACCAAGATGCAGGGCGGCGGCGTGCTGCGCTCGGTGGTGGTGTCCTGATGGCCGCGCGCATCGACCACGCGATCACGTCCGGCACCTTCACCCTGGACGGCGAGACCTTCGACGTCGACAACAACGTGTGGGTGATCGGCGACAACTGGGACTGCATCGTCATCGACGCCCCGCACGACCTGGGGGCGATCATTCGGTTGATCGACGGACGACGGGTCAAAGCAGTCGTCTGCACCCATGCCCACGACGACCATGTGCGGCTCGCGCCGGCCCTCGGGCGGGCGACGCAGGCGCCGGTGCTGTTGCATCCGGCCGACCTGCCGGTGTGGCACCTGACCCATGTCGATGAGCCTGACGGTCCGCTGGCCGAGGGCCAGACCCTGACCATCGGCGGCGCCACGATCTGGGTGCTGCACACCCCGGGCCACGCCCCGGGAGCGGTGTGCCTGTACGTTCCCGCGCTGGGCACGGTCTTCACCGGCGACACGCTGTTCAACGGCGGCCCGGGTGCCACCGGACGCAGTTTCAGCGACCGCGACACGCTGGTGGCGTCCATCAGGGCCAAGCTGTTCGGGCTGCCTGACGACACTGTGGTGCGCACCGGTCACGGCGACAACACCACGATCGGCGCCGAGAAGGCGAATCTCGGCACCGAGTAGGCGTCGTGCCTCAGCCGGCGCCCGGGTCGGCCTGCTGGGCACGCTTGCGTCGTTTGCCCTCGTGCATCGCGACCACCCGGGCGATCGGAATCTCGTGGCCCTCGGCAATGACCTCGTCGGGGATCGCTTGGGGCTCGGGCAGGATCGCCGCCCACGGATCGCCGGCCGCCATCATCGCCGGCACGGAACGCACCGTGAAGTCGGCGGGCGACACCTCGTCCAGCTCGCTCCAGGGCACCGGGTACGACACGGTTGCGCCGGGTCGCACCCGCGGGCTGAACGTGCTGGCCAGCGATCCGCCGCCCGAGCGGGTCGAGTCGACGAACACCCGTCCGCCGCGCTCGGCCTTGAGGTACGCAGTGGTCGCGATCGCTGGATCGAGCTTCTCGGTGCGGGCGGCCAGAGCGCGGGTGGCGGCAGCGGCGTGCGGCAGGTCGAGATCGCGCACCGGCACGATGACGTGCAGTCCCTTGGAGCCCGAGGTCTTGACGGCACCTTGCAGCCCCACCTCGCGCAGCGCCGCACCGACCAGCTTGGCCACCGCGACGACGGCGTCGAACGCGCTGCCCTCGGGCGGGTCGAGGTCGAGCACCAGATAGGTGACCACGCCGGCGAGCACGTCGGTGCGCTCGCCGAACTGCGGCACCATCAGGGTCGGGTGGTACTCGACGGCACGCTGGTTGCCGAACCACAGCAGGCTCGGCAGTTCGTTGCAGAGCGCATAGTGGATCTCGCGATGACCGCTCTCGGACCAGACCGGCGTCCATCGCACGTAGTCGGGCGCATAGTCGGGCAGGTTCTTCTGCATGAACGGCTGCTGCCCAGGCCGCACCCGCACAACTGACAGTGGACGATCCCGCAACTCGCGCAGCAGCGGATCGGAGACCGCCTCGAGGTAGTCGATCAGGTCACGCTTGGTGGCCTCGGCGCCGCTGAACAGCGACTGGTCGAGGTTGGTCAGCTGCACCCCGTGCCGCTCTTCGGTCTGCTTGGCGGTGGCCATCGGCCCACTGTGTCACACCCGTCAGCGGGCGTCAGTAGACCATGCCCATCGCCTGGCGAACCTCGTCGAGTGTGGTTTCGGCGATCACGTTGGCGCGCGCGTTGCCCTCGCGCAGCACTGCGAGCAGGTACCCGGGGTCTGCGATCAGCTCGGCCCGCCGGGCACGGATCGGTGCGAACTTGGCGTTGACCGCCTCGGTCACCACCCGCTTCAGGCCGCCGCCGCCCCCGTCGCCGATCTCGTCGGCGATCGCGACCGGGTCGCCGTCGCTGCACAGTGCGGCCAGCATCAACAGGTTCGACACCTCCGGACGGTTCACCGGGTCGTAGCTGATGTGCCTGTCCGAGTCGGTGACGGCCTTCTTGATCAGCCGCGCCGTGGTGTCGGCGTCCATGCCGAGGTCGATCACGTTGCCTTTGGACTTGCTCATCTTGGTGCCGTCCAGGCCCAATACCGTGGGTGCCTTGCTCAACAGCGCCTCGGCCTGGGGAAAGATGGGCTGCGCCGGGTTGGCACGTCCGTAGCGTTCATCGAAGCGCCGGGCGACCACCCGGGTCTGCTCGAGGTGCGGCAACTGGTCCTTGCCGACCGGCACCAGGTTCGCCTTGCAGAACAGAATGTCGGCCGCCTGATGCACCGGGTAGGTGAGCAGCAACCCCGACATCGGACGATCGCCGGTGGCCTCGAGTTCAGCCTTCACGGTCGGGTTGCGACGCAGTTCGGCATCGGTGACCAGCGACAGGAACGGCAGCAGCAACTGGTTCAGGGCGGACACCGCCGAATGCGCGTAGATGGTGCTGCGGGCCGGCTCGATGCCGATCGCCAGATAGTCGGCGACCATGTTGATCGCCCGCTCGCGGATCGGGCCGGTGCCGTCGCGATCGGTGATCACCTGGTAGTCGGCGATCAGGATGATGGTGTCGACCCCGGCGTTCTGCAGCCGCACCCGGTTGGCGAGCGAACCGAAGTAGTGGCCGATGTGTAGCGCCCCGGTCGGACGGTCGCCGGTCATGATCCGGAACGTGGCGGGGTCGGTGGCGATCTCGCGCTCGATCGCCGCGCTGCGCGCCTCGGTGCGGCGCAGCGAGGCGTCAGAGGTCGAGGTGGCCAGGTCGTCGCCGGCGTCGTCCAACAGTTCTTCGGTCATCTCACTCACTCGTTCTCGATCGCTGGTGGACGTGCAAAAGGGCCGCCACGCCGGACGGCCCCGCTCAGTGCAACGAAGGCGTCAGGCGTTGCGCCAGTCACCCGTTCGCTGCATGCCGCCGACCCTATCACCGCG
>Ga0209277_10000212_pt1 | contig 30871 bp, 26 predicted proteins | sample JI81AbrownDNA_FD_187503 | JGI IMG/M metagenome (GOLD analysis project Ga0209277, IMG submission 187503) | Wastewater effluent complex algal communities from Wisconsin, to seasonally profile nutrient transformation and Carbon sequestration -... | ecosystem: Engineered > WWTP > Effluent > Algae... | reverse complement strand
GTCCGTGTCACCGGGAAGGCTTGGTAAACATTAGAGAGTTCGGCGGGGCGGGTCAAATCGAGCTGTGCAGCGCGGCGTGTCGTCGCTCTGACAAGGGGAAATGCCCTTCAGTCCAGAATCACCGCGCCAACCGTGCGACGACCCCGGCGCAGCACCACCACTCCCCCGGCGAGCACGTCGGACGTCTGCAGCGAGGCCGCCGGGTCGGTCACCTTCACGTTGTTCACGTAGGCGCCGCCCTCGGCGATGGCGCGACGCGCGGCCGATCTGCTGGCCACCACGCCGGCGGCCGTCAGAGCGTCCACCACCGTGGGCGACGCCCCGTCCGAGGTGAGAGTCGCCGCTCCCAACTCGTGTGCGACCGCGCGAAGGGTCTCGGCAGGCAGGTCGGTGAGCTCACCCCTGCCGAAGATCGCCTGTGCGGCGTTCGTCGCCGCCAGTCGTTCAACGGGGGAATGCACCAGGTCGGTGATGTCGTCGGCCAGCGCGTGCTGCGCGATCCGGAGGTGTGGCGCCTCGGCGCTGCGGGCGGCGATCTCGTCCAACTCGGCCCTCGGCCGTTCGCTGAACACCTTCAGGTAGTCGATCACCTTGGCGTCCTCTGCGTTCAGGAAGAACTGGTGGAACGCATACGGCGAGGTCATCGCTGGATCGAGCCACACCGTGCCCGACTCGGTCTTGCCGAACTTCGTGCCGTCCGCCTTGGTGATCAGCGGTGTCGCCAACGCGTGCACCCTCGCCGCCTCGGAACGTCTGATCAGCTCCACTCCGGCGGTGATGTTGCCCCACTGGTCGGAGCCCCCCGTCTGCAGGGTGCAGCCGTGGCGCCGGTACAGCTCGCGGTAGTCGAGGGACTGCAACAGCACGTAGGAGAACTCGGTGAACGAGATGCCGGACTCCAGCCGTGCCTTCACCACCTCGCGGTCGAGCATGCGGTTGACCGGAAAGTGCTTGCCCACGTCGCGGAGGAAGTCGAGGGTCGACAGTTGGGCCGTCCAGTCGTAGTTGTTCACGATGGTCGCCGGGTTGGTTCCGTCGAACGAGATCAGCCGGCTCACCTGCTCACGGATCCGGGCCACCCACCCCGCCACCTGCTCGGCCGGATTCATGATGCGTTCGCCGGCCTGCTTCGGATCGCCGATCAGGCCGGTCGAACCGCCCACGAGGAGGATGGGACGGTGCCCGGCACGCTGCAACGCCCGGGCCAGCATGATCTGCACCAGGTTGCCCATGTGGATGCTCGGAGCGGTCGGATCGAACCCCACGTAGAACGTCACCGGGCCCTCGGCCAGATGGGCTCGCAGAGCGTCCGCATCGGTGGAATGGGCGATCAGTCCCCGCCAGGAGAGCTCGTCGAATACGTCCGTCACGGTTGGCAACCCTACCGGGGACGCCTCGGCGCCGGAGGTCAGGAATCCGCCTCCGGCGCAGTGACGCGGCCCTGACCGACCGGGGCAGACGCCTGCGACCCGCTGTTGGGGGCGCTCACCACACGCTGGGACACCCGGCTCACCAGCACCGCCAGCAGGCCCCAACCAAGCCAGATCAGCGGCCGGAGCAGGTTGCCCTCGAAGCTGGACTCGACGAGCAGGGACACCAGCAGCGCAACCACGCCAAGACCCGCGATCCGGCCGAGCAGAGGCCTGATGGCACTGCGGCGGCGGAACCACCATCGACCTGACGCGATCAGCGCGACGATCACCGCGAGGCCCCCGAAGACGCCGAAGGACAGAACCTGCTGCGCAAAGGTGTTGTGCACATCGGGGCCCACCCCACCGCCGACGCCCAGCAGCCAGTGCGTGCCCACGTCGTTCCAGAAGTCGGCCAACAGAACGACCCGTGCATCGACGTTCGCCAGGCTGAGTCGAGCCACGATCAGGCCCCGGGTGAACGGGTTGATGAATGCCACCGCAGCTGCGACCGCGAGCACCGGCACAGCCCAGAGCAGGGCACGCAGGACCGGGCGGCGCCATGCCCGGTCCGAGACCACGAATGCGACCAGGACGATCGCCAGGGCGAGCAACACCCCCCTGCTGAGCGTCAGCACAAGGGCGACCACCGTCACCAGGGCAACCGCGACGTCCCAGGGCCGTCTGGTGCGCAGCGCCCATCGAGCCAGCGGCACGACGAACAGCACGAGCAGGGTGGCGAGGTTGTTCGACCGTCCGATGAAGGGGTGGCTGAGCCGAACGAAGTACGACCAGTAGTCGCCCGAGCGGGGGTCGATCTCGGCCGGCGGCTGAAAGCCGGGCACCCCCAGCCAGAGCAGCACGCCCGGAACCAACAACAACAGGACGAAGAATTGCAGCCACCGCTGCCACGGCCGCTCCCGCGTCCACCGTAGGAACGTCATGGCGTAGGCGAAAACGAGCAGCGACTCGATGCTGACGACGACGTGCACGACTGTGTCGCCGCGATCGGCCGTCCACAGCATCGAGGCCGCACCGAGGCCGATCATCAACGCAGCGAGCACCAGGTACGGCATCGGCACTCGCGGCCACCCCTGCCTGCGCACGAGCCAGAGGAACGGCACCACCAGCACGACGACGACGACGTCGAACACCGACAGAGAACGGCCCAGTGCCGGCACCGGGAACCTGACGGGCAGGGCGGCGGCCACCAGCAGCAGCCCGACGGACCAGCCGCCGACGCCGAGCGCCGCTGCGCGGGCCACCAACCGCGACCAGAGCGAAGGGACATTTCGGGCAGGCGTGTCGGTGACCGACGGTGTGAGGGGGTCCACAGGTTCAGGAGTATCACGAGGACGCCGTCAGCACCCGGTAGGATCCTGACGTCGTTACAGCGGGTCACCCCCGGCCCCGCTGAGCGTGCAGTGTGGGGTGGTACGGATGCGAGTAGCTGACTCGTCCACCCGACCCCTCAGCAGCGCCCCCGCTCGTCCACTGCGCCGGCCCCGCTCGGCTGAGGCAGTGAACGCACAGTCGATGCGTCCCAACCATGGGCTCGCCGGAGCGCAGCAGCGGCCGATTGCACCGCACCCCGAACGATGCCAGCCGCGACACGAAGCGGCTCCTCTCACCCTTCGAGGCAGGCTCAGGGGCGCGCATGCCTGACGTTGCCGTTGTCGTGGTCGCGTACCAGTCGAGTGAGACCATCGGAGCCTGCGTGCGCAGCATTCTCGAGGACGAGGATGCGCGAGTCGCGGTGGTCGACAATGCCGGCGACTCCGCAACCGAGGCCATTTGTCGCGACCCTGGCCTGCAGGGCAGGGTGAGCTATCTGGACCCGGGCAGGAACCTCGGCTATGCCCGCGCCGCCAACCTGGGTCTCGCAGTCCTGGCCGGACGAGAGACGGTGGCCGTGGTCAACCCGGACGTGCGACTCACCAGAACTCTCAGCGACCTTCTCGCCGCTGCCTGCCCCGCGCGTCAAGACGTGGTCGCCGGCCGACTCGTCTCGCAGGTACCCGGGGCGGTCAACGCCCGACCTGCCACCACGGTGGGGCGTGAGTTGGCCAAGGCAGTGCTCGGCAGCCGTGCCTACCGTGGCACCACCCGAACGCCACAGACCCGCGTGCAAGCCGTCGATCAGCTGGACGGCGCACTGCTGGTACTGGCCGCCGACCGGTGGGCCGAACTCGGCGGCTTCGACGAGCGGTTCGAGCTCTACTACGAAGACGTCGACCTGTGCGCACGCGTACGTCGCGAAGGTTCATGCCTGTTGGTGTGGGACGAGTGGGGCGAACATCAGGGCGGGCACAGCTTTCAGCAGTCCGCGGGCAAAGCGTATGAAGCCTTGCGGGTCAGCCGCGTGCGGTACGCGCGTCGCTGGTGGCGACCCGCTGCGCGGAGCGCCCTCGCCACGATCGCCATTACCGCGCTCGAGTTCGTCGTACGATCCCTCACCCGCCAACCGGAGGGTCAACGGGTACGCAACCGAACCCTGCGTTCGGTGGTTGCCGAACTCCGTCGGCCGGGCCGCGTGCGCGTGCTGCAGCCAACCACCCTCGAAGGAGCACGAAGCGTATGAGGTTCGACCGCAGGGAGGTGCTGACGCTCGGACTGCTGGCCGTCGCCGGATGCACCGCAACCTCGGCCCCCGGAGCGGCGCCCGCACCATCCAACTCGCCAGGCGGCACCGCTGTCGCCACCGGTGGCGCGACAACCGGCTCGAGCCCGGCCGGCACCAGCCCGCCGGCGACCGCTCCGCCCAGCCCGACCACCACGCCCCCGGCGACCGTGCGCAAGGTGCCCGCGCCCCGGTTCGCCCTGGCGACCGCACCGGGTGGCGGCATCGACGGCGACGCGCTGGACCGTCGGCTCGCGGCGCTCGGCCCCTACCGCGGGGGCACTCTGCGGAAGATCGTCGTCCGGCCCGGCACCTACAGCCGTACCCGGCCGCTTCGGCTGCCGTCCGGCGTGCACCTGGTGGCGGCCGGAGCGACCTTCGTGAGTCGCATTCCGGGGGCGCAGGACCCGCTGGTCGACATCAGCAACGTGAGCGACGTCACCGTCGAGGGCGGCACCTGGGACGGGAACGCCAACAAGATCAAGGTCGTCACCGAGTGGAAGCACAACTTTCGGATCCACAACTCGAGCCGCGTCACCCTGAAGGGACTGCTCGCGCAGAACGCCAAGGGCGACGGGATATATCTCGGCAGCTTCCGGACGCCCTGCCGGGACATCACGGTGACCTCGGTGAAGAGCCGCAAGAACTATCGCAACGGCATGTCGATCACGTCGTGCGACGGCCTGCGCTGCACCGACTCCATCTTCAACGACAACGGCGAAACCTCACCCCTGGCCGGCGTGGACGTCGAACCGCACGACGCGGCGGCTCCCATTCGCGACCTGCGGTTCAGCAGATGCGCGTTCTCGTCCAACACCGCCCGGGGATTCCTGGTCGTGATGCACCCGGGCAACGTGGAGCGGCCCGGAGCGATCCGGCTCGCCGACTGCACGATCGAGAAGAACGGTCGAGCGGCGAGCAGTTCCCTGTGGGCGGGAATCTCACTCATCCGACCGCGCGGCGTCGAGATCTCGAACTGTCTGTTGCGCGAGAACCACGTCGGGATCGCGATCCAGAGCCGGCGCCCCAGCGACGCGAAGAGCATGCTGGGCCAGGGAATCGTCACCATAGACCGTGTCGACGTCGTCGACAGCGAGCGTGAGGGGATGATCGTGCTCAAGGGCATCCGCAAGCTCGAGGTCAACGACGCCCGACTGCTGAACAGCTCACGCGAACAGAACGGGTTCTTCAGTGGAATCCTGTTGGCCGGTGGCTCCAACATGACCTTCACCGACTGTGTGTCCGAAGGCGCCCGCCGGTTCGGCCTGCAGGCCGCACCCTCGGTGCGCCGAGTCGTCCTGACCCGTTGTCGCCTGGCGGGCAATACCGCGGGCGAACTGGACGTGCCCAAGGCAGGAGTGCGAGTTGTCCGCTGAATCCACTACTCGACTGGTGGTGATGGGTCAGGGCTACGTGGGCCTGCCCATGGCCCTGCGAGCAGCCGAGACCGGCATTCTGGTGACCGGCTTCGACACCAACACCAGCCTGACCGCCGCGCTGCAGGCCGGGTCCTCGCACATCGGCGACGTCAGCGCCGCCGAACTCGCCGCCGGTCTCGCGGGCAACTATCGCGCCAGCTCGGATGCCGGTTGCCTCGCCACCGCCGATGTCGTGCTGGTCTGCGTACCCACACCGCTCGGCCCGGACGGAGGCCCGGCCCTCGATGCGGTGGAGTCGGCGGCGGACCTGATCGGGGCGCACGTTCGGCCCGGCACACTCTGCATTTTGGAATCCACGACGTACCCCGGCACCACGGAAGAGATCTTCGCGCCACGTGTCTGTGGGGACCGGCTGGTGGCCGGCGAATCGGTGCACATCGCCTTTTCGCCGGAGCGGATCAACCCGGGCCAGGCCGACTACGTCGTGCAGAACACGCCGAAGGTGGTGGGCGGGATGACACCCGAGTGCACGCGTCGCGCCGCCGACTTCTACGGCCGATTCGTGGACGAGGTGGTCACCGCGAAGGGCGCCAAGGAAGCGGAGATGTCCAAGCTTCTGGAGAACACTTTTCGGCACGTCAACATCGCCCTGGTCAACGAGATGGTGCGGTTCAGCCGCGAACTCGGAATCGACCTCTGGGACGCGATCGACTGCGCCGAGACCAAGCCGTTCGGCTTCATGGCGTTCCGGCCGGGCCCCGGGGTGGGTGGTCACTGCATACCCGTGGACCCCTCCTACCTGAGCCATCGGGTGCGCGCGGTGCTCGGGTACTCGTTCCGCATGGTCGAGCTGGCCGAAGAGGTGAACACGGCGGCTCCCGTGTACGTGGCGCAGCGCATCAGCGAGGAACTCAACCAGCGGGCCCTCGCCGTCAACGGCGCCCGCGTGCTGCTGCTGGGCGTCACCTACAAACCGGACGTCGCCGACCTGCGCGAAACCCCGGCGGAGCCGCTGGCCGCCCGACTGCTGCAGCAGGGCGCTGCGCTCAGCTTTCACGACCCGCTGGTCCACACCTGGACGGTCGCCGGACGACAGTTGTCGTCGGTGTCCGATCCGTACCTGGCCGCCGCGGAGGCAGACCTGGTGGTGCTGGTACAGGCGCACTCCGACTATGACCTGGCGAAGTTGCAGAACACCGGCGCCCACATCTTCGACACCAGGGGCGTCCTGCCCGTCAGCGGCACGACGAGCAGGCTCTAGTGGTGGCCCTACGCACCGTCGTCTACGGCATCACCGTCGGGGTCAGCGTCCGCACGCTGTTGCGCGGTCAACTCGGCTGGCTGGCGACCCAGGGCTGGCAGGTGCATGTGGTGTGCGCGCCCAGCGACGCGCTCGATGAGGCGGCGGCGCGGGAGGGCTTCATCGCCCACCCCCTCCCGATGACGCGATCGTTCAACCCGATCGCCGACGCGGCCGCACTGGTGGCGTGGGTTCGGTTGCTGCGCGAACTGCGTCCCGAGGTAGTGAACGTGAGCACCCCGAAGGCAGCCCTGCTCGGCGCGATCGCGGCCCGGCTGCTTCGGGTGCCGCGGCGGGTGTACGTGGTGCGGGGCCTGCGGCTCGAAGGCGCCGCTGGACCGCAACGCTGGCTGCTGTGGCTCGCCGAACGACTCACCATCGCGCTGGCGACCGACGTTCTGGTGGTCAGCCGAAGTCTCGGCAGGGCCCTGCACGACCAGCGTCTGCTGGGCCGGCGGCCCGCCAGGATGGTGGGCAGCGGCAGCAGCAACGGCGTCGACCCGCGCGCGATCAGCGAGGCGGCGGCAGCGGCGGCCGGCGACGGACTGCGCCAACAACTGGGCGTACCGGACGACCGGTTCGTGGTCGGCTACGTCGGCAGGGTGGTGGCCGACAAGGGCATCGAGACGCTGCTGGACGGGGGCGCCGCGGCCGAATGCCGTCCCACCCTGCTGATCATCGGTTCGATGGACGAGCCCGAACTGGCCGCGGCGATCGACCGGTCACCGCTCACGGTCGTACACGTGCCGTGGACCCGGGACGTCTGGCGCTACTACGCCGTGATGGACGTGCTGTGCCTACCGACCCTGCGCGAGGGATTTCCGAACGTGGTGCTGGAAGCGGCGTCGGCGGGAGTGCCCTCGATCGCCACCGATGCCACCGGCGCGGTCGACGCCGTCGTGGATGGCGTCACCGGGCTCACCATCGCCGTCGGCGATTCCGCGGCCTTGGCTGCGGGCATCGACGAACTGGCGGCCGACCCCGAGCGTCGGCGGCGGCTGGGTGCTGCGGCGCGCGAGCGGGTCAGCGCCGAGTTCCGGCCCGAACGGATCTGGGCCGGGGTCGCGTCCACCATGCGCGGCGAGGCCGACCCCGACATCGTGACGATCCGAAGCGAGCCGACGTGAAAATTCTGATCACCGGCGGAGCCGGCTTCATCGGGTCGAACCTGGCCCGTTCCGCCCTGGCGGCCGACTGCGAGGTCGTTGTGGTCGACGACCTGTCGACGGGGTACCGCGACAACCTGGACGGGCTCGAGGTCGAGTTCGTCGAGGCCTCCGTGCTCGACAGTGCCACCCTCGGACGAGCGGCCGCCGGAGTGGACTCGGTGGTGCACCTGGCGGCCCTCGGTAGCGTGCCGCGCAGCGTGGCCGACCCGTTGGCGAGCCACCACGCGAACGCCACCGGCACCCTGACCGTGTTGCAGGCCGCCCGGGCCGCGGAGGTCGAACACGTCATCGTCGCGTCGTCGTCCTCGGTGTACGGGCTGAACCCGGCGCGACCCAAGCGCGAGCGGGAATGGGTTCGACCGGTCAGCCCCTACGCGGTGAGCAAGCTGGCCACGGAGCAGTACGCCCTCGCGTTTCAGCAATCGTTCGACCTGCGCACGCTCGCCTTCCGCTTCTTCAACGTCTACGGGCCCGGCCAACGGGCCGGTCACGTGTACGCGGCAGTGATTCCGGTCTTCATCGACAAGGCGCTGCGAGGCGAGGTGCTGCCGATCAACGGCGACGGGCTGACGTCACGCGACTTCACCTTCGTGGACACCGTCTGCGCGACCCTGCTCGACGCCTGCCGCCGGCAGGTCACTCACCCGGAGCCCGTGAACCTGGCCTTCGGCACCAACACCTCACTCAACGAACTGGTGGCGGAACTCGCCCGGCTGCTCGGTCGCGACCTCGACGTCGAGTACCGACCGGCCCGGGCGGGTGACGTGCGCCACTCCGAAGCCGATCCGACCTCGTTGCGGGAACTGTTCTCGGAGGTCAGGCCGGTGCCACTGGCCACCGGCCTGGCCAAGACGCTGGCCTGGTTCGGCCAGTGAGCGTGGGGCCCGATGCACCGTTGATCGCGGTGTCGAACTACACGCCGCAGGCCGGCAGTACCCGGGTGCGCCTCTACGACTGGCTGCGCCACCTCGACCTGACCGCCGACGAGCGGTGCTACGCCGGCCTGCCCAATTCCGGTCCAACGACTCTGCTTCGCAACCTTGCGGCAGTCGCCCGAGCCGAACGCACGCTCCGCACCCTCGACGTGACCGGCCGGACGCTCGTGATGTCGCGGTCGGCGAGCCCGCTCAGCCGCGGGGGCATCGAGACCCGGCTGCTCGCTGAGGCCGAGCATTCCGTCTACGACTTCGACGACGCGGTGTATCTGCAGACCTCGTGGCGCAGCCGGGTGGCGGCCGCGGAGTCGAAGTTCGCTGCCTGCGTACGAGCGGCCACGGTGGTCGTCGCCGGCAGCGACCAGCTTGCCGAGGCAGCCCTGGAGCACCGCGGCGACGTCGTCGTCATTCCCTCGTGCATCGAACCGGACGACTACCGTCCCAAAGGTGACTGGACGCTCGCGGAACGGCCGCGGCTGGTCTGGATCGGTTCGGCCGCCACCGAGGAGTACTTGCTGCCGGTGCTGCCTGCCCTGGATCGCCTCTACCGCGCGGTGAGGTTCGAGCTGACCGTGATCAGCACGGGGCGACACAATCCGCGATTCGGTCAGCGCCCGTGGATACGAACCGTTCCGTGGCGGATCGAAACGGCAGCGGCTCACCTGGCGCGCGCGGACGTGGCCATCGCCCCACTCACCGATACGCCATATGCCCGCGGCAAGTGTGCCTACAAGCTGTTGCAGTACGCAGCGTCCGGGCTGCCGACGGTGGGTTCACCGGTGGGAGCGAACCGGCTGGCGCTCGAAAGGCTGGGTGGCACCGCGGTGGACGACGACTGGTTCGAGCCCCTGCGGATGCTGCTGGAGGCGCCCACCGAGGAGCGCGAACGCATCGGCCGGCAGAGCATGACCGGGGTGCGACAGTGGTATTCCTACGCCGCCTGGGCTCCCGTCTGGATGTCGGCCGTTCGTTTAGGGAATGCTCCGGGAATACACGAGGGTTGACTTGGTGGGTCGTCGGGCAACTGAAAGAATGAGTCGCATGCTCACCTCCCGCCGAAATTTTCTGCTTTCATCCGCTCTCGGTCTGGGCACAATCGTGCTGGCACCCGCCGTTCGAGCGTGGGGTGACCCATTGCCGGGCCCGACCCCGGTTGCTCGGGTCTCCGGAGCAGACGGCGTTCTCGATGCCACATTGGCGGCCCTTCCGCCCTTCGTGCAAGGAACCGCCCTGCGATCGGTGACGGTCATTCCTGGCAGGTATCTGCGGCGTAGCCGAATTCTCGTCCCGCCGGGCGTGCAGTTGATCGCCACAGGCTGCACCTTCATTCTTCAATCCACCGGCAAAGAGGACTCGCTGCTCGAGATTCGCGACACCCGCGACATTATGATCGAGGGCGGCATCTGGGACGGCAACAAGGCCATCGTCAAAGCCAAGACCGAGTTTCGACACACCATTCGGGTGGTCAACTCCGATCGGATCTCGCTGAAGAATCTGGTGGCACAGAACGCCAAGGGCGACGGCATCTACATCGGCAGCCAGCTGAACCCATGCCGCGATGTGGTGCTCGAAGGCGTGCGTTGCACGAAGAACCATCGCGACGGGCTCTCGGTCACGGCTTGCGATGGGCTGCGGGTCATCCGGTCGAGGTTCCACGCCAACGGCGGCACGGCGCCGATGTCGGGAGCCGTGATCGAACCCAATGCCGAGGCCGCGGTGGTCGACAACATCCTGTTCGACGAGTGCAGCTTCGACAACAACCTCGATCGCGGCTTCCTGGTGAAGATGCGGGTGGGTGCGCCGACGCCGCTGACCGGCATCGAACTGCGCAACTGCGACTTCGTCAGGAACGGACGCACGGGCAAGAACGGCACCCTGAGCGGCGGGCTGGTGCTGCTCAGGCCCCGACTGGTCAAGGTCACCAAGGGTTCGTGGATCTCGGGCAACCAGGTGGGCGTCTTCGTGCAGGGCACCCGCCCCGGCGACAAGGCACCAGCGCCGGATGGACTGGTGGTGATCGACGCAACGACGATCGACAGCAACCTCAAGGACGGCATCTTCATCTCGAACCGGATCGGCCACCTCGAGGTCAACGCGTCAAAGATCAACAGCAACTCGCGCAAGAAGAAGTCGCGCTACAACGGCATCCGCATCCAGCAGGGCTACGACGTGAAGATCACCGATTCGCAACTGCGCAAGCACGGTGGCTACGGGGTGCGTGCCGACAAGAAGGTGCGGGGGGTGGTCATCACCAGAAGCGTGCTGACCGGCAACAAGAAGGGCGCGATCTACAAGAAGGGCGCCTCGGTCACCGTTCGCTGAGCCGTCGGTCGGCGATCAGACTGCAGGGGCGGCGTCGGTCGGTGCCGCCCACCGGCCGGGAGCACCTTTCACGGTCACGCCCGAGGGCACGTCCCGGGTGACGCAGGCGGCGGCGCCGACGATTGTGTCGGCGCCCACCTGCAGGCCCTGCAGAATCACCGAGCCGGCGCCCAGCAGGCAGCGGGTGCCGATCAGGCAGTCACCCGAGATGATCGCACCGGGGTTCACCGACACCAGAGCGTCCAACCTGGTGTCGTGCCCGATCGACGCGTTCGCGTTGACATGCACGTGCTCGCCGAGCACCACGCAGGTGGAGATCGCGGCGCCCGCGCACACCACCGTGCCCGCCCCGATGGTGCAGTCCTCCCCCAGCGTGGCCGACGGATGCACCAACGTCGCCGGCTTCAGCCCGGCGTCGGCGAGCTGGGCTGCGATGCGCTCACGCACCAGGGGTGCGCCGATGCCCACCGTGAACCACTCGGCGCTGGGTGCCTGCAGGAAGTGAGCCAGCGTGCCCAGGTAGTGCGCGCCCCGATTGTGCAGGCGTTGCAGGTTCAGCTCGGACGGGGCGTCGTCCAGCACACCTCGAACGCTCCAGCGGTGACTGACCCGATTGATGGCTGTGACCACGTCGAGCGTGACGCGGCCGGCGCCGGCCGCACCGACGACGACCAGGGTGCCGCTAATGCGTGCACCCGGTGAACCTCTGGCGGCTCTGCTCACCGGGCGCGGTGATGCCCTCTTGGCCCAACACCTTGCCCACAGTACGGAACAGGATCCAGGCGTCCAGGCCCGGGCTGAGCCGGTCGACGTAGTCGACGTCCAACCGGAACTGCTCGGCCCAACTGAGCAGGTTGCGACCGCTCACCTGCGCGAGGCCGGTGATGCCGGGACGGACCTCGTGCCGCCGGGCCTGGACGGAGTCGTAGAGCGGCAGGTATTCGGGCAGCAGCGGACGTGGGCCGACCAGGCTGAGGTCGCCGCACACGACGTTGACCAGGCTGGGTAGCTCGTCCAGGCTGGTTCGCCGCAAGAGTCGGCCCAAGGCAGTGAGCCGCTCGCCGTCGGCGTCGGTTCCTTCGCTCATGGTGCGGAACTTGAGCAGCGTGAAGCTTCGGCCCTGCAGGCCGATGCGCTGCTGCCGGAACAGGATCGGCCGGCCCATCCGCAAGGCCACGGCCGTCGCGACGCCCGCCTGCAGCGGCAGGCTGATTGCGAGCAGCAGCAGGCCGGCCGCGAGATCGGCGCACCGCTTCAACCCCCGATAGCGCTCAGGCACGGGCGACCACCCCACCGATCACCTCGAGGATCCGGTCGACCTGCGAATCGCTGAGCGCGGAGCCGCTGGGCAGCGACATGCCGTGATCGAACAGCCACTCGCCGGTGCCGTCCACTTCGGCGGGCGCACCTGCGAAGACCGGCTGTAGATGCATCGGCTTCCACAGCGGCCTCGACTCGATGCCGGCTGCCGTGAGAGCCGCTCCCAGGTCGTCACAGCTGAAGCCGGCGAGCTCCGGCTCGATCACGACGCTGGTCAGCCAATAGTTGTCGCGGGTGGCTCCGGCGTGCTGCTCGCACTGGCCCAGAAAGCTCACCCCGGGCACCGGGTCGAGCAGGGCGCGGTAGCGCTGCCGAATGGCTCGTCGCCGTTCGATCATCGACTCCAGCCGCGCAAGCTGCGCCCGGCCGAGTGCCGCCAGAACGTTCGACAGCCGATAGTTGTAGCCGATCTCGGTGTGGTGATAGTGCTTCGCGGGCTGGCGCGCCTGGCTGGCGAGGTAGCCGGCACGCTTCGCCGTGGCCGCGTCGTCGCACAGCAGAGCACCCCCGCCCGAGGTCGTCATGATCTTGTTCCCGTTGAACGAGACGGCGGCCAGGTCGCCGAAGCCGGCGGCCGGTCGTCCGGCATAGCGCGACCCGAGGGACTCCGCGGCGTCGACCAGCAGCGGCACGCCTGCCCGGCTGACCAGCGGATCGATGCGGTCGTGATCGACGACGTGGCCGAACAGGTCGACCGGCACCACGGCACCCACCCGCCGGCCGGCGGCCGCAGCGGAGGCAAGGGCCCGCTCCAGCAGGTCGGGATTGAGGTTCGCGGAGCGGTCGGCGTCGACGAACCACGGTTCGGCGCCGACGTAGCAGATGGCGTTCGCGGTGGCCGCGAAGGTCATCGACGAGCAGATCACCACGTCGCCGGGTCGGACGTCCAGCAGCAGCAGTGCGAGATGCAGCGCGGCGGTGCCGGACGACAGCGCCACGGCGTGCGTGCGTCCGGTGGCCTCGGCGAGTTCCGCCTCGAACGCGTCGACCTCCGGCCCCAGCGGCGCAATCCAACCGGATCGGACGGCGCGCAGGACGGCCGTCTCTTCGGCCTCGGTGACATCGGGGGCGGACAGGTAGATCACGTAGTGCGGCCCAGCTCTTCGAGCAGCAGGAACTCATCGGGACGCATCCGCCGCAACGTGTGGGGCTCACGGGCGGGCACCGACACCCGCGAGATCAGCCGGTGTCGGGTCGGCGAGGGGACTTCGTTGCCGTTGAACAGCACCTCGTGCAGCTTCTCGCCCGGCCTGAGTCCGGTGTACACGATGTCGACGGAGCGGCCGGAACGCCTGATGATCTGCTTGGCCAGGTCGAGGATCCGGACCGGCTCACCCATGTCGAGCACCAGCACCTCGCCCGCCTCGCCGATCGCGCCCGCCTGGATGGTCAGCTGGCACGCCTCGGGAATGGTCATGAAGTAGCGGGTGATCTCGGGATGCACGACCGTGACCGGCCCCCCGGTTTCCACCTGGCGGTAGAACGAGTGCAGAACCGAGCCGCGCGATCCGAGCACGTTGCCGAACCGAACCGAGACGTACTGCCGTCCGGTTCGGGCGGCGAACGAGGCGGTGAGTTCCTCGGCCAGCCGCTTCGACTTGCCCAGCACGCTGATCGGGTCGGCGGCCTTGTCGGTCGAGATGTTCACCAGTCGCTGCACCCCGTGCCGGTCGGCGGCCTCGAGCACATTGAGCGAGCCCATCACGTTGGTCTTCCAGGCCTCGGTGGGATAGCTCTCCAGCATCGGCAGGTGCTTGAGCGCCGCGGCATGGAAAACCACCTCCGGACGGTGCTCGAAGAACACGCGGTCGAGCGCCTCCTGATCGCGGATGTCGCAGAGCACCATGTCGCGGCTGTCGAGCAGCCCGTTGCCGTACAGCTCCAGCTGCACCGCGTGCAGCGCCGATTCGTCGCGATCGAGCAGAACCAGCGACGACGGCCCCAGCTTCGAGAGTTGCTTGGCGAGTTCGGCACCGATCGAGCCACCCGCACCGGTGACCAACACCACCCGTCCGTTGAGGTAGCCAGCGATGCTGCGCAGATCGGTGGTGACTTGGCCCCGGCCGAGCAGATCGGCGATCTCGAGTCGACGAACCGCGTGCACGCCCACCGTTCGTCCGACGATGTCGGCCACCTTGGGCAGGATCAGCAGGCTGAGCCCGCACCGCTCCGCCCGTACGCTCAGCGCGCGGATCAGGGCCTGCGGGCCGCTCGGCACGGCCAGGATCACGGTGCTCACGTCATTCTGCGAGGCAAGCCGCTCCAGGTCGGCACCGGCTCCCAGCACGCGCGCGCGTCCGATCTGCTGCCCGAGCTTGAGGGGATCGTCGTCCACGAACCCGACGATGTCGTAGGGGGCATGCAGGTCGTCCGACAGCATCCGCTGCAGAATCCTGGCGCCCTGGCCGGCCCCGTAGACCAGGACCCGCTCGGCGTCCTTGGGCTGGCGGGCCCGGATCAGGATGCTGCGCAATGTGCGGATCGCCAGGCGCGGCAACAGCATCACGAAGAGCGCGACGACCGGAACGGTCAGAGCGAGGCTGCGGGGGTAGCCGCCGAAGCCGAAAACCCAGACCGGTCCGGCGACGAAGCCGACCACGGCCACCATCACGCCGAGGTGCCTCGCCTCGCGATAGCTGCCCGGAAGGTAGCGTCGATAGACCCGAGTGGTCGCTCCGATCAGCAGCTGCAGCCCGGCGCACGCGCCGGCGAAAGACATCACCTCGGCCCAGTCGACGCTCGACGCGTTGAAGTCGTAGCGGGCCAGAGCAAGCAGGGCAGTCGCGACGATCCAGCCCAGGGCATCCCACAGCGCCAGGGCGAACACAGTGGAAAAACGTCGCAATGGGGGTGCAAATGCTGACACGTCGTGGCTCCGAGACCGTGGGGGCGGTTGGGGACGCCCGGGCGACCCTCGCGCTCAGGGTAGCCTTTGCGCCCGACGCGTGCACGCGGCGTCCGGTCGTCGAGTGCCCGCGGACGGACGTCGGCGTGGCCTGAGCTAGACTCGCCCGATTGTCTCCCCCAGGAAAAGTGCTGTTCGTGAACACTCCCCAGGACCCACCCGGTCTCGACGAAACCATCTTCCGATCCGCGGGCCCGGCAACCGAAAGCGGACCCACCGAACCGGCACCGACGACCGAGCCGCAGCGCCGACGGTGGTATCGACGCGGCCCGCTCTGGGTTCGAATCCTTGCCGTCGTGCTGGCTCTGGCGCTCGTGGCCGTCGGGTTCTACGTGGTGCGAGCCCTGATCGCGACGGGCAACGTGCAGCGCGAGGACGGGCTGGTGGCCGGCTACGACGGGCGGCCCCCGGCAGGTCTGGGGCAGAACTTTCTGGTGTTGAGTCGCTCGACCACCACCCGAACCGACGTCGTGCTGCTGGTGCATCTGAACCAGGCCCGCAATCGCATCTTTCTGGTCTCGTTGCCACGAAACCTGGCGGTCTCCGTCGATGGCGCGGAGACCCAGCTCCAGGATCTCTCGGGTGACGGCGGCGCAGTCATGTCGAAAACGGTCGAGCAGGTCACCGGAGCACGCATCGACCATGTCGCCAAGGTCGACCTACCGGGATTCATCCGGCTCACCGATTCGCTCGGCGGTGTGACGGTGAACAATCCCTACGCCTCGACGACGTCGTCCGGGCTCAGGTTCGACAAGGGTGAGATCACCGTTCGCGGTGCGACAGCCCTGGCGTTCGTCGGCGACGATTCGCCGATTCCCAACCGCGACTCGGTGCTCGCCGAGCGGCAACGCTCCGTTCTGCGAGCGGTCGTACTGAAGGTGCTCAGGCCGGAGGTACTGGCCAATCCCGCCACCTTCGACGCCGTGATCGGCGAACTGACCAGAAGCGTCACGGTCGACAGCGGCATGACTTCCCCGGTGATCTGGGGTCTGGCCACCTCGATCCGACTGGGCGGCTCGGCCGACGTCGTTGCGGCCCAGGCGCCGATCGCGGGCACCACGTCCACCTCGACGGGTGACACCATCATGCTGCTCGACCAGGCGAAGGCCGCCGAACTGGGCTCGGCCCTCCGGGACGACACGATGGCCGACTACCAGGCACGGTACCCGGCCTGAGCGATGCGACTCGCCGCTCAGTTGAGCACAAGGTCGCGAAGCAACGTCGCGGAACGCTTCAACAGTCGGATCGACACCAGCAGGTACACGGCGCAGCCGGCGGCGTACAGGCCCGCGGCCTGTCCGGACGGCAGCAGCCAGACGGACGCGACGAACACAACGGTGAGGGCGATCTCACCGAGCATGCTCGGCAGTGCGGAGATACCCAGACGGCGCCACAGCACCAGTTCGGCGACGGTGGCCCGCGCGACGATCAGCAGGATGATCGACCCTGCGGCCAGCACGATGCTGTTCAGCCACACGGTGGTGATCAGCGCGAGACCCACGGACAACACCACCCCTCCGGCGTTGACCAACATCAGTGCACGCTCCTCGCGGACGTCCTTGAGGAAGGCGTTGATCAGCAGGGCCATCCGTCCCTCGTAGACGAAGGCCGGAAAGAGCAGACCCAGGTAGACGAGCGCGTCGCGATAGTCCGGAAGCCAGAAGGCGAGCGCGGTCCGCATCGGAAAGTACAGCAGCAGCATCAGTACGGCCACCGCCATGAAGCCTGCCCGGAGGGCAAGGAACAGCGCGGGTTTGCGCTCCGCCGCGATGCGTCGCAGGGTCGGGAAGACGACCACGCCGACGGCGCTCACCGACACCATGAAGATGTTGCTGACACTCAGGGCGAGCGACACCTTGCCGAACGTGGTCACGTCCCAGTGCTGCTCGATGGCGAACCGAACGATGCCGACCATCAGGATGCTGGCCAGATTGGCGATCATCAGCTTGATGCCCACGCTCAGGTTCTGCCAGGCCTCGGCGAACACCGCCTTCGACAGGCGTACGCGCCCCAGCACGAGATCTCTCGACCAGATGACGGCCACCACCAACGAGATGGTGCGGGCCAGCAGGTCGCAGGCCACCACTCCTTCGAAGCCACGGCCACCGCTGAGGAAATACACCAGGGTCGCAACGATGAACAGGCTGGACTCCAGAACGAGCACCCGGGCGTAGTGCCCGATCAGGTTCGTCGCCTGATAGACCAACAGCACGAAGGTACGCGTGCCGAGCACGGCGGTGGTGAGCGCGGTCATGGTGACGATGTAGGCCCGATCGGGCTCGGGCACGAGCATCGCCAGCAGCACGATCAGCACCGCGATCAGCACCTGGGACGCGGCCAGCAGGCGGAACTGGGCCGCGAACGTCGGGCGGTCCAGTTCGGCGTAGAGCCGACCGCCGTACCGCAGGTAGATGCCGTCGGTCCAGCCGAACTGCAGGACTCCGAAGTAGCCGAGGAAGAAGACGTACAACTGCCACAGCGAATAGTCCTCGACGCCGAGGAGCTTGGGTAGGACGAGGGTGGTGGCCATCGAGACCAGGAAGGCGAGCGCGTTGCTCGCCCCGGACTGCGACGCCCGGACCAGAAACCTGCGTGCGTCGGCTTTCACCTGCTACCCGCGCCGCCTGCGAGCCGGGGCACTTGGCTGATGCCGACTGTCGTGGGTGCGCGAACGCCGTACGCGACCGCACCGGAAGCCGGCGCGTGGCGCGATGGGACGATCGGGGAGGGCATCGGGTCTCCCGTTGCTTGGGGGGTGAATGCGGGCGTCGGGACGGCGCGTCGCGATCGTACCGTGACGTGCGACCGGAGTGGGTGGCAGCCCATTGCGGTGGGGCAGCGTCGCTAGGGTGACCCGGGTGACCGATCCAGTCGTCGTACAGCGCCACACCATCAGGGTGTTGTCTGCGGGACAGATCCTGGGCGGCATCAGCTTCGGCGCCACCGTCTCGCTCGGGGCCGTGTTGGCTGCCGAGCTGGGCGGGGACGACGCCCTCTCGGGTCTTGCCACCGCCGCCATCACGCTGGGCACTGCGCTCACGGCAATGCCCTTGGCTGCCCTGGCTCGGGTGCGCGGACGGCGTCCGGCACTGGCCACCGGGATGACCGTCGCGCTCTGCGGAGTCGGCCTGGTGATCGGTGCGGTCGCCGTCGGTTCGTTCGCGCTGCTGCTGGTCGGCTTCGTGCTGATCGGGGCCGGCCAGGCGGCCAACCTGCAGTCTCGGTTCGCAGCAACCGACCTCGCCACCGACACCTCGCGTGCACGAGAGCTGTCGATCGTGGTGTGGACGACCACCGTCGGCGCCGTGCTCGGTCCCAACCTGGTCGGCCCGGGCGAGGTGCTGGGCGCAACTCTCGGCATGCCGGCCCTCACCGGTGCCTACGTGTTCACCGTGGTCAGCCAGCTGGCCGGGATCGTGCTGTACCTGGTGGCACTACGGCCGGATCCGCTGTTGCTCGCGAACCGGTTGATGGCCGCTCGGGACGGCGGCGCGGCACCAATCGCGCAACGCGATCGTCCGCTCGCTGCCCGGTACGCCACGTTGGCGGTCGTCGGAGCCCACGGCGTGATGGTGTCGATCATGGCGATGACGCCGATCCATCTGCTGCACCACGGCGCCACGCTGACGGTGGTTGGGCTGACGATCAGCCTGCACATCGCCGGAATGTACGCGCTGTCCCCCGTTTTCGGCATGCTGGCCGACCGGTGGGGACGCGTTGCCACGATCCTGCTCGGCTACGCGATCCTGGCCGGATGTGTGACCGTGATCGCGGTGGCCCACGAGGACCCGCGTGCGGTCACGGTGGCCCTGGTGCTGCTCGGGCTCGGCTGGAGCGCCGCCACCGTCGCCGGATCAGCCCTGCTGACCGAGGCGTCCGCGGCAGACGTGCGCACCCGGCGCCAGGGTCGAAACGACTTCGCGATGAGCCTGGTCGGGGCGCTCGGAGCCACCGGTGCCGGCATCGTGCTGAGCGGGATCGGCTTCAACGGATTGGCCCTCGCCACCGTGCCGGTGCTGCTGCTCGCGGTGGCGCTGTCTCCGCTGGGCCGTCGAGAGGGAACGGCCGTTCAGCGACCGCCCGGAAACCCGCCCGCTGACCCCGGTGTGCTCGGGTAGCGGTGAGCAGGCATATGCCTCACCGCCACCCTGTGCAGCAATCCGACTGAGTCGTCGTTCAGGCGACTCGCTGAAGCGTGGCCGCCCAGGTGTGCTTGCCGACGAATCCGTCGACCAGCAGCCCGGCCGCGGCCTGGATGGCCTTCGCGCAACGGCTGGTCTCGTCGCCGAACAGGCCGTCCGGCACCGACCGGAACCTCGAATCTCCCTCGAGGCTGCCTGCCGCGACCTGCCAGCGCAGCAGCACCGGATGCCCGCGGGTCACCCCGTCCGCGAGGAACGACTGCTGACCCGAAATGGTGTTGGCGTCGTCCTCGGGACCGAAGAAGACACCCGGGTCCAACGGCCAATCCTCGACTCCACCCACCGGTCCGAGCACACCGGCGCCTTCGGCCAGCAGTGCCGCAACCTCACGTCGACGAGCCGCCATGTCGTGGGCCGGATCTACGGGCTTGCGGGTGGTGACTTCTTTGTGGCCGGCGATCGGCGGTGACGTGCGCGACAAGCCCAACTCGCGGACGATCGCCACCTCCAGTGCGACGGTGGAGCGCTGTTGCGCGTCGGTGAAACTTCCGTTGGCCTTCACCTCGATTCCGAAGGCCCGCCGGTTCGCCGAAAAGGTTCCCGAATCGGGGCCCGGACGATGCTGAGCGGCCATCGGCGGATCGGACTCGAGCAGATTGACGGCAGTCCTGTTGTTGCGACCGGCGTGGTTCGCGTAGCCCGCGGCGATCACCAGAATGGTGCCGTCCCGTTCGATCGTCCAGTGGCACAGAGGCCCGGGCAGACCAGGTCCGTGACCGATGATCGCCAGCAACTGGTTGGTGGTGGTGGGTGAGCCCGTGTGGTGCTCGACCACCATCGTGGGTGCGAACACGATGTCGCTGCGAGCCCTGCGGGTACGCCAATCGTCGTCGAATTCCTTCACCTTGAAGCCCTGCAGGCGCAAGGCAGCATGGATGCGTTCCATGTGCTGGAAGACCTTCATCTCTCTTCTCTTTCCGAAGTCGCTAGGCGGCCGGCGCGGTTGCCCGGGCGGTCACCATCTGGTGGTCGGACGCCGAACCGGCGTCCTGGTTGAGGTAGCTGCGCCAGCTGATTCCCCGGCCCAGCAGGTGATCGATCGGTGCCCCGACCACGAACGGGTCGAGCGTCGTGCGGTCGTGGTTGACCCGCTGGGGTGCCCTGATCGCCGACACGAGGCCGAAGTCCCGTGCCCAACGGGGGGCATGTCGGTTGTTCGCGTCACCGCCGATCACACAGGTGGCGAAGGTGTCCAGGGCAGACAGGAGCAACCGGAAGCGCTGCTTCTGGAACCGTTGGCCCACGAGGCCTTTCGGCGGTAGGTGGAACGCGCAGAACACGACTGTGCGGTCGGTCTCGAGGTGCTGCAGCGGAGCCCAGACGGCCCCGTGGTAGTCGGTCGTGCCGAGGTCCATGGAGCCGACGGTGCTGTGCCGCCATTTCGCGGTGTCGAACAGGATCGTCTGTGCGCCGCGAGACCAGGTCAGGTATGGACCGGGCAGATTGGCCTTGAGGAAGGACCGCTCGTCTGCACCGCACTCGGTCAGCAGGTAGACCGAGGCGCGGGCAGGCGCGGTTCTCCGCAGCACGTGGCCGAGCCGGCTCAGCACGGCATTGCGGCGCTGATCCCAGGTCTGCGAGAACCGAGTGCCCAGCACGTTGAACGTCACCACGCGGAATCGGGTGTCAGGCATGTCGCCCCCTTCGGTCACCAGTCGGATGGAGGAATCCCGCGGTTGATACGCGGATTCTCATTCCGGGTGCCCGAGCGCGTCAGTGGGCTCAGAGTTGGTCTCGACAAGCTCGACCAGCGGGGTGGTCTCGACCGGCCGAGTGGTCTTGACCAGCTCGACCAGCAGGGTGGTCTCGACAGGCTGAGTGGTCTCGACAGGCTCGACCGGCCGAGTGAGCTCGACCAACGGGGTGGTTTCGACCAGGCGGGACGGTCAGGCGCTGGTGATCCAGGTCTCGATCTCGGTCAGCACCACGGTGACCTCGTGCAGCTGATCGGTGACCCGAACGGTGGCTGTGCCGCCACGTCCGTCCCGGGAGGCGATGGAGCCCTCGACGGTCAGCACCTCGAGCACCGCGGGGGTCAGTGCCGGGTCGATCTCGGCCAACTGGGCGCCGGTGAGTTGGGGCAGGTCGATGCCGCGCTCCTCGCAGTAGCGGACGGCGGCGCCCGAGATCTCGTGCGCGTGGGCGAACGGCACCCGCTGGCGGACCAGCCAGTCGGCCAGATCGGTGGCGAGGGTGAATCCCTGCGGCGCGCGCTCAGCCATCCGGTCGGTGCGGAACACCAGGGTGCCGATCATGCCCGCCATCGCGGGCAGCACGATGCGCAGCTGATCGAGCGAGTCGAACAGCGGCTCCTTGTCTTCCTGCAGGTCGCGGTTGTAGGCCAGCGGCAGACCCTTGAGGGTGCTCAGCAGCCCGGTCAGGTTGCCGATCAGGCGGCCCGCCTTGCCTCTGGCCAGCTCGGCGACGTCGGGGTTCTTCTTCTGCGGCATGATCGACGACCCGGTGGACCAGGCGTCGTCCAGGCGCACGAAGCCGAACTCGACGGTGGCCCAGAGGATCACCTCTTCGCTGATCCGGGAAAGGTCGACGGCCAGCTGGGCCAGCACGAAGGCCGCCTCTGCCACCAGGTCACGCGCAGCCGTGCCGTCGATCGAGTTGGGCACCGAGCCCGCAAAGCCGAGCTCGGCGGCCACGGCGACCGGGTCGAGCCCGAGCGACGTGCCGGCGAGGGCCGCCGACCCGTAGGGCGACTCACTCAGCCGCCGATCCAGGTCGCGCAGCCGGTCGACATCGCGTAGCAAGGGCCAGGCGTGCGCCAGCAGGTGATGGCTGAGCAGCACGGGCTGCGCCGACTGCAGGTGCGTCCGCCCTGGCATCGGGGCGCCCAGGTGCGCGGTTGCCTGATCGTGCAACGCTCGGACGACATCGACCACATCGGCCGCCACCACCCGCACCTGCTCCCGCATGTACAGCCGGATCAGGGTGGCGATCTGATCGTTGCGGGAGCGTCCGGCCCGTAATCGTCCGCCGAGTTCGGGTCCGACCCGCTCGATCAGGCCGCGCTCCAACGAGCCGTGCACATCCTCGTCGGTCGGGGCGGCCCGGTAGGCGCCCGAAACGACGTCCGCCTCGAGGCTGTTCAGGCCCGTGAGCATGCCGTCCAGCTCGGCGTCGGTCAGCAGACCTGCGCGCCGCAGCGCTCGGGCATGAGCCCGGGAGCCGGCCAGATCGTGCCGGGCGAGCCGCCAGTCGAAGTGGGTGGAGACCGACAGGGCGAACATCGCCTCGGCCGGGCCGCCGACGAAGCGTCCGCCCCAAAGCCGTCCGTTGCCGGCCTCGACACTGCCGTCGTCGTCGGCAGCCGATGGGGTCTGCGTCATGTCACTCCGTCCGCGGGTGGTGGCTCATCGCCAGCATGGTGTCGGCCAGCCTCGCACCACCGGTGGGGTCGCGAGTGATCACCGCGATGGTGTCGTCGCCGGCGATCGTGCCCAGCACCTCGGGCAGCGCCACCCGGTCGATCGCCGAGGCGAAGAACTGGGCTGCGCCCGGCGGGGTGCGCAGCACTGCCAGGTTGGCCGAACCCTCGGCCGAGACCAGCAGTTCGGCGCACAGCCGGGAGAGGCGGACGGTGGCCGGCGTCGATTCACCCGGACGCTCGGCGGCCAGCAGCGCATAGCCGAAGTCGCGGTCGCCCTGCCGAACCCGCACCGCGCCGACGTCCACCAGGTCCTTGCTCAGCGTGCCCTGGGTGACCACGACACCGTCGGCGGCCAACAGCTGAGCGAGTTCGGTCTGCGAACGCACGGCCTGGCGAGTGATCAGCTCGACGATCCGGGCCTGCCTGGCCGTTTTGGTCTGGGGCAACCGGGGCTCGGTCATACCGCGTCCAGCAGGGCGGGCAGGGCGGCGACGAAGCGGTCGAGTTCGACGTCCGGCACGATCAGCGGGGGGGCGAGCCGCAGCACGTCCGGCCTTGGCGCGTTGATCACGAACCCCGCCGCCAGGGCAGCGTCGGCAACGGCCGGGGCGACCGGCTCGCTGAGCACGACTCCGCGCAACAGGCCACGACCGCGCACCAGCGAGATGCGCGGGTGCTCCAGGGCGGTGATGCCGGCGGCCAGCCGCTCCCCCGCCGCCTGGACGCGCGGCAACAGGCCGTCCCGCTCGATGATGCCGAGCACGGCCAGACCGGCTGCGGCAGCGACGGGGTTGCCCCCGAAGGTCGTGCCGTGCGCGCCCGGTCCGAGCATGGTGGCGGCCGGGCCGGTGGCGACACAGGCGCCGATCGGGAACCCGTTGCCGAGACCCTTGGCGAAGGTCACGATGTCACCGGTCACGCCCGAGGCCGCGCTGGCCAGCCAGTCGCCGCAGCGTCCGATACCGGTCTGCACTTCGTCGATCCAGAGCAGGGCGCCGACGGAATCGCACAGGTCGCGCGCCCTGGCCAGGAAGCCCGACGGCGGCTCGACCACACCGTTCTCGCCCTGGATCGGCTCCACGATGACGGCGGCGACGCTCTCGTCCATGGCTTCGGCGAGCGCTTGTTCGTCGCCGTAGGGCACGAAGGTGACGTCACCGGGCAGGGGCTCGAAGGGTGCGCGGTAGGCAGGGTTGCTGGTCAGTGCCAGCGCGCCGAGGCTGCGGCCGTGGAAGGACCCCTGCATGGCGATCAGCCGGGTGCGCCCTGTGCGGCGGGTGATCTTGAAGCCGGCCTCGTTGGCCTCGGTGCCCGAGTTGGTGAAGAAGACCCGCGCCGGCAGGTCGGGTGCGTTGACGGTGACGAGACGATCCAACCGCTCGGCGAGCGCGATCTGGGTCGGCGTGGCGAAGAAGTTCGACACGTGACCCAGCGTGGACAGCTGCGCGGAGATGGCTCCGATCACCTGCGGGTGGGCGTGTCCCAACGAGTTGACCGCCAGTCCGGCGAGCAGGTCGAGGTAGCGATTGCCGTCGGCGTCCCACAGGTGCACGCCCTCACCGCGGACGAAAATGCGCTTGGGCGGTCCGAAGGTGTTCATCACCGAGGCGGAGTAGCGGGTGCTGAGTTCCGGCTGGCCGCCGGTCGGGGCGGTCAGAGTCATGACGGGTGCCCCGTTGCGTCGTCGCCGGAGCCGACGACCATCGTTCCGATTCCCTCGGCCGTGAAGATCTCGAGCAACAGGCTGTGGGGTACCCGGCCGTCGATGATGGTGGCGCGGGGCACGCCGCCGACGACGGCCTGCAGGCAGGCCTCCATCTTGGGGATCATTCCGGCCTCGAGGCTGGGCAGCAGGGCGCGCAGCTCGTCGGTGGTGATGCGCGCGATCACCTTTTCGCTCGAGGGCCAATCGGCGTACAGGCCTTCGACGTCGGTCAGCACGAGGAAGCGTTCGGCGTTCAGGGCCACGGCCAGCGCCCCGGCGGCGGTGTCGGCGTTCACGTTGTGCACGTTGCCGTCCTCGTCGGGGGCGACGGTGGCGATCACCGGAATGCGTCCGTTGTCGATCAGGTCGATCACGGTTTCGGGACGCACCGTGGTGACCTCGCCGACCAGGCCGAGGTCGACGTGCTCGCCGTCGATGGTCACCCCGCGTTTGGTGGCGGTGAACAGCCCGGCGTCCTCACCGGACAGCCCGACCGCCAACGGACCGTGGGCGTTCAGCAGGCCGACGAGCTCCCGGCCCACCTGGCCGACCAGCACCATGCGCACCACGTCCATGGCCTCGGGCGACGTGACCCGCAGACCGCCGCGAAACTCCGACGGAATGCCGAGCCTGGTCAGCATGGCCGAGATCTGCGGCCCGCCGCCGTGCACCACGACCGGTTTCAGGCCGCAGCGGCGCAGGAAGACCACGTCGTCGGCGAAGGCGCGCTTCAGGTCGTCGTTCACCATGGCGTTTCCGCCGTACTTGACCACGACGACGCAGCCCGCATACCGCTCGAGCCACGGCAGCGCCTCGATCAGGGTCTCGGCCTTGCCGATCACTCCCGCGGCGGTCGCCCGGCTGCGCACGGTGGGGCTCACGAGGAGTACTCCGCGTTCTCTTTGACGTAGTCGTAGGTGAGGTCATTGGTCCAGATCGTCGCGGCCCGGTCGCCGCCGTGCAGGTTGACCTCGACCACCACCTGGCGTCCGGTCAAATCGACCTCGGAGCGATCGGCACCCAGCTGGCCGTCCACGAACACGCCGACGCCGTTGAACGAGACGTCGACGTGGTCGGGGTCGAATGCGGCGGCAACGGTGCCGGCGGCGGCCAGCACCCGGCCCCAGTTCGGATCGTTGCCGAACACAGCACACTTGAAGAGGTTGCTCCGCGCGATCGCCCGGGCCACCGCCAGGGCGTCCGCTTCGGACGCGGCGCCGGCCACCGTGATCTCGATGTCGTGCGACGATCCCTCGGAGTCGGCCAGCAGCTGCATCGCGAGCGAATGGCAGACGCCGGTCAGGGCTTCGGTGAACTCCTCGGGGTCGGCAGTGACCCCGGAGGCCCCGCTGGCCAGCAGCAGTACGGTGTCGTTCGTCGACATGCAACCGTCGGAGTCGGTGCGGTCGAAGGTGAAGCCGGTGGCCGTTCTGAGCGCGGAGTCGAGCTGTTCGGGCGACACGACGGCGTCGGTGGTGATCACCACCAGCATGGTGGCCAGGGCGGGAGCCAGCATGCCGGCACCCTTGGCCATGCCGCCGATCGACCAGTGGTGCGGTGAGTGGAAGTCCGCCTCCTTCGGCACGGTGTCGGTGGTCATGATCGCCTCGGCGGCAGCCGGTCCGCTCTCGTCGGAGAGATCCTGGGTGGCGAGTTCGATGCCCTGCAGCACCTTCTGCATCGGCAACCGGACGCCGATCAGGCCGGTCGAGCAGACGGCCACGTCGCCCACGTCGGTGCCGAGCGCCTGTGCCGTCCATTCGGCCATCTGGCGGGCATCGGCCAGGCCGTCCCGACCGGTGCAGGCATTGGCGCCGCCCGAGTTGAGCACGACGGCCGCCAGTCGTCCGTCGGCGACCGCGTCGCGCGACCAGAGCACGGGAGCTGCCTTGAAGGTGTTGGACGTGAAGACCGCCGCGGCGTGGGCGTCCGGCCCGTTGTTCACGACCAGGGCGAGGTCGGGGCGACCGGACGCCTTGATGCCGGCAGTGACGCCCGCCGCGGTGAAGCCTTTGGGGGTGGTGACGCTCATGGCGCGACTCCGATCGTGGTCAGGCCGGTGGTTTCGGGCAGGCCGAGGGCCAGGTTCATCGACTGTACGGCGGCGCCGGCAGTGCCCTTGACCAGATTGTCGATGGCACAGATGGCCACCACGCGCCCGGCGCGCTGGTCGAAGGTGACCTGAACAAGGGCCGTGTTCGCGCCGAGGGTGGACGCGGTGCTCGGCCATTGACCCTCGGGCAGCAGGTGCACGAACGGTTCATCGGCGTAGGCGGTCTGCCAGGCATTGCGAATCGCTGCCGGATCGGTGCCGGGCACCAGGCGGGCCGTGCAGGTGGCCAGGATTCCTCGTGCCATCGGCACCAGCGTGGGGGTGAAGCTGATCCGGACCCCGTCGCCGCGGCTGCGTCCGAGGTTCTGCTCGATCTCGGGAATGTGCCGGTGCACCCCGCCGACCCCGTAGGGACTGGCCGAGCCGTGGATCTCGGACGCCAGCAGGTTCGATTTCAGCGCCTTGCCCGCACCGCTCACCCCGTTGGCCAGCACGGCCACCAGGTCGGCGGGTTCGATCAGGCCGGCGGCGATCCCGGGCGCCAGGGCGAAGGTGACGGCGGTCACGTTGCACCCGGGCACGGCGATCCGGTTGGTGGTGCGTAGGGCCTCGCGCTGCCGGACGTTGCCCGCCAGCGGCAGCTCGGGCATGCCGTAGGTCCAGGTGCCGGGATGTTGCCCGCCGTAGTAGGCCGTCCAGGCGGCAGCGGATTCGAGCCGGTGGTCTGCGCCGAGGTCGATCAGCAGCGAATCCGGCGAGGCCTCAGCCAGTTGGGCGGCGATCTCGCCGGAAGTTCCGTGCGGAAGGGCGAGAAAGATGACGTCGTGGTCGGCCAAGTTCTCTACGGTGGTGTCGAGCACCTCGACGCCCGCCAGCGGAAGCAGGTGCGGCTGGTGCACTCCGAGCAGTGACCCGGCGCTCGACTTGGCAGTGAGGCTGCCGATTTCGACCTCGGGGTGCTGCAGCAGAAGACGAAGCACCTCGCCCCCGGCGTAGCCCGTGCAGCCGGAGACGGCGATCCGAAACGTCATGGGCATTACTATGCCGTAGGTGGAATGATTATTCCACCGAGGTTGGGTCTGCGTGGACGGCAGGTCAAGGATTTCGACAAGCTCAGTCAGCCGGTGAGCGATTTCGACAGGCTCAATCAGCAGGTAGGGGATTTCGACAGGCTCAATCGGCCGTCCGAGATTTCGACAGGCTCAATCGGCAGTTAGGGCGTCAGACCTGGTCGATCAGTTCGTGCACACCGTTCAGGATCTGATTCGGGCGGAACGGGTACTTGACGACGTCCGCCTCGGTGGTCAGGCCGGTCAACACCAGCACGGTGTGCAGGCCCGCTTCCATGCCGGCCACGATGTCGGTGTCCATCCGGTCGCCGATCATGGCGGTGGTCTCGGAATGTGCGTCTATGCGCCTCATCGCGGAGCGGAACATCATCGGATTCGGCTTGCCCACCACGTACGGGTGGCGGTCGGTGGCCGCGGTGATCATCGCCGCGACCGCCCCGGCAGCCGGCAACAGGCCGTCCTTGGACGGACCGACCGTGTCGGGGTTGGTCACGATGAAGCGTGCCCCGTCGGTGATGAACCGGATCGCCTTGGTGATCGCCTCGAACGAGAAGCTGCGCGTCTCGCCCAGCACCACGAAGTCGGGGCTGCTCTCGGTCAGCACGAAACCCGCATCGTGCACGGCGGTGGTCAGCCCGGCCTCTCCGATCACGAACGCGGTCTTGTCACCGGGCTGGTCGGCCAGAAAGGCGCCGGTGGCCATCGCGGAGGTCCAGATGTTCTCCTGCGGGATCCGCAGACCGGAGCGTTTGAGGCGCGCCGCCAGGTCGCGTGGGGTGAACAGCGAGTTGTTGGTCAGCACGAGGAAGCGCTTGGAGGTGTCCACCCAGCGCTGGATCAGTTCGGCCGCCCCGGGCAGCGCCTGGTCCTCATGCACCAGAACGCCATCCATGTCGGTCAGCCAGGTCTCAATTTCACGAGCTTTGCTCATGCCACCACTCTACCTTTTTTAGTCCAAATCACTATAAACGGGCCGGTCGACTCACCCAGCGGTCGCCTCGCGTAGTGCCCGCCGCGTCCCAGTGCACGGACAGACCTCGCTCACTCGCCGGATGCGCGATCGGCGGCAGCACGGGTAGGGCAAGATCGGACGGGTGCAGATCAGGCTGGCGACTCGTGGCTCACGGCTCGCCCTGGCGCAGTCGGGGTTGATCGCGGACGCCCTGGGTGCGCTCGGTGCCGAGGTCGAACTGGTGCAGGTGCGCACCCTGGGCGACGTCAGCACCGCTCCCCTCTCGAGCCTCGGTGGCGTCGGCGTGTTCGTCGCCGCCGTGCGTGAAGCCGTGCTCAGCGGCGCCTGCGACCTGGCCGTGCATTCGCTCAAGGACCTGCCGACCACCCCCGCCGACGGGCTCGTGCTGGCGGCGGTGCCGCCACGCGAAGACCCACGCGATGCCCTGTGCGCCCGCGACGGGCTGACGCTCGCGAGCCTGCCCACGGGAGCAACGGTCGGCACCGGATCGCCACGCCGCGCGGCCCAATTGGCGATCACGCGTCCCGACCTGCGGATCGTCGACATCCGCGGCAACGTGGACACCCGGCTCGGTCGGGTCGGTGCCGATCTGGACGCGGTCGTGCTGGCCGTAGCCGGACTCAACCGGCTGGGCCTCAGCGCGGCGATCACGCAGGTGATCGATCCCTCAGACATGCTGCCGGCACCCGCTCAGGGCGCCCTGGCGATCGAGTGCCGAAGCGACGACGATCCGCTGCGCGCGCTGCTCGCCGAGCTGGACGACCCCGCGTCCCGGCTTGCCGTCGAGACCGAGCGAACGATCATGCGGCTGGTCGAGGCAGGCTGCTCGGCTCCTTTCGGGGCCTTGGCCCAGGTGGCGGACGAAGGCCTTGCCGTCAACGCCCGGCTGGTCACCGGTGCGGGCGCCCGTTCGGCGATGGCCGTCGGCCCGTTGGTAGCGGCACCTGCCCTGGCCGCGAGGGTGGCCCACGAGGTCGCGCCGCTGCGTGGGCTGCGGGTGCTGATGCCGTCGTCCGGTCTCGCCGACGTGCTGAGCGCGGAGGGTGCGGTGGTCACAACTGCCGCCTTCACTCACACCGAGCCGCTCGACATCGGTGGCTTCGTCGAGGCTTTGGGACGCCGTCCGGACGTACTCGCCTTCACCTCGGCCCGCACCCTGCGGGTGATCGAGGGCGCCGGCCTCGATTTGGCGCAGCTGATCGGGCCAGAGGTGGTGATCGCGGCCGTCGGCCATGCCACCGCCGCGGCCATCGAGGCCGCCGGTCTGACCGTGACGGTTCGTCCGGCAGCGGGTTCGGGCGGTGCGGTCCTTGCGGCTGCCTTCCCCGACGGGCCCGGCACCGTGCTCGTTCCGGGGGCGGCCGACCCGGCCCCGGAGCTGTCCGCCCACCTGCGCGCCCGCAGATGGCAGGTCACCACGGTGCCCGTCTATCGCACCATCGACGCCTCAGCCATCGACGCCTCGATCGCCGAGGCCTGGCCCGACCAGGACGTCTTCGTGGTCACGGCTCCGTCCATCGCCCGTGCCGCCACGAAACTGCTCGGCGTGCCAGGACCACCCGTCGTCGCGATCGGCTCGACCAGCGCTGCGGCAGCACGCGAGCTGGGCCTCGAGGTCGCCGCCACCGCGGCCGAGGCCACCCCGGTCGGGCTGGTCGAGGCCCTGATCAGCCTGCGAAAGGACTCCACATGATTGTCCGTCCCCGTCGCCTGCGGACGACCGCCGCGATGCGCGCTCTGGTGGCCGAGACCCGACTGCACCCGGCGCAGCTGGTACTGCCGGTCTTCGTGGCCGACGGGCTGGACGAGCCCCGTCCGATCAACTCGTTGCCGGGCGTGCAGCAGCACACCCTCGGTTCGCTGGTCGCCGAGGCAGGCCGCGCTATCGACGCCGGGCTGCGCGGAATCATGCTCTTCGGAGTGCCCAGGCCCGAGGACAAGGACGCCACCGGCTCCACCGGCTGGTCACCCGACGGCATTCTGAACCGCGGGCTGGCGGCTGTTCGGGACGCGGTCGGCGACGACCTGGTGGTGATGGCCGACACCTGCCTCGACGAGTTCACCGACCACGGGCACTGCGGCGTGCTGGACGCCCAGGGCCGGGTCGACAACGACGCCACCCTGGAG
>Ga0209277_10000211_pt1 | contig 30981 bp, 23 predicted proteins | sample JI81AbrownDNA_FD_187503 | JGI IMG/M metagenome (GOLD analysis project Ga0209277, IMG submission 187503) | Wastewater effluent complex algal communities from Wisconsin, to seasonally profile nutrient transformation and Carbon sequestration -... | ecosystem: Engineered > WWTP > Effluent > Algae... | reverse complement strand
CTTCTCGACCTTCTCGACCTTCTCTGCCTTCGCCGGCTTGGCTGCCTTGGCGGGCTTCACGGCCTTGACCGGCGCCTTCGGCTCGGCCACGTCCAGGGCCACAACGGCCTTGGCGATCTTCGGCGCGGCCTTGGATGCGGCTTTCGGAGCTGCCTTCGGCGCGGCCTTGGCGACGCGGGGAGCCGCCTTCACAGCGGGCGCCGCAACCGGCTCGACGGCCACGGCAGGTGCCTCGACCGCAGGCGCCTCGACGACCACCGCCGCCGGCGCAGCCTCGACGGATGCCGCAGCAAGCGTGACTTCAGGCTCGGGGAGGCGGGCTTCGAGGGCCGCGCTTTCCTGCTCCAGCGTAGAGCGCAGAGCGGATTTGGTCTTGGTGTTCATGCTTTTTCTCCTGTCAGTTTCAATACTTCGGTAACCAGTTTGTCCACCTCCCGCACCGCTTCGGCGCCGGCCCGGCCCAGTTGATAAACCGTGCCTCCGACCACCGCGCTTTGCGCGAAGGCATTACGCTGGGAAAGGGACGCGCCGAGCACCGGCAGCGTGAAATCACGCATGACCTCCAGCACGTCCCAGGCAAGATTGGTCCGCAGCACCCGGTTCGGCACGAGTGCCGCCTTCAGGCCCTTGCGACTGGCCTGCACCTGCAGGATCAAGCGCTCGACACCCTTGGTGGACCACAGGTCGGTCGGGCTCGGCACCACCGGCACCAGCGCCACATCGGCCTCCTGCAGCGACGCCAGTGTGGCGGCGTGCTCGATCGACGGCGGGCAATCGAGCAGAATCACATCGATCTGCCCGCCTGCGCTCTTGATCATCTGGTGCAGCGCCGCCGGATCGGCACCGAGATGCACCACCGTAGCCGGAAAAGCCACCGTGCCGGATGCCGCATGGGCCCAGCGCATGGCCGTTTCCTGGGGATCGAGATCAATGATCGCCACACGCCGGCCGCGCCGGGCGAGCCCGCCAGCCAGCTGCATCGTGAGCGTTGATTTGCCTGAACCGCCCTTCTGGGACAGCACCGTTACAACCCTGGGTTTTGCCACGCCACCCCCTATTGCGTAATACCGTATTATTTTCACGCCAAACCCTGCCTTATGGCAAGTCCGCCGTCCCCCATCGCCCCGCTGCCGCAGCCACCGGAACGGCGCACAATCGCCCTCTAGCGGGTCGCTTGAACACAGCGTAAGTGTGCGGCAAAGCCGCCTCAATAGGAGCACGGCATGAAGGCAAAAAAACAGATCAGGGTCTGGGCGGGCGACATCACCACCCTGGCCGTGGACGCCATCGTCAACGCGGCCAATTCGAGCCTTCTGGGCGGCGGTGGCGTGGACGGGGCGATTCACCGCGCGGCAGGGCCGGCGCTTACCGCCTGCTGCGCCACCCTGGGTGGCTGCCCGACCGGCGAGGCGCGCATCACACCGGGTTTCAGGCTGCCGGCGCGACATGTGATCCATACCGTCGGGCCGGTGTGGCGCGGTGGCCATCACGGCGAAGCCGAGGCCCTTGCCGCCTGCTACCGCAACAGCATCCGGCTTGCCGAGGCCGAAGGCCTGCGCAGCATCGCCTTCCCGGCCATTTCCTGCGGTGTATACGGTTACCCGCTGGCCGAAGCCGCCCGCATCGCGCTTGCCGCATGCCGGGCAGCCCTGGATGACTCCGGCGGGCTCGAGGAAATCGTGCTGGTGGCCTTCGATCAGCGCCTGAAATCGGTGCTGAACGAGGCCCTCCGCGGTCACGACTGAAATCCGGGATCGCTGCGGTTTGCCGAAGATCAGGACGAGCGTCGCGATTCTTTGCGTAGTATCGTGAGCCCCGAACAGAAACGGCAGTCGGCAAGACCCGGCGGGCCTTCCGGGACAACCCGGACAGCCGCCGCCCAAAAACGCATTCAACCCGGAGAAAAACGCGATGAAACTCGAAACCCTCGCCGTGCACGGTGGCTACAGCCCGGACCCGACCACCAAGGCGGTGGCCGTGCCGATCTACCAGACCACCTCCTACGCTTTTGACGACACCCAGCACGGCGCCGATCTTTTTGACCTGAAGGTGGCGGGCAACATCTACACCCGCATCATGAACCCCACCCAGGCGGTGCTCGAAGCCCGCGTGGCGGCCATGGAAGGCGGCATTGCCGGCCTCGCCCTGGCCTCCGGCATGGCGGCCATCACCTACTCGATCCAGACCATTGCCGAAGCCGGTGACAACATCGTCTCGGCCTCCACGCTGTACGGCGGCACCTACAACCTGTTCGCCCACACACTGCCGCAGATCGGCATCCAGGTGCGCTTTGCCGACTACCGCGACCCGGCCTCCTTCGCACCGCTGATCGACGCGCGCACCAAGGCCATCTTCTGCGAATCCGTCGGCAACCCGCTGGGCAACATCACCGACTTCGAAGCCCTGGCCGCCATCGCCCACGCCCACGGCATTCCGCTGATCGTGGACAACACCGTGCCCTCGCCCTACCTGTGCCGGCCGATCGAACACGGCGCCGACATCGTCGTGCATTCGCTTACCAAGTATCTCGGCGGCCACGGCACCTCCATCGGCGGCATCATCGTCGATAGCGGCAAGTTTCCGTGGGCCGAGCACAAGGAGCGCTTCCGCCGCCTCAACGAGCCGGACGTGTCCTACCACGGCGTCGTTTACACCGAAGCCCTCGGCCCGGCCGCCTACATCGCCCGCGCCCGCGTCGTGCCGCTGCGCAACATGGGCGCCGCGATCAGCCCCTTCAACGCCTTCCTGATCCTGCAGGGCGTTGAAACCCTCGCCCTGCGCATGGACCGCATCTGCGAAAACACCCTCAAGGTGGCCGAATTCCTCAAGGGCCACGCCAAGGTGGCATGGGTCAATTACGCCGGCCTGCCCGACCATCCCGACAACGGCCTGGTGCACAAGTACATGGGCGGCCGCGCCTCGGGCATCCTCAACTTCGGCGTAAAGAGCGTGGATGGCGACGGCAAGGCAGCCGGCGGACGCTTCCAGGACGCCCTCAAGCTGGTCACCCGGCTGGTGAATATCGGCGACAGCAAGAGCCTCGCCTGCCATCCGGCGTCCACCACCCACCGTCAGCTGTCCGCGGAGGAAATGCTGAAGGCCGGCGTGTCGGAGGACATGGTTCGCCTCTCCATCGGCATCGAGCACATCGACGACATCCTGGCTGATCTCGACCAGGCGCTGGCCGCCGTTTAAACGCGCTTCAATGCAAAAAGGGCCGGGGAAACTTCCCGGCCCTTTTCATTTGCGCTGACGGGCGCAGGCCCGTTTTAGGCCACGCAATCGGCGAACACCGCCGCAACCGGCATCGCGCCATCGCCCTGACGCCCGACGATACGATTCACCGCGCTGACGATGGCCCGCACCGAGGCCGTCACAGTGTTGCGGTGCATGCCGGCGCCAAAGCAGCTGCCGGCCACGCCGTCCATCGCCACCTCCACCATGCACACGGCCGCTGCGTCGGCGCCTTCGCCCATCGAACGCTCCTCGAAGCTCTGCACCCGCACCGGCACGCGAAGCGCCGCCACCGCCGCCTCGACGGGGCCGTTGCCCTCGCCGCTGAGCGTCACCGGGCGCCCATTCACTTCAGCCTCGATGCGGATGCCCTGGCGCTCGCCCGCCTCGAAGAGGTGATGCGCCACGTAGCGCACCGGCGTATCGGCCTCGAAGTATTCCCGCCCGACAAGCGTCCACAACTGGTGGGCATCCACTTCCTGGCCGGTTTCATCGGTGAGGCGCTGCACCGCGCCGCTGAACTCCACCTGCATGCGCCGCGGCATCACGAGGCCATAGGCCGACTGGAGCAAATGCGCCACGCCGCCCTTGCCCGACTGGCTGTTCACGCGGATCACCGAATCGTAGGTGCGGCCGAGATCGAGCGGATCGACCGGCATGTAGGGCACCTCCCAGAGCGCATCGGGGCGCTGCGCGTCGAAGCCCTTCTTGATCGCGTCCTGGTGCGAGCCCGAGAACGCCGTGAAGACCAGGTCGCCCACGTAAGGATGGCGCGGGTGGATGGGCAACTGGGTGCATTCCTCGGAAACGCGGGCCACCGAATTGATGTCCGAAAAATCGAGCTGCGGATCGATGCCCTGGGTGTAGAGGTTCAAGGCGAGGGTCACCACATCCACGTTGCCGGTGCGCTCGCCATTGCCGAAGAGACAACCCTCGACCCGGTCGGCGCCGGCAAGCAGCGCAAGCTCGGCCGCCGCCACCGCAGTGCCGCGGTCGTTGTGGGGATGGACGCTGAGCGTGATGGATTCACGGCGCGCGAGATTGCGGTGCATCCACTCGATCTGGTCGGCAAACACATTGGGCGTCGCCACTTCAACCGTTGCCGGGAGGTTGAGAATCACCTTCTCGCCCGGTTTCGGCGCCCACGCAGCCACCACCGCATCGCACACTTCGAGGGCGAAATCGAGTTCGGTCGACGTGAAAAGCTCGGGGCTGTACTGGAGCACGAACTCGGTGTCGGGCTGCTCGGCGGCGAGTTGCTTGACGAGCTTGACGCTATCGACGGCAAGCGCCTTGACCTCGTCCTTTTCCATGCCGAACACCGTCTTGCGGAACACCGGCGCGGTGGCGTTGTAGATGTGCACAATCGCCCGACGGGCACCGCGGAGCGATTCCATCGTGCGGCGGATGAGGTGCTCGCGGCTCTGGCTGAGCACTTCTATGGTCACGTCGGCAGGAATTTCATCCTGCTCGATGAGCTGGCGGACGAAGTCGAAATCAGTCTGGGACGCGGAGGGAAAGGCGACTTCGATTTCCTTGAAGCCGATTGCCACGAGCTTCCTGAACATCTGCAACTTGCGGGCGGCGTTCATCGGTTCGAAAAGCGCCTGGTTGCCGTCGCGAAGGTCGGTGCTCATCCAGATCGGCGGATGGGTCACCGTGCGGGCGGGCCACTGGCGGTCGGCGAGGGCGACCGGGGGGAAGGCGGCATACTTGGTGCTGGGATTCTTCAACATGATGATCTTGTCCTTTGCTTTCGTCGGGTACGGTGTTCGGATGCGGACGCAGGGCTGCCAGACTGCCGCGGGCTCGTGGCCTGGCAACCGGGGCGCAGTCGTTGGGACAGAAGGACAAGATTCAGGGTGTTCATGGCAGGACTCCGGCAAAGGGTCGGCGCGGGTGCAACGCGCACGAAAACGCCATTCGCCCGCTCAGGGCGACAGCTGGGACAACAGGAGGGGAAATAAGATATGTGCCCGTCAGGGCAGCAGCAGACCCAGCCCCGAGAGGGCCGGCAGGAGAAATAGCGTCGTCTGTTGCTTTGAGGTCATGGGGCGAAAGTTAGCAGCTGGGAACAGCGTCGTCAAACAGCAGCCAATAATCCATTGGATAGCCGGCTGCCATCACGACATCACAGGAGGGTGCACTCGACGATCTGGTAGCCCGGCCCGCTCACCACCGCCCTGCCCGGCTGCAGCTTGACCATGCGGCCGCCGAGCTTGGCAAAGACCGGCCGCGTCGAGCGCATCGCGCCCGGTTCGCAGGCAATCCGGACCGCGCGCCCGCGTACCACCGGATCACACAGGATGCCGCTCCAGCTGCGGCTGCCATCGTCGAGAAGCACCGGCACCGGCTCGCTGGAGATCGTTTGCAGGCCAACCGTCGCCCCGCCCTGCTCGCTGGAACGCACCCGCCGCACCAGCGCCAGCACCCAGCGCCCGACCTCTCCCAGGTGAGCCCCCACCAGCACGCCGACCCGGCAGATTTCCGGATCCATCACCGGCGATGCCACCCCAAAGCCGCTGCGACTCGCATCGCACAGCGTCCAGGCTGCGGCCGGGCGTATCAGCGCATCGCCGGAAATCAGCGTACGGATGAACCCCAGCCCGGTAGCAAGGGCCAGCTCGCCCTGCACCGCATGGCGGCGGTACTGCCGCATCGGCGGCACCGGCCCCCACTGGCGCGACAGATGGCGTATCGCGCCGGTTACCGATGAGGCGCCTATCCCCGCGAAGACCGGGCCCAGGTTCCCCTCGGCCAGCGTCTGGCGTAGTTCGCCCAGCATGGGCACGACATCCCCCGGCCGGAAATAGCGGGTCGAGGCCGGCGCGTCTTCCAGCACAGAAAGGCAGCGCTGCGGTGCCGCAGAGGTTTCGAGATCGATGGAAAACTGGCTGCCGTTACGCGGCTCAAGGGACAGCGCGAGGGAATGCTGCAGGTAGCGCACCAGTTTGTCGGCCGCTTCGATGCGATCGGGCGACAACTGGTCGAGGCTGGCGCACTGCATGGCCACCAGCCGGATGAATTCACGGTTGATCGTCGTGCAGGTTTCGCGCCCTTCGCGCACGTTAACAGCGCTGTTCAGCCCGCCGGCCAAGTGGGCGACGCGGTAGGCCGAAACGGCCCTCTGCCAGACCTCCGGGGAGAGTTCCTGGTAGTCGAAGGCCACCCATTTCATTTCACCCGCCGCGGCCCGCACTGTGCGCAGCAGCACCTCGGTACGCAGCTTGTCCGTAGGTTCGACGGAAAAATCGACGGCCAGGCCGCCCAGCACGAGATCGTAGGCACGCCCGAGGCTGGCGTAGAAATCCCGCCCGAGCGCCTTGTAGCGCACGCTGCGCGAACCGAAAACATTGGAAAGATAGAGGCCGGCCGCCTGGCGCAACTGGGGCTGGGCGGCTTCGTCGAGCGTGGCAACCAGGCGGGCCAGCTCGGGCAACGGCAATTCACTTTCGAAGTGAAAAGAGTCGAGCCAGCGGATCAACTCAACGATGGCCGTCGGCGCGGCGTTCGTGGCGATATCGGTCAGGATACGGCCCAGCCTCTCCGGCTGCATGAGCGGATGCGGATTGCTTACGACCGTGCCTGCTCCCATGTTTGCCTCTTTGCCGCCACCGGAGGCGTGCTGAAACGTTTTGTGACGGTTTTCAATGTTAGCACAAAGGTCGTTTTTTCTGCCTTCCGGCGGCAGGCTGCGGCAAGCCCGGATACCCTGCGAAGCCACTCGCAGATAAACTGACAGCCCTTTTATCTTGCCCTTCTTTTGCCCACCATGCGCCAGTACCTCGAACTCATGCGCCACGTGGCGGAACACGGCCACCGCAAGGACGACCGCACCGGCACCGGCACCCTCTCAGTCTTCGGCTGGCAGATGCGTTTCGATCTCGCCGAAGGCTTTCCGCTGCTCACCACCAAAAAGCTCCACACCCGCTCGATCATCCACGAGCTGCTGTGGTTCCTGCGCGGCGACACCAACATCAAGTACCTGAAAGACAACGGCGTATCGATCTGGGACGAGTGGGCGGACGAAAACGGCGAACTGGGCCCCGTCTACGGCAAGCAGTGGCGCAGCTGGGAAGCGGCCGACGGGCGCAGCATCGACCAGATCAGCCAGTTGATCGAAGCCCTGAAGAAGAACCCGGATTCACGCCGCCACCTGGTTTCGGCCTGGAACCCGGCCGAGGTCGACCGCATGGCCCTGCCGCCGTGTCACGCGCTGTTCCAGTTCTACGTTGCCGGCGGCAAGCTGTCGTGCCAGCTCTACCAGCGCAGCGCCGACATCTTTCTTGGCGTGCCCTTCAACATCGCCTCTTATGCGCTGTTCACGATGATGGTGGCCCAGGTGTGCGGCTACCAACTCGGTGATTTCGTGTGGACCGGGGGCGATTGCCACCTCTACACCAATCACCTGGAGCAGACGCAGCTTCAGCTTTCCCGCGAGCTGCGGTCGCTGCCCAGGATGCGTATCAATCCGGAGGTGAAAGACATCTTCGCCTTCACGATCGACGACTTCACCCTCGAAGGCTACGATCCGCATCCGCACATTTCGGCGCCGGTGGCGGTATGAGCACACCGGCCCTCACCCTGATCGCCGCCTGCGCCCGCGGCGGCGTGATCGGCATTGAAAAGCGCCTGCCCTGGCACCTGCCGGAAGACATGAAGTTCTTTCGCGAGGCCACCCGCGGCAAGCCGGTGATCATGGGCCGCAAAACCTGGGAATCGCTGCCCGACGCCTTCCGTCCGCTGCCGGGACGGCTGAACATCGTGGTCAGCCGCAACCCGGACTTTCACGCCGCCGGCGGCACGGTGGTCGGCAGCCTCGCCGACGCACTGACGGCGGCCGGCGACGCGGAAACCGCCTTCGTGATCGGCGGCGCCGAGCTTTACCGCCAGGCCCTGCCCCTGGCCGACCGGCTGCTGCTCACCGAGATCGACCGTGATTTCGACGGCGATGCCCACTTTCCGGAGTTCGCCCGCGACGCATGGCAGGAAGTCGCCCGCGACGCCCGGATCGCTGAATCAGGGCTGGCCTTCGCCTTCGTGACCTACGAACGGCAGCCATAAAAGGCTCCAAGAAAGGCTATATCCCACCGTACCTGTGGAATCCTTGCCTCGGTTGCAGCTGCGTTGCGGTGCCTTTGCGGGTGCGACTTCAGTCGCCCTGCATGGCCCCTGGATCGCACAGGAGGCATCGTCGAATTGATGGCGTTCCACAGACAACGACGACAGCGCCTAAAAAAAACGCCACGGCTCGAACCGTGGCGTTTTTTTGACTCCCGAACCGGAGCGGCCCAGCAGGTTTAGTCGCCAGCCTCAGTCGCGCACGCAATCCACGTAGTAGTGGATGCGGCCGTCCTTCAGCTCCTTGACGAGGCCGTGTACGTCGGTCTCGAAGCCCGGGAAGCGGTCGTTGAACTCCCGCGCGAAACTCAGGTACTGGACCACGGTCCTGTTGAAGCGCTCGCCCGGAATCAGCAGCGGAATGCCCGGCGGATAGGGGGTCAGGAGCACGCTGGTGACGCGGCCTTCGAGTTCGTCGATGGAGACCCGGTCGATTTCCCGGTGGGCCATCTTGGCGAAGGCGTCGGCCGGCTTCATGGCCGGAATCATGTCGGAGAGGTACATCTCGGTGGTCAGGCGGGCCACGTCGCGGGCACGGTAAACCTCGTGGATCTCCTTGCATAGATCACGCAGGCCGACGCGCTCGTAGCGCGGGTTCTTCTGGACGAACTCGGGCAGGATTTTCCACAGCGGCTGGTTCTTGTCGTAATCGTCCTTGAACTGCTGCAGTTCGGTCACCATGCTGTTCCAGCGGCCCTTGGTGATGCCGATGGTGAACATGATGAAGAAGCTGTAAAGACCGCACTTCTCGACGATCACGCCATGCTCGGCCAGGTACTTGGTGACGATCGCGGCCGGGATGCCCCGCTCGGCGAACTCGCCGTCCACATCAAGGCCCGGGGTGATGATCGTGGCCTTGATCGGATCGAGCATGTTGAAGCCTTCGGCCAGGTTGCCGAAGCCGTGCCAACGTTCGCCGGGCTTGAGCATCCAGGCTTCGCGCTCCTCGATGCCTTCCTCGGAAAGATCGTCCGGGCCCCATACCTTGAACCACCAGTCGGCGCCCCACTCCTCGTCCACCTTGCGCATGGCGCGGCGGAAGTCGAGGGCTTCGGCGATGGATTCTTCCACCAGCGCGGTGCCACCCGGCGCTTCCATCATGGCGGCCGCCACGTCGCAGGAGGCGATGATCGCGTACTGCGGGCTGGTGGAGGTGTGCATGAGGTAGGCCTCGTTGAACACGTCCCGGTCCAGATGGTTGTTCTCGGCGTCCTGCACCAGGATCTGGGAGGCCTGCGAGAGGCCGGCCAGCAGCTTGTGGGTGGACTGGGTGGAGAAGATCATGGACTCCTTGCAGCGGGGCCGGTCGGCACCGATGGCATGGTAGTCGCCATAGAAGTCGTGGAAGGCGGCGTGGGGCAGCCAGGCTTCGTCGAAGTGCAGGGTGTCGATCTTGCCGTCCAGCTCTTCCTTGATGGCCTCGACGTTGTAGAGGATGCCGTCGTAGGTGGACTGGGTGATGGTGAGCACGCGCGGCTTGGCGTTCTTGTCCGTCGCAAAGGGGTTGGCGGCAATCTTCTTCTGGATGTTTTCCCAGGCAAACTCGCTCTTCGGGATCGGGCCGATGATGCCGAAGTTGTTGCGCGTCGGCATCAGGAAGACCGGGATCGCGCCGGTCATCATGATGGCGTGCAGGACGGACTTGTGACAGTTGCGGTCGACAACCACGACGTCGCCCGGCGCCACGGTGGAGTGCCAGACGATCTTGTTGGATGTGGAGGTGCCGTTGGTGACGAAGTACAGGTGATCGGCATTGAAGATGCGTGCCGCGTTGCGCTCGGAAGCGGCCACGGGGCCGGTGTGGTCGAGCAGCTGGCCGAGTTCTTCAACCGCATTGCACACGTCGGCGCGCAGCATGTTTTCGCCAAAGAACTGGTGGAACATCTGGCCCACCGGGCTCTTGAGGAAGGCCACGCCACCGGAGTGGCCGGGGCAGTGCCACGAATAGGAGCCGTCGGAGGCGTAGTGGGTCAGCGCACGGAAGAACGGCGGCGGCAGCGCTTCAAGGTAGGACTTGGCCTCGCGCACCACGTTACGGGCGATGAACTCCGGGGTGTCTTCGTACATGTGGATGAAGCCGTGCAGTTCGCGCAGCACATCGTTGGGGATGTGGCGCGAGGTGCGGGTTTCACCGTGCAGGAAGATGGGGATGTCGGCGTTGCGCATCCGGATCTCGCTGACGAAGGCGCGCAGATCGGCGATGGCCTTCTCGGTCGCTTCCGGCGATGAGAACTCTTCGTCGTCGATGGACAGGATGAAGGTGGAGGCCCGGCTCTGCTGCTGGGCGAAGGACGCCATGTCACCGTAGCTGGTCACGCCCAGAACTTGCAGGCCTTCCTTCTCGATGGCTTCCGCCAGGGCCCGGATGCCCAGGCCGGAGGTGTTTTCCGAACGGTAATCCTCGTCGATGACGATGACCGGAAAATTGAAGCGCATGCTCGACTCCTAGATGCCCGTCTCACGCGGGCAGATCAACAAAAAGCTTAGGGCGGACTTGCGTGCCTATGCGCAGAGTCCGCCCGATGTACGCCACATTAGCTGGCTAGTATTTCAGATTTTTGGCAGGGTGACGCCGGTCTGACCCAGATATTTACCACCCCGGTCCTTGTAGGAAGTCTGACAGACTTCATCGGACTCGAAGAACAGCATTTGCGCGATGCCCTCGTTGGCGTAGATCTTGGCAGGCAGCGGCGTGGTGTTCGAGAACTCCAGCGTCACGTGGCCTTCCCACTCGGGCTCAAGGGGGGTCACGTTCACGATGATGCCGCAGCGGGCATACGTGGATTTGCCGAGGCAAACCGTGAGCACGCGGCGCGGAATGCGGAAATATTCCACCGTGCGGGCCAGCGCAAACGAGTTGGGCGGAATGATGCACACGTCACCGACAAAATCCACGAAGTTGCGCTCGTCGAAAGCCTTGGGATCGACGATGGTGGAGTTGATGTTGGTGAAGATCTTGAATTCGTTGGCGCAGCGCACGTCGTAGCCGTAGCTCGAGGTGCCGTACGAGACGATCTTGCCGCTGTCGTTCTGGCGCACCAGTTCAGGGGCAAACGGTTCGATCATCCGCGCATCGCCTTCCGACATGCGGCGAATCCAATTGTCTGACTTGATGCTCACGCTGGGCCCCTGCTCAAAAACGCGCATTCTACATGCACCAACGGGAAGGCGGCGCAAACCGCCGGCCCTCTGTTCAATCCTTTTTCGGCTGGGGAGTTTCGTCGTCCTTCACCACGTCGTAGATGCCTTTGCCGACCTTGAAGGGCACTTTCACGACCTCGACGCCCACGTCGACCACCGCCCCGACCACGGTTCCGACCACGCAGCCGGACAGGCTCACCGCGCAGGCCGCCAGCAGGCCCGCGCGCGTTGCCCTGGTGAAACCGCTCACGTGTTCTGCACCACGATATTGGGGAACTTGTGGCTCATGTCCTTGGCCCGCTCGGCGATGGTGATCGCCACCTTGCGGGCGATGCCCTTGTAGAGCTCGGCCACGCGGCCATCCGGATCGGCGACCACGGTGGGCACGCCGCTATCCACTTCCTTGCGGATCTGGATGTCGAGGGGCAACGCGCCCAGGAAAGGCACGCCGTAATCCTTGCACATGCTTTCACCGCCACCGGCGCCGAAGATGTGTTCTTCGTGACCGCACTTGGAGCAGATGTGGATGCTCATGTTCTCGACGATGCCGATGATGGGCACGCCCACCTTTTCGAACATCTTGAGACCCTTCCTGGCATCGAGCAGCGCGATATCCTGGGGCGTGGTGACGATCACCGCGCCAGTCACCGGCACGCTTTGCGACAGCGTGAGCTGGATGTCACCGGTGCCCGGCGGCATGTCGATGACGAGGTAGTCGAGATCGGTCCAGTTGGTGTCCTTGAGCAGCTGGTTGAGGGCCTGGGTCGCCATCGGGCCGCGCCACACCATCGGTGTTTCCACATCGACGAGGAAGCCGATGGACATCACCTGCAGGCCATGGGCCTTGAGCGGCTCCATCGTCTTGCCGTCGTGGCTTTCGGGGCGCTCGCCGCCAATGCCCAGCATTTGCGGCTGGGACGGGCCGTAGATGTCGGCGTCGAGAATGCCGACCGAAGCGCCTTCCGCGGCCAGGGCCAGGGCGAGGTTGACCGCGGTGGTGCTCTTGCCGACGCCGCCCTTGCCGGAGGCCACGGCAACGATGTTCTTGACGCCGGGCAGCAGCTTCACGCCCTGCTGCACCGCATGGGCGACGATCTTGCTCACCACCTTGACATTGACCTTGCCAACGCCGGCAACGGATTTGACCTGGGCGATCAGCGCCTGGCGAATCCCGTCCACCTGGGTTTTGGCCGGGTAGCCCAGTTCGATGTCGAAGGACACGTCGGCGCCGCTCACGCGCAGGTTCTTGACTGCGCGGGACGAGACGTAATCCTTGCCCGTGTTGGGGTCGGCAAACTGCCGGAGGCTGTCGAGGACGCCTTGTTCGGAGAGGCTCATGGTGTCGGTGGCCGGTGCGCGGCGAAAAAAGGAGAACATGCGAAGGAGCGCGAAACGCTGAAACCCGAGTAATTTAGTCCAGTTTACCCAAAACCCGGCCCGAGGTTAAGCGTCCTCGCCCGCGGCCGGTGAAATCGTGCCGCAAATCGCCTGGCCCGTGCCGGTCGCGCGCAAGTCGAGCCGGCCGCGATGGCTGAAGCGCTTTGCTAGAATGGCGGACTCAGAACAATCACGTCCCAGGCCCACCCATGACCTCCGCGCGCAAGATCCTCGTCACCAACGCCCTGCCCTACGCCAACGGCGACATTCACCTTGGCCACCTGGTCGGCTACATCCAGGCCGACATCTGGGTGCGCTACCAGCGCATGCGCGGCAACACGGTGCATTACGTGTGCGCGGACGACACCCACGGCACGCCGGTCATGCTGCGCGCCGAAAAGGAAGGCCTGACGCCCGAGGCGCTCATCAACCGCGTACATGGCGAGCACTCCCGCGATTTCCGCGATTTCGGCGTCGAGTTCGACAACTACCACTCCACCCACAGCGATGAAAACCGCTGGTACGCCGAAGACATCTACACCCGTCTGCGCGATGGCGCCAAGCTCATCGACACCCGCTCCATCGAGCAGTTCTACGATCCGGTAAAGGAAATGTTCCTGCCGGACCGCTTCATCAAGGGCGAATGTCCCAAGTGTGGCGCCGCCGACCAGTACGGCGACAACTGCGAAGTCTGTGGCGCCGCCTACGCCCCCACCGAACTCAAGAACCCGTTCTCGGCCGTGTCCGGCGCCAAGCCGGTGCTCAAGACATCCGAGCACTACTTCTTCCGCCTGTCCGATGCGCGCGCCGTCGAATTCCTGCGCGAATGGACGCAAGGCACCACGCCCGACGGCGCGCGCCGCCTGCAGCTCGAAGCCGCCAACAAGATGAAGGAATGGCTCGGCGAGGCCGGCGAGAACAAGCTCTCCGACTGGGACATCTCCCGCGACGCCCCCTACTTCGGCTTCGAAATTCCCGATGCGCCGGGCAAGTACTTCTACGTGTGGCTGGATGCGCCTATCGGCTACTTCGCCAGCTTCAAGAATCTCGCCGGCAAGCGCGGCGACATCGACGTCGCGGCCTTCACCGAAGCCGGCCCGGCCGCCGCGGCCGGCACCGAGCTGATCCACTTCATCGGCAAGGACATCCTGTACTTCCACGCGCTGTTCTGGCCGGCGATGCTGCACTTTGCCGGCTACCGCTCGCCCACCCAGCTGTGCGTCAACGGCTTTCTCACCGTCGACGGCGCCAAGATGAGCAAGAGCCGCGGCACCTTCATCACCGCCCGCAGCTACACCGAGCAAAAGCTCAACCCCGAGTGGCTGCGCTACTACTTTGCCGGCAAGTCCAACGGCACCATGGAAGACGTGGACCTCAACCTCGACGACATGATCGCCAAGGTCAATTCCGATCTGGTCGGCAAGTTCGTGAACATCGCCAGCCGCTGCGCCGGCTTCATCGCCAAGCGCTTTGACGGCAAGCTCGGCGCCTTCGACGCGGCTTTCGAATTCACCTACAAGCTGGAGTGGCACGCGGCCTTCAAGACCATCGTGCTGGCCTACGAAAACCGCGACTACAGCCGTGCGCTGCGCGAGATCATGCGCCTCGCCGACTTCGCCAACCTGTACGTGAATGACAACAAACCCTGGGAGCTGGCCAAGCAGGAAGGCCAGGAAGTCCGCCTCCACGAAGTCTGCAGCACGGCCCTGAACATGTTCCGTGACCTCACCAGCTTCCTCAAGCCCATACTGCCAAGCCTGGCCACGCAGGTCGAAGCCTTCCTCGCCGTCGAGCCGCTGCGCTGGTCCGACAGCGGCTGGAACGCCCTCCCCGCCGGCCACGCCATCAACACCTACAACCACCTCATGACCCGCATCGAGCGCAAGCAGGTAGACGCCCTCCTCGAAGCCAACCGCGACTCCCTCGCCCCGGCCGCCGCCGACGCCAAACCGGCCAAGGCCGCCAAGGAAGCCTCCTCCGAGCAGCGCCACGCCCAGCACCAGGCCCACACCGCCAAGACCGAAGCCGCCCAGGCCGACGAGTTCGAGCCCTTCATCTCCATCGACGACTTCACCAAGATCGACCTGCGCATCGCCAGGATCGTCTCCGCCGAGCACGTCGAAGGTGCCGCCAAGCTCATCAAGCTGATGCTCGACATCGGCGAAGAGAAGCCCCGCCAGGTCTTCGCCGGCATCAAGAGCGCCTACGACCCCGCCACGCTGGTCGGCCGTCTCACGGTAATGGTCGCCAACCTCGCGCCGCGCAAGATGAAATTCGGCATGTCGGAAGGCATGGTGCTAGCCGGCTCCGACGACACCGGCGCCACCCCGGGCCTGTTCATCCTGTCGCCCGACGCCGGCGCCATGCCGGGCATGCGCGTCAAGTAAGCGCCTGCCGGCCGACATTCTGCGGGCCGAGTGCCAAACCCGTCCGCAGGCAGGCCAAAAAGCAAGCTTGATGTCAGTTTTATGTCAGCCATTCCTTCTAGCCTTCAACGCAATCATGCCTGCTGACCGATCCCCCCTTCCCCGCCTGACCCCGGCCTTCTGGGGCTGGGCCCTGCTCGACATCATCGGCGTGCTGATTCTCGCGGTCGGCGCCGCCTGGCTCATCGAAGGCCGGGCGTCCATCGTGCCGGGCTTTCCGGCCAACGCGGTGCATGCCTGGAGTTCGGTCAGCATCGGCATCGCCCTGGTCTTCGTGTCGGCGGTCAAGATGCTCGTGGAAGTGCTGCACGCAGCCTCCCGTGGCAACAAGGCCGCCAACGACAGCACGTTTTCCTGAGCAGCCCCAGGCCATGCCTCACAGGAAAACCCGGAGCCGCTCCCGCGTTTTCCTGTCCATCCCGGCGGGCCGCCTGACGGGTCGCGGCAGGCCCGGCGGCACCCTCACCGCCTGCAAGCGCTGGATCGTCCTGCAGCGCACCGGGCATGGCGCCACTCCTCCGCACACAGCGCCAACCGGCGCAAAGCCCTTGATATTCCCCCTGCGGAGGCGCCATGAAAATCTCGTTCCACCCCAAGATCCTCGACACCCTGCCCGGCTACGGCAAGGCCCAGCTATCCCATGATGTCTCCGCCGGCCTGACCGTCGGCGTGCTCGCCCTGCCGCTGGCGATGGCCTTTGCGATCGCCAGCGGCATGAGCCCCACCGCCGGCATCTGGACCGCCATCGTCGCCGGCTTCCTGATTTCCGCCCTGGGCGGCTCGCGCGTCCAGATCGGCGGCCCGACCGGCGCCTTCATCCCCATCATCTACGGCATCGTCATCGAATATGGCGTGCAGAACCTCCTGGTCGCCACCATGCTGGCCGGGGCCATGCTTGTCGCGATGGGCGCCTTCCGGCTCGGCAACCTGATCCGCTTCATTCCCAAGACGGTGGTGATCGGCTTCACCAACGGCATCGCGGTGGTGATCTTCATTGCCCAGATCAAGGATTTCCTCGGCCTCCGCATCGATCATCTGCCGGGCGAATTCTTCGGCAAGATGGAGGCGCTCATCACCCACCTGAACACCGTGGACATGCCCACCGTCGCACTCTCGGTGGCCTCCATCGTCGTGCTGCTGTCCTGGAACCGCCTGGCCCGACGTTTCAGCGCCCTGTCCCGCCTGCCCGGCCCGCTGGCCGTGCTGGTGCTCGCCACGGTGGCCAATGCCATCCTGCACCTTCCGGTCGAAACCATCGGCAGCCGTTTCAACGGCATTCCGCAACAACTGCCCGGCTTTGCGCTGCCCGAACTCTCCCTCGCCACCCTCGGCAAGCTGATCTCCCCGGCCCTCACCATCGCGCTGCTCGGCGCCATCGAATCGCTGCTCTCGGCGCGGGTGGCCGACGGCGCCATCGACGATCGCCACGACCCCAACCAGGAACTCATCGCCCAGGGCATCGCCAACCTCGTCGCGCCGCTTTTCGGCGGCTTTGCCGCCACTGGCGCCATTGCCCGCACCGCCACCAACGTGCGCACCGGCGGCCGCACGCCGGTGGCCGGCATTGTGCATGCGCTGGTGCTGCTGGCCGTCGTGCTGGTGCTGGCGCCCTTCGCCAGTCACATTCCGCTCGCCTCGCTGTCGGCCATCGTTGTGGTGGTGGCGATCAACATGGGCGAATGGCACGAATTCCGCGAGATCCGGCGCTTTGGCATCGCCTACCGCACCACGCTGCTCAGCACGTTTTTCGTCACCGTTTTCTTCGATCTGTCGCTGGCCGTCGAGCTGGGCATGGTGCTGGCGAGCCTGTTCTTCATTTATCACATGTCCAACCTGACCCGCGTCGAGCGCCTGCCGCTGGCCGAACTGTCAATGCTGCCCGGCTTCCTCTACCCGGACGGCTCGCCACGGGTGGTGGCCTACTCCATCTATGGCACCCTGTTCTTCGGCGCAATCCACAAGCTGGAAACCCTGCTCGACCCGGCCCAGGCACACCCTGAAGTGGTGATCCTCGAACTGCACCATCTGGTGAACCTGGACACCACCGCGCTGGAAGGCCTGGAAAACCTGTGCAAGAACCTCCACAAGCACGGCTGTGCGCTCATCCTGTGCAACCTCGACAAGCAGCCCGCCTCGCTGATCAGCCGCTCCGGCTTCGCCGAAGAGGTCGGCGTCAACAACATCTGCGGCGACATCTACGGCGCCCTGGCCCGGGCCAAGCTGCTGCTCCCCCCGCTCGCCGATGACGGCCAGCGCTGAAAGCGGCGCACGCCTCGTGCGCATCCGGGGCCACGTGCAGGGCGTGGGCTACCGCAACGCGCTGCACGCCCGGGCCACCGAACTCGGCCTGTTCGGCTGGGTGCGCAACCGCAGCGATGGCAGCGTCGAAGCCCTCGTCGCCGGCCCGCCGGCCGCCGTGGAGGCCATCCTTGAATGGGCCCGCCGCGGCCCGCCCGCCGCACGCGTCAGCCACGTGGACTGGACGCCCGCCGAGGCGCCCGCCAAAGCCGGCTTTCACCGCGAAGCCAGCGTGTAGCGCCTGCAGGCAGGAACATTCAGATTCACGGAAGAGTTGCCGTTAATGTGCAACTCTCAACGGAAGCCGTTCATTCCCGACATCCGCCGTGGCCTCAACGACCGACTCTACCGACACCCGACATCCAGCCCCGCAGGATTTCCCGCTCGCGCTGTTCGAGCGCTTTCCTGCCCTGATCTGGCGTGCCGACCAATACGCCAGCTGCACCTACGTCAACCGGACCTGGCTCGAGTTCACCGGCCGCGCGCTTGAGCGGGAGCTCGGTGACGGCTGGACCGCCGGCCTTCATCCGGACGATTTCGACCGCTGCGTCAGCGCCTACCTGGGGCATTTTGCCGCCCAGACCCCGCTTGAGATGGAATACCGTCTGCGTCGCCACGACGGGGAATACCGCTGGGTCATCGACACCGGACGTCCGATCCACGACGAGTCCGGGGCCTTCGCCGGGTTCATCGGCTTCTGCCTGGACATCACCGACCGGCGCAACACCGAGGCCGAACTGCGCGAACGGGAAACGCACATGAGAACCCTTCTCGCCTCGATGGGCGAAGGCGTCATCATGCGCGACGCCAATGGCATGCTTCAGCTGCACAACGCGACAGCCTCCGAAATCCTCGGCCTCTCCGACGCCGAGATGAGCGAACTGCACCTGCAGGGTGACTTCTCCCTCTACCTCGACGAGTACGGCGAGCCGATCAAGCGCAGCGAGATTCCCGCCATACAGGCTCTCGAAACCGGCAAGCCGGCCTCCGGCATGCTCGGCGTCAACCGCGGCGACGGCACCCGACGCTGGGTGTGGACCAACGCGGTGCCCCTCTTCGAGGACGAATCCAGCACCGTTCGCGGCGTGGTCACGACGATTGCCGACATCACCGTCAGGCGCAGCCACGAAGAGCAGTTGAAGCTGGCATGGACTGTTTTCAGCAACAGCATCGAAGCCATCATCGTCACCGACGCCAACGAACGCATCCTGTCGGTCAACCGTGCCTACACCGAGGTCACCGGCTACACCGAAGCCGAGGCCATCGGAACGACGCCCCCTCTGCTCCGCTCCGGCACCCACGACCAGAGTTTCTACGAGGCCATGTGGCAGGACATCGAGATCCTCGGCTTCTGGCAGGGCGAGGTGCGCGACCGGAGAAAGGATGGCAGCTTCTACCCCTCTTCCCTGTCGATCAGTGCCGTGCGCGACATGAGCGGACGCCTGACCCATTACGTGGCGGTTTTTTCCGATATCACCGAACGCAAGGCCTCCGAGGCGCGCATCGCCTTCCTGGCCCATCACGACCCGCTGACCGGCCTGCCCAACCGGTCGCTTCTCCACGACCGCCTGGAGCAAGCCCTCGCCAACGCCGCCCGCCAGGGCAACCGCATCGCGTTGCTGTTCCTCGACCTGGACCGCTTCAAGACAATCAACGACTCGCTCGGTCACCTGATGGGCGACCAGCTGCTGCAAGGCGTTGCACGGCGGCTCTCGAACTGTGTCCGCGGCACCGACACGGTCAGCCGCCAGGGCGGCGATGAATTCCTGATCGTGCTCACCGGCGTGGACAGCCCCGACGACGCCGCGCGGGTGGCCGAAAAAATCCTCGTCCAGCTCGAACCGCCCTTCGAAATCGACAACCAGCAGCTGGGCACATCGTTCTCGATCGGCATCGCCCTCTACCCGGAAGACGGCGCCAGCGTCGAGGTGCTGATGAAAAACGCCGACACCGCCATGTACCACGCCAAGGAAAGCGGCCGAAACACCTACCGCTTCTTCGACGAGGTCATGAACGTGAACGCCCTCGAACGCCTGCACCTGGAAAACGGCCTGCGCCGGGCCATCGAACAACGGGAATTCACGCTCCACTACCAGCCGCAGGTCGACCTCTCGAACAACCGCATCATCGGCGTGGAAGCACTGCTGCGCTGGTTCAGCGGCGTGATGGGTGGAATTTCGCCAGCCCGCTTCATCCCGCTGGCCGAAGAATGCGGCCTCATCGTGCCGATCGGCGAATGGGTGCTGCAAACGGCCTGCCGGCAGGCCCGCAGCTGGCAGGACCAGGGCCTGCCCCCGGTGCCGGTGGCGGTCAATCTGTCGGCGATGCAGTTTCGCCGCACCGACATCGTCGCCACCGTCGCCCGCGCCCTCGCCGACAGCGGGCTGGACGGCACCTGGCTCGAACTGGAACTGACCGAATCCCTGCTGATGCAATCCGGCCCCGATGTGGAAGCCATCCTCGGGCGCCTGAAAGCCCTGGGGGTGCGCCTGTCGATCGACGACTTCGGCACCGGCTATTCAAGCCTCGCCTACCTCAAGCGCTTTCCGGTCGATCGCCTCAAGATCGACCAGAGCTTCGTGCGCGACATCACCGACGATCCGGACGACGGCGCCATCGTGCGCGCCGTCATCCAGCTCGGCCACAGCCTGCGCCTCGAAGTGATCGCCGAAGGCACCGAAACCCCGGAGCAAATGGCGTTTTTGCGCGACGAAGGCTGCTCGGCGGCCCAGGGCTACCTGTTCAGCCCGCCGCTACCCGCCGACGCCATCACCGAACTCCTGCGTGTTGGCATCCTGCCCGCCGCGCCCATCGTCCCCCACTGACACGACTCCCGCTGCGCGGCCTGGCGGCCCTCAGCCGGCCAGCCGGCCCTGCAAGAGCGCCAGATACGCCGGCACACCGGCTTCCCCTTCCGCCGGCGCCCAACCGCCCCATTCGGCCTCGAGCGGCACCGCGTAAGGCCCGGCCTTCGCCTCGACGAACACCGTGCCGCTCTCCAGCGCAACGATGCAGTGAAACACACCGGGCGGCACGTCATAGCCAAACACGGCCGCACCGGGCGCCATCACCCGGGCGTCCAGCACCTGCCCGGCGGCATCGAAAATCAGGGTGCCGAGCCGGCCGCGCAGCACGATGATGGTTTCCGCCTTGGCCGGATCGAGGTGGCGGTGGGGGCGCACGTAGGAATCCGGCTCCATCGCCACCAGCATGCGGTGGGCCGGCGCCGCGGGATCGGTGTGCAGGTTGTGATGACTGCGCCGCCGCGGCGCCGCGCGGGCCTTGTCGATCAAGGATTCGATCAGGGTCGCGTCAAGAAAGAAACCGCTCATGGGTAAATCACCTCGACCGAATCCGGCGCCAGCCAGTCGCGCAGACTTTCCAGGAGGCTGTCGTCGGGGCGCACGCGCCAGCCCGCGCCGAGGGGGAAATCGGCTTCGGCCTGGGCGTTGCGGTAGCGCACGCGAACCGGGCAATCGCCCTGGCGGAAGGGTTCGAGCACCGACTGCAGACGGTCGGCCGCCGCCGCAGCGCCACCGGCCTGACCCACCTCACCGTTGAGCTTGACCTGCAGCGCGCGGGCAAAACGGCCGCGGGCTTCGCCAAGAGTCATCAGCTTGTCGGCAACGATGCGGAAACCACCCGAAAAATCGTCGTTGCTCACCTTGGCTTCAACGATCAAAACCTCGTCCACCACGATGCGGTGCCGGTTGTTGTCGAAGTTTTCCGAGAACACCGAGACCTCCCGCGGGGTCGTGCCGTCGTCGAGGAGCACGAAGGCGATCTTGCCCCGGGCCGTCATCTTGGCGCGCACTTCCATGACCACGCCGGCCATGGTGATCAGATCTTTGCTCGGCTCCACGTGGGCCAGCGTGCGCCGCACGAAACGCCGCACCTCGGACTTGAACGCGTTGAACGGGTGGCCGGACAGGAAGAAACCGATCGCCAGCTTTTCTTCCTTGAGCCGCTCGCGCTCGCCCCACGGGCGCACTTTTACGTAATCCGCCATCGGCGGCGCGGCTTCGCCGGGAATGTCGAACAGCCCGCTCTGCATGGCATTGGCCGCGATCTGCTCGGCCGCTTCGATGGCGATGCCGACCGAGGCCATCAGCTTGGCCCGCTCGGCCGGCTGGTCGGGGGCGATGGTGTCGAAGCCGCCGGCGCGGATCAACGCCTCGATCACCCGGCGGTTGGCCATGCGCTTGTCCACGCGACAGGCAAAATCGAACAGATCCTTGAACGGCCCGCCGGCTTCGCGGGCCGCCAGGATCGCCCGCACCGCCGGCTCGCCCACGCCCTTGACGGCGCCAAGGCCGTAACGGATGGTCTTGGCGTCGGTGGGCACGAAGCGGTAGTCGGACTCGTTCACGTCGGGCGGCAGCACCTTGATGCCGTTGGCGACCGTGTCTTCGTAAAAGATCTTGATGGTGTCGGTGTTGTCCAGGTCGGACGACATCGTCGCGGCCATGAAGGCCGAGCAGTGGTAGGCCTTGAGCCAGGCCGTGTGATACGTCACCACCGCATAGGCCGCCGTGTGCGACTTGTTGAAGCCGTACTCGGCAAACTTGGTCATCAGGTCGAAGAGCTGCTCGGCCAGCGCCGGGTCGTAGCCCTTCTGGCGCGCGCCGTCGGCAATGGTCTCCCGGTGCAGGGCCATTTCCTCGGCCTTCTTCTTGCCCATCGCCCGGCGCAGCATGTCGGCGCCGCCCAGGGTGTAGCCCCCGATGATCTGGGAGATCTGCATCACCTGCTCCTGGTACACGATCACCCCGTAGGTGGGCGACAGGCAGGCAGTGAGGTCAGGGTGGAAATAGTCGATGGCCTGCTGGCCTTTTTTACGCAGGATGAAGTCGTCCACCATGCCGGAGCCCAGCGGGCCCGGCCGGTACAGCGCCAGCACGGCGATGATGTCTTCGAAGCGGTCGGGGGCGAGCTTCTTGAGAAGCTTCTTCATGCCTTCCGATTCAACCTGGAAGATGGCCGTGGTGTTGGCTTCACGCAGGATGTGGTAGGCCGCCTGGTCTTCGAAACCCAGGCTCATCAGGTCGGGCCGGCTGCCGGTGAGGCGCTTCACGTATTCGAGCGCCAGCTCGATGATCGTCAGGTTGCGAAGGCCCAGGAAGTCGAACTTCACCAGGCCCACGGCCTCCACGTCGTCCTTGTCGAACTGGGAAACCGGCGTGGCATCGTCGCCGTCGGCGATGTAGAGCGGGCAGAAGTCGGTGAGCTTGCCCGGCGCGATCAGCACGCCGCCGGCGTGCATGCCGACGCCGCGGGTCAGGCCCTCGAGCGGCTCGGCGAGGCTCCACAGTTCCTGGATCGATTCGCCATCGTTGCCGTCGACCATCAGCTCGTTGATCTGCGGCTCCTGCTCGCGGGCGTCGGCCAGCGACAGGGGCTTGTTCTGCACCACCGGAATCAGTTTGGAGAGCCGGTCGCACAGGCCGTAGGGCAAATCCAGCACCCGGCCCACGTCGCGCACCACGGCCTTGGAGGCCATGGTGCCGAAGGTGGCGATCTGGCTCACCGCGTCGGCGCCGTAGTGGGCGCGCACGTATTCGATGACCTTGTAGCGGTTGTCCTGACAGAAGTCGATGTCGAAGTCGGGCATCGATACCCGCTCGGGGTTGAGGAAGCGCTCGAACAGCAGCGCGTAGGCCAGCGGGTCGATGTCGGTGATGCGCAGGCTGTAGGCCACCAGCGAACCGGCGCCGGAACCCCGCCCCGGGCCCACCGGCACGCCGTTGTGCTTGGCCCAGTTGATGAAGTCCGCCACGATCAGGAAGTAGCCGGGGAAACCCATCTGGACGATGGTGTCGGTCTCGAACTTGAGGCGCGACTCGTATTCCTCGCGCCGCGACTCGCGCACCTCTTCCTTGGGGAAAAGCTCGGCGAGGCGCACTTCGAGGCCGGCCTTGGCCTCGGCGACGAGAAAGTCGTTCAGGGTCATGCCTTCCGGGGTCGGGAACTGGGGCAGGAAGTTCTTGCCCAGTTGCACCGTGAGCGAGCAGCGGCGGGCAATCTCGACGCTGTTCTGCAGCGCTTCCGGGATGTCGGCAAACAGCGCCGCCATCTCGTCCTGGCTCTTGAAATATTGCTGGTCGGTGAAATCCTTGGGCCGGCGCTTGTCGGCCAGCACGTAGCCCTGGGAGATGCACACCCGCGCCTCGTGGGCCTTGAAATCCTCGGGCCGGGTGAACTGGATCGGGTGGGTGGCGACCACCGGGAGGTTCAGGCGCGCGGCGATCTGCACGGCCTCGCGGATATAGGTTTCGGTTCCCGGGTGGCCCGCGCGCTGCAGCTCGATGTAAAAGGCGTCGGGAAAGCGCCTGGCCCAGTCGGCAGCGAGGGCTTCGGCGACAGCGTGATTACCGTTGGCGAGCGCGTGGCCGATGTCGCCATCCCGCGCGCCCGACAAGCACAGCAGCCCGGAGGCGGAATCGGCGTCGAGCCAGTCGCGGTTGATCTCGGCCCGCCCGCGGTGCTTGTTCTCCATGAACGCACGGGTGAGCAGCTCGCACAGCTGGCCGTAGCCCTTGCGATTCCGGCAGATCAGCAGCACGCGGAAAGGCTTGTCGCGCTCGATGCTGTTGGTGATCCAGCAGTCGGCGCCGATGATCGGCTTGATGCCCTTGCCGCGGGCGCCCTTGTAGAACTTGACCATCCCGAACAGGTTGGCCAGATCGGAAATGCCCAGCGCCGGCATGCCGTCGGCGGCCGCGCGGGCGATGGCGGAATCCACCTGCACGATCCCGTCGGAGATCGAGTATTCGGTGTGGAGGCGCAGGTGGATGAAACGGGGGGTGTGGGATTCGGACATCCCGCAATTTTACCTGCCACCCGGCTGCGGTTTCACGTCTCGCCGGAGATTTCTCCGTCTGGGTCGAGCCGGCTCACCAGCAACTGATCGATGCGGTGGTTATCCACGTCCATCACCTCGAAACGGTAGCCGCCAAACTCCACCCGGTCGGTGCGCCTAGGAATCTTGCGCAGGTGATACATCATGAAGCCGGCGATGGTCTCGTAGTTCTCGCTACCGTCGTCGTCGCCGATCTCGAGCACGCGCATCACGTCGGCCGCCGTCGTGGCGCCATCGACCAGCCAGCTGCGTTCGTTACGACGGACGATCTGCTCCTCCTGGGCCTGCTCCACGTCCGAGCCGACCAGTGCCCGGAAGATGTCGTTGAGGGTGATCACCCCGACCACCAGCGCGTACTCGTTGATGATCACCGCGAAATCCTCCCGCGCCTCGCGAAAGCGCTCCAGCACCTCGGCGAGGGTGAGCGTATCGGGCAGCGCCAGCAAGGGGTTGATCGGCGCATCGGCCTTCATCGACAGGGATTGCCCCGCCAGCACCCGGTTGAGCAGATCCTTGGCGTCGACATAGCCCACCACGGTGTCGATCGACGCATCGCACACCGGAAAGCGGTTGAACGGACGGGACGCAATCTTCTGGCGAATGCTCTCCTCGCTCTCCTGCAGGGTAAAGAACACCACGCTGTCGCGGGTGGTCATCGCCGACGGGGCACTGCGAAAATCCAGGTCGAAGACGTTTTCGATCAGTGCGTGCTCCTGCTCGGCGAGCACGCCCGCATCCGCGCCGGCCTGCACCACCGCGATGATCTCGTCCGGCGTCATGGTGTCGTTGCGCACCGTGGGCAGGCCCAGCAGACGGAACAGCCCGTTGGCCGCCTCGTTGTAGATCCACAGAATGGGCCGCAGCCAGCGGATCAGGAAACTCATCGGCCCGGCCACGGCCATGGCCAGTTTTTCTGGCGCCGCCATGCCGAGGCGCTTGGGCATCAGGTCGGCAAACAGGATGAACAGCGATGTAACCAGCGTGAAGGACAGCGCGAACGCCAGCGTATCGAGATGCTCCGCGGGCACCAGCGGCCGCAGCAGCCTTGCCAGCCAGGGCGAGAAAGCCTCGTCACCGACAATGCCCCCCATGATCGCCACGGCATTGAGCCCGATCTGCACCAGCGTGAAGAAAGGCCCCGGCTGCGCCTGCAGCGCCAGCACCCGCTCCGCCGCCGAATGGCCTTCGTCCGCCAGCACCGACAGGCGCGCCTTGCGCGACGCGGCAATCGAGATCTCCGACAGCGAAAAAAAGGCGCTGATCCCGACGAGAAGAAGCATGAGCAGGATCTGCTGAACGATGCCCATGACTGACTCCGGTGCCTCGCCAGGCGACTAGGGCCTGGCCGTCTCCATCGACTTGCGCAAGCGCATCTGCAGCAGAATGTTTTCGGCCTGCACCTGCAACACCCGCGAACGCTCGATCCACACCGTCTGACGTGTTTCGAACGCCTGGGCGAGAGCCTTCAGCGCGTCGCGGCGGGTCGTGGCGTAATGCACCAGTTCGTCCCGCTGCCACTCCTGTCCGCCAGGGGCCTGACGCCACGAAAGCTGGGTGATCGCCCGATCCCAGCGCGGAATGAAATCGTGTTCCAGCTTGTCGAGGGCCGCCGCTTCGGTGACACGCCGCAGGCGCAGGGCTTCCATCAGCGCCGCCTGTTCACGAACCAGCTCCTGCTCTTCGAGGGCAAAGCGCTGCAAGGTTTGCTGGTAGGCCGAATCGATCTCGAACTTGCGCACCACCTGGGGTGCCGTCTGCCACAGCCCGGCGCCCAGCAGGGCCGCGGCGAGCAGGCCGGCCAGCGCCCGCGGCGCCAGCCAGCGCACCGGCCGGGGCGCGATGATCGGCTCGGCAAACGCAGCGCCCAGCACCAGCCCGCCCACCAGGCCGCCCAGGTGGGCGGCATTATCGATGCCGGGAATCGTGAAACCGGCAAACAGCGAGTAGCCGATGAAACCGAGCGTGCCCGAACGCATCTCGCGGAAAATTTCGCCGGGAACCGAACCGCGCTGCAGCAGCAGGTAAGACAACAGCGCGCCATACACACCGAAGATCGCCCCCGACGCGCCGACGCTCACCGGCCCCGGCTTCCACCACAGGCTGGCCAGGTTGCCGAGCAGGCCCGCCACGATATAGATCACCGCAAAGCCCCAGCGCCCGAAGAGGCGCTCGACGACCTGCCCCGCCTGATGCAGCGCGAACATGTTGAGGCCCACGTGAAGCAGCCCGCCGTGCAGGAAAAGCGCCGTAAACAAACGCCACTCCTCGCCCTTCTGGATCAACGGAGCGAAGTTGCCGCCCACCCGGATCAGCAAGTCGGCCGGAATCTGCATCGGGCTCATCGACACCGCGGCCAGGAACACGAAAACGAGCGCATTCACAATGACCAGCGCGCGGGTCACGGTAGCCCGCTCGACGCGGGAAAACAGGATGTTGACGAAGGTATCGTGGTTCAAGAAAGGGGGCACAATCGACTCAGGCAGGGTTTTTGATTATACGCAGGGTCGGCAGCCGGCATTTGGATGCGACACCCACCGGATCCTCCGCGCAGCGCAGCGCGATAAGTAAAATTCGTGAGCTATTTCCGACATCTCGCGTGAACGAGGAGCGGAAGCAAAAGCCATCATATAAAATATCAAGTTGCCCAGAATTGCCCCGGACACCCATGATCCACGTCCTCAAACATGTCGAGTCCATCACCCAGCACCGTGACCGAACCCTGCTGGAGGTCGGCGTCGCCTCGGCGCTTTTCGAGCTGGTCAAGGCGCGCGAGGTCAATATCTACCGGGTGAGCGGCGATCACCCGGCGCAGTACCTCGAACGCATCACCCACGTGGGGGCGGATGGCGTGCTCTACTCATCGGAATTCGACGACATCGACGCGGTCGTGCCGCTCGCCTCGCGGCCGGAAATGGTCGCCTGCGTCGAGCACAGCCAGATCGTTCTCCGCCACAACGAAGACGTCGGCACCTACGTGCATTGTTTCCCGATCAGCGTGGATCGGGGCGTGCTGGGCGTGCTCGAAGTCAGCTGCGACAAGCCCCTGGCCGACGACGACCTCGGCACGGCGGAAGGCTTCCTGGGCCTTTACCGAAACTACCTGAGCCTGCTGGACTACAGCGAACGGGACACCCTGACCGGGATGCTCAACCGCAAGACCTTCGACGAAAACCTCGGCAAGATCCTGGCCGGAATGATCAGCCAGACAGAAAGCGAAGACCCCGGCCGGCACCGCCGACGCCACCACGACGACGGCAGCTACTGGCTGGCAGTGGTCGACGTGGATCACTTCAAGCGCGTCAACGACCAGTTTGGCCACCTGTACGGCGACGAAGTGCTGCTGCTGCTCGCGCGCATCATGCGTGAAAGCTTCCGCCACCAGGACAAGCTGTTCCGCTTTGGCGGCGAAGAGTTCGTGGTGGTGATCAGGGCCGGCTCGGAACACGAAGTCGAAGCCGCCCTCGAGCGCTTCCGCGCTGCCACCGCCAGCTACGCCTTTCCCCAGGTTGGCACGGTGACCGCCAGCGTCGGCTACACCCACATCCTTCCCCATGACACGATTCCGGAGATCGTCGGCCGGGCAGACGAAGCGCTCTACTTCGCCAAGGAAAACGGCCGCAACCAGATCGCCAACCACGAAGCGCTGTGTGCCGCCGGAAAAATCACTCCCCGCGAGAAGCCCGAGAACGATATCGAGCTGTTTTGACGCCCGGAGGGGCAGCCACTGCGCCCCGGGCGCTCACTGCCCCACCCTCGTCTACTTCGCCGCAGCCACAGCCGGCAGATCCTTCAGGGCCTGCTTGCGCTCGCCGTCCGCGGCATAGATCAGCGCCTGCTGCTCGTCGGTCAGCGGAGCGTTCAGATCCCGCTCCAGAAAACTGTAAATGCGCGCCAGGCGGTCGGTCAGCCGGCCCTTGGCCGGAATCGCCCTCACCACCTGGGCGTGGGTGGCGCCGGTAATGCTCATCACCTTCTGGATGAAGTTTTCCTCGATGCGCCGGGTCTCGGCCTGCATGAAGGCAGCCTGCCCCGGCGTGAGCACTGCCGGCACGGGAGGAGCCGGCGGCGCAGCCTGCAGCGACGGAGCCACGACAAGGGAAACGGACAGCAGCAGGGCACGCAGGCCCGGACAAATTTTTGCAGCGTTCATCTTTACGGAATCAGTATGGTCGAACCGGTCGTGCGCCGCGCTTCCAGCTCACGGTGGGCGGTGGCGGCATCCTTGAGCGGATAGCGCTGGTTGATCGAAAGGCGGACCTGCCCCGACGCCACAACGGCAAAGAGTTCGTCGGCCATGGCCAGCAGATCCTCGCGCCGGGCGGTGTAGTGGAACAGTGTCGGACGGGTCAGAAACAGGGAACCCATCTTGCTCAGTATGGCCGGCTCAAAGGCCGGCACCGGGCCGGAGGCGTTGCCGAAGGTCACCATCATGCCCAGCGGCCGCAGGCAGGCCAGGGAATCCATGAAGGTATCCTTGCCGATGGAATCGTAGACCACCGGCACGCCTGCTCCGCCGGTGATCTCGCGAACCCGGGCGGAAACGCTCTCGCGCGTATAAACAATGGTGTGGTCGCAGCCGTGCTGGCGCGCCAGCTCGGCCTTGGCGTCGGAGCTCACGCTGCCGATCACCGTGGCGCCAAGCGCCTTCGCCCACTGGCAAACGATCAAACCCACCCCGCCGGCAGCGGCGTGGATCAGGATCGTGTCGCCGGGCTGAACCCGGTAGGTGCGGCGCAGCAGATACTGGGCCGTGAGCCCCTGCATCATCATCGCCGCGCCCTGCTCGAAGGAAAGGCTGTCGTGCAGCTTGACCAGCAGATCGGCGGAAAGATTGCGGACTTCCGAATAGGCGCCAAGGGCGCCGCCCACGTAGGCAACGCGGTCGCCGGGGGCAAAACCGCTCACCCCGTCACCGAGCGCCTCGACCACGCCGGCCGCTTCCTGGCCAAGCCCGGACGGCAGCGGCACCGGATAAAGCCCGGAGCGGTGGTAGGTGTCGATGAAATTGACGCCCACGGCTTCATGACGGATACGCACCTCGCCGGCGAGCGGCGGCGGCACGTCGGCCTCGACCCACTGCAGGACTTCGGGGCCACCGGTGCGTTCAAAGCGGATGAGTCGGGACATGCATCACCTCACGGAACATCGTCGAAACGCGATTGTACCGGAGGCCTTGAGCAAGGCGTCAGACTGAACTCCGACCCACGGGAAGATGCTGGATTCCGTGGGCCGGAGTTCAGTCCGGCAAGGCCGTCAATCAGACCGGCGAGGCCTCGCGCTGCTCGAGCGCATCGACCACCGCCAGCGCGGTGATGTTGACCAGCCGGCGCACGGATGCGGACGGGGTCAGGATGTGCACCGCACGGGCCGCGCCCAGCAGGATCGGGCCGACCGAGACGCCGTCGCCGCTGGCAATCTTGAGCAGGTTGAAGGCGATGTTGGCGGCGTCGAGGTTGGGCATGACCAGCACGTTCGCGTCGCCGTGGAGGGTCGAGTCAGGGTGCAGGCGATCGCGGATTTCGGCCGACAGGGCCGAATCGCCGTGCATTTCGCCATCGCACTGCAGGTCGGGCACCTTGACGCGCAGGATGTCGCGCGCTTCACGCATCTTGAGGGACGAGCTGCTGCGGGCGCTGCCGAAATTGGAATGGGACAGCAGCGCAACCTTCGGCTCGATGCCGAAACGCTTCATTTCCTCGGCCGCCATCCCGGCGATCTCGGCGATCTCCGCGCCGCTGGGCAGTTCATTGACGTAGGTGTCGGCGATGGCCAGCACACGCTGCGGCAGCAGCAGCACGTTCATCGCGGCAAACAGCTTGGCGCCGCGCTTGAGCCCGATGACGCTTTCCACGTGACGGAAATGCTCGTCGTACGAACCGGTGGTGCCGCAGATCAGCGCGTCGGCGTCGCCGCGACGCAGCAGCATGCAGCCGATCAGGGTCGAGTCGCGCCGCAGGGCCTCGCGGGCGGAGTCCGGGGTGACGCCATCGCGGCCCATGAGGCGGTAATACTCCTGCCACAGCTCGCGGTAGCGGCTGTCGGACTCGACGTTCACCACATCGAAATCACGTCCGGCCTTGAGGTTGAGGCCGCACTTCTCGATGCGCATGTCGATCACCGCCGGACGGCCGATGAGCACCGGACGGGCGAGGCTTTCATCGACCACGGCACGCACCGCGCGCAGCACGAGCTCGCTCTCGCCTTCGGAGTAAAGCACGCGCTTTTGCTCGAGGGGCACGCGCTTGGCCATCGTAAACACCGGCTTCATGATGATGCCGGACTGATACACGAACTCGTTGAGGCTCTGGACGTAGGCGTCCATGTCGATCGGGCGGGTGGCCACGCCGGAATCGATGGCCGCCTGGGCCACCGCGGGCGCGATCTTGACGATCAGGCGCGGATCGAAGGGCTTCGGAATCAGGTAGTTCGGGCCGAAGTTGAGGTCGGCGCCGCCGTAGGCCTGGGCCACCACGTCGGACTGCTCGGCTTCGGCCAGTTCGGCGATGGCCTTCACGCAGGCCAGCT
>Ga0209277_10000208_pt1 | contig 31053 bp, 30 predicted proteins | sample JI81AbrownDNA_FD_187503 | JGI IMG/M metagenome (GOLD analysis project Ga0209277, IMG submission 187503) | Wastewater effluent complex algal communities from Wisconsin, to seasonally profile nutrient transformation and Carbon sequestration -... | ecosystem: Engineered > WWTP > Effluent > Algae... | reverse complement strand
AGAGGTTAAGCGTTTTGAACGCTTGTTTTGTAAGTGGTCCAACTGTGCCTGTTTGTTCGATAGTGTTAATCGCTTGAAAGGCGATGACGGCCGCATAGGTCGCAGGTCCAAAGTTGCCATTGGGTGTGGCCTTCAAATATCCTTGTTTAGCGAGGATTTTTTGAAGTCTGAGAATATCAGAGCTTTTATCACCACGAACAAGATTACCTGTTGTGACAAAGCACGTTTTAGGCGCAGGTGTCGTGGCAGGATGGCATTGTGATGACTGAATGCTGGCTAATTTTTTTAGACTAAAGGTCGAGACAAATCCCGTGCCCTTGGTGATGCCCCATGGCTGAAGAATCTCTGGAGCATAACGTTCTTGCCATGCGATAACCGCATCCATATCCGTCTTAGCATAGATGCCATCAATTGGCAGGGTGAGACCAAGCTCGGCATTCAAATACGCTTCAAGGAGCTTCACTTGCTCTGGGTCATTTGTGGCACCGAGTCTGATAGGCTTGGTTGGGAGTTTGGTGATTTTACAGACAGGAGATTCAGGTGTTGGTATTGGTGTGATCACCGGCGGAGGTACTACCGGCAATGGCGCGACGGCGTATTGGCATGAATTGTGATTCTGTACTGTCGCGCTAGGATTGTAGTTAAGTGCGCTTTTGTCTTTGCATCCATAAATGGTCGAACCGCCTCCACCGCCACTAGAGACAGGTGTGACAATCGGTATCACGACACCAAGGCCAATTGGGTCAGTAATAGCGCTATCAATCAAGGTGTCCATGTCATAGGCGCCACCATCTTGAATGACATAGGTTGATTGGATAGCGTTCGTTGCTCCAATAACGACATCACTCATCACCGCATTTAATGGACCATGGGCAAGCGTATTCGGATTGTATTTGCGCGCAGAAACACTATTTGCCGCTTGATTGGTCACAAAGATCACCGTCGCGGTCGCGGATTCGCCAGGAGCTGAACAGTTCGCGGTAAAATCAGCAAATCCGAGTGGATAAGTGTAGGTAGAATCTGTTGGGTAAGCACCGGATGTTGTCGCAGTGAATGAAGTAATCTCTGAGCATCCACCATCTAAAACGAGTCCAATGACACCGCTATTAACGGCATTTGGGATGGATGCAACCGTTGATTCGAGACTATCTAAGAGAGCGTTGTTATTGATATCGCCACTATTTGGCCCAGCGTCCTCAATACTATCGAGGATGGTGTCATTATCATCATCAGTATCAATATCATCAATAATGGTATCGCCATCAGTATCGACGTCGTCATCGGTTACATTGACGGCAACATCTTGGCTCGCTAAGAGGTCGAATCCATTATCAGATAAGCCTTGATTTACTGAAACGGTTAAGGTAGCGGATTCATTAATTAAGTTGGCATCAGGTGGAGCGAAAACGGTCACCGATTGCGGAATGTCCCAAGTTGTCGAGGTGAATGTTACCGTTGCTGGTGTTGTGCTTGCCGCCACATCATTTGATGAGATATTGAATGTGACAGAATCAAGCGTAGGCGCGGTTAGAACAATTTCAATCGTATCGGTTGCAGCGTTTTCTGCAATATCGGTTGATCCACCCGTTTCTGTAACGGTATAGCCGGCTATCGACGTGTCAAAGACACTCACGCGGTGATTGCCAAGCTGGCCGGCATAGAGGCGTTGTGCGGTTGCATCAAAAGCGAGCGCCGTTGCCGCGTTGATCCCCTGCTGTGAATTGCTCAATATTGCCGTTGTGAAATCTGGCTGACCAAAAACGTGAGTAGCATTCTCACCATTGGTCACCGTCGCCACGTCATAAACGGTAATTCGGTGTGCAACGAGATTGGCGACAAAGAGACGGTTATTTACTTCGTCAAAAGCGATGCCTGTTGGGCTATTTAAGCCCGCTTGGGTTGTGGCAGCGGTGGTGCCAGCAAAACTCGCTTGACCAATAATGTTTGTTGCCGGTTCGCCATTCGTGATGGCAGCGACATCAAAGACCGTCACACGATTATTACCATTAGACGCCACAAAAAGCCGATTGCCAGCAGGGTCATAGGCAACGCCACGCGGTGCGTTCATACCACTTGCTGTTGAGCTCGCTGTTGTAGCCGTAAAGGTGAACTGACCCAGGACATTTGTCGCATTCTCGCCATTCACAATGGTTGACACGTCATACGCGGTTACGCGATTATTGCCGTTTTGTGAGACAAAGAGGCGTTGACCTGTCACATCAAGGGCGATACCACGAGGGCTGTTCATCCCAGCTTGGGTATTGCCCGCAGTATTAGCGATAAATGTTGCTTGACCTAAAACAAATACCGCATTTTCACCATTGCTAATGGCAGCAACGTCATAAACGGTGACGCGGTTGACATTCAGGACGTATAAGAGATTTTTTGTAGGATCAAAGGCCATCGCTGAAGGGCCACTTAAACCCGCCTGAGTAATGGCGGCGGCATTGGCTATAAAGTTTACTTGGCCCAAGACGCGATCAGGAATACGATCCAAAAATTCACCATTTGCATCGAGATTATAGACAAGAACGCGGTTATTAGTGGTATCAGCAACAAAGGCACGATTATTCGCTCGATCGATCACAAGACCCTGTGGCTGGTTAAAACCGATACGATTTGGTGTGTCATTAGCAGCTGCTCTTGTGTACGAAGGCACCGGGTTTGTATAGCTTGTGCCGTCATATTGTCCGAGAAGATCTACAGCTGCTTCACCGTTCGTAATACCGGCAACGTCATAAATCGTGACGCGATGGGCGCCAAAGTTTGCTACATAAAGGCGATCGCCATTTGGATCATAGGTCACTTCAAATGGCGTGTTCATGCCTACCTGGGTATTTGCTGCGGCGCTTGCAGTAAAGTTTGCTTGGCCTAAAACATTTAACGCTGCTTCGCCATTCGTAATGGCAGCGACATCAAATATGGTTACGCGATTTGCCGCAACTTGCCCGACAAAAAGGCGCTGATTCGCACTGTCATAGGCAAGACCGCGAGGTTGGTTCATCCCTGATTGAGTATTTGTAGCGGTTCCGGTCACAAAATCCGCTTGGCCTAAAACATTAACGGCATTTTCACCGTCCACAATTGCTGAAATATCATAAACGGTAACGCGATGCGCACCGTAGTTTGCAATAAAAAGACGGTCATTCACCGTGTCTAATGCAACTCCACGCGGATTATTTAACCCGTTTTGCGTTGTTGCGGCAACGCTTGCGGTGAAATCCACTTGCCCAATGACATGAATAGCGTTCTCACCATCTACAATAGTCGTCGTGTCATAAACGGTTACACGGTTGCCAGAAATTTGATTAACATAGAGATAATTGGTGCCAGGGTCAAAAGCTAAAGCATAGGTATCATTCATGCCTGCTTGTGTCGTTGCGGCGACACCGGTTGTAAAATCTCCTTGGCCTAAAACATTAATGGCATTTTCTCCATTAACAATGCTATTTACATCAAAAACCGTTACGCGGTTTGCGCCGACACCCTGAGAAACAAACAAATACCCACGTGCCGCATCAAAAGCCAAACCAACCGGATTCGTGAGTCCTGCTTGTCCGAGCGCTGCCGTATTACTGACAAAATTTGGCTGCCCTAAAACTGCATCAGGCACATGATCAACAAAGGTTCCGTCAGGGTTTAGATCAAAGGCCAGTACGCGATTGTTTTGTTGGTCGGCTTGAAAAAATCTTCTGTTCGTTTGGTCGATAGCTCCACCATAGACCCCATTAAAACCAAAACGATTTGGTGCATCATTTGCGGCGGCCTTGGTATATGAAGGCATTGGGTCAGTCGCGCTCTCGCCATTATATTGGCCCAGCGAATCAATCGCGATGCCATTGGTCGTGATAGCTGCCTGTACAGGGGCGGTAACGACCCCAAAAAGCAAGAAAATAGCCAATGCAGATTTTACTTGGACACGAAAAAATTGCGAACGAGTTCTCATGACTTAATAGTAGCAAGTATGCAAGCGCCACGCTATATCTAAAAGGGTATAAAAAGACTATACTCGGGTGATGCAAAACCACTATATCCCAGGCGTCTGCAATATCGGCCGTGAAGAGATTCGTATGCGCTGGATAACCGGTTGGACCGGCCTCGCCCTCACCATCGCTATCTGGCTCGGATTTAACTACTTCAACTCACCTGCCGTGTGGCGTTTGTGGCTGTTTGTCCCGGCTTTTGTATCGGCTATTGGTTTATTGCAAGCCTCGCTGCATTTTTGTGTGGCATTTGGAGCAAAAGGCCTTTTCAACTTTAAGCCAGAAGTTGGTAAAACAGAAAGTGTTGACCAGGCTGAGTTTCGTGCCAAAGATAAGGCAAAAGCCATCAAGATCTTGCTTGGTGCAGCAGTGACAGCTGATTTAGTTGCTGCCCTCGCTTTTTTCACGGCTTAGAGCAGACTCGCGAGCTTACGCACAGTATTCACATTGCGTGCCGTCATGTTTTTGTAGACCTCGGTGCCAATGAACTTGTGCATGCCACTTTTGGCGTAATTATCACGATTGATATGCCAAAGAATCGCGCCAGGGACATAAAGAAGCTCATCAATCCCCTCCTTCGTAGCGATGAGCTTGAAAGAGGATTTTTTGTCGTACGCGTCCCAAAGAAAAATCACATCTGATTTTTGACTTGGATCATTCTCCCATCCAGCAGGAATCTTCTTGGCAACGCTTTTGATATTTGCCGCTGAACGCACAATGACCGGAATAGAAAACTTAAACACTTTCGCCAATGCTGGCTCAATAAGATCAAAGTTTTCTTTTGCGGATGTAAAAAGCACGTTTCCTGAATTGATATAGGTCGAGACGTCGGTATAGCCCATACTCTCAAAGGCTTTTTTGAGCTTGGCCATCTCGACCTTTTTATTGCCACCGACATTGATTCCGCGTAGTAAGGCGACGTATTTGGGCATAGGTTGATTGTAGCACGCGAGAAGCTTATTATAAGAGCCATATGGCCGCCCCCAAACCAAAAACCGTTACCGAATTCATCAATGCCGCGCCAAAAGAGACGCGTGCTAAGATGCGCGAGATGCGCGCTCTTGTGCGTAAACTCGCTCCAGGCGCTGTAGAAGGATTGAAATGGAGCATGCCTTCATACTCCTACAAAACCATTCTCTTGAACTTCGCCCCGGCAAAAACTCATATTGGACTCTATCCTGGCCCAGAACTCATCAAGATTTTCGCAAAAGATCTCGTTAACTTCAAAACAAGCAAAGGCACCATCCAGTTTCCGCTTGATAAACCGTTGCCGAAGACGCTGATTAAGAAGTTGGTCACGTACCGTGTGAAGGAATCGAAGCAGGGAAAAATTTGGAAGGGATAAGAAAAACGACCCGAGAGGGTCGTTTTTTCTAGTTTATAGACCGACCGAGTTAGCACCAAACTCAGCTTGAGCCTGCGTAAATTTCTCAAACATTAACTGTTCAATCAAACTGCCACGAGAATAGGCTGATATGTCCATATACTGTTTGGCTTTTTTGGCTGCTTGTTCATTCCAATCAGCGCCAGAATTGTTTGCGCCATAAAGAGCATCTACATGAGTGAATTTTTCAAACTCTAGCTGCGCTACCAGTCCATCGCGTGAGAATGCCGTGAAACCTAGGTATGATTTTGCTTTTTTGACTGCATTTTTTTGACTTACGGTCTCGCTTGGCGCTGTTGGAGGTATCTGTATCTCATTTGTTGCGGGATTAGCGGCTTTTTGTGTTGTAGTAGGGATAATATCATCCGAGGTTTTTTCTACAACCGGTTGCGGCACGAGTTCGGTATTCTTTTTTGTGTCATCTGTTGTAACCGCAAATAACACAAGCGAAACGATCGCGGCTGTGCCAAAAATTAAGCTTGTTTTCTTTCGTGAAATTTCTCCTTTGATAAAACGAGAAAAAGTAGCTGGCCTAATCAAACCAATAACAAGTGCAATTATTGAAGCGAAAAAAGTAATTGAAAATAAACCGTCCATAAGTATTGTTAAAAGATTTAGTGACCAATGAATACGTAAAATGTGTTTGTATTGTATTCCAGAAGCAAGAAAATCAAAAGAGACCTGTTCTTACCTCGTCTTGAGACTGTCTCTCACGCGCCTGAGTAATGGCACAGAAACCGACCCGCTTGTCTTCACGGCGCTCTCACGGATTCTAGCGGCAAATTCATAAAGGTACGCTTCATAGTAGACAAGTTTGTATGGTCGATAGGGCGAAGAAGAAAACACTTCGCCCATATTGTGTGAGGCTAATCGGCGATCTAAGTTATTCGTTGATCCTTTGTAAAAATAATTCAAATCTTTCTGACTTTGAATGACATAGAAATACCACATACCTACCCCGTTCCATAGTTACCAGATAGGTGTCAAGAATTTCAATAAAACGAAAACTCGCAAGCAACGCGGCCCCATCAACATAGTAATCGTCGCTTACGCGGCATATTGTTGGCGGAGCCACGTCGCTCGCGAGCGACGTGGCGGAGAGAGAGGGATTCGAACCCTCGCGGGGCTTTGAGGCCCCCTACAGGATTAGCAATCCCGCCCCTTCAGCCTCTTGGGTATCTCTCCATGCTGTAGGTGGCTGGATCCTATCAAGTTCAGGGTTTTGGGGCAAGCTCTACTGATTATTCACAACACCTCTTGTTATTGGGCCAAAATAGCCAATAGCTGGCTGAATCGAGCGGCTCGTTTGATAGCGAATAAGGGCATTTCGAGTCAGGGCACCAAACTTCGATGTTTCTTGACCTGGTGAGCCTGGGCCTGTTGTAGCAAGGACAAAGCCCTGTGCATTTAAGAAGATCTGCAATTGGCGCACGTCTTCGCCGGTGTCGAGCGTTTTTAAATTGCGAGAGAAATTGAAGAGAGGCTCTTTGGTAGCAGCGGGTTTATTGAGAGGCTGCTCTGGACTTGCTAATGTCGTTGTTATTGACATGAGCGTGACTTCAATTCTATTAATGTAAACGTGAACAAACGTTGCTATGAGATCTGACTTGCCATCACCATCGGTATCAACAAGGGTTGTATCGTTAATGGCGAGCGCCACCTCCTGTTCAGTATCCCCTATGCGTAGACGAATGGTATTTTTGTACAAGTCAGCGTAAGTAAGAGTGATTGATGAAGTTCGCGTTTGTTCAGATTCTGGTACATCGATACGAAAATTGGCGGTAGAATCAATAAAAAGCAGAGCATTAACACCGCCTGGGCCTATCTCGCCGATATCACGGTGTGTACGCATGGCGACGGTCTCATCTCTCGTTCCTAGACCAATGCCTGGCGGAGGCGTGAACCCACCAGGACCACCGATAGACGTGATAATGGGTGAGAACGATGCGGTAAATGTTGCATTGCCTATGACAGGGCTATCTGAGCGAGATGTGCTTGTAGAAGTGTCACTCCAGGCAATGAATCGAAATCCTAAAAGCGGCGTTGCCGTCACCGGGCTTGTTGCTCCACCATGATTAATGAGTTGGGTAGAAGAGCCAGAAATAGCTCCGCCAGTACCTGCTAGGTACTGCGCGATATATTGATTAATGTCTACTTCTCCTATGAGGCTTAGATCGTTACCTGGCAATCTACCGATAGCCAAAGTACCAGAAGAGTCACTAGCGCCCCAAGCATAGAGTCTAAATGTTGCCCCGGTTGTGTTTTGGATATCAGATATTGCAGAGAGATCGATAGCGGCCATTGCGAGTCCATTTGCTTCAGTACCCGTATAAGTACTAGGTACTCCGATCGCGGTGCCTGAAGTAACGAATCCATCTCGGCTATAAAACCATTGATAGGCCGTTGGACCTGTCGCGCTACGCCTCAAGGTGAATTCAAGTCTATTAAAGCGTGCATGGTATCCCGTTACGGTTTCTGCGGCGAATTCAACGTATTCATTATCGAGTATCGCATCTGTTGAGGTGCCCCCGGCATTGAATCCGGTGAAGCCATAGGTATTGGCGATGACTGAAGGAGCAATACCCGCCCCCCTGCTCAAAATCGACGGCACAAGATGAGAATCTATTGTTGTCGCTAAAGAAGTGGGCTCATCGCCATTACGGCCAGCATGCTCAAACGCAATAATGCTATTTGGATTCACTTCTCCAGAAAAAATCAGATCATTGCCAGAAAGTCTGCCAATAGCAAAAGTCCCTGCCCCGGTCGTAGCGCCCCAGGCATAGAGTCTAAATGTGACATTTTTAACGCTTTGTAGCGATGGCTCGATGGACAAATCTACCGCAGGCATGGCAAGGCCGTTATTTTCTGTCCCTAGGTACGACCCTTCGGCTCCGATATCGATACCAGGAGTGGTGAATCCATCAAGACTGTATTGCCATTGATAGGTATTTGGGCCGGTGGCGCTGCGTCTCACGGTCGCATTTAATTCGCTAAATGAGGTTCGAGAAAAATCATTAGCATCAATAGCGACCTCGAGGTATTCATCATTGATAATAGCGTCGTTTTTTGTGCCGCTGATCGTGAAGGCATTTGAAGAAAAGCCGTTTGTCAGAGCCGAGCCGTTCAGCCCTGGACCTCGCTCCAGTGTCACTGGTTGCAAATCAGTGTCTTGTGTTATAGCCGAGCTGACCAAGTCATCGCCGGCTAATCCCTGCGTCTCAAATGAAACGATATCGCCTAGTCCAATCGTGCCCACAAAGGCAAGGTCATCACCCGCGAGACGTCCGATGGCAAAGGTGCCAGGCCCGCCTGTAGCACCCCAAGCATAGAGTCTAAAGGTGACGCTGGTACCTGAAGGGATGTTCTGTAGCGCGGACTCAAGCGACAGATCAACCAAAGGCATTGCTAAGCCATTTGTGCCCGTACCTATATACGACCCTTCGGCTCCGATATCGATACCAGGAGTGGTGAATCCATCAAGACTATATTGCCATTGATAAGCATTCGGCCCGGTAGCACTGCGTCTTACATTGAGTTGAATCCGCTCCAACGATAGCTTCATCCCGTTTTTTGGTTGCAGCGCGACTTCGTAGTATTCATTTGTCGTCGTTGCACTCGCTTTATTGCCAGCGACAACAAAATTATTTGATGAAAGAGCATTTGCAAGTGCAGCTGGCGTAATGCCCGCTCCGCGCGAGACGATAACGGTTTCTAGATCGGTATTATTATTTGTGGCATTTATCGTTGCTTCATTGCCAAGAAAACCAGACATCTCAAAGCCAGCAACGGTAACGGGGGCAGCGTTTGCATGGGATGGCAGAAAGCCTAAGGTGAGTAATAGGAATGATGAAAGAACTATAACTCGCTTCAAGATAGACATAATTGAACGGAGTCTATCAAAAATTTTGACCAGAGGCTATATACTGGATTTGTCTGCCTGTTAGTGCTAGGCTCCCATTCGGAGGTATTTTACCATGCTCTTTAGAGATAATGCTGCTGAAATCGCTGCGATGAATGGCGCTGTGCTAAAAACTCGTACTCTCAGTAATGAAGAGTTTCGAGAAGTCGTCATCGTTGAGTTGCGAGAAAAACTCGCTTCTCTCGAGGCGGCAACCAAGAAGCCTCAAAAGGATCGTAAAAAAGCGCTCACAAAAGAGCTGGCGAATTTTTTTGAACTGATCGATGGCTTCATGTCGAACGAAGGTCTGGCACCTGACCACGTCTACCAAGAGCAAAGAAGACACCGTGATGACATCGAGCTCAATGCTCTGAATCTCGGTGGCTACAGAAAACGTCTGGCGCTCGTCGAAGGCGAGGGCTGATTATGCCGGTCTTTCATAAGCTTGTACGCGACAAGATCCCGGCGATCATTCTCGCCAAGGGCGAACACTGCATCTCGCGGCCCCTTCGCGACGATGAAAAAGACAGTGCTCTCGACACAAAGCTCTGCGAAGAGACGCTAGAGCTTATAGCGGCACGCGATTTGCCCCAAAGCGATGCAGGTCGCCGTGAAAAAGTTGTTCACGAATTCGCTGATGTGTTTGAAGTGCTGAGCGCTCTGCTCAGGCGCGAGGGCATCCTTCTCGATGAAGTCCGAGCCAAGGCGCGCGACCTTCGCGAAGCACGCGGCGGATTCGACGATTTCATCCTTCTCGAAAAAGCAGAGCCTGTGCGCTAGAATTAAAGAACGCCCCGACAGAGTGTCGGGGCGTTATTTTATTCGTGTTGTTCGCGAAACTGTGCCGCGTATTCGACGGGCAGTTCGTCAGGTGCTCGCTTCACGACCGATTCAGATCGGATGATCGAAGTGGTCTTGAAGTCTTCAAAAGAACGAGTCTGATATCCACGGCGGATAATGTCACGCTCCCAGGCCTCCCAAAGCTCAAAGCGCAGATCATCTTCGATCGTGCGTCGTTGATTGCCAACGAGGCGCAAGGCAAAGTCTTGCCCTGCTGCCAAGTAGCATTCTAGGGCTAATGAATTTGGGCAAAGTCGGTGCATGGGTTCACCCGATACCGCTTGAGTGATGTGATTCATGAAGGACCCTTGCCATTGGTTGGGATGAGGATTTCAGACAAGTTGATCGCGGGCGCCATGGTCTCGAGAAAGTTCTCTCGAAAGTCCGCTGCATAGAGCACGGGCACTTCGTCTGCCGCGCGCTTCACGCCAAAGCACTTGATCTCTTTGCCCCATCGACCAAGTTGGACGAAGTCTTCGATCACGAAGGTTCTATACCCCCGAGATGCGACCACCTGCTCCCATCGCTCCCAGCCAGTGAAGAGATTTTCGAACTCTTCACTATTGCTACGGTAACCGTAGCTGATCAGGTTGCCTAAGCTTTTGCCGTATTGGCGGTAAAGCCCCAAAGCCCCCTGGTCTGACAGTCGATTTTCATAAAATGTACGAACCTTTTGGAGAAACTGCTCAAACACTGCTCACCTCTTTCAGCGTTAATCCGGTCAAACCCTAGCAGGGCGGTTCTTTTTGAACAATTCCACGGTCAAGTCCCCTGGCTTGTCCTTTTTCATTCTTTTGCGTATTATCCCCGCACGATCACACCCATGGAGAGGTGGCAGAGTGGTCGAATGCAACGGACTTGAAATCCGTCATACGGGAAACCGTATCGAGGGTTCGAATCCCTCCTTCTCCGCCACGTCGCTCGCGAGCGACGTGGCTCCGCCAACAACAAGCCGCATAAGCGACCTTGAACCTGTTGATGGGGCCACGTAGCTCGCGAGCTTCTATTTTTAAAAAAAGCTTGACATTAGGTCTAATGCCATGGAACGGGGTAGGTATGTGGTATTTCTACGTCATCCAAAGTCAGAAAGACTTAAATTATTTCTATAAAGGCTCAACCTATGACCTGGTCCGTAGGCTCGCCTCTCATAATAGCGGGGATGTGTTTTCTTCGGCGCCGTATCGGCCATACAAGCTCGTGTATTATGAAGCATACGTATATGAGTTTGCCGCACGAGTTCGTGAAAGTGCCGTTAAGTTAAGCGGATCCGTGTCCGTCCCGCTGCTCAAAAGAATTAAAGAGAGTTTAAAGGTCTATTTGTATTGAATGACAGGTTCGATTACCATCCACTCATTATGACAACACTAAGCCCCTACATTAACTTCAACGGCAATGCCGAAGAGGCGTTTACCTTTTACAAATCCGTTTTCGGTGGTGAGTTCACTCAGATTATTCGCTTCAAAGATCTCGCGAGTGCCGAGTTTCCCGTATCAGAAGCGGAGGCGAATAAAATTATGCGCATCGTCTTGCCTATTGGTCCAACGACCTTGATTGCCAATGACGTGCCATCGTTCATGGGAAAAGTAAGTGAAGAAGAAAATCGCTCGAAGATTGCGGTTAGCGCTGATAGCCGCGAAGAAGCTGAAAGAATCTTCAATGGTCTCTCAGTAGGTGGAACGGTTGAAATGCCACTCGCCGATAGTCCTTGGGGAACGTCATTCGCCATGTTTCGTGACAAGTACGGTATTGAGTGGACGGTTGAAACGTCTTCAAAATAAATTGACTACATAAAAACAGCCCGATCGGGCTGTTTTTATGTATCGAACAAGCTGTATGGTGGTGCTGATTGCTCTCTAACGATACAATAATACTCATGAATACTTATAACTGGTACAGCACCCTTATCAAACCCAGCTGGGCACCTCCTTCTTGGTTGTTTGGCCCTGTATGGACGATACTTTATACGATTATCGCCATCACCTATGGTACCGTGTTTTATAAGGTATACACAAAAGAAATCCCCGCAATAATCGCTTTGCCTTTTGTTCTTAATTTGATATTTAATTTTTCTTTCACGTACTTTCAGTTTGGTTTAAAGAACAATCTTTTGGCTTCGGTAGATATTCTCCTTGTTCTTGCCACGCTTGTCTGGGCGCTTATTAGCATCTACCCTCACAATAAATGGGTGGCTTTTGCCAATGGGCCATACCTTGTGTGGGTGTGCATTGCAACGGTTTTGCAGCTTTCAATCACCTACTTAAATAGGTAGAACGTTTACTTATCTAATGAATTTTCTATGGCAGCACTTAAAACTCTGGTCACCAAGGTAAAGCCCGAGGCATTCATCAAGACGATCACAGATGAAGCGAAGCGCAAAGACAGCTTAGCGCTCTTAAAGCTCTTCAAAGAAGTTACCGGTGAAAAAGCTCAAATGTGGGGTACAGCGATTGTGGGTTTTGGTTCGTATCATTATAAATCCGAGCGTAGTACCCAAGAGGGTGACTGGCCTTTGACGGGGTTTTCTCCACGCAAACAAAATCTGACGATCTATATTATGCCTGGTTTTAGCGAATATGCAGATCTCTTAAGAGAACTCGGTAAGCACAAAATTTCTGGTGGTTCTTGTATCTACATCAATAAACTTTCAGACGTTGATCTTAAGGTTCTCGCAAAGATTATCAAGAAGTCTGTTGTGACGATGAAAAAAAGGTATGGTATTCAAAAGTAATATTTCATTACTGAATCTATCACATTACGTCATATTCTGCTATCCTGACTTCATTGCATGAAGTCCCTCACCATAGACACGTACAATGCGTACGCCGTCGCCTATGACGATGAAACGACAGGATTCTGGCGTGACTTCCCTACCCCGTTTATTGACGCTTTTACCAGTCGGGTGAAGGGTGATGTGATCAATATCGGTAGTGGTCCTGGGCACGATGCGCTTCTCCTCAAAAATCGTGGGGTCAATCAAATTTGTATTGATGCCTCTGAAACAATGGTGGATATCAGTACCCAGCGTGGCTTAAAATCGCAAATGGGCGATATGTTAAATTTGCAGTTTCGTGCTGACAAGTTTGCAGGGGCATGGTCATACTTGGCTCTCTACCACCTACCGAAGTCTCAAATCGGCCTTGCCCTCGGCGAGGTCGCTCGTGTATTAAAGCCGGGTGGATGGTTCGCATTGGGGATGCAAGAAGGCGATGGTGAATCGTATCGAGAAAGCTCTGAAATGCGAGCCCCGCGCTGGATGGCGCTCTATACTCAGGATGAATTATCTGCCCTACTCAAAGAGCATGGGTTCACTGTTCATTCTGTTGAACGTTATACACCAAAATCAATAACCTATTTGCACTTCTTGTGCCAAAAAAACTAAACAGTTAACCTGCTCAAACAACTATGAATCAATACTACACGTTTTCTGTACCCCTATTTACGAAGGTTCTTAAAGCACTTGATGGCGTTCTCACTAAAGCAGCTACCTCTGGCAAGGATGAATCGACCTTGGTGAACGCTCAGCTTGCTCCTGACATGTTTCCGCTTAAGAAACAGGTTCAGATTGCTTGTGACAATGCAAAAGGCGTCTCAGCCCGTTTAGCGGGTGTAGAAATCCCTTCTTTTGAAGACAATGAAGAGACGTTTGCTGAATTGCGTGCTCGTATCGCCAAAACGATTGAGTTTATCTCGTCGATTCCAGAATCTGCCTTTGAAGGCGCGGCTGAACGTCAAATTACCTTGCCTTACTTCCCTGGCAAATACATGACGGGCGCAGAGTACCTCGAGCAATACGCGCTTGGAAACTTCTACTTTCATGTGACCACGGCTTACGGCATCATCCGTAACCAAGGTGTCGAAATTGGAAAAGCAGACTTCACCGGCGGCATGCCACTAAGAGATCTCGTCTAATCATCAAAACATCCTCCGAACGGAGGATGTTTTTTTATTGCATTGGTTCACCTATTTTGTAGCTGGTAAAAAAGGCATCATTCAAATCATCAACTTTCTTCGCCCAATCCGCACCATACATGGCAGCCGCGATACTTGGAGACGAAACCCAGCGTAATAGGCCGTTCTTTTCAATATGATAAACCGCATTCATGGTTTGGAGTTTCACCATACGAGAGCCTGGTTTATAGGTAACAAGTCCGCCGATAGGCGCGCTAGCAAGTTTCTCGCTACTAACGGTCACGACATTTTTAAAGTCCTTAAACCAGGTAAAATACACTTTGTCATTGGGAAATGCATAGCGTCTGCCATCAGCGCCACAATAGTAGACCGCTGAGCTTGCCGTGGACTTTATCAATGTTCCTGATAAGCAGTTGTTCGAAAAGACGTTTACGATGTCTTTGTCTTGATTGATCGCATCATCAGTCGTCCCCCCGGATGTCGGGAGGGCAGGGGGTTCTGTAGGTGTTGTCGGCGTTGATCCTTTTGCGGCCATCAAGCTCAAATACGGATTCATCGGTGTACCGTCAGGTTGATGGATCTCAAAGTGCAAATGCGAAGTGATGGCCTCAGCATTACCACTATCCCCCATCCAACCGATCAATTGGCCTTTTGTAACGCGTGAGCCTCGCTCTAATCCTTCTGCGTAGGCATGTTTAGTGCCTCCCTTGCCATCGTCGGTGCCTGGAGTGTCATTATTGATATGGATATAGTGATAGGTCCAATCATCGGCGTCTCGGAGGGTGATTTGGTATCCCCACGTAGCTTGTGGGACAATAAGATAGCTCACGTAGCCATCGACAGCCGCATAAAGCGGCGTCATCTTTGGGCCAATCAAGTCATTGCCAATATGAGAGTGACCGGCGCGAGGTGAGCTAAAATCATCTGTAAACTTAATAGCGCTCGCCACGGTTGGAAAAGCAATATCACGAGTTGTTGAGGTATTTTCAGCGGCTTTGCTTGTGGATGGCCAAACAAGCGCCAAACACATCGCTGAAAAAAGAATAGAATATCTCATCTCAACAGGTTAGCACAATTAACGAAGATCGTTGAGTTCTTTATTGATAGCTGATCGTGTAAGAGGTCCAACCGTACCCGTTTCTGAAATGCCTTTTGAGCGTTGGAAATTTTTTACGGCTTGGGTTGTGAGCTCGCCATAGATGCCTGTCACTCTACCATCTGGGTAGATAGCTGAGCCTTTTGAGGCTAAGTACTCTTGCAAGTAACGAATGTCGGTTGAAGCAGAAGACGAAGGGCTCAAATCAACGTTAAAGGTGAAAGAAACCGGTATCGTCGCAAATGGCCAAGTAATGATGCTAGCTGATGTCGAGACAGATTGCGGTGGTGTATGTGTACATGTCGATGAAACGCCAGAGACGATAATGTCCTGATAGCCAAAGATACTCATCTCTGCGCTTGGGTAGCTAGGCGTGATATCTAAGAAGGCTTTGTCGGTCATGCTTGTGATCACTTCGCCAAAAAGATAGTCGTTATAGAAGGTGTCCTCAATGTCTGAAACACGTTTTGCCCAGTTTGATCCAAAGAGAGTTATAGCGGTGCCTTCATCTTGGATAGGTCTCAGCATGCGTCCCCCCTGAACAACATAGACGCGAGGGTTTGTTGGGAATTTTACTAAGCGCAAACCTGGACGATAGGTAACATTTTTACCCAATTGATATGAAGCGAGCTCAGATTCACTCACGATGAGTATTTGTGAAAAATCACAGTACCAAGACCCATATACACTCGGATTTGGGAAAGCATGTCGTTTACCGTCAGCGCCGAGATAGTAAACGGTAGAATCGTGTTGAGTTGTTGTATTACCATCGTCCTTTAATTTCACGAGCTGGTGGACATTTTTTACATTCGGCAAAGGAGCTATTGGTGTCGAGGTATAGTTTTGATAGAGACCTGTCCGAGGGTCGATTGAGGGCAAGCCACCGCCGCCACTTGTTGGCGGGATAGGGGTAACGACTGGTGCGAGTGACATGATTATCTGAAAAATACTGACGCCATTCAGAAGCGCCGGTGTCGAAGTCGCGGCATAGGTCCCTGTTGCATTTGCCGTAATAGTAAATAGATTGTAGCCGCCATTTGTGAGCGAGAGCGAACTTGTCGTCATCAGATAGGCGACGCTATCGACGATAGGCGTCACGCCTGCAACATCTGTTGTAGCGCTTACATTAGTAAGTTCATTTTGTGAGACAAAATCAACAAGAACGTTTTGAAGTGGATTAAAGAGCGCGTCCGTAACCTCAACAATAGAACGATAACGCACTCTCACTGTCCCCTCTTCGATTTCTGAGGTTACACGGTCAAACGAAGGGTCCAAAAGATCATTGGTGCCTACAGTAGCGCTAATCACATCATGCGAGGTGCTATTAGTGATGATCGGTGTCTCAATGGTATTGCTCGCGGACCCATAGATTAGCGAGACGCCAAGATCATTATTATCAATAGTAAGGGCAGTGAAATGGTTGTTGCTAGAGTTGTCTAGACGAAGCCCGGCAAAATAGCCACGTGCAACGGTTTGACCGATAGACGGAGGAAAGGTCATGCCGGCTGCTAACGTGATACCTTGATTTGAGAGATTCGTTGCATTGTAGGTATAGGTACCGTCACCATTTGCCACAAACATGTCTTCAATAAAATGTGTAAATGGGACGATGCCACCACAAAGATTATTTTGCGCATCGACGAGATTGTCAGCAACTAAATCATGAAATAGAAGGGTGACATAACTCCCTCCGACGTCAGCAAGACCGGCATTAATATTACTGGTACCGTCAACGCTTACGGTCTGACCGTCAAACTCAATAATTTCTGCATTACAAGCAAGATCTGGGATAAAATAGACCGCGCCTACAGGTCCACCAAAGACATCTGAATCATCATAATCATTGCCGCCAAACGACAGGATTGGCAATGTTGCAGGATAAGTAATTACAGAGGTATCTGTTGAGTTTATTAATCTCAAGCTTGAAAATTGCGACGAAGTCACCTGTTCTAATGACAAGGCGCTCTGAAAATTGAGTGCGCCGTCAAAAATCGTTGTATCGCCTGCTCCCGTGAGGGTGATGTCTGTCAGCGGGCCTTCAATCGCGAGACCAGCATAATTACCTGCGGCAACCTCGATATCATCCCCACTTTTCACGACATTTGCAATGGTAGTTGTGAATTGAGAATGACAAGAAAGATAGTCAACAACGCAGTCATCATCAATGAGATAGGTAGAAATGCGCGCACTGCTAAAGGCGCCGATATCACGTGAACCATCTATATCAAGATAACGACTCATCGGGACAAGATGATAATCATCATTTGGATTGGCGTTTTCGGTTCTAAAAACGGGGTCTACTTGAATGGTGGTTGGGTCCAGATCCGTATAGACGCCATTACTGTCATTAATCAAGTTATCAACTTGGTAGAAGCCATTGTAAGCATCGGTCAAATTTACATTGACTGTAGCGAGTCCATAACCAAGTGAAATACCATTGTCATTAACGTTTGGATTGGCGTTATAACAAAGGTTATAACGGTAGATAATAGTGACTTGCTTTAAGCTTGGGTCGTTCTCATCGTCAAAAACACCCAAACATGCATCACCAGAAATTGTATCTAGATCAGGATTGCCAATAAAACTATTGTTTTCAACTTCAATTGTGGTGTCGCCGTCAGCAACACGAACATTGAGCCCCCATGTACCGTTATTGCTCAATGGCTCTTTTGGCGGGTAGAAAAAATAGTTACCGCTGATGGTCGCATGTACATTTTGAACCGTAAACATGGTGATGAAACTGTTCATCGTCTCAACAGACTGAAGGGTATTATTGGTGAATTCGATATCTAAACCAACGGCAAAATAGACAAAATCGCCCCCTGTTATCGTATTGTAGTTTGTGATGACATTGTTACTAAAGACGATATCATTCGGTACATCAGCAGGATCCGTGTAGTCGAATGGCCCACCTCCTGCGGTAGCAAGAGTGATACAATTCGAACTAAAACGACAGTTAAACTCATTTGAAGCCACAAAGCCATTATCAGCATTTTGAATTTGGAGATGATTAAGATTTGTATTATTGGCTATGGTAAATCCGTCTGATTCTGTAAGGGTAATGGAGGTATAGGTGTTCTCAGAAAAGACATTATCTACCCAAGAAACGAGGGATTTACCGGTTGCGTCAAATTGGGTGTTCTCAAAAGTACATTCTTGGATGAGGGTATTGTTGCCGGGATTAATGTTGGCCGTACCTCCTAAGTCATCACCAAAAACAACACCTGGGCTACACGTCAAAATCGTGTCGTCAGGTAATGAAATGAAGTTTGATTCTGGAGGAAAGACATAGGTATACCCCGTATCAAGAAGATACGTATCTTGACCGGGCACATCAGCGCTGATGGCATCATTAAGCGTCGTATAGTCGCATCCTACGGCACAAACGGTAATAGTAGCCGCTTGAGCTGAGGGAGTTATCAAGAGAGCGCCAGCGATAAAAGTAGCTCCAACAATAAAAGAACGGAACGTCATAGTCATATTCAGATTATACATGAGAAAAAATGTTAGGACTACCTTTGTGTGGGCGCGTTATCAGCAGATAAGCTATACTCATAAGATATGATGACCCAAACACAAAAAATCACCTTAACAGGGACGATCTTTGCCCTCGCGGGCCTCGCTTTTGGTGGTATGGTTGGTTATATTTACGGCTTCGATGCTGGTATTGCGCAAGAAACACAAACAACGGATGTATTTCCTGCAAAGATCATGAGCTTTGAGGACTGTGTACTCGCTGGTTACCCAATCATGGAGTCTTACCCGCGCCAATGCCGTGATGAGGCGACCGGCATCCTCTATGTTGAGCAGGTCGTAATTAAGCCGATCCCGCCAACGACAACGTCGAGTATCCCAACCCCTACGCCATCGCCTTCGCCTACTCCGTCCCCTACTCAACCGGCAACAAAAGACGGCTGTATGGTAGGAGGATGCAGCAGCCAACTCTGTGGTGAGGTCACTGAGATGGAAGGTATGGTCACCACCTGTGAATTCAGAGCCGAGTATGCCTGTTACAAGCAATCACAATGCGAACGCCAAACCACCGGCCAATGCGGATGGTCACAAACGGCAGAATTGATGGCCTGCTTGGCAAATCCGCCAGCACTTCAATAGCAATTAAAAAGGGACTCCCGAGTGGAGTCCCTTTGCGTTAGGTCAGAAGGCGTCATCAGAAGGTGTTGTTTGTGAGATTCCGGTAGTCCTCGAGGCAGAGCGTGCGCAGCAGCTCAATCGAAGGACCGTAGAATCCTCCTGTACTGTGGAGCTTGTACTCTGCGATGAATGGAAAGCCCTGATCGTTCAGGTAGGCGGCGGCGGTCAAGACGTCTTCATCTTGGTCGTCGTCGAGTGCGCCATCCTTCACGCAGAACCAAAAGCCGTGAACCTTGGCATCTAGGACGAATCCTTCGATTGCACGGACAACCTGATCAGGCAATCCTTCAGGAAGCCGGCTCAGGTCGGCTTTTTCAGGCAAGAGACGGGGGTCACTCTCGGCCTCCCAACGCATGTCGAGCGGCTGATAGGGTCGGTAGGGTTGGGGGCGATTGTAGCGCTGGTCCCACTGATCAGACTTGAACACGAGCTCTGGCATAGAACCTCCTTAATGTGCGCTGCTGAAGGTAGCAAGCTTAGGTTCATGTGGTCAATATTTTGTGTTTGTATGCTATTCTTGAGCTATCTATGGCACTAAAACCCACCACCCTCGTTTTCTTGATAAAGCGTGCAGAAAACGGCCTCATCACAGATATTTGCTTGGCGTATAAAAAACGTGGTTTGGGTGTCGGGCGCTTTAATGGTGTTGGCGGCAAACTTGAGGCTGGTGAAACGATCGAGCAAGCCGCTCTTCGTGAAGTGAAAGAAGAAATCAACGTTGATGCTAAGATGCTTTCAAAATGCGCTGAACTCACCTTTCTTTTTCCTGCCAAACCTGAATGGGACCAGCTTGTGAATGTCTACCTTTGCGAATCGTGGGATGGTGAGCCGGCAGAAAGCGAAGAGATGCGTCCGCAATGGTTCACGACCGAGTCCATCCCCTTTTCTGAAATGTGGTCGGACGATATCTATTGGTTGCCGCTCGTTCTCGAAGGCAAAGCTGTTCGAGGTACCTTCTCATTTGGTGAAGGAGACGCCGTCATCTCTAAAGAGTGGCAAATTGTTGATGCAGCTACACTTATCGCGACCTAATCTATGCCATCTTGGATTCTTTTTGCCCTTCTATCAGCCTTTTTTGCCGGTCTTGTTGCTATTTTTGGCAAGATTGGCGTTCAAGGCGTCGATTCTACCCTCGCGACAACCGTGCGCTCGATAGTGATGGCTGGTTTTTTATTCATCACGTCAGCCGTATTAGGTAAAGCGAGTTTAATTGGGACGCTCGATAAAAAAGCGCTGTTCTATATCGTGCTATCAGGCATTGCCGGTGCGCTCTCTTGGATCACCTACTTTATCGCCCTTAAACAAGGCCCGGCGACGCCCGTTGCCGCTCTCGATCGAACGAGCGTGATTTTTGTTTTGCTTTTCTCTGCCCTTTTCTTAAGCGAACAACTCACCTGGAAGTCGGGTTTAGGCGCAAGTTTTGTCGCTCTCGGTGCCGTTTTGCTCACCCTGAAATAACCCATGAAACGCTTTTCACAATGGAAGTATAAAAATCTCACGGCACTCGCAATAAGTCTCGTGGTATTTTTCTTTATCTTAGATACGCCCTATGTTCAGCAATTTATTCATGCAATCGGTGACTTGGGCTATATCGGGGCCTTTATTGTAGGATTCTTCTTCGTCTCAACCTATACCGTAGCGCCTTCTGGGGTTGTGCTGTTTACCCTCGCTAATGAGCTTGACCCGCTAAAAATCGCTTTGATCGCGGGGCTAGGCTCAATTATTGGTGATTACATCATGTTTCGCTTTATTCGCGATAACCTTGGCGCTGAGCTTAAACTCATGGCGGAGTCTTTTGGCGGCAAGTACGTTCGCGCCCTCTATCATTCTAAGTTTTTTATCTGGTCGGCCCCGGTGATTGGCGCGATTATCATCGCATCCCCTTTTCCTGACGAGATTGGCGTGAGTATGATGGGCGCATCCAAGCTCAAAACATGGCAGTTTTTGGCCATCGCTTATGTGCTGGACGTGATCGGTATCTTTATCATCGTCAGTATTGCTCGCCTTACTTAGCCACGCGCAAAGGTTATAGCATAAACCTGTTCAGCCCCACCTTCACGCAATACGCGCGCTGCTTCAGCGAGCGTCGCACCCGTTGTTAACACGTCATCAATCAAGATGACGTGTTTTGGTACCGCAGAAAGAAGACAGAATGTCTGAGCGACGTTCTGTGCGCGTTCTTCATGTTCGAGCTCGGCATTGTGTTTGTCGTGCTCTAAACGTCCGAGCAGGGTCACGATGGGTGAAGGGAGTCCAAACGACTGCTTAATTGTCTGCGCAAGGCGTAGCGTGTGATTGATGCCACGAGTTGCGATACGTGATTCAGGCGACAAAATCGGTATAAGAATCGCCGATTCACTAAAGGCCCAGAGTGGTAAGGAGTTTTGTTGAACCCAATGCGTTAATAACGTGACTTGGGCGGCTTCAAAAGCGCGAGCTGAGCGGTATTTATATGACGCCGTGAGAGTTCTTACCTTTGGATCGGAATAAGCAAAGCAACTAATGACGCCATTAATCCCTTCTGGGGCTTCAGGAGTTAATACAGCCTCTTCTACGGTCATCAGACACGTGTCACAAAGCCAAAAACCCATCGTGCCGCATGATTGGCAAATGGGTGGGTAAATAATATCGAGCAATCTATCTTTCAAACGTGGTAAAAACCGCATTGGAGACAAGCCAATTGCCATTTTGTTCAGTGAGCGTAATGGCGATATTCAAGTAGTCTTGGGTGGACCCTACCGTGCGCTGTGCCTGCACATTAATCGTTGCGGATGTTTTGCCAAAAACCGGTAATGAAGACGGTTCGATAGCACTCGTTACTGAACGCGCTTCTTGAGACCAGTGCGAACCGACAGGATGATCATTAAGTAGTTGTGTGCGCAATGTAGCGAGACGTGGTTGAAAATCTGCCGTAGCGATCGCCTGCGAGTCACGGACTCCTTCAAAACCGTCATCCGCGCTGTAGGTACCGAGACGCGCCGCATAGTTCATCGCGATACGACGTAGCTTTTCTTGGGCTTGGCGTTCTTTTTCTTCAGCTGAATTTGGATCTGGTGGTGTGCCCGTTGGTGGCTCAAAGGTTGGGACAGATGTCGAAGGGTCAAATGGTACTGATGGTGTAACGGTGTTTTGGCCAGGTTGTTGAGGCGTTACGGTTGTCTTAGGTTTATTGAAAAAGAAAAACCATAAGATACCAACGATGGCGAGTATGCCAACGATGACTAATAAAATGGCGAGAAGACGTTTATTCATAGATTAGTTTTCTTGGGATTCTTGAAAGGCTTTTTTCTGCTGTTCAATCTTCAGGAGCTGTTCTGGATTTGTCGTCACAATCTGATCTTCGGTATACGAAGCCACAACTTGAATAGCGGCATGCTTTTGACCGGCAAAGAAAATACCTTCACCGACAGCAGATTCAAGCAAGAGATACTTCTCGGATTGTGTTAGTAGAAAGGTTTTTGCCACAAGATCAATCGATGCTGGTGATTGTTTTAAGAGCATTTGCATCGAACTGTTGGTTACAATGGCTTGACCATACGGGGACGTCAAAAAGTCATTCACATCTTGTGTGATCGTCGTGATGCCCATGTAGTATTTACGGCAACGTTTAACGAGGGCAAAAATAAACTTTGCTGAATCTTCGTTTTGCATCAGCCACCAGGCCTCATCGATAACGAGAATACGCTTTTTACGTACTGAACGTACCACGTTCCAGATATAGTTTACGATGGTATAGATACCCATTGGACGTAATTCGTCTTCAAGGTCACGTACCGAAAATACGACGAGCTGGTTATTCATCTGAACGGTCGTTTGCGAATTCAACAAACCAGAAAATGTACCTTCTGAGAATTTGCGCAACTTGACCACAAGCTCTGCCGTACCCTCCATACCTTCAAGAATATCTTGAAAATCTTGCAGTGTAGGTGGCTCGATCGTTGTTAAATCTACACCAGGGACAATGTCTTTCTTTGCATACGTTTCAAGTAAGGCACGATCGAGAATAGAGTCTTCTGAGGTCGTAATCTTGCCAAGCATGAGGCGCAACAAGCCCTTAATGGTGATAACGGCACTACGAATAATATCTTCAGTGGAGGCTGACTCACCCGTTGGTCGCGGCAAATCAAACGGATTGATCTTTGAACGCGAGGCCAATGAAACATTGATATAGGTCCCGCCTACGGCATCCGAGAGATGCTTATACTCCATTTCAGGATCAATAACGATCACGTCCACACCCATCATGAGCGAACGGATAATCTCAAGCTTCACCGTATAGGATTTACCGGCACCAGACGTTGCAAACATCACGGCATTCGCATTTTGCAGTGAAAAGCGGTCAAAAATAATCAGTGAATTATCATGGCGATTCACGCCATACAAAATACCATTATCACTCGTCAATTCAGCAGAAGTAAACGGAAAAGATGAGGCAATCGGCGATGTGCTCATGTTAAACGCAATCTGCAACTCATCATTACCTACCGGCATGGTCGAGTTAAAACCTTGTTCTGCCTGAAAGTATGAGCGCTTGGTATAAATCAACATTGAACCGAAGGTATTCTCAACGGTTGAGGTGACGCGCTCGAGCTCTTCTTTGTCTTTTGAATAGAACGTGCAATAAAAAGCAAATTGAAAGAAGTGCTCAATACCCTGAGTCAAGTCATCACGCAATTGCTCAACATCACGAAGCGCCGTTTCAGCAATTGGATCTCTCGCTTTACCCTTCTCGTTATTCTCAGAAATTTCAGCTTCGAGCTTACCTACGCGATCTTTTAATTCTTTCAAAATAACCGGTGCGTCAATCGGGTAAAAGAACATCGCAATATCAAGCTCGGCAGAGAGGTTAATAATCGGCGACGCCCAGCCTACCGATACATAACGCGGGTACGTCACAACAAAGAGCGTACGGCAAAACACGTCGCCTAATCGCAAAAATGAAGGGTCTACAACAAACGAAGCAGGCGCAATCAAGTCTTTGATGCTGGCCACACCACGGCGATAGACACGTTCTTCTTCGATGGCAATGCGCTCAGCTTCTTGTTCGCGTTTTTGCTGTTCTTTGGTTTTGCCTTTTTGAAACCCAACGCCGCCCTTGGTGAGGGTCGATGGGTCAAAGCTCGGTTTTGGTTGGGTTTCAAAGGCCATATTAGGTTTCTAGTTGTAATTTACTCACATCTGTCATGCGTTGAGATTCGTAGAGCTCTGGGTTGTAAATGGTGTAATAGAGCTCAATAAGACTTTGCGTGTCTAAAGCGACAGCATTTAATGACATGGAGGCAAGTCCCGACGATACTTGATTGACACGTAAGCTCAAATCAAATTTCATCTTCTGAAAACGTTCTTCGGTTAATTTGCCCGCAATGGTCGGTGACATGATCTCAGAGACACGAGCAAAAAAACCTTTACGAATATCTTTTGTCGTGTCTTTAAGTGGATCAAGCGGGATAACGACATAAAAACGCTTTTGCATAATCTCACCAAGCGTAACCATTTGCTTAACGAAATCACGATAATCGCGAATTTGGCGCTTAAGAAGGTCATTTTCTTGCTTCTTTTCATTTTCAAGAAGTTGACTCATGTAGCCATCAATGTTCATCCGACGCGACTGGATAACAATCTGAATAGGAAAGTTAATACTATTCAAGAATTGCATATAGGCCTGCACAATAGCCTGTTGTTCATCAACGGATTTCAGTGAGAAGTTTACGCTAGAAACCAAAAGGACCGCACGCAAGGTGCCATCTTTCATGATCACGATATTCTCGCGGATTTCAGCAATATCGAGATAGCGCTGCGAGGCAACGCCGGGTTTTTTGGAGGACATGGTGCTTCTCATACTAGGATTGGTCGTCAGGGTTATAAACACCGCCGGTGTTCACGATAAGGGTCAGATCGCGCAGCTTCGTGCTGTCCGGTCTTGATTTGGCGGGAGGGATCACCAGATTCGTCTCTTTTGGGGCACCGTTCTTAATGTACGCACGGATTTCGGCATCATTCTTTTCTTTGTTCCAGACCCGAATCTTTGGACGCATCTGCGTTTGCAATACGTTTACCGCAAAGAGATGAAATGGCTGCCCGTTGATCTTTACAAACGCGAATGTCGCCGCTATCGGCACGATAAAAATCGCGAATGCGATAAAAACAACAAAGCTAAAGATCGAATAAAGGATAAAGAGCAGAAAAACCGCCCCCAAAACAATCATGAATTGACGTACCGTAATAGGCCCGAGAATCTTGTTCTCGTTATCAATGAATTGAGGGACAATATATTTCTCCGGCACAATGGGATTATATCACTAATATTGTATCTTCGCATTGAGCGTAATAATCGCGCCCAATTCGGCCGGTGACGGTGTCGCCGGATCTTGCGCTAGTTTCGCCGCAGCCACCTCGGCAACGGTCTTACCCTTGGTAAAACTCTCACTTACGAGCTGTAGATAACGCTGTTGCAACGGTGACTGACGCCAAGCAGCGATACCTGCCGTATAACGCTCAAAAGACTCCGCGCGGAGTGTCTCAAATTTCTGAAAGAGCTTCTCCCCTGCCTGGTCAGGGTCTTTAGCAAGGCGTCTGAACTCCTGAATATCCATGGTCTTGAATTCACCAATTAAATCAGAGAGCTGTGAGACGGCCGGCGCTGTCACACCTGACATATTTGACCGAATAGGCGCCTGAGCCATGCCTTGCGCCGCTTGAGTGGTTTGTTGCGTCGTCATGACGTTCGTGAACGATGGCGGAGCAACCTTTTGTTGATACCACTCAGCGTGCTCTTCACTCTCACGTTTTTTGCGGTCTTCAACTTTTTGCTTTTGTACGACTTCAGTTTCTTGAATGCGTCGCTTTTGATCATCTTCAATCTCGCCGTGGTGAAGCTCATAGCTCGCTTCAATAATACGAGCAACTCGCTCAGCTTTTTCGGCATCTAACCCGAGACCTCCGATTTTGTCATCACGCGTGAGAATCCCTGAGGTTTGTAAGGCGTTACGTACATTGCGTAGGCGCGTCGAAATAACGTTTTCAAGTCGCTTTTCAAGGTATTCGTCTAGTTGTAAATCGCCGATTTGCTGCAAGCATTCTTGCATGGCTTTTTCGAGGATAGGTTCGTAATGACGTCTCAAGCGCATAGAACCTAAAGGAATCTCTTCTTCGACTTTTTCGTCCACCTCTAGGGGCATTTTCCAGCTAAACCCCTGGCTATTGCGGACCGTGCGATACCATTCTGAATAGTCTTGCTCGCTCATCACGCTTGAACTTGTCAAGAATTCATCGAGAGCCACAAGAAAAGCTTTTGCCTGCGCATCGGTAAAACCAAGGCCGTCTTCGGCTTGCTTTCGCTGAAGATATTCCAGCGCCTGCGCATCGGTACGCACGCCAGTAATCAATGAAACGAGCAGGTCTCGTAATCGACGCACGAGCTCCTCAGAAAAAACACTTACTTGAGCATTGGTCGCGATGCGCTTTACCGCTGCACTATATGTGACGGGCAAAACAGAGATACGCTTTATTTTTCCTATTTCACTTGGTAAGACCCCTAATTCTTGAAGCGTTGTTTCTACATCCCAATCAACTAGGTCAGAAACAGGTAAAATGATCTTCAACAGTATCGTACGTACAACTTCATCTAGATTTCTCTCATTTGCAAGTGACTGGATCTTGGCGATAAAAGTGTTTTTATCCATTTTGGTAAGCAAAAGCTCCCAAATAACATCATTAATGCGCGCCCAGGCATCATAGTCGTATCCAAGATTCTCACGTGTCGCGTCCTCGGTATCCGCAGCCTCGCTTCCAAAAAGATAGTCTCTTGCGCTTTCGGGAAGCATTTCAAAACGTAGACGCCATTCTTTTCTGTCCATAGGCTAAACGGTGGTATCAGAATTAGGAATGGAGGTAATCTGCTTACGTAACGCTTGTCCTGTACCTTTTTTAGGAAGCTCTTTGATAAGTGCATCTTGCGCGTCTCTAATCATCTCTTGATAAGCTTTATTCGTCCCAGACGCGCCTTCTCTAGAGACGTCATTAGCAATATCTTTCATTTTGTCTACGATCGCGAGGATCCGCTGCTTGGTCGTCGTATCGTAACGATCAATATTTTTAATGATTTCTACGCCGCCATTTTTAAAGAATTCCCCAAGGAGAACCTCAGACTCTGGCCGCCCAACACCTTTTGTTCCCGTTTGGCTAAGAACACCAACAATTTCCTGAGCTTTTGCGATACCGTCACGGACGGATTGTTTTGCAACGGCGGCAACATTTGTTGGATCTGCTTTAGCTTTTGCTTCTGAAAGAAGTTGGTCTCGCAATTTTGTCATATCAGCAATGGCATCATCGCGCTCTTTGGCGAGTCTCGTAACTTCAGCTGTATTTGAAGCAGCGTTCGCAGCATTGATCTGGTCCGTATAATCTTTTGTAATATCTTTGACATCTCTCGTATAAGCCTTATCAATATCTTTCACCTCAATATCAGCCATTGTTTGATAGGTCTCAGCCAATTTTGCCTCGTCTGAATTGATATTAGCAATAGACGATGCCGTATCCGCACCAATATATTGACTAGCAAATGCTTGAAGTGGTGCTTGGTCATTTGCGCTATAACCAGCATTAGCTAATGTTTCAGTCAAAGATGCCCCATACTTCATGCCGTCAGACATTCCATTAACGTTAATACGCGTATTTGCATCACCTGGTTTACGTTTGCTTGCATCAAGGGCTGCCGTTTGACTAGAATTTCTTACACGTGTACCAGCCTTCATGTTAGGCGTTGCTGTCTTATCGTCATTGATAGAGTACGTGTGAATTGTATTATCGGCAAGGTTTTTAACATGCTGCATTTTGCGCAGTTGGTCTGGCGTTTTATCGGTTGAAAGTTTAGCAAATCGCTCGTGTGCGCCCATTGCTGATGCGGCGGCGCTGTTTGCGCGTTGCATCTCTTTCTTTTTCAAATCCCAAGCATCTTTATCAGTCTCTTCGATGCCAGTAACCTTGCCACTCGCGTCTTTGACTTCGCTCCAACCATTCGCAAGCATCAAATCCGTCAAAAACTCACCGTTCATGTACGTTTCTTTAGGAATATCCTTGTAGAGCTCGGGCGAGTCAATCATTTTCTTAACGAAACCCGTTCTTTCTTCACCGGTTCGAGCAAGATGCGGGTTGAGCTTGAGAAGCTCTTCGATCTTCTTCTGCTCGTCTTCATTGCCGGAGCTTTTTGCAATATCATAACGGGCACCAAGAGCAACGCGCTGACGTTCGTTTAACTCTTCACGAACGCGTACTTCGCTACCTGCTTTTGCCTCAGAATCAGAAAGTCCGCTAGCCTTAAGCTCGGCTTCATATTTTGTTTTTGTTGCCTTGTACTCTTTTTCAATCATGTCCTTATCGCCAAACTGCTCTTGGTAGTACGCCTCGGTAGCCTTTGCCGACATTGTTGGCGGAAGGAGAAAGCCTTCTTTCTGTGTACGCGCTTCAGAACCGATGCCTAAGAGCGCTTTGCGTTCATCGAGCGATTTAGCTTTTGATGCGAGAGCTTTATTATATTCTGCGTCGGCACTCGCCTCTTTTTCAGATTGGGCGCGGCGATAGTTAACACCCTTGAGCAAACCCCCTCTCGCCTTATCATAAGTCTCACCTCTAAGCATTGCTGGGGTTTTTGCTAATGCCTTGGTCCCGAGAAGCGAAGCTTTTCTCGTCAAATCATAACGACGATCTACAGCGTTATACGTCCCTTTAGCAGCACCCTTAAGCGCTCTGCCACCAGCTTTTGTCGCGGTCCAAGGCGCCTTAACAACGCCTTTCGCAAAAGACTTCGTCTTGCTCGCAATAAGCCCAGCCAACCCACCCATAGCGGCTGCCGAAGCAACGGCCGTATCAAGAGCGGCTAACATCAACGCGATACCAACGACAAACGAGATAACATGGTTTGAATCCGCGATGGCAGTAATAAATCCAAATGTGGCACCAACTGCGGAATCAGCCGCACCAGCAACACCTCCTTCGGCACCTGTAGAAGGGCGCGTGAGATTGAGCGCGGCAGAGAGGCCCGTAGCGGCAGTCTGAGAATTAGCTTCCTGCGAAGATCTCTGAGTGATCGCAAGTGTGAGCCATAAGAAAAAGGCAATAACAGGTCCACCAGTAAGTAGGCCCGTTAAGCGCTTCCAATATTCGCCTGTGACGGCTCCCATCCCGCGCTGCAATTTCTCTGGTAGAGCCGAGGCAAAAAACGCTAGCGGAGCAAGAATCAGGGTGATCCATAACGCAACGATACGATAAACGAGATAACACGTCAGGATGATGACAACGCCCAAAGCGATCGACATGAAGAAGATAGCGAGGCCATAGGCAAGGATAATATTTGCGAACTGTGCCGGAGTAGTACCAGTGGGGTTAAACTGCATCATTTTATCCAGACCTAATGCATACACAAAATTACCGGCAGCCGACTGAGCAAAAGCATTTACGAAGGTCAACATCACGACCTGTGAAAAATCAATCAAGAGTTGAATCAGCGTTTTTGAAAAATTGATCAATACCGCTTGTAACAAAAGCTTAGGCAACACTTTTTCATAATGAAACTCATCTCGACCGATAACGGTGGCAAAGGCGGTCAATAAGAGAACGATGATAAAGAACATGTTTGTCGTATCACGTACGACGATCCAGCCTTGAACGACGGGCATCGCATCTGAGAAGCCGTTGTATTGAGCGAATGCAATCAAGACACTAATAACCAAAAGAATCATGCTGCCAATGAGATTGGCGACAAGACCCAGGATTGATGCAATACCCTCACAAATGAAACCAGTAACTGGACCGCTACAAGCAGCGCTTGTTCGGTCATTCGCTTGTGACTGTACGATATTGTTCGTCGTTTCAGTAGGCGTGACAGCAGGCGCTGGTGTCGTTGCAGGGACCACGCTGCCTGACCCTTGGGCAAATGCGTACTCGGTTGAACCCATCACCATAAAAATGGCGAACAGCGCAACCATTGCCGTTGCAAAAAACTTCTTTCCTCTTTGTGATGAAAGGGACGTGCGTAGTCGTTCAAAGGTGAACATAATTTCGTTATCTATAATATCACATTCTACCCTGTCTCGACCATGGGGATAAACATTACCCATCACGCTCTTTTTCAAAGGTTTGACGCATTGTGTGGATAGCCGTATTCTGATACACTCCGAATTGTTCTTAATGGCTTTCTACGCATGGTATCCGTCAACTTTTTGAATACAGATCATGAGCGACTCGCACGGCGTAAGACCGTCATTTTTGCGAGTTTGTTTACGCTTATCGTGGGCGGCGTCACCTTTGCTGGTGCGGCCGCTTCTTATCGCTCTGTGCAACACGGTACGAGTGTTTTTGCTGAGTTCGTACGCCTACCTGGTATTCGTGACGCACATAAACTTGTCTTTGGCGCAGAGCTGCCTGCATTGGCTGGCACAACCATTACCGGCGAAGACAAAAATCCTGACATCTTAACGGTCCTCTTACTTGGTATCGGTGGTGCCGGTCACGATGGTGCCAACCTCACCGATACCATCATGATCGCGTCTATTAATACCAAAGACAAACGCGTTAACATGCTTTCGATCCCACGCGACATGGCGTTTCCTAACGGCCGTGGCGGATACGAAAAAATCAACGCCGTTCATGCCTGGGAAGAAAAAGACCATCCAGGTGAAGGCGCCGTACGTACGGCAAAAATCTTTTCAGAATTTTTTGGCGTAAGCATTGATCACGTTGTTCGCGTTGATTTTAATGGCTTTGCCAAGATGGTAGATGCGATTGGCAAAGCCAT
>Ga0209277_10000207_pt1 | contig 31122 bp, 40 predicted proteins | sample JI81AbrownDNA_FD_187503 | JGI IMG/M metagenome (GOLD analysis project Ga0209277, IMG submission 187503) | Wastewater effluent complex algal communities from Wisconsin, to seasonally profile nutrient transformation and Carbon sequestration -... | ecosystem: Engineered > WWTP > Effluent > Algae... | reverse complement strand
GTGAGCCAAGATAAAGGATAAAATCACTTAATGTGAGCCGTGATATTTTCAGTATCAATTAAATCGAGCCAAGGTGAATTTATAAAATCATTTAATTTGAGCCCATTCTTACCGATGAAAGCGAGCCACTCTCATTTCGAAAGCAAGCCGCTACATATATATATTCTAAATATGTAGTAATATTTTGGCAACCAGAACAGGCATCTATAATAGAACTTGATTTTCCTTTTATAAATGCTATGGGAACAGAAGGGAAAGATCAGGAAGGAAGAAAGTGGATTGTAAGTAATACTACATATTGTTATTAAAACATTTAACTAAAAGTATAAATATTACTTACAAACTAAATGTAGTAAAAAATGGTCAGTTAAAGGATAACTAGTATTATAGATGTAAGGATTGCAAGTAGTATTTCAGTAATAATCAATAAAAAATATAGATCCAACGGGAATTACAAAATAAGTTATTTAATTAATACTAGTTATCTATATAGATAGTTAGCTTGCTAAGTAGTATTATATATGTATACTAATATAGTAATATAACTTTCTACATCTATCTTACCATGACAAAAATAATATCATTCTTAAATCAAAAAGGGGGCGTAGGCAAAACCACTATTAGCACAAATATTGCCGTTAGTTTACAAATGGATAATCAGAAAGTATTGCTTGTTGACTCTGACCCTCAAGGAAGTTTGAGAGATTGGAATGAAGCTAATGAGGGTAAGCTTATACCTGTAGTGGGATTAGATAGAGAAACTTTAGCAAAAGATGTAGAAGGTGTTAAAAGTGGCTATGATATTATAATTATTGATGGCGCACCACAGTCTTCTAAATTAGTTGCCGCTGCAATAAAAGTCTCACATCTAGTAATTATTCCGGTAACCCCTTCTCCTTATGATGTTTGGGCATGTTCTGATTTAATAGAAATTATAAAAGCTAGGCAAGAAGTTGCTAATGGTAGTCCTATTTGTCGCTTTCTTATTAGTAGATCGCGTAAAGGAACAAACTTGAGTGAAGATATCATTGAGGCATTAAGCGGATATGAAATTCCTGTCTTAGAAAATCGTACAACTCATAGAGAAGTATATGCCAAGACTGCATCAGAAGGCTTAACAGTATATCATGACTTAAAAGCTGAGGAGGCAATGAATGAGATTACTAGTCTAAAAAATGAAATATTAGAGGTGTTAAAATAATGGCATTTGAAGCAAAGAAAGGAAATAGGGTGCATCGTAGTCATACAGTAAATGCGGCAATTATGGAGGCGACTAAAGATAGCATGGTGGGATTAAATGTGAAGATCTCAAAAACAAAAAGAGCGGCTTTTAAGTCAAAGGCCGCAATAAAAAATGAAAATATGCAGGATATTATATTAAAAGCTATAGATAGTTATCTAGAAAACTAGAAAGATAAAAAAATATAAAACTATTTACCTATAAAACTACTTTATATAAAAGTATACTAATTAACCGCACCTAAAAATACGATATCACAGTTACATTTATATTATTAATAATTTAACAAAACAACACAGGTAACAGAAATAAGTTGAGATAGAGCAGAGCGGCTATCAGAAAAAGTTATCTCTAAAAGTACACTTTGCAACATCCGATATTGACATGTCTTTTTCAATGTCTCATAATGCAATTCTTATAAAGCTTAAAATAATATGAGAATATAAAATATGCAGTTAGTCGGATACGCTAGGGTTAGTTCGGTTGGTCAATCTTTGGAAGTACAACTTGATAAGCTTGCTCACTGTAATAAACTATTTCAGGAAAAAGCTAGCGGTAACTTAAACCAACGCCCCCAGTTACAAGCATGCCTAGAATATGTCAGAGAAGGTGACACGTTAGTTGTTACCCGTCTAGATCGGCTTGCACGTTCAACTCTACATTTATGCCAAATTGCCGATATTCTTGCCCGTAAAGTAGTCCATTTAAAGGTAATTGACCAAAATATTGATACTAGCGATGCAACCGGTCGTCTTGTTTTCAATATGCTAGCTGCTATCAGTCAGTTTGAAAATGAAATACGCACCGAACGCCAAATGGAAGGTATTATCAAAGCTAAAGAAAATGGCGTCGGCTTTGGTAGAAAAAAGCAACTTAAAGCAACTGATATCGTTAGTCTACACCAGAAACGCCAAGACGGCATACTGATAAAAGATTTAATGCAGGAATACAAACTATCTAAAGCTACTATCTACCGCTATTTACAAAGTAGTGTTGGGTAGTCAATAATTCGTATTAAGCTTCAGTATTATATTTTTAAGGCTTTATTGTTATTGTTCTAAGTTTTGATAAGCTAAGTTTTTTAACAAAATTTAAATTAATTCTAACGAGTTTATTATAATTTTTGGATCTTGGTTTGAGCATTTTGACTTAACCTTAGTTTTTATTACTATAGGATTCTTATAACCAATTCTATGGGCTTTCATAACTTTAGTCATTACCTTATCATCTATCCTTGATGTCATCTCAAGATCGTTATTCCAATTTTTGCTGTAGTGCGTAGCTTCTTCTTTTGATAAAATATTCAACCTTGTAAACATTTCTATTGTATTATTAGATGAAGGTTTAGTTGTAACATTTATTTCTAGTAATTTATCCCCCACACATTCTAACACAAAGCAAAAAACGATAGGGCTATTTAAGATATTTTTAATTTTTACTAACTTTCCTCTTACCCAACCTAATGAATCTTGTTTTAATTCAAATTTTTCTGGTTCTATGTGATTGTACTCATCTAAACTATACTCTTCATTTTCAAAATTACTCATCTTTTTTTACTTTCTTTCCTCATCTCTATAACTTTTCCATTCATCCCAATCAAATTTTCCTAAATTCATTTCTTTAGCGAGTTTATCTAAACGTTCCCATGGATCGTATTCTAAAGCTAAATCCTCATATTCTTTTCTTGTATCGGGACAAGAAAGTATTTTTTCTTTGAATGTTTCAAATTTTATTTTTAATGACATCTGCTATAAACTCTCCATCTATTAATTCTCCTTTAATAAATCTATTATTTTTCAAATCATCAATAGCCTGTAACAAAGCTTTTTTATTATTAGGTCTAGACAGTAAATACGAAGTCTCGTCTTCCCACTCATCACGTAATTTCTGCTGGTAAGCTATGCCATCTAATCCATAAAATTTAGATAATAATTCAGGCGGTAACTTATCAAAATCGTCAGATATTTCAACTTCACCTTTACATATACCAGCTTTACGGTTTTTTTGGTTAGTATCAAAACTCATATTGAATAGTATCCTTTATCTTTTGTTTTTCAGTTTAAATTTTAAGAACAACCACACTATATCAATTTAATATTAGTAGCCGATAACTTACCATACTGCTTTTCTGTTTCAAAACTAACTTTTGTGCCGGGGTTAAGTTTTCTAATGTCAAGGTGTTGTACTGCCGAGATATGAACAAACACATCTCTTGATTTATCGCTAGGCTCTATAAAGCCGTAACCCTTAGTAGAGTTGAGCCTGGTAAGTCAAGACTGTTACCAATCTTAACTCCCATAAGAACGCAGCATGCGAATTTCCCGCACTACGCTTTCCTGATAACTTCATATTAAAACCTATGGCTTATCTGATGGAGTTGCTTTCGCACTACTATAATATCGAATCTGGTAGTCTTTATACAACTTCAGTTTCCCATATAGAAATGTGTTACTCCACCTCTTCCATCCGAAACCGTCGAATCCTCGTGACCTCATTAGATGACGTCTTACTTTCTGTTCAACCCACTTTCTTACGCAACTAAAACAACGACTAGAATTACCAATTCTGAAATAATTCACCCATCCTCGCAGAATCGGATTAATAAGATCAATAACCCTATTAATAGGTTGCGATATGTGTCTACGAAATATTTCTTTCACTTTCCTTAGAAGTGCAGTGCGAGCTTTCATTCTTGGGGTTCTCCTGATTCCGATTTTACCAGATATCAACTATGTTGTACATTATAAATTAAAATATTTTAGGTTTAATTTTTATTGTCTACTATTGAGCGTATAAGTCACGTAATTTAGCATTAGCAATTACAATGATTTTACGCATTAAAGCAGTAAGAGCAACCATCTTTTTTTTACCTCTATTAATAAGGTCCTGGTAAAATATTTTAAAAGATGAATTAGAGTTTCTAGCGGCCATAGCAGCTAGAAATAATAACGGTTTAACCAAGCTCCTACCATGACCAGTTGGTCTATAACCACTAAACTTGCCACTATCATTAGCTTTTGGCGCAAGACCTGTAAGATTAGCTATTTGTCTTCGGTTAAGCCGGCCTAGCTCTGGTAATAAGGCAAGTAGCTCATTAGCTACAATATCACCAATACCTGCTATTGTTTTAAGCTCTTTCTTTTTAGCAGCTAATATAGGGCTTTCTGTAATTATGGCATTGATCTTCAGAGTTATAGAATCTATTTGATTAGCTATAACCTTAATTACTGAGTTATGGCTATCTTTAATTATCATTGCTGTGGTTCCTAGCTTTGGAGATTTTAATCTATTTTTTTCAGCTACTAATATTTGTTTTAAGTCACTTCTTCTTTGTACTAAAGCATACAGCTCAAGAGCCTGTGAGCTTTGAGGAACAAATAATTCCAACTGATTTGAACGTTCATAACCATATAAAGCTAGAGCCCTAGCATCAAGAGCATCAGTTTTTGCGCTATTGCCAAAAGATCTAATAAAGTTTTTTACTTTCCTGGTATTAGCCCTATGTACTGCAACAGAGCGTTGAGAGAGAGTAAACAATAACTCTAACTCATAACCACCTGTAGCTTCAAGTATGCATAAAGAGCTAGGGAATAATTGCTGATAATCTTCAAGGAAGCTATTAATACCAGTCAGATTATTTTCATATTCTACTACTTTTTTATTTCCATGCAAAGCAACGATAAAATTGAATTTTCCAATATCAATACCAATTAAATTATTATAAGATGTCATATATACCTCGAGATTTTAAAGTAAACCTAAGTTTACGATTGTAAGCGGGAGAGCGCTAGCTTCCCATTCAACTATACAAACGTCTCGAGAGTTTGGGCTAGAGTACCCTGATATCTACGGTTAAAAAACCAGCCGTCTTACGGTCGCTCATGCCCGTGTTCTACCTATTATCGTGATAGTAGGTAGAACTAACTCTCTTAATAGACCACTATAACAGTTCCTTTATACTGGTCTATCTCTAATATTCTATCGCATTTCAGACTTACAACAGTTTTTACCCGTCTAAAATCAAATCCCAGAAAGCTAAAAGTCTCTCCTTTCTTCAGATCGACTACCTTTGTCTTCTCTTCGTTTAGTTCGACTTTTAACTTTGCTAGCTCTTGTCTTAGCCTGATATGAATTGCTCTTTCTAACCACTCCCACTTCCTATGGTCGTTAACTAGTATGATAATGTCATCCGCCCAGCGAGCGTATTCCATACGATCACACCCGTTGCTTGCTTTGCTCACTTCCTTAGCCTTCTCTAACATTCTATCTACTTCGTTTAAGTAGATATTACTCAATAGGGGCGATAAGGAGCTGCCTTGCCCTATCCCTCTCTTACCGCTTGCTTTAACTATAAGTTTGAGTAACCTCATGACATCTCTGTCATTTACACGCTCTGCTACCTTTTTAAATAACTGAGCATGTGCAATTGTATCAAAGTAAGCACTCAAGTCTACATCTATAACTTTTGTATTTCCTTTAAGTACTGCTTGTTCAACTCTTGCTATAGCCTCTGCGGCGGTTCGTTTGGGTCTGTAGCCACACGATCCAGGTTGAAAGTCTGCTTCGAAGATTGGCTCTAGAATAAGTTTTAGTGCTCCCTCCACCACCCTATCTTTAATAGTTGGTATAGATAGCTTTCTCACTTTATTCCTACCTTTTGGGATTTCCTTTATTCTTTTCTTATTTGGATAATAGGTTTGATTCTTCAGTTCCTCTTGTATATTTTCAAGAAATTGTTCGACTCCTGATTCCTCTATCATTTCAAAAGTAATACCATCTACTCCTGGTGATCCTTTATTTTGCTTAGCAAACTTATAGGATTCTCTCAATGTCTCGATTTTACAGAGATGAACATATAATCCCCAAAATCGCCATTGCTTCTCAGCTTTAGCTTTAATATATATTTTCCTTCTCAGGTCTTGTAATTTTATAGGTGTTTTTATCATTTCACCTTTACCTTCCTTTTTGTTAGAAAAATTATCATCAGTATGGTGCCTTCGCTCCACAAGAGTTACCTTGCTTCATCACTAATACACACCACTCCGTCATCCTCTCATCTTCAATTCATTTCCTGAGGTTATCAGTTATAGAATCTACCTGACTCCAAGATATTTCTTCTTGGGATGAGTAGGACTTCTCCAGTTGCTTAGTATGTCCTTATTATCATGCCGCCACTACCACCCCGCCGAAGTGCTTAACTGTATCAGTTAGTTTTCAGTTAAACATTTTGCCTTCACTCTTTCGACGCAAGTTCGGCCTTCGGTTATTAACGGTATCTGGGCCACCTATGTGTTCGCTTTCGCTGCGGCCTGATAACTCGCACTTACCCTATAGATAAGTTTGTCGGTAGGCTTCAACATATTGATTACTCGCCATGTTGCTACCCAAGCTATAGAGCTCTAACTCTTACTCTAGTAGGTTTGTCTCCTACTGAACATACCAACCTTAGCTGGACGCACGTCTAAAACCGTAGGAATTTAGATCAGATCTTTCTTCTGCTATTGGTAATAAAGCCATGTGCCACAGGGCTTGCATCGCTTTATCTTTCATAGTTGGAATAGAGATTGGCCTAAATTTTCCTTTTTGCTTCTTAGGAACATGTATTCTTCTTGATGGTAGTGGATTATATCCATGTCGCTTAAGCGATAGTGTAGCCTGTATTTTCTGTTTAGCTGTTTTCCAGATAATACTGTTGATAAACGCAAAACTAAAACCCCTCAAGATATTGATTGTTTCTTAATTAAAAGTTCCAGCATATCAATACTCAGGTGGTTCGCCGTAATTATTAACTTCGTCAGTGTCTTTATTCTTCAGGAGGAGCTCCATATTTATTTTTATTTTTATCACCTTTGATCAAACATAATATTAAAAATATAAATGGTGATAGAATGAAATTTAATAAATACCACCAACCACTTAAACCACAATCATGTAAACGCCTGACATTTACAGAAGTATATATAAAAAGGTGTATTATTGCAGCAAATGCAATAGCTATATTTAATAAATCCGTCCTCCCATATTTTCTTTCTATAATTAATAAAGGAGTAAATATTAAAAATTCTAATACAGTAAATATTACATATTCTTTTTTACTTGCTCGACCTTTTAAGGTGAATGTTTTTTTTATACCATTAAAAAAAACAGAACTAATATCTCTAATCATTATTCAACTCACTATCTAAACCTGTTAAACAATTTGCAAAATCTTCGTCTACTACGCTAAAAACAGTACTTTCAACTGTACAATAAACTTGTACTGGTTTTTTTGCTGGATTTATAATATTAACCATTAATGCTGTAGCAACATATTGAAAATCCATTTCATATACAGCTATAGGCTTGTCTAATTTAGTCCAACATTTAAAATAACCTAATCCTAAATTACCAACAACATTAGGTATTCCCTTTTTACAATACTCTATAGTTTCTTGATTAGTAAGAATTTCTTTAGTAGAAATACCATTACTTTTAGCTATATGTAACATTTCTTTTATAGCAAACTGTGCTACTGATTTAGATGCGTTTTGTATTGATTTAAAAACAACAGTAATATTTTGCTCTACAACTTCAAGTGCTTTACTTAAAAATCCATGTCCCTCATCAGTAATTTTATTACCTTCTAAGTGTAATTTTTTCAAGTTAGGCATTTCGCCTTTTGAGAGAGAGACGGCAAGTAACTTAGCTCCGTCATCTCTTATTTGATTGTTTGCAAGATTTAGTGTAGTAAGTTTGTCAGCTACCCCACCAATTATTAACTTAACACCATAATCACCTATACTCATTCCACCAAGGTATACATCGGATTTATCTTTTACTAAGAAGAGAATATTTTGCTCTTTTTTTAGAGCCTGTTTTTTATAATTCGGTAAATGTTTTGCTATAGCTTTAAAATCCCCTCTTTCTAGAACATCTTTACCCCAAATGTTGTTCCAATCTTTAAAATTCATTGGATAGTCTTCAGGGTAAACTCTATGTAAAATTTCTACAAAATCGGTTTTTAATACTTTCTGTTGTTCCAAGACTTCTTTTTTGTAAGTAGGTAGCCATTTTCCGATGGCTTTAAAATTTTTAGTTAATATAACCTCTTTACCCCACTGGCTATTCTTACTATTCCAGTCCTTAAAGTTCGCTCGGTAATCATGAGGATACCTTTTGTGTAAAACATCAACAAATTCCGTAACAAAGAAATTCTCTATAGCTTGGAAGTCTTTTTTATTTATAACCATTTTACCCCAAAGAGTATTAGGCCAAGTATCAATATGTTTTGAATAGTCCTTAGGGTATAAATCACGTAAAATTTTTGTAAAGTCTGTTATTAAAACTTTTTTTTCAGAAGTAGATAATTCTTTATTAGGAGGTATATAATGAGGAATATCAGGTTGTACAAATGGTTGTGATGGTTGCGTATAAGGTACAAAATCTCGTCCAACGTAAGGTTGTAGTTGTGTTAAGCTATCCAAAAATTCTTTTCTTGATGGAGCACTTGTATCTGGTATGTTTATTTCACGTATAGATACTCCACTAAAATATGATGTGGAAGTTGATATATTTGGCCTAAAATTACAAGGAGGATCCATAAACATATCGTTTTTACCACAACTTATTGTTATGGTTGGTATCTCACGTTTCATAAATCATTACCTTATTAATTGAAAAAATATTTTAAATATAATTTATTAAATTTTTATTAACTTTTTGTATTGCTCTTCCGATATTACGAATACAGTATTATCTTTGTATTGAATGGCTTGTGCCTTACTTAAGGCGTTAGATACTATGATATTAAGAAATAATCTAGCATCATTGATGGGGATTTCATGGAGAGTATGAAGGTCAAAGTCGTATCTGTAATTATTCATAATCAACCTCTTAGCTTATTAAAATAGGTGCTAGGGGCTACAAACAGTCATTTAAAAACAACTACTTACTGCCTTCATGCCAGAGACACTTATAACAGTAAACCCCCAGCATAAAAGCTCAAGGCTAACAGATTGATTTTATAATGATGGTTTGTAGTCATCACTAACGGCTTTCAAGTTAGTAGAAACCACAATTATAATCAAGAGCTATTTATTTTCAGAATTTACAACTTCATCATAGTCTTCAACTCTTAGCGGCAAACCTAGATTCTTTCCCAGTTTCCGAATAGGCACGACTAACGCCATCGCTTCAAAGTGTGTTACCCATGGCGAGTCGGGCTTATGCGAGCTACGGGAATGTTCCATACTCTCGTTAATCTCGTCCCTAAAACACACTTTTATTTGAGCCTCACCCGATTTAAGCTTTACTACCCCATAAGTTGCAACAAGGTTATCCTTATGCTGCTTCTCTTTAGACGGAACATGCTTAATATTCTGATTCATCCCGAGTTCATACTCAAAGAAGTCATCCTTATAAACTCCGTAAGAGTAAACATTAGACACTAATGGATTGTTAAAGAGTAGTTTAAGCCATCCTCTATAGCCTATTTGCAAGTCAATTGTTGACTTATAAGGAATGAGCCATGCCTGTCCAAGTGACGCAGCAGGGTCTAGGCCGTATTCACAGCATTTATAAAAGGCATTGATGATCGATAACTGACTACATATTCTTAACTTATCATTGGTGTTGATTTCCCATGCAAAAGACCTAGCCAGCTTTTCAAAAAGCAGTGTATTGTTATTTAGAAACGGCAATAATTTGTCTTTCCTCGCGCTACATAACTCATATATTCCGTCTTTTGGTTTCGGTACTATTGCTGCGACCTTATCCTGCTCTATAACCTCTATAGAAGCTCCCTCAGCATTAAAGTCGGTATTTGAGCCATGATTGCCCGTACTGTCGGTTTTTACCTCTCTATGAGTGTTATTTTGGCTTTTTGGTGTTTCTACTTCATAAACCGATATTGCCGATTGATGTAATTCCTCGCTTTGATAATTTCCATTTGGTATAGTTGTTGCGCTCATTTTACCCTCCTATAATTTGCAGAATTCTATATGTATTATCGTTTGAATATTCCTTGTAAAGCTTAGGCATAGCTTCTTTTAATGCACAAGTATTAAGTCTGGTAGCAGTTCTTTCCTTTAAGGCTACTTTACAGAACCCAGAATCAAGAATACCTGCGTCACCCATAAAATTTTGGATTTCAATTTTTAGCTTTTCTTCTTGTTTCTCAAGTTCTCTGCGTCTTAACGAGGTTTCTTGCCATATGTTAACCTTTTCCCTAATATCACTATCAGCTTTGATTATTTTAGCACTCTCTAACTTAGGATAAACTTCATATAACTCAGCAGGATTAGAAGGAGCAGGAGGAATACCTGCTACAATGTGATTGTTCCAGAAATCTATAACCGCTTTCTTGATAAGGGCTTCATACTCATAGTCCCGCCAGTAAGTAAAACACGCATATTGCCAATTACTAAACAACACGGGAACGTCTACCCTATCGGCATTTGTAAGCATGGCGTAATATGCTACCTGTGTTCTATAGTACTCGGGTATTCCCTCCTCCCATTTAGCAATCGGGGATTTTGTCGACTTTGCCTCAACTATTACATTTTCACCGACAACTTTGGCATCTATATTACCCCGCATAAACGGATACTCAGGGTCAATAAAAGGTGGTAGGTTAGTTTCAAGGGCGCAATTATTTACTTCGCTGTATTCCTGCAATATATACTTCTCAACTCTAGCACCTCGTTTTAAATCTTCGCTTTCTTCCTCATAAATAATTTCTGGGTTCATCTTGTCTCTATAGACATCTAAAGGCGTGGCAAATGGTGATATTTTCATGATAGGGGCAATTTCAGAGCCCCCTATGCCAAGCTTACGATCAAGCAAAAAAGTCTCTCTATTACTCATTTACCGGTCTCCATTCTACGTTTTTTAGTATCACTCCATCTTTACACGTTTCCTGAATTTCAGCAGTAAGACTTACTCTATCATAAGCATTTAATTCCCCGATCATGTCAGGATAATCCCTGCACTTAACTAGAAGTGCCTGCTCGGTAGTAAAAACATAATGAGGCTCATGTTTAACTGCGACATAATGGCTAAATATTGCAGTATACTGTACATCTTTATTTTTCTTATTCATTTGCACAGCTTCCTTTATAAATAGTTTTTTATAGTTCTAAATTCCTCCATCATTTCTTTATAGTGAGGTAGTTGCTTAGAATATGTGGTTGCCTTTTCTTCAAAAAATGATAAGGATATGTACACGAATGCTCTTGGCACTACTACCCATTCATCATCAGTTTTTGACTTAAGCCACATAGACAAGTCATATGTTGATATGCGATTGTCGATCATCTCAACTAATTTCGATATTTCTTCTCTAGGGATAAAACGATCTTTTATAGCCATGTTAAGCCTCCACTCCTCTTGTTGTTAAAAAATACATACGTAATTCTTGATTCTCTGCATAAGCTGAATGTTCTGCGTCCTCTATTGCCTGCTCTAAAGCTACCGGATCGTATTCGCTGGTATCCCAATCAACGCAGTAGTCTTTGGCTTTCTCAAGCAAATACTCGTATTTATCTATGTCTTGCATTAACTGGTAGTAATTATCGCCATAAGTTTGATACGGAATGTTATAAGCCATAGCCCGCTCTATTTGTTCCTCTATAAATGCCTCTCTAGCTCTTGCTCCGATCCTTGTAAAGGTTTCACGAGCAGAATCAGATAACTCTACGCTCTGGCCTTTAGCCTCATGAAATTTAGGAGTTTCGGTTATATTCTCAGGTAATTTATCGATTATTTTTTTTAGATTTTCGTCAGATTGTTTTCTTTCTTCAAAAATTCTAATAGCTTCTTTTTTAGTCTCTAAATTTTTTAGAATTTGCAAAGCTTCTTTAGATGAAATTCCTTTTAAAAGTAAAGCTTCTTTGGCTTTAGTAACGCTGATTTCTTCTAAAGCCAACGCACTGCTAAATATGGAATTGATATTGGTGTGATTTGATGCCCCAAAGATTGTGTCTTTACTTAAGGCGGAATTGTTGGTATTATCCATATAATTCTCCTGTTAAAGGTTGAATGAAAAGGTGAAAATATAGAACCCGTCAAAGTTGTAATATTTTCATTTTAAAAGTAAGAATAAAAAAACGTTTTAAGCCACAAACTTAAGACGTTTTTTTTATGTCTTATGAGATGAGTATATAAGGAAAAAATAATTAAGTCAATATTATTTTTTAGTGAAAGTAAAAGTTTTTGCTTTTTGAAACTGCATATAACTCTCTAAAAGTTCTAGTATTTTCTCTTTATTTACTTTGTATATAAATACCATTTCTTTTTCCCGAGTTATAAAACCTCTTGCTAGTAATTTTTTGACATTAAAGTATAAAGCTTGCTTAGATTGTCCCATTAACTCAATTAGAACTGAAATAGGCACACCTTTATCAAATTGTAGGAGGTTTATAATTATTTTTTTTTGGCCTGTTGACAAAATTTTAGAATTATTTATTGCCTCAAGTAATAAGTTATTTGTTTCTAACAAGGTCATAAGTGAGTTATAAGTTAAAATTTATATAATAAAATATCATTATCAACTTAATATTCAAGTATAAGTAAAAATTTTCTCTTGATTTGTTAAGATCACTCATTAATATAATGAGTTTAAGAGAGCTTATTTTCACTCTCTATAACTTGGTTTATATTAGGAGAAAATTGATGTAAAGAGCTAATGTCTTATTCAGAAAGATATTTTTAAAAGCCCTGCCAGAGTTTTATAAAAATTTCTTAAAATAGTTAACGTACCTAACGATACGTTAACCGTTATTTTTTACTCAAAAACCAACAACGGTTAGTTGATAATAGTAAACTATTTCCTATTAGTCAAGCCGTTTTGTCGTTGGTTAAGTAAAAAATTTTTAATTTAAATTAACCAACACTAAACAAAATGGCTATTTTAGCACACAAACAAGAGCTGGAAGCTCCAACCAAACAAAAGAATTCATCTACCGACAATCGTGTATTACCGACTCTTACATACAAAGAGCAGTTAAATACGATTATCACTAACAAGGATGGATCACCCGACTATTTAGCTATTAATATTTATTTTGATACTCTTAGGTCTTGGTATAACCCGAAGATTGGGTATAAAAAAGACGGCAATGTGTATCATATTAACAAGCTGAAAACTCCTGGGATATTTTTAAATTATACCAGACTTGCTGAGATACACGGATGTAGCACGGAAACTATTAGAAAAAAAATAGTTAAATTAGAACATTTAGGCCTTGTTCATAGAAGCTTCCAGCACAAAGAAACTTCTACTACTAAATCATACAATGGGTTAATAGCTTATGTTTGGAAAGATACGCCTCATTTTTATAATCCTATGGGAGTAGATAGCGACCAGATTTCTGAATTAATTCCCCAAACTAACCATGAATATATACAAAGAAAATATGGGATCAGTTTTGGCTCACAAGCCCTGCAAAATAAAGGAATTAACATAGGGGGGGGTATCCAACCATGCGTGGATACTAACATACTAAATAACACTATATTTTTAAATAAAAATATAGATCTAGAATCTAATTTCTTAGAAAATTCCAAAGAAGTTAAAATCGTAAAAAATACTGAAACACAGGTAGCTATATTCCCTCAAGAACCTATTAAGCTTAAAAAACGATTACCTAATAAGCGGAAAAAGCCTACTAATGCCGAACCTAAGGCAAGAGTTTATCGTTTTAACCAGTATAAAGAGCTACAACCATTAAGCTATCATTACCCACTAACTAAGGAGGATGGAAGCAAATTACAAAGACTGTCAGGGCGAGAGTTTAGCCTAAATGCTATGAACGAAATACTCCTTGATATGTCAAGACGATTGAATAACACCTTTCATTCAAAAGCCCAGTTCATGGCGTATTTTAGCACATGTCTAAAATACGAGAAGCGGGATGCCGTAAAAACCAGCAACGATAACTTCCGCATAAAAGCAAACGTTACCCCGATAAATCAAAGGGAAATAGACAAAGCAAAGCAGCTAGAACAATACCTAGCCGAGGTGGAACAAAGGGCAATTACCCATGTTTGTCCCGAAAACCAACTAAAAGCAAGGATTGCCAATGTTCTTGAACCGCTAAGAAGTTATGAACTGCTGTCAAATGTTAAGGATTTTGAAGCAGTAGGTAATACTATGAGAATTTATCTCAGACATATAGTTCAATTAAGCGAGCATGAAAAGGACGTAATCTTAAGTCAGGTTCAGTCTATTTATTCAACGCCTGAGGTAAACATAGAAAGCGTGGAGTATTTAGTAGAAAATGTCTATAACTTCAAATCTACAAATAGACATAACAGCTTGCAGACAAAAGAAAATATAGTCATGCCGACATTACAGCAAGACATATGGAGTGATATTTGTAGTCAGCTAATAGAAACCTGCGGTATTCATGTTTACAACAATTGGTTTAGCAGGCTAATCTCTGTGATTGATGAGGAAGCTAAAACCATTGAGCTAAAAGCACCGAACTCTTTTATTCAGGAGGAAATAACAAAACGATATGGAGAGGAAATTAAAAGGGTTGTGTCTAGCTTTGGTTTAGGGTTTAAAGGAATAGGTAAGCAAGAAAGTTATAATTACGAAGAAGAAATCGAAATTGAGTTTTAAAGTTTCCATTAAAAAATAGGATTATTTATGTTTTATCTCAAAAATATATTTTTTAAATCTTTTATATTTTATTACCTGTTTTACTCATTTTCCACTCAAGCTGCTCAAGTACCAAAAAAGCTCTTTGGAATTAGTTTAGGGGAGAATTATAAAGCAGATAATAGTGATGTACCTGTAAAAAAATTTACAGGTTGCCAAAAATCATTTGGTTTAGGTATTCACTGCTATTTTGAACCTATTGATGGAGCAGCTAGTCAAATATTTCCGTATATTGAAATAAAAGAAAACCCAGACTATAAGTTTTATAAAACCTCTTTTCATATTTATATATTACCAATTATTCCCAATAATATAGATTCAATAGATAAATTAGAAAGCTTAGAAGAAAAAGATTTTAAGATAGAAGTAATGTCAATTGATTGGTCAGAATTTCCAAAAGAAGAAGATAACAAGGCAAAACAAAAAATAGAAGAAGATTGCTACTATTGGGCTATAGATTTGTGTAAAACCTTTGAAACGTACTTTTCTAGTAAACCAAAAATTTTTGACTATTATAGAAGTAAAACTTATGGATGTACATTTTCTTCTCATGAAAGAGAATTTAAAGTAACAGGTATGGGGTTTAAGCAGGTAAAACTTAGTTATAATGAGAAAGTATTAGACAGAAAAATAAAAAATGTCGAAACAATTTTAAGGAGGCTTGAAGCAAAAGAAATTCTTCCTTAACAGTCTGATAAAAAAGAAATCTTGCATTACTTTTGTCATTACTTTAAAATGGTATAAAAAGTATAAAATTATGTATAAATCGACTATTACTGTAAAAGGACAAACAACGATACCATTAGATATAAGGAAAAAGCTTAATTTATCAGCAGGTGATAATATTGAGTATTATACAAGTGATAACAACACAGTAATCATTTTTAACAGCAATTTAGACATCCATGATTTATGTGGAATTTTGCCTAAACCATCGAAAATTATAACAATTGAAGAAATGAAAGAAGTTATAAATAAGCGAAGAGGTAAAAGTGATAGGAATTGATACTAACATCCTAATAAGAATCATAACTCGTGATGATGAAAAACAGACTCAAATAGCTCTTGATTATATATCAAACAATTCTACAGTTTTTGTAATTAACCATATCGTAATTTGTGAACTAGTATGGGTTCTAGAGTCAGCTTACAAATATGATAAAAAACAAATAATAAAAGCTTTAGATTGTATATTAAAAGTGAAACAGTTTTTAATCTTGGAAAAAAGTTCAGTAAAGTCAGCTTTAAAACTATACGCAGAAACTTCGATTGATTTTTCAGATGCTTTAATTGGTTATGTAAATAAAGAAGCAAGTTGTGAATTTACTATAACTTTTGATAAGGCCACATCAAAAACACAAATATACAAGTTATTATAGGGATTTATTTTAGTATTGACCTTAATAATTTTATACGTTAGTTAATTATCTGATAGTATATTTCAATTTAAAATTAGCTAAGTCTTAAACAATAAGATTGTATATATTTTTTTATGCCTTTATTTATTTTATTTTTATTGCTCTTTTTAGCTGGGTGTGAAGGTAATACAACTACATTTTTTTGGTATAAAGAAGGTGCGACTCAGAACGAATTGAGCAAAGATAAATACATGTGTTTACAGCAATCTCAGCAGCGAATACTAAATGTTAAAAACGATACAAATATTGAGATTGAAGGAAGAAATCATCATTTTGCCGGTTATACAGAAGAAAAAGTTATAACTAATAAAGCTCTTTATCATTCTTGTATGAATGCTCATGGTTGGTATCTTAAGGAATTATTGCAATAAAAGAATAATTAAAAAATTTTATCAAAGCAATGGATAGAGACTAATTAGGGGGATACAATTCAGGAAACATCAAAAAAGCTAGGATTTGATTTAAAGGTGGTTTAGTTAAAAATAAGGCAATTATTTTGTAATTGCCTTACCTTAAAAGATGTCTAACCGTTATGGAATTTTTTAATTTAACATAGTTTTTTTAGGTTCTAATAATAAAAATTGAAAATAACAAAAAAATAAGTACCTTTTGTTGCAAACAGATCAAGTTTCATATTTTTAGTTCAGACAGATACTAAAGCAATATTATAAGCTTTTCTAAATTGGTTTTTAATATCTTCTTTTTTATCAATTTTAAAAAATGTATTCATAAAGTCCTTCTACTTGTCTTAATAAAATCAATAATACTATTGATAAAGGTTTCGTTAAGACTTTTATTATATTAATGTGTTTTGTTATTTTGTTTTTATAAAATAGAAATCTTATTAAGCTTTTAGAAACTAAATTAAAAAAAGAAGATTAGTAGTAAAAATCAAAGAGCTAGTGTTAATTACTTATCCGAATGACAATAAAATAAACATTACTGTATTTATGATTTTAGTCTCCTCTAAGTGGTTTAACCTAGAGGAGTAGGCAAAATATATATACAAAAACTTAATAATAAAATAAAAAAGTTAAAACTCATTTTTTATTTACAGTTAATATATTTACTTATATACTCAAGTAAGTAATAAAAACCAAGAGAATCAAAAATGACTAGACTAAGTATAGATATACCAAATGAATTACACCATTATCTCAAAATACATACGGCACGGAAAAAAGTAACTGTAGTAGATTTTGTAAGAGATGCCATATACAAAAAAATTGATCAGGAAAAAGTCCCTAATAGAGAAACCATAAAAGCGATTGAGGAGTCAAGAAAAGGTATTGGTATTAACGAATATTCTTCTTTTAAAGATATGATCAAAAAAATTAAAAATGAATTAAAAGAAGAAGGATTACAAATAAATGATTAAAACAGTAGCTACTAATAGGTACGAAAAAGAACTTAAACTAATGATTAAACGTGGAAAAGATTTAAATAAATTAGATTACTTGCTTGAGATATTAGAAGCTAATATTAATAAAAAAATAGAACACCATTTGTTACTACCAGAAAAGTATTGTCTTCATAAATTAATAGGTAAATATAAAGGATACTGGGAATGTCATATAGAGCCTGACTGGTTGCTGGTTTTTTATTTAGATGATGAAGTTCTGCGGTTAGAGAGGACAGGTACACATAACGATATTTTTAAGTGATAAGAAATGAAAACCACTTTGCCCGAGCGATCACTTGGAATAAAACCGCTACTTGATCAGGCTATTCCTGAAATTCTAATAGCAGGGAAAAATACAATAGCAAAGATTATCCTTTTTGGCTCTTATGCAAGAGGTGATTGGGTTAAAAATGAATATACCGAAAAAAATGTTACTTATGGCTATCAAAGTGACATTGGAATTATGGTGGTATTAAAAAAAGCAAAGTATATAAACCATAGTAGCCCAAGAATAGAAAAAAGGTTAAAAAACAAGGGAATGCTTGATCATTTTTCCAAGAACCCAGCTATTGGTTTAGTATTTACGTCCATTGATTACGTCAACAAGGAATTAAGAAAAGGATGTTATTTTTATTCTGTTATCAAAAAAGAGGGAATCCTTTTATATGATAACGGAGAATTTGATTTTGAAGAAGCTAGAGAATTACCTTTGGAAGAAAAAAAAGAAATAGCCCAAGAGGATTTTAAGCTCTGGTTTTTGAAAGGATCAGAGTTTTTAATTGCAGCACTTAACGCTTTTCATAAAAATAGCTTTAACCAAGGAGCGTTTTATCTACATCAGGCAACAGAAAGTTTTTATAGGGCTATTATGCTTAGCTCTCTAGGTTATCAGATCAAATTACATGACATAAGAAAGCTTGGTAGTATAACCGGAAATTACCACGGAGAACTATGGCAGGTATTTCCTTGTTCTAGCGTAGATGAATGGGAAACATTTAAAATGCTTAATAAAGCTTACATAGAAGCTAGATATGATAGAGAATACGAAATTAGTAGGGAACAACTACTTTTTCTTATTGAAAGAGTGAATTATCTGCAAAATATAACGAAAAGGATTTGTGAGGAATATATAGGTCAGTTTGTAAATAACTAAATAAAATGTTAAAATAACAGTCAATAAAAATATCTAACTAGGCTAGATAAACCATGAATCCATCGCTTTTTAATTATTTACAGACTCGAAAAAACAAGGGAAATGAGGAGCATTATGAGCATGGAGGAAAAGTAAAAAGTCAAAAAGCTAATCCTTATCCTTCTCTTGCTGAAATAATCAGACCTTATGAAAAAGAGGGAAACGCAAGTACTGGTCGTAGAACTGATATAGTAAATAAAGCTAAAGAATTATCACAAAGTCTCATTGATGATGTGCTTAAGTCAAATAGTGGTAAGCTAGATGAATCAGCTTTAATACAAGGATTTACGGCGATTAATAATAATTTGAATTTAAATGAAGAAGAAAAATATCAAGTAGAAAGGTTTGTTGAAAATATTTTCAAAAATTATCAATTTACTGATGGGCCAGGTTATTTTTATTCTCAAACTCACAAAAATAGTAATCCCGCACAAGCATCTTTTAAGAGAGGAGGTGAGGTAAGGGTAACGTCTTATCTTAAAAACAAATTTGTACCTAAAGAAAGGTTTTTTAACGAGACTTTAGATTTTTTGCCTAAGAAAAGATTTACTATTAAACCTTTAGTTAAGAAAAAAGGTGGTTTAGCATCTTTTATCACTTAATTTCAGCATTTTTATTCAAAAAATAATTTTTCATCTATCAAAAATTAACACTCCCAAGTATAGGAAATATCAGGGTTAGAATGAAAAATCACGAGAAAATTAAACTTCAAAGAAGTGTGTTATAATGATGTTTACAGGTTCTATCCCCTGTAATACAGCAGGGGATAAGCGGAGAACCACAAAGCCTTTTAAAATTAAGACTTAACAACAAATGACAACAACGGAACAACTAGAACAGGAACAAACTTTTTTAGTTATTCTTAAGTGCTATTATAGCATATTTTTAAGCAAGTATAGAATTTTTTTACTTTATTTTATCTAAAATATTGTTCAGTCGTTATTAAGTCACTGTTTTTAGGCTTTTTTTTAATTTTAAAAAAAAAGTATAAAAATATGAAAGAAAATTCTGTCATAAACGAAAAATCCCTGAATGAAGAAATTATAAACACTAAAGATACATTACTGCGCTATTTGCACAATGGATTCATGATGCATATAGAATATGGTCCTGAATATGAATATTGGTATCAGATAAATATTAGGTTAGAATTTATTTTTCCAAAAATTAATTTATTAGACCGGCTTTTTAAGCAAAAAGATATCAAGCAAAAGGTTCTAGAATTTAACAAATTCAAGCAAGAACTACATCTAGTAGTATATCAAGATTTAAGGGATATGGAGATATTCCTTAAGTTTTCAAAAACTCCAAATTACTACATGGGGGAGGCTTAATATTATGGTTAAAGCATCGTCTAATGTAGTAAGTTTAGAATTCTACAATAAGAGCACTAATAAGAAAGAAAAGACCTTTGATCAAATATTGAGGATAGCAAAGTTTATTGGTCGGGCTGATAACAAAACAAAAAATATTGGTAACAAGAATACTAAATTTTTGTTAACGCACATAGCGGATAGAATTAACCGTAGTAAAACTGGGGTAATATTTATCGATCACTACGAGATATCTGAAATTACAGAAACCGATCGAAGACAAAATACAAACATTATATCTCAACTTACTGATGTTTTTAACTTTGAATATCATCGGTTTATTATCTTTGAAGGTGAAAGGAAACATTATGGTTATAAAGTATATTTTACTGACGATGGTATTGAACGAATAAACAACCCAGAAACATTCTATCCTGAATTATTTAATAAAAAGTTCCAAAGTGATCGCGCAAAAAGTTGCGCAGTCAGAGGTAAAAAATTGCCTTATGTTGCGCAAAAAATTACCTCACATAAGGAAAAAAATTGCACGATACACGCGCAGGTACAATATAGCAATTTAGATATTATAAATATAAAAAGAGATATTTTAGATATTCCTTCCAATTACGTTCTTAATTTAAGTCAAGAAGGACAAAATCATGAAAATCAAGGTCATAATTTTTCTTTTTCTAATCAAGGGGCGTATGAAGTCCAGAAAGATAGTAACAAGGAAACACAGCTGAGTAGGTCGAGGCCTCTTCAAGAGCCACAGGGAGTTATTACAAGCCAAGTAAAACAATACTCATCACAACAAGCTTTAGTTCAAACTAGAGATGTAAACGGAAGCTATCACAATAAGCTGCTTAAGGATTTTAAGTTTACCGATGAGTTACTTGATACTGTAAGACGACTGAGTAATAAACCTGATATTTCCATCGACAGAATAAAAGTAATTATTCGAAAAATTGTTACAAATAACCCTGAAACTGAAATTTGGGGTGGTAATAAGGCTTTTGTTAACTACGTGGTTAGAGCCGTCAATAATGAAAAAGAATACTCCAAAAAGGTAAAAGCGAGCTCGATTGCTGAAATGGATAAAAAAGCAAGGGAGAAAGCTGCTTTGATGTATGAAAACAAAACGATCGAATTTTTTAATTAAGGAAGCTGGGAATGGAAAAAGAAAATTTAAATAAATTAGAAGAAATAAGAGCCTTAACTGCAAAAACTGAACAAACAGCTATAGGTTATATGCTTCAAGACGAGCAAGCGGCTATTAATGCAACTAAAATCCTGCATGAACAATACTTTATGACTCCTGAAGCAGCTCACGTTTTTAGGCTTGTTAAATCATACGTAGGAGAAGGTAAATCAGTCAGTGACATTTTTTTTAAAACTCACTGGATTTCGGAAGAAGACTGGAAAGCACTACCTAACTTTTCAGGGATATCAAGAGAAGAGTACTTAAGGCAATGCAAAATGCTTGCTATACCTTTTCTTGGTATTTCTATTGCAGCAGAAGGTGTTTTTTCTCAAATCTGGGATCAATACTTAAGAAGGGAATTGTTAGATATTTTTGAAAAAACAACGCTAAAAATTCAAAATACTGCAAGTGATAAGAATGTAGCAGATGTGATTATTGATTCTTTTAGACAATCTAATTCTCTTCTCGAAGGGGTAATAAAAAATGAAGAGCATGATTACGAAGTAGAAATAATGAAGGTTTTAAATGCTAAGGAACACCCTGTTATCTGTACCGGTTATAAATCACTAGACCAATTTATAGACGGATTTAGACCTGGTCAGCTAATTACAATTGGAGCGGGGACTGGGGTTGGTAAAAGTGCCTTTGCTGTTAATCTAGCCTTAAATATTACAAAACAGGGATATAAAGTCGGTCTTTGGTCTTTTGAGATGGACAAGGAAGAAGTTTATCAAAGGATAATATCGAATATTACCGGTATCAGTAGAAATGATCAATCTCGTGCTGAGGAACGTTATAATGGTATTAGGAAATATTTAGAAGAAACAAAAGATAATATTCAGGTTTTTACTGATCGAATCAAGGATTTAGGAAATTTTTATCTTCAATGCCGCAGGGGGAGTATTAAGGAAAACATGAAAGTCGTAATAATTGATTATGTTCAGTTAATACATTTGTCAGGTTTTTCTGGAAACAATAGGGTAACAGAAATTGAGTTGATTACAAAAACTCTAAAGAATATGGCAAGTGAGCTTGGTATCACAATAATCATACTTTCCCAGTTATCGAGGGAATATCAAAAAAGACCCGATAAACAACCAATTCTTTCTGATTTAAGAGATTCAGGTTCAATAGAGCAGGATTCTAATATTGTAATATTTTTACACAGACAAGAGGACTACCCACTTTCATTAAATGGATCTGAAAAATTTATTACAGTAATCGTAGCAAAAAATAGGGATGGTCGTTCAGGATTATTCGTGTTGAAATATCAAGGAGACATAACAAAATTTAAGGAATAGCAAAATGACTAGTAACAAATGGACGAATTTTAATGATGCGGCAGATCAAATTTCTTACGAATTAATACCGCATAAGACCATAGCCAAAGTGGCAATGATTATAAAAAAAGGCGGATGGGTTAGTTTGGAATGGCCAGACGGTTATACTACGAAAAGCAAAGCTGGGACTAGTGTTTATCTTGCCTGTGAGTTTACGATTCTAAGCGGCCCTTATAAGAATCGAAAAATATGGACTAACATTGGTCTTCATAGTGATAATTCACCGAAATATGGTGAAATCGGTAGAGGTATGATCAAAGCAATACTTAATTCTGCTTATGGGATACATTCAAAAGATAAATCACCGGAGGCGGAAAAACGAAGGCAGATTAAGAGCTTTGCCGATCTTGATAATTTAACATGTGTAGCTGAAATCACCATAAATGATAAAGGAGAAAGTCCTAGAAATGAAATAAGGACAATTATAACTCCAAGCAATCCTAAGTATAGTGAGTATATAGAGGATAGAAGAGATAATTTCGGAACTAATTACGGCACAGTAAATAATAAACAAAGTGCTGATGAGGTTATTAGTAATGAATTGCCATTTTAAAGGAGTGTGATGAACAACCAGATACAACAGCAAATTAGTATTTTATATGATCTTTTAACCGATAATAAGGATTTTAGCGAGATCAAATATTGGTTTTTAAATACACCTATTGGGCAGAATGAAAACTTTATAGCTTTCAATTATCAACTCAATTTTCAGAAGCAGGTGGCAAGAAGGGATTTAAATAGATTATCGGAAACTACAGAAGAAATACAGGCGCTTGTAAATCAGTGTCGGCAACTAGTTTTGATAGAACAGGAAAAAGACGAAAACTTAAAAAAGCATTATAAGCAATATCATAAAAAATTTATATGACAACTAAACGTTTACTAAAAACCCCATCATACTTAACAAAATATAAATTTTTTGCAGTTTATAAAAAAAGGATTAACAAAAAACCTCAGGTTAAATTTATAGCTAATATTTCCTTACTGTAAAAACAGCTAAAAAGCTGATATTTCTGCGGGTTTTACAGGTAAAAATATTGTGTTTGCAGGTAAAAATATGGTATAATATTAGTTAATTTAGGAGATTTTATATGAAATTTGTAAAAGGTCAGTCTGGTAATGTGAAAGGGAGACCAAAAGTAACTGATGAGAAGCTAAGTGAAGCGGTAATTAAAGATCGTCTGAAAGCTTATAAATTTGTGCAGCAAGCAATGAAGAACCAAGAGCCTTGGGCATATGAGTTATATTTCAAAGCTTTGCTTCCCGCTGCAAGAGCAACAGGAATTATTAGAGATGAGTTTTAAAAGGTAAGTAATCCCAATGAAAGCAAAGTGTAAGAATGATTTAGGTATGGAGAAGCAGAAAAGCAAAGGTGGAAAATGTCCTATAGTTTTAAGTGATGAGCAGATTACAGAACTTGAAACTCTTGCTAAGGATATGAATATAGAGCAGATAGCGGATTATTTTGATTTTTCAGAAGATACATTTTATGAATTAAAAAAAAGAGATTTTCGAGTACTCCGAGCCTATAAAAAAGGGAAAGCGAGAGGAATAAAAGAAGTAACTGGATTGCTTTGGTCTAGAATGAGAGAAGGAGATACTAATGCAATAACATTTTACCTAGAGAATATGATGGTCAAGAAGGTCAGAATCTCTTTTGATGATACTAGCCCTGAAGGAATATTTAACAGCGGTTTTAATGCTCTTAAGGAAGGTTTGATCAATCTAGCTCAGATGGAGCAGATAGGTAACTTAGCACTTATGAAGATGAAGATAGAAAGTAATGAGCTCCAGAAGAGTAGTACGGGGTTATTGGAACAAGGCATGTTATATAACATGCCAAAAGTAAAAATGAATTAGTAAAAATAATGTATAAAGGAATAGATTTGTTGCGGATTAATCTTTGTAATTAAAAGCAAAAAATATAATTTTCAGAGTCTGATGTTTTTAGTTTTGGTAAAACAAGGATTTGTATAGACAAGAAAGCTGAACCTCTAGAAAAGTTTACTAAAAAATGTAATGAAAGAAGTAGGTAGTCTAATCCGTTCTATGTTAGGGAACATTGAAGTATGTAAAGGGAATATTATGGCAAACAAAAAGAATACAGTAGGAAGACCAAAAGATTCAGTAAAAATTTTTACTGATGAACAAGTAGCACAAGTAGAGGCCTTAGCGGCATATTTATCGATACATGACATTGCTTATTTTTTTGATATATCAGAAAGAAGTTTTTTTGATATCAAAAATAGAGATCCAAGAGTAGAGGAAGCTTATAAAAAGGGGAAGGCAAAAGCTATCAGTTTCGTTGCCTCCAAGCTTATGAATATAATTAGGGAAGAGGAAAACACGCCGACAAAATTAAGTGCTATTATTTTTTACTTAAAAACTCAGGCGGGTTGGGGAGGAGAAGCTAAAACTGATAATAAACCTAAGCTTAAGTTTCCAGAGAGTAAAAGTCCATCTGATATAATAGACACTGCTTTAACATCTCTTGAACAAGGAGAGATTACCCTTGCTGAAGCACAAAAGATAGCTGATTTAGCTGTAGCAAAGCTTAACATAATTAACAGAACTGATCATGCAGAAGAAGTAACAGCAAAAAGAGAAAGTATGGAAGAGCTAATGGATAAGGCTTATACGATACGTAAAGTTCTAGAACATCAGGAGAAACAGAATAAAGGGAATTAAATAAGTTACTAACAACAAAAACCTATTTAAAACGTCGTAGAAGAGTTATTTTAATGTTAAGGTAGGGTAGTACGTAACATAGTTAATTATAAAGCTAAAAAAGCCTTAAAATAAGAAATGAGCATATTTTTATTGCAAAGTTAACTATAATAAATACAGTTCGCTATAAAACTATGAAGACCAAACCACGAAAAACAAAAGACGAAGATATACAGCGGGAAATAAAGCAGGATTTACACAATGCTCTTGAGAGATACAGGGCATTGGTTAAAAACAGAAAAATAAAAGAAGCAATGCGGCCAAGAGTACCAGAAATTTACCATCACAATATTTATAAATAACCTTTCTTCAAAACACTAACTGGCGATGCTAGCAGATTGCGTTGACTCCGTCAGGAAGTCAAAAGCATTATCTGCGTAACTGGAATTTTGTTTTTCTGGGTCTGTTGATTTCAATTGGTGACAATTTGTCACCGACTCACTGATTTCTGATTCATTATTAACAGAATTAGCTGTGCGAGTTGGTTCATCAATTCCTTGCGTGCGTATATTATTATTTACTCTTAGTATATTTGTGTCATCACGGGCGATGACAGGGGTGTGATCATTTAAAGTATTATTTTGTTCATACCCTACATTTATATTTTGACTGATTGAATTTTATAGTTTCAATTTAACAGATAATAACAAAGAGTTCCAACTCTTTATCTGGGATTGATCAATATTTTTTGGTTTTAGCTGTATCAGTCAGGAATCAAAGATACATGCCTTTTAGTTTTTAATTAATGACTTATTTTAGGAAGATATAATTAATAGCATTTAAGGTTTTTAGGTTATTAGCAGAAAATATTATTACAGCAACTAACAGTAAATTTTTGACAGAAATTACTATTTGTAATAGTTTTATTAATGAAAATAAAGCAAATTGCAAAAGTGGTTTATGCCTATATTTAATACGACCGAATCAGATAATGGTCAGTGGCAACTAGATGTTATAGGAAATATAGACGAATACGGTTCTATATGCGATAAACCTTTATATTCTTTAAGTTACAGTTATAAAGCTTCCACTATTTTACATAGAGGTAGTGATATAATTGATATTTATGACGGTGATGATGAAGGATTAAAAAAAGAAGCTGAGGATATTTTAAAGTATTTTCAAAATGAATTGAGAAAGAATAAAAGCTTGTTATCTGATATGGAATCAGCAGCTAGTGGGATTAACTTTCATATTCAGAAAATTGAGTCACAATCCAGTAATACTGTTAAATTGATAAAGCATAATGAAAAAATATTAGAAGGCTTATTAGATAATCATAAACAGGGGCTTTTAAGTCTAGCTGATGCAGCATTAAGCCGTCTTGACGAGCAAAAAAAAGAAAATGAATACCTAAAAACTAGTATGCAAGATGCTTTGGAATTAAGCAAGGAATTATCAAGTACTTTAGTTGATGGTGAACGAATAGTAAATTTTATAATAGAACGAGTAAATTATTTGCGATCAGGTATCGTTGATGTAAGTTTGGAAGATAAAAGTGAATTCCAAAACCTTTTAGCAGAATCAGCTTTTTTTATAAAAATAACAGAAATTTTTAGCTTGTTAAAAGAGAAAGCCGAAGATTTACTCGAATCGGACGATATTGATTCTGCTTTGGAAAAACAGTTAACAGAATTATTTGATCTTAATGAAGATGATGAAGAAGATGAGAATGACGATAGTAGTCTTACATCGTTAATTTTAGCTAAAATGATAGATATTGAGAAACTGGAAGCATCATTACATAAGTTAAATACTTTGCTATCTAGAGAGATTAGAAAGGCTATGATTAATCTTGAAGAAATTGAAACAAATAATGATCAAGCACTTACATACAAAAAGAGAATAGAATCCTTAAAACTAGAGGATGAGATAAATTGGCCTGAAGAAGAGCTTGGAGTGTTCAATTCAGCTTCAAACAAAATCAAGGAGGCAAAAAAGAGGCTTAAAGCTTTAAAGCTTGAAAAATCAATTCTTCAGGAAGAGTTAACAGAAAATAATGATAAGATAGAAAAAACTGCCAAGGAGGTATCCAAACAGAAAAGAGGAATACAATTTATACAGAAGTTTATGGAAAACATAGCTGAAGGTGTATACCATGATATAGATATAGTAAAACCCAGAATTACTGCTAAGCAAGAAGAATCTGCATTAGTTTCTCCGGAATCAATTCTGCCTATTATTATTGATTATGAAAATGAATTTACAAAGTATGATGAGCGTATTTCTGAACTAAGGCCTATCTTAAAAAAAGAAATATCCAACGAATTTATTGAAGCTCTTAAAGGCTTAGATGGACAATTATCTGTTATTAGAGAAGTTTTAGAAACATGTTGGCAGCAATATTATAAACGGTTAGTTCAAAATAAAGATCAGGATTTTACAAGTAAAAGAGAAATTGTATTTGAAGCTTTTGATTTTCTTTCGGAAAAGTTAGACCCCTTGTTAAGGGAGGTAGAAGTATTACCTATATTTAAAAGTTTTATTAGCCTGCGTTTAAAATCAGAATTAAGAACTGTTACTACTAACTATTCTTTAAAGAGTATACTGGCAATTCATGAACAGGTTTTAGACCAATTACGGATAGCAATTAGTAAACTGCCTTTAGAAGAAGAATTAATTTTAGACCATTCAGTAAGTGAATTGGTAACTGATTCTGCTTTAGAACCTATTTTACCTATTACTGTTAGTAACCGGCCTATTTCCTATCTAATAGAAGAAGAGGTTTTAACAAATGAAAGTTCAGGAATAGAAGAGCTATTTGTAGAGCCTATTATAATAGCTCCGAGCATAAAAACTGAATTAGCAGCAATAGAAGCCCCAATTGAAGAAATGATGGAGGAAGTAAGAGAAGAGATAGAGGAAATAGTAGTTCCAGAAACATTATCTTTTGAAGGAGGGCTAATAGAAGTAATGCCGGTAACAAAGCAGGTATTTGATGCCCCAGAACCTCAAGTTGAGCAGGTCGTGGAATACCTTGAAGTAGAACCTATTATAGTAATACCGAGAATAAAAGCTAAGTTAGAGGTAGTAGAAGTTCCAGCTGAAGAAATAACAGAGTATTTCGAAGTAGAACCAGTAGAAGTAATGCCTAGAGCTAAATTAGCAGTAATAGAAGCTCCGATTGAAGAGATAATGGAGGAAGTAAGAGAAGAGGCACTAGAGCTCGTTGTAGCAAAGGTTCTTGAAGAAGAAGCAAAACCGTTATTCACAGAAATTCAAGAAATTTACTCGCAAGTTCAGGACTCCTTGGAGTTTGCTATAATAGATCAGGATATAGTATCTGAGCCATTGCATATTATAGAAGGGGTTCAAGAAAATAACCTACAAGCAGAAGAAGTAGAAGAACAAGTTGTCACTGAAATATATGAGGAATTACTGCAACAGGACATTTCTGTTCAATCAGTTATAGAGCTACCTATGGAAGAACAGCTAAAGGAAATTGTGGAAGTAGTTGAGATGGGATTTCCAACGGCGGCTATAGTAAAAGAAGGGCTAAATGAAGTACTGCAACTAGAAACAGGAGATCATCAACAGTTACAAGAGGTATTACAGGAAGTAATGCCTGAAGCCCCCTTGGAACTTTCCCAAACAGCTATACATATAGGAAGTTATGATGAACAGGAAGAAAATCAAGAGAAACTACAGATAGTTTTAGCAGATACCCAAAATGAAATAGAAGAGGTAATGCACCCTGTGCAAGAACTAACCCAGCAAACGGTAACGGAAGATCATCAACAAGTTATTGAAGACCACTATCAACTAAAAAAAGTTACCGAAGAAATGAATGATTTCTTTGGAAAATCAGATGTTACATTAGATATTAAAGCAAATAAAGAAATTGATAATGATTTCTCATTTACATCACTGTTTGCTAAAAATTTGAGTATTAGTACCAATCAGCAGATTAATCAGAATTACGAAAAAGGGCTAAATGTTTTTGCTTTAACTCCTTCTACAATAACTGAAATGTCAGAAGAGTCTAGTTCTAGATATCAGATTACAGCTGGTTTTAAAGGAATAATAGAGCAATTTATAGGATCTGATATGAATCACATTATTGCCGATGAAGCAGTAAGTTATACTATGGGACATGATTATTTTGACATGAAAGAATATAACTTTGACAATAGAAAAAGATATTTGTTTGGAGTAGGTTTATTGGGAAACACTTACTAATATAAGTTAATTAAGGTTTTGTATTTTTTTCAGGTACTAATTATTAGGTGAAATGCTATTTAGTAAATTTTTTGTTCGCTGGACTGTTTATTGCTGATATGACTAAAAAATATAAGAATGCTAAAACTGCTGCCATTTTGTCAAAATATACCCCTGAAGATATACAGAAACTATTAAATAGCGGAAAGTTTAAATCAGAGATAGCTAAAACATTAGGAGTATATGTAAGAGCTTTTAATGATTATATAAAAGAACATAATTTAACTTATAAAGCCCCATGTCAAATAAAATACGGTAAACAATATAAATCAAAAAAGAAAGAACAGGGAGTAATTGCAAGAGCAGATTCAATTGATCAGGAAAAAGCTATAAAATGCTTTAAGGCACAATTTGAAGAAAATAAACAGCAAATAACCTTGCGTGAATTAAAAGATAGTTATTATTAATTAATAATAAGTTAATTTATTATGAAAATCTATAAAACTATAACCTTTTTAGCTTTTTTATTATCCAGCAGTTATTGTTTTGGAGAGATTTGTTTTCATCGAGGAGAGAAATTATCAGGTCTAAATAAAATCTGTTATTACGATTGTATTAGTGGGGATGTAGCGATTACTGTTGATGGTTTTGAGTTGTGCCCCCTATCTATAAATAGGGATTAAAGCAATCTTATTATTCAAGGAAGTGAGTTATAGGTTGTAAGGATATACAAAAATAACAACAAAAAATCCTGGTTATGTGATGTAAATCAGAATGAAAAAAAATATTTTATTATTAATTGTATTTTTTCATTTTTCTACTCTTGCTAGTGTAGAAAAAAAACGTCTTTGTATAAAATATGATACTAGATATGGATGGTCTAAAGGGTATAAAGTAGAGGCTATAGTGTTAGATGGATACGAACTTTATTATAAAACTTACGATAGTAAATATAATATATGTAGCGGCTTGCTTTCGAAATGAGAGTGGCTCGCTTTCATCGGTAAGAATGGGCTCAAATTAAATGATTTTATAAATTCACCTTGGCTCGATTTAATTGACACTGAAAATATCACGGCTCACATTAAGTGATTTTATCTTTTATTCTGGCTCACTGTATTGATTCTGTAGATCTATCTTTTTTGACAAAATATTGAGGTAATTTATTGGGTAATTGACAGAAATGAAAGAAAAATGCTAGTTCATGTTGAATTTGGATTGCTCTTGTAGTTAGTGCCATTATTCAAAGAAAACTTGATTTTCAGAGTTATTATATAATAATTATTACATTATTATCAATTAATTTATTCTAATTTTTATTGTATAAGTAATGACCGTTTTTATCGAACCTTGAATTCATAAATTAACTGGATATTAACTTTATAGAGTCAAATAATGTGAGCCAAGATAAAGGATAAAATCACTTAATGTGAGCCGTGATATTTTCAGTATCAATTAAATCGAGCCAAGGTGAATTTATAAAATCATT
>Ga0209277_10000206_pt1 | contig 31218 bp, 33 predicted proteins | sample JI81AbrownDNA_FD_187503 | JGI IMG/M metagenome (GOLD analysis project Ga0209277, IMG submission 187503) | Wastewater effluent complex algal communities from Wisconsin, to seasonally profile nutrient transformation and Carbon sequestration -... | ecosystem: Engineered > WWTP > Effluent > Algae... | reverse complement strand
CGCCACCTACACCGGCTTGTTCACCCCCATCCGCGAGCTGATGGCCGAAGTGCCGGTGGCGCGCGAACGCGGCTACGGCCCGGGCCGCTTCAGCTTTAACGTAGCCGGCGGCCGCTGCGAGGCCTGTCAGGGCGACGGCATGGTGAAGGTGGAAATGCACTTTCTTCCCGATGTGTATGTGCCCTGCGACGTGTGCGCCGGCCAGCGCTACAACCGCGAAACACTGGAGGTGCTCTACAAGGGCAAGAACATCGCGCAGATTCTGGACATGACGGTGGAGGCCGCCTACGCGTTCCTGCAGGCTGTGCCCACCATCGCCCGAAAACTCCAGACACTGCTGGACGTCGGCCTGTCCTACATTCGTCTGGGGCAGGCGGCCACCACGCTGTCGGGCGGCGAGGCGCAGCGTGTGAAGCTGGCCTTGGAGCTATCCAAACGCGACACCGGCCGCACCCTCTACATCCTGGACGAACCCACCACCGGTCTGCACTTTGCCGACATTGCGCTGCTGCTCAAGGTACTGCACCAGTTGCGCGATGCGGGCAACACCATTGTGGTGATCGAGCACAACCTCGACGTCATCAAGACCGCCGACTGGCTCATCGACATGGGCCCGGAAGGCGGCTCTGGCGGCGGCACCGTGGTGGGCGTGGGCACGCCCGAGGACATTGCAGCCAATCCCGCGAGCCACACCGGGCGGTATTTGAAGCCGATCCTGGAAATATAAGTGCCAAATTGGCACCTGGCCCCCGTGGAATATGCGCAAGCAGCTATAAAAAGCGTAGCGGTTGGGGTGGTTACGCCGCCATGAACCCCAGGTCCACCGGATATGCGCCGCCAAAGTTGCCGATATTGGGCAAGACTGTGGCCATTTCCGCGCCCGGGTTGACGCCAAACCACTTGGCCATGGTCGCCGCATACTGGTCCACAGACGTGGTGGGCAGCAGACGCCCCTGGCCCACATGCCACTGGTTCTCGGGCAGGTAGTTGCCGCCTGAATCCTTGGTGTCGCTGATGCTGACTGGCGGCGGGCTGCCATAAAACGCCTTGCCTTTGACCGCACCACCCACCACGAAATGGTGGCTGCCCCAACCGTGGTCCGAACCATCGCCATTGGAAGCCAGCGTGCGGCCAAAGTCGGACGCCGTGAACGTGGTTACCTGGTTGGCAATGCCCATCGCATCTGTAGCGTTGTAGAAGCGCGTCATGGCATCGCTTACCCGACCCAGAATGGTGGGGTGTTGTGCGATCAGACCATCGTGCAAATCAAATCCACCGATCGACACAAAGAACACCTGCCTACGATTGCCCAGTTGCGTCCGGCCGTGAATCAGGCGTGCCACCATCTTCAATTGCTGCGCCAGATTGTTATTGGTCGTGTCAAAGGCAGCCACCCAGGGTGGTGCAGAGGCTCCCGCACTGAGCGCCAAGGCCGACGTGATGGCGGCTTCAGAGTCCAGCGCGCGCTTGGTCACCGTGTTGTAGTCGTTCTCCAGTTTGTGGGTGCTGGTGGTCTGCTGGATCAAGGAATTGAGGGTGGAACGCACCGCGCTGGAGCCGTACACGTTGTCCGTCGCAGGGCGAATCTTGATGGCGCCACTGGTACTGACCTGGTATTGCAGCGCCGCGTCACCCGACAGAAACACCGCATTGCCGGACACCGAGATGCCTGTGAACAGCGAGTTGGAGTTGAGGCTGGGATTGGGGGGAACGACCAGGTCACCCATATTGCCACCCCAGCCAATCTTGGAACCTTCGGGGCGCGACGACTGCCAGATGGACTGCTGGTCGTTGTGAGAAAACAGCTGTGGTGGCAACGGGTTGGCAGTCCGGTTGGAGCTGTGGTACTGCGCACGCGTGGTGGGCTTGATCAGCGGCCCCACATTGAGTTGCACCGCGGCCTTGCCCGCATTGAACAGTCCGGCCAGGCCGGTCATGGCGGGGTGCAGCGCGTACTGCAGCTCGGGTCCAGATGGATTCAGGGGATTTGATAGTGCCGTCGTGGGTGCCAGCAAGGTAGGCGTCAGCGCCGACTTGGCAATGGCAATACCTGCCGCGCCCTGGCCAGTGGCGCCACCGCCGCGGATCGTGTGGTACTTGTCGTAACTGGTGTCGTCGTACGGGATCACGGTGTTGCCGTAATCGTTGCCACCAAACATGAACACACAGACCAGCGCCTTGTAGTCCCCGGCAGTGGAATTAAAAGCCGCTGCCTCGCCCATCGCCGCCAGGTTCAGGGCAAAGGGCAGCGCGGTACCCGTCAACGCCAGGTGACCGGAACGGCGGAGAAATGCGCGACGCGAAGGGGATGGGATATCAGAAGAATGCATGGTTCGTCTCGCTATTTCTGGATCAGGTATTCGGCGCAGGCCATGGTCAGCAGCACCGTGGCGTACACGCGGTTGCGCATATTGGTGGCCGTGGTGGTGGTATTGGTCACCACACCCGGCATGGTCACCACCGCATTCGCGATCAGCGACACCGTGGTGCTGGAAAGCTGGCCGGCGCATAGCAGCAGGTTGATGCGTTGCACGAGCGCGCCAGATGTGTTGGCGAGCGCGATTTCGGCGGTATAGACTGCCTTCATATCTGAACTGATGCCGTTGCTGATCACACCCATCATGTAGTTGAGATAGCCGCCCACGCTACTCTCGTTGACCAGCTGGAACTCCGGCGCCACTTTGCCAACAGACAGAGTGGTCCCCGGTGCCACATAACCAGGGCGGAAGAAATTAAACACGGAAGGTGAGCGCAGTGGACTTTGGCTGAGTCGCGATCCTGCGTCGCTCAGGTCGCCAATCTTCCAGGCACCACTGGTCGACGTCACCCCAAAGGTGCGGGCCCATTGCACCATGCGCACCATGGGCTCGCGCAATTTCCCAAATTCGGTATCGGTCAGGCCCGCCGGACCACGGGCTTCATCGTCCATCAGGATCGCGGAAAACACGTGGGCCAGATCACCACGAACACCCTGGCCGTTATCGAGGAACTTGTTCACCACACGCTGCACATAGGCCGGGCTGGGATTGCTGGTCACCAGGCGCTGGATCATCTGCTTGCAGAAGAAAGGCGCGGTATTGGCATGGTTGAACAGCGTGTCCAGTGCCGTCTTGAGCGCTGCAGACGCCGAAGTATTCTCGGAGATGGTGACCCCCAGAAAGCTGGCGGCGAGCATGGAATGGTTGTTACCTACCTGCTTCATGGGCAAGCGGGCAAAGTGGGTGCTCGGGACGGTGCGCCCACTGATGATGGTGTTGACGTTCTGGCTTTGGTCCAGGTCGTACCCGGTGAACACCCGTGCCAGATTGCTCACATCGCTGGGGCCATAGCTGTCGATCGGCTCACCGGCAAATGTCTTTTGGGTGCCATCGGTGTTGAGTTCGACCAGCCCGATCGTGAAGAGCTGCATGACCTCGCGTGCATAGTTCTCATCGGGCTGGCGCCCGTAGGCGTTCTCCTTGAGGTTGCCTTTGGTGTTGAGGTAGTACCCCATCGCCGGGTTCAGGGTGATGGCCTCCAGCAGGTCGCGGTAGTTGCCCAGCGCGTGCTTGCACAGCGTGTCCCAATAGGCCGCCATGACGAAAGACGGCCATGTCGACGGCACCCCGTTGGTCGACACCACAAAGAATTCTGACAGGGCCAGCGCCGCACGCTTGCGAAAAGGGTCCGGAGCAGTCATCAGCTGGTTCCAAGCCATGTAATCTGCCATGGAACTGTTGTCAAAATAGTTACGGGGCTGGCCGTTTGCAGGGTCCGTGGCGTTAACGTCACCATAGCCCTGCACCATGAGCCAGTCCCAGCCAGTGGTCCAGGAGGTGGCTATCTGGCGCTCCAGCCATGTCGCGTAGCCCAGACTGCGCACCGAGGCGATGTCCGCGTCGGTCGCTGCAAACTGGGCCTGCAAAAGAAAGCGTGCGGCCTGCTCGTCGGTGGTCGCTGTGGGATAGGTATACCCCGCGGCGGAAAGATTGACCGTGCGCCCGGGCACCGGCACAGCCACATAGGGCGCAGCACCACCGCCGCCACCGCCGCCGCCGCACGCGGCCAGTGCCGCTGCAGCCGCGACGGCCGCCAGCTTCGCCGCGGACAGTGTGTCGGTGTCCTGCGCCGTCGCCTCAGTCGGCAAGCCCTGTGGCACCTCTATCTGGTCTAGTACTTCTGTTTCCACCTTGGATAACCCCCTGAACGGGTCCAACCCCCAGGTTGAACCAACGGGCTGGAGGTTAGCCAGCGCAGGCCGCATATCCAAGCGGTCTTACAAACAATTACCCCAGGCAACGGGTCCTGTTACCGAGGCTTACCGGGGGCTTACCAGCGGCGGCTATTGCACCCTGGCGCTGGGCCGGTCGGCCACACGGTCACGCCAGGCCTGCAATGCCAGCATGCCCTCGTGGCCCGGGCTGAATTTCATCAGCTTGGCAAATTCGATGGCACAGAACGCGGTGATGTCGGCAATGGTGAACCGGTCCCCGGCCATCCAGGGCTGGTGCTCCAGCACATGGTCAAACCACTGCGCAATCTCGCGCACCTTCTGCGCCTGCGAATGGCCATAGTCCGGAAACTGGGGCTGCTCCAGCGGCGCCAGTCCCGGGTGGGTGTGGCGCACCGCATTGGCAATGCCCGCCAGCAGGTAATGCTCGACCCGGCGGTCGGCCATCTCGATAAAGGCGCGCTCTTCCGCATCCACGCCCATCAGGTTGGGTTCGGGGACCAGGCCTTCCAGGTAGGTGCAAATGGCGCGTGTCTCGGTCAGCACGCGCCCGTCATCGAGTTCGAGCGCGGGCACCTTGGCCAAGGGGCTCTTGGCGCGGTAAGCCTCGCCCTTGTGTTCCTGCGCATTCAGGTCGACGTTGACCAGATCGATACCGGTGATGTTCTTTTCCACCATGAACATCATCACGCGCCGTGGGCTCGGTGCCCGGGGTGCCACATACAGCTTCATCGTCAGACTCCTGGTTTGCGTGACTGGCCCATCTCCACCATGGTGCGGGCCTGTTCTGAAAACTCCTTGGCCTTGTCCTCGCCGTCACGGGTGAGGTCCATTTTGGAAGGCGGCATCTCGATGCCCTTTTGCACTGCGGGGCGAGCGCGAATGGCTGCGAGCCAGCGCTGCAGGTGCGGCAGATCGTCCACCTCCACGCCCGACCAGCGGTGGGTGCGCACCCAGGCCCAGTTGGCAATGTCGGCAATCGAATAGTCGCCGGCCAGGTATTCGTGGTCTTTCAGGTGGCCATCGAGCACGCGGAACAGCCGCTTGCTTTCGCCCTGGTAGCGGTCGATGGCGGGCTGGATCTTCTCGGGAAAGTAACGATAGAACACATTGGCCTGGCCCATCATGGGCCCGATGCCGCCCATCTGGAACATCAGCCACTGGATCACGCGCGAGCGGCCTTTCACGTCCGTGGGCATCAGCTGGCCAGTCTTCTCGGCCAGGTAGATCAGACAGGCGCCGGATTCGAACACCGCAAAGTCGTCCTCGGCCCGGTCCACGATCGCGGGGATGCGTCCGTTGGGGTTGATCGCCAGAAATGCGGGAAGCTTCTGCTCGCCCTTGGCGAGGTCCAGCGTTTTCAGGGTGTAAGACAGTGCCAGCTCTTCCAGGGCGATGGACACCTTGTGCCCGTTGGGCGTGGCGGCGGTATAGAGGTCAATCATGTGGTTGTCTTTCAGGATTTCAAGCTAAATTGGCCCCTAGCCCCCGTGCATTGCGCGCAAGCAGCTATCAATTTTATAGCGGTTACGGCTTCGCTGCCTGCAGCTGATCACGCGTTGCCATGGCCGCAGCGCGGGCCGCCTGCGCGAAGTCTGCACCCTGCGAGGCATACAGCACGGCACGCGAAGAATTCACCACGATAGGTGCCGTGGTCTTTCCGCTGGCACGACGGTAGCCGGCCTTCACCGTGGCCACCGCATCGCCACCCTGCGCGCCCACACCGGGAATCAGCAACGGCAGCGTCGGCGCCACCGTACGCACCTGTTCAATTTCGGCGGGGTAAGTCGCGCCCACCACCAGGCCAAGCTGGCCGTTCAGGTTCCAGGGCCCCTGGGCCAGCGCGGCAATGTGTTCGTACAGCCGTGGCTGGCCGGGCACATCCAGCAGACGCTGGGGCTGGAAGTCGTCGCCACCGGGGTTCGACGTGCGGCACAACAGGAAGGCGCCTTTGCCGTGGTACTTGAGGTAGGGTTGCACCGAGTCAAACCCCATGAAGGGCGACAACGTCACCGCATCCGCGCCATAGCGCTCAAAAGCCTCTTTGGCGTATTGCTCGGCGGTGCTGCCGATGTCGCCGCGCTTGGCATCCAGAATGACCGGCACCTGGGGCGCGGTGCGGCGCATGTGTTCCATCAGCTTTTCCAGCTGGTCTTCGGCGCGGTGGGCCGCAAAGTAGGCAATCTGCGGCTTGAAGGCAATGACCAGGTCGGCCGTGGCATCGACGATGGCCGCGCAGAAGTCATAAATCTTGCTGGCGTCGCCCTGGTAGGCGCCGGGGAACTTGGCCGGCTCGGGGTCCAGCCCCACACACAGCAGGGATTGGTTTTGGCGCTCTGCTGCGCCCAGCATGTCGATAAAGGTCATGGCGCAAGTTTAGCGGCCTGCGCGCCCCTGCTGCGCTTTACAGGTCCAGCACCAGCATTGGCGTTTTGGAGCGTGAGCAGCAGGGCAGGAACTGGTCGTTGGCGGCGCGCTCCTCAGGGGTCAGGTAGCTGTCCTTGTGGTCCGGCGTGCCTTCCAGAACACGGGTCAGGCAGGTGCCGCACACGCCCTGCTCGCACGACATCAGGATGTCCACACCAGCCTCGGCCAGCGCCTTGGTCACCATTTTGTCTTTGGCGATCTGAATGATGCGGCCGGAGCTGGCCAGCTTCACTTCAAAGCCTGCATCGCTGTCCGATGACGCCACCGCCGCACCGAAGAACTCATAGTGCAGCTGGCCTTCGGGCCAGCCTTGCGCACGCGCCGAGCCCAGCACAGCATCCATAAAACCCTTAGGTCCGCAGACGTAGAGGTGCGTTCCCTGCGACGGTTTTGCCAGCAGCCCCTGCAGGTCCAGCTTTTGTGCGGCTTCTGCGTTGTCGTAATGGAATTGCACCCGATCCGCAAAACCCGAGGCCGCAATGCGCGCGCGGAAGGCGGTTCGTTCCGGTGCGCGCGTGGCGTAGTGCATCTGGAAGTCGGCGCCGGTCTGGGCCAGTCGCTCGGCCATGCACAGAATGGGCGTAACGCCAATGCCACCGGCCAGCAGCAGGTGCTTCTTCGCATCGTGCGCCAGTCCAAAATGGTTCTTCGGAGCGCTGATCTGCAGCACATCGCCTGCATTCACCCGGTCGTGCACCGCCACCGAACCACCGCGCGAAGCCGGGTCACGCAGCACCGCGATCTGGTAGCGGTGCGTTTCCTTCGGGTCGTTGCACAGTGAATACTGGCGCGTGATGTCCGGCACGCCCTGGTCGCCCGGCAGCATGACGTCCACATGCGAACCGGCCGAGAACGCGGGCAGCGGCTTGCCGTCCACGGCCACCAGCTCCAGCGTCACGATGTCCAGCGCCTCAACGGTCTTGGCCGCCACGCGCACCTGCAGAGTCTGCGCAGTACTCATGCTGCGGTGCCAGCCTGTTCAGCGGCGATCAGGCGGTCGATGATCTTGCGCGACTGCACGCCACCGGCGTCGATATTGAGCATCAGCAGCTTCTTCTCGGGGTAGTCGATCAGGTTGCGTTGCTGGCGCTCCAGCATCTCCAGGTCCTCACCAAAGATCTTGCCCTGACCCTCGCGGATGGTCGCGGTCAGCGCCTTGTCTTTGGGGTTGAACTTGCGCGCCATGCCCCAGAAGTAGTGGATCGAGGTTTCGGTTTCAGGCGTAATGAAGTCGATCACCTTGCTGTAGACCTTCTTGTCGTTGGGCGCGTCGTAGCCGCCCTGGCCTTCCATCGCCACGCCGACTTCGATGATGACGTGGCTGGGCGGCGTGAAGCGGCAAATCTGCCAGCGGTCGACTGTGACGTCATCGGGCAGGCCGTGGCTGCGCAGCGCGGCCTTCCAGAAGGGTGGCGGTGTGATGCCGTTCATGTACCGGGCGGTAGTCACCATGTCGCCGTCCACCGTGGTCTTGCATGGGGTTTCGTCAATTTCCTTCTGGCCGATGCTGGTGGAATGCACATAGGTCTCGTGCGTCAGGTCCATCAGGTTGTCGACCATCAGGCGGTAGTCACAGTGAATGTGGTACAGGCCGCCACCGTAGGCCCACTCGGGGTGGTCATACCACTCCTGGTGCGGAATCAGAGCCGCATCGGCCAGCGCCGTGTCGCCCGGCCAGACCCAGATGAAACCGTAGCGCTCCTCCACCGCGTAGGCCTTGATGGCCGGGAAGCCCCCCACGCGCTGGCCCGGCATGGCAATCGTCTTGCCGTTGCAGCCCATCTCCAGGCCGTGGTAACCGCAGACCAGCTTGCCTTCGCTCACAAAGCCCAGCGACAGCGGCGCGCCGCGGTGCGGGCAGAAGTCCTGCACCGCCGCGACTTTGTTGTCCACCCCGCGGTAGAAGGCGATGCGTTCACCGCAGATGGTGCGGCCCAACGGCTTTTCGTCAATTTCGTTGGGGGTTGCGGCAACGTACCAGGTGTTTTTGGGGAAAGTCATGGGGCACTCCAATTTACATTCAGTATGCTGAATGACTGCATTGTAGGGACCGGACTCCAGCATGGGAATCCCAAGAATCTAAGTATTTACCCTAGGTTTTGAGTCGGGAGTGCGCGAGACACAGGCCAGCATGGCACTGGGGTGGATGGTGCAGCGAAATAAAGGAGGAGGCCGCAGGCCGGGGGACATTCGCGGAAGCATTCACCCCGGTGCCATCGGCGTACACACAACCGCCCGGACACGCTGGCAAGTACCGAGGCTTAGCCCTGATAGTGCACAAACTTGCGCAGCAAGCGCAAGAGTTCGCGCTGTTCCTGAGGCTCCAGGTGGCCCATGAGGGTGCTTTGCATGGCCTGCGCGCCGGGGCGCAATGCGGCCAGCACGGCCTGCCCTTCGTCGGTGAGTGACAGGCTGCGCTGGCGCCGGGGCAGCACCTCGCGCACGATCCAGCCCTTGGTTTCCAGCCGCGCCGCGATATCGGCGGCGGTGGACGTGTCCAGCGCAATCATCTGCGCCAGCGTGACCTGGTCGATGCCTGGCGTCTCGTGCAAGGTGCGAAGGATGGCGTACTGGATCGGGGTGACATGGCGGCCATGCACCTCATGGAAGGTGGACACGGCCAGCTGCTGCGCACGGCGGATCAGGTGGCCGGGCTCGTCCGCCAGCGCCATGGGCGGCTCAACAGGAGCAAGCGGTGGACTCATGTCTCAGGACACCTCCAGCGTGTCCATCGCCAGACACAGATCGGCCCAGGCCTTGCCCTTGTCGGCACTGGCGCGCAGCAGCACCTTGGGTGCATACGTCACCACCACCGGGATGCCCTGGTACCGGTACACCGTGCCACGCAGCTTGCCCAGTGGCTGCCCCGCCATCGCCCCATGTTCGCCCAGCAGCAGTTGCACCGCAAAGCGGCCCATGGCCAGAATCATTTTGGGTTGCACCAGCGCCATTTCGCGCTGCAGATAGCCCGCGCACTGCGCCAGATCGGCGGGCTGCGCAATGCGGCCGTGTGGCGGGCGGCATTTGACAACGTTGGTCACATAAGCGCCGCCAGCACCCTGGCCCGAACGGCTGGCGCCCACCGCCTTGAGCATGTTGTCCAGCAGCACGCCTTGCGCCTCGGCAAAGGGCTGGCCGGCACGGTCCTCGTCTTCGTCGGGCGGATCGCCCACCACCATCCAGTCCATCTGGCTCTGGACCGGAGGTTGAAGCGTCACATTCTTGCGCCCGGCACCCAGCGGGCAGGCCTGGCAGCTGGAGACGGTTTGCAGCAGCGCATCCCAGCCCAGGCCCGAGGCATCCACGCTGCGCACCATTGGGGCAATCGGCATGGCAGTGGGTGCGGTCACTGCGGAAGGTACAGGCACAGCGCGCGTTGCCGGCGCAACCACCACCCGCACCGGCACCGCTTCTGTCTCGGTGGCAAACGCGGTACCGGGCAGCCACACGCGCACGCCCATCTCTTCGAGCATGGCGCGTTGGCGGTTGTCGAGTTCCAGTGCCATCCGGTGCGTCCTTACAGCCGCAGGCTCATGACCACCGCGTCTTCACGCTGGCCGTGTGCTGCCGGGTAGTATTCCTTGCGGTAGCCCACGCGACGATAGCCATGGCTCTCATAGACCTGCATGGCGCGCACATTGCCCACGCGCACTTCCAGCCACAGCCACACCGCGTTCTGGCCACGCGCCCAGATCGACAGCGCTTCCAGCATGACGCGGGCCCAGCCCTGGCGCTGGTATTCGGGCGCGACCGTGATGTTGAGCAGATGCACCTCATCCACCCCCTTCATGGCCACGAAGTAGCCGAGTACATTGCCGTCCGCCATCAGCATTTGCGCCTCATAGCCCGAATGCAGTGCGTCAAGAAAATTGGCCCGGTTCCAGGGGTGGGCATAGGCACGCTCTTCCACCCGCAGGACTTCGTCCAGCCGGTCAGCCAGCAGGGGCTCAAACATCGCCTCCGTCGTTTCAATGCGTGCGTTCATGCGCCCTATTGTGCCGCGGCTGCATGGGCCGCCGCCTTCTCCGCCATGCGCTCGGCCGTGGTTTTGGCGACTTTGTCACGGATGTAGAGGGGCAGCGCCTCGGCGGCCGTGACCGCCTTGCCAGCCGCCAGCAGTCCTGGCGCCAACCGCAGCAGGGCCGCCGCGGTCGGCAAAGCCGTGATCCGCGTAGTTGCATTCTGTTCAGCACTGGCCAGGCGGTCGGCGTACACCGTGAACACGTTGCCCGCCAGCACCTGCACAGCCTGCGCACCACGCGCCACCACCAGGTCCTCGGGGCGCACAAGATGGCTGCCCTGCACTTCGCTCCATTGGCCGTCCGCAAAGTCGTAAGTCGCCGCATACATCTCGTCCATGCGCGCATCCAGCAGCGCGGTGACCCGGCACGCAGGCACCTCGGGCAAGGCCGCATGACGCGCTTCTTCGGCCAAAGCCAGCAGGGTATCCACCGGCAGCACCGGTACATGGGCACCAAACGCCAGCCCCTGGGCCACGGCACAGGCAGTGCGCAAGCCGGTGAAGGCGCCGGGGCCAGCCCCAAAACAGATCGCGTCGAGTTGCGCCAGGGTCAGCCCGGCCTGCTGCAGCAAGTCCATCACCGTGGCAATCAGGCTGGCAGACGCCTGCGCGCCGCCGGCGCTGGTATGCAGCCACTGGCGCGGCACGCCATCAACCACGCGCGAGACGCCTATGGACATGACTTCGGTACTGGTATCAAACGCCAACAAGTTCATGGTTTCAAGCCAAATCAGCCCTTAGCCCCCGTGGAAATTGCGGAGGTAGCTATTATTTTAGGAGCAACTGCGGCGCGCACGCCAAAGAAGATACCCAGCGTCACCAGCGCCAGCCCGGCCAGCAGATTCCAGTGCAGCGGCTCGCCCAGAAAGATGGCGGCCGAAATGGCCGACAGCCCCGGCACCAGCGCCGTGATCATGGTCGAGCGCACCGGGCCGAAGTGCTGAATCATCTTGGTGAAGGTAATGCCGGAGATCACCACCGAGCCCATGCCCTGGAACACCATCTGGAACACCACGTCACGCCAGGGAGCCACCAGCACCTGCCCCGGCACCCAATCCAGCAGCAACAGCACGGTGTAGACCGGCACATAGGTGACGAACGCAAACGCAGTGATCGCAATCGTGGCGCGCACGGCATCGAGCGCGTGGCGGCGCGCCAGCACGCTGTAGGTCGACCAGACCAACGATGCCGCCATGAACAGCACATCGCCACGCCAGATGCCGCTGCCGTCCAGCGCATGCAGCAGGCTGGCGCCGCCCACCAACAGATCGCCGCCAACGATCAGCACCAGGCCGATGGCGCGCGTGGTGGTGATGCGGTCGCCCAGAATCCACACCGCCAGCAGCGCGGTCCATAGCGGCAGGCTGCCCGGCATGAGCACCGAGGCGTGTGCCGCCGGTGCGTACACAAAGCCGCTGTAGGCCAGCATGGCGTACAACAGCCCCCCAAAGAAGCCGACCTTGACCGTCAACGCCAGCGGCAGCGGCGACATGCCCCACAACGAACTGGTACCCGGCGTGGAGGTTCCCGCCTCCTGTGCCCGGGCCCGATCCCGGACGGTGAGCCACAGCCCCCAGGGCAGCAGGATGAGGCTGGCGCCCCAGATGCGCGCGTAGACGATGTCAAACGGATTGAGCACTCCACCGCGCGCCGGGTCGGCCGACGCGCGCGCAATCACGATGAAGGAGGTCCAGATCAGCACCGTCACCACAGCCGCGGCCAGCCCGATGGTTCGAGGAGAGAAGCGGGGGACAGCGGGCGAATGGGGCATGGGGGGATTATCGACGCACGCCATCCGGCAACGCTTGGCGCGGGATAATGCGCCCATGCTCCGTCGCCCCCTTCTGATGGCCCTGCTGGGCTGCTTCCCCCTGCTTGCCACCGCGCAAAACCTGCCCCCGGAGTTCGATGCCGCGCTGGCCCGCGCCAAGCTGCCGCGCGATGCGGTGTCGGTGCTGGTGGTTGATGCGCTGGGCAACGCCACGCCTCGCGTGGCACACCGCATCAACGTGCCCGTCAACCCCGCCTCGGTGATGAAGCTGGTGACCACTTACGCCGCGCTGGACCTGCTGGGCCCGGCCTACACCTGGAGCACCCCGGTCTACATTGAGGGTGCGGTGCGCGAAGGCACGCTGTACGGCAACCTCTACATCAAGGGCCAGGGCGACCCCAAGCTGGTGCTGGAGCGGCTGTGGCTGCTGCTGCGCCGGGTGCAGGGCCTGGGCATCCGGTCGATTGCGGGCGACATCGTGCTCGACCTCAGCGCGCTGGAGATTCCCGAAGTCGATCCGTCGAGCTTTGACGGCGAGCCCCTGCGCCCCTACAACGCCGCGCCCGGCGCGCTGCTGATCAACTTCAAATCGGTGGTGATGACTTTCACGCCCGACCGCACGGCCAACCTGGCCCAGGTGCAGTTCGATCCGCCACTGCACGGCGTGCAGATGCAAACCACGGTGCCGTTGACCAGCGGCTCCAATGGCGACTGCGGCGACTACCGTGGCGCGCTCAAGGCCGATTTCTCGGACGCCAACCGCATTCGCTTCGCCGGCAGCTACAGCGCGGCGTGTGGCGAAAAGGTCTGGCCCGTGGCCTATGCCGACCCCAAAAGCTACGGCGTGCGCGCCGTGCAGGGGGTGTGGCTGGACATGGGCGGCAAACTGACTGGCACCGTACGCTATGGCCAGGTACCTGCCGCCATTGCCGCCGCCAAGCCGGCATTTGAAGTGGGCTCGGCGCCGCTGCCCGAGGTGATCCGCGACATCAACAAGTTCAGCAACAACGTGATGGCGCAGCAACTGTTCCTGACGCTGGGCCGCGTAGTGCCGGCAACCACACCCGCCACCATCGCCGATGCCACAGCCACCGACCCCGCATTGGCACTGAACCTGGCATCCACCCTGTCTCAAGGCAGCTTCACCGCCTCCCGCGCGCAGGTGCTGCGCTGGTGGAAGGAACGCATCGGCGCCGACGATCTGCCGGTACTGGACAACGGCTCGGGCCTGTCGCGCCAGGAGCGCATCACCGCGCAGGCGCTGGGCAAACTGCTGCAAACTGCCTACCGCTCACCGGTCATGCCGGAGTTGATGGCCTCGCTGCCCATCACCGGGGTGGACGGCACGCTGCGCCGGGTCAAGTCCCGCGCATTGGGCAGCGCCCACCTCAAGACCGGGTCGCTGAACAACGTGGTGGCGATTGCCGGCTATGTGCACAGCCCCAGCGGCAAACGCACCGTGCTGGTGGCCATCGTCAACCACCCGAATGCCAACGCCGCGCGCCCTGCGCTGGAGGCCCTGGTGGAATGGGCCGCCAAAGAGCGCTGAACCGAATACGAGAACTGACATGAACGCCATCGACATCATCGGCACCCTCGCCGCCATCCTGACCACCGCCAGCTTTGTGCCGCAGGCGCTGCACACTTTCCAGACCAAGGACGTGCGCGGCATCTCGCTGGGCATGTACAGCGCATTCACGGCGGGGGTGAGCCTGTGGCTGGTCTACGGCATCCTGCTGAGCGCCTGGCCCATCATCATCGCCAACGCCATCACCGTCTCACTGGCGCTGGCGATACTGGTGATGAAACTGCGGTACCACGAAGGCGATTGATCTACGCGCTGGCCCGCTGCAGCCGGTCGCGCACGCCGTCCCAGGCCATACCGGCGGGGGGCGTCTCCACCCAGATCAGTTTCACGCCAGCATCATCGAATTCCCGCAGCAGCGAAAACAGCTCATGTGCAGCTACGGCCGCGTCGCCGGGCATGGTGCGCAGCAGCAGCTGTTTCGATTTGCTCTTGAGCGGGGTGCGCGCATAGACCGCGATGGTGGCGCGGCTCTCGCCCTTCGGCAGATCATTTCCCAGCATGTCCAGCGCAGTCTGCAGCGCCTTGGCGTCCATGAGCCGTACTTTGGCATGGGGCGCGTAGTGCGACTCCAGCGTACCTGAAGCCTTTGGGGCCACCAGCCCCCGCTGCTCCTGCGCAAGCAGCTCTTCTTTTGATAGCAATTTGCGGCCACAGGCTTGTTCCACCTGGGTTGCTGTGATGGCGCCGGGACGCAGCAGCACCGGCGCGCCGCGGGTGCAGTCAATGATGGTGGACTCAATGCCTACTTCGCAAGGGCCACCGTCCAGGATGGGCAGGGCGTCACCGAGTTCGCTCTGCACATGGGCTGCGGTGGTGGGGCTGACCCGGCCAAAGCGGTTGGCGCTGGGTGCGGCAATGCCCCAGACCACGTCCTGTCCCGCAGCCGGTTTGCGCAGGGCCGAGAGCACGGCCTGGGCAACCGGGTGATCCGGGCAGCGCAGACCAATGCTGTTTTGCCCGCCCGCCGCAGCGGCGCCCACGCCGTCACGGCGCGGCAGGATCAGGGTGAGCGGCCCGGGCCAGAAGGCCGACATGAGCTGCTGTGCGAACGCCGGCACCTGCTGCGCAAAGTGGGCTACGCCACCCATGCCGCCGTCGAACGACGCCACATGCACGATCAGCGGGTGGTCCGCCGGGCGGCCCTTGGCGGCAAACACCTTGGCCACGGCAGTGGCATTGTCGGCGTCGGCCCCCAGGCCGTACACCGTCTCGGTGGGCAAGCCCATCAGCTCGCCTGCTCTGATGGCGTCGGCGCAGACCGCTATGGAGTCGGGAGCAAGCTCGACGCCGTCGGCAAACAGGTAGGCGGAAAGAATCATGGCGTGGTCCGAATGTTTCCAGGCACTCTAAGCCTAAAAGGCCGCAATGCCCAGGATGTTTGCGGCCTGCAACGCGGTGGCGCGCACCTGCTCGACGCTGGCACCAGTGATGTTCAGGTGGCCCATCTTGCGGCCCTTGCTGGCCTTGGACTTGCCATACAGGTGCAAATGGGTGCCGGGCAGCGCCAGCACCTGCGCCCAGGGCGGCGCACCGTCCTGGCTGCCCTGGCCGGGCCAGATGTCGCCCAGCAGGTTGAGCATGATGGCCGGGCTGTGCTGGCGCGGTTGCACCAGGGGCAGACCGGCGAGCGTGCGCACCTGCAGGTCGAACTGCGACAGGTCGCAGGCGTCCATGCTGTAGTGGCCACTGTTGTGCGGGCGTGGCGCCATCTCGTTGACCACCAGCCCGCCCAGGCCGGCTGCGGCCGGGTTGGACTCGTCCAGCACGAAGAATTCCACGCAGAGCACACCCACATACTGCAGACCGTTTGCTATGGATTTTGCAGCAGCCACTGCCCGTTCTGCTAGGGCTGGAGGCAGATTTCCTTCATACACCTCGGTCACCGCGAGGATGCCGTCACGGTGCAGGTTGCGCTGCACCGGCAGGTTGACACAGATGCCATCCGCCCCGCGCGCCACCAGCACCGAGCATTCCAGCGCGAGCGGCAGCATTTTTTCCAGCACGCAGGGCACCTGCCTCAGGCCCTCCCACGCGGCGGCCAGTTCGGCACGGGTGGTGACGCGCACCTGGCCCTTGCCGTCGTAACCCATGCGGGCGGTTTTGAGGATGCCCGGGAGCAGATCATCTGCCACGGCCGCCAGCTGCGCCGGCGTCTCGATGATGGCGTAGGGCGCACAGGGCACACCGCAGTTCACAAAGTGGGCTTTCTCGGCCGCACGGTCCTGGGCAATGCCCACAGCGCTGGCCGCGGGCGCCACCGGGCGGCTTTTCGCCAGCTCGGCCAGCGCCAGGGCGGGCACGTTCTCAAACTCGGTGGTGATGGCAAACGACACCGCGGCCAGTTGGGCCAGCCCCTCGGGGTCGGTATAACTGGTCTGGATATGGTGGTGGCTGACGCGCCCAGCCGGACTGTTGGCATCCGGATCCAGCACGGCGGTGAAGAAACCCATCTGCTGCGCGGCATGTACAAACATGCGGCCCAACTGGCCACCGCCCATCACACCCAGTGTGATTTCCTTGCCGCTACCCAGCGTCATTTCAAGGGACTGCGCCATTACGGAGCCGATCCCGTCACCGGCAGCACCATATTGCGGGCGGCTTCGGTCTGGTCGCGGCGGAAAGCTTCGAGTTCCAGACGCAGATCCAGGTTGTTGTTGCCCAGCATGGCGATGGCAAACAGCGCCGCATTGGCCGCCCCTGCAGGCCCAATGGCAAAGGTGGCCACCGGGATGCCTTTGGGCATCTGCACGATGCTGTGCAGCGAATCCACACCCGAGAGCGCCTTGCTCTGCACCGGCACACCCAGCACCGGCACCGTAGTCTTGGCCGCCAGCATGCCCGGCAGGTGGGCGGCACCGCCGGCACCGGCGATGATGGCCTTGAGGCCCCGCTGCGCCGCGCTTTCCGCGTAAGCAAACATGTCGTCGGGCATACGGTGGGCCGAAACCACCTTCGCCTCGAAACCGATGCCAAACTGTTGGAGAATCTGCACTGCATGTTGCATGGTGTCCCAGTCGGAACTGGAACCCATGACGACGCCAATTTGAATGTTCATGGTTTGAATTTTACTTTTTCACCCCAAGCTGCCCTAAATGATCAACGTCACCCTTGAAAACTTCGACGCCGAAGTCGTCGCCGCCTCCCATGAGGTTCCCGTTCTGGTGGACTTCTGGGCCCCCTGGTGCGGCCCCTGCAAGGTCATTGGCCCGCTGCTGGAAAAGGTGGAAACCGAGTACAACGGCCGCTTCAAGCTGGTCAAGATCGACTCCGACCAGGAACAGCAGCTCAGCCAGGCTTTTGGCATCCGCAGCATCCCCACCTGCGTGCTGATGATGGGCGGCAAACCGGTCGACGGCTTCATGGGCGCCATTCCCGAGAGCCAGATCAAGACCTTTCTGGACAAGCACCTGCCGTCCGAAAGCGCGCTCGAAGCCCAGACTGACGCCGAAGACGCCCAGGCCCTGGTGGCCGCGGGCGACCCCAAGGCGGCGCTGCACAAGCTGCACGAGGCGCTGACCATCAACCCCGGCAACGACGACGCACGCTACGACTACGTCAAGCTGCTGATCGAAAACGACATGATTGATGACGCCGAGGCCGCGCTGGCCCCTGCGCTGGCCGAGATTCCGCGCCAGATCCGCTTCGAGGCGCTGGGCCAGTTTCTCGATGCTATCAAATTCGTAGTGACGGACGACCGCGGCACCTGGACTCCCGAGCAATTCGACGCCCTGATTGCCAGCAACAAGCGCGACTTTGACACCCGGCTGGCCAAGGCCCGGGTGCTGATGGTGGGCGGCGACTGGACCGGCGCCATGGACGAGCTGCTGGAAATCATCATGCGCGACAAGGCCTGGAATGAGGCGGTGCCACGCAAGACCTTTGTGGCCATTCTGGAACTGCTGACCCCACCCAAGCCCAAGGTCAATCCGGCCGATGCCGGAAAAACGACAGGCGGGATCGAGGTACTGGGCAAGGCGGTGGTGCAGGAAGACCCGCAGGCACAGCTGGTGTCCGCCTACCGTCGCAAGCTCAGCATGGCGCTGAACTGACCTGGCCTGACGCCTGGCTTTGGCGCCGATTGGAACTTTTGGCACCCGCCCGTATCATCCACCCATGCGCCTGTTCGTCATCCTCCTTCTTGTCGCCCTGACTGCGGTTCGCAGCTGGGCGGGGGATGTGATGGCCATCCAGATGGCTGCACCAGCGCCAATGGCTGCCATGGTGGCGCAAGCCGCACCCCATGAAGACTGCGCGGGTGCCCATACGCACTCTGCGGCATCCGACCACCAGACATCGATGCAGCCCGCAGCCGCCAGCAACACGCAAGACCACTGTGTGAACTGCGCCGCCTGCCAGGCGTGCTTCACCGTCGCTCTGGTGGCACCGGCCATCTTTGGTGCCCAACCGGCACCCAGCCACGCCATCCCGCAAACGCCGGTGGCCCGCTATACCAGCGCCGTCCTCGCGCTGGGTCAAAAACCGCCCATCTCCTGACCGCCAGGCCCTTAGTGGGTCTGTACTTTGGCTTTTCCGCGGCCACGCGCCGCTTTTGACCCACCCGTCAGGACATGGATATGCGTAAAACCCTTTTTTCTTTGGCCGTGCTGTGGACCCTCGGACCACCGCTGGCCACCGCCCAGGCGCCCGGCTCGGTGCGACCGAACCCCACCCCCACCCTGCAGGCCAGCCTGCCCTCTGCGCCCGTGCCACCGGTGCAATACCGCTCGGCGCTGGACGACCTTCCCAAGGGGGTGGAACAGGCCACCACCGACTGGAAGGCCGCCAATGCCACCAACGGCCAATTCAAGCGCGGCCACGCGGACCTGCTGCAGTGGGAACTGGACCAGGCGCGCAAACGCACATCGCCAGCCGCGGGAGCCCAACCATGAGGGCCCGACTGCAACACCTTTGGACAGCCTTGGCGCTAGCGACATGTGCCAGTGTTGCCATAGCCGCACCGGCCGATGGCGGCGTCTCCGACCTGCAGAACAGTCTGGCTGGCAAAGTGCTCGGTGTAGATGCTGCACCGGTGCGCATCGCCCGCGCCGGTGTCGACGGCGGCCCCGCAGTTGCGGCGCTTCTGGAAGGGCCACTGGGCGCCAACGCGGCGGTGCGCATCGCCCTGCTGAACAACCCGGAGCTGCAAGTCACCCTGGGCAGTGAGTCCACGGCCATCTCCGACCTCACCCGCAGCGAGGCGCCGGCCAAGTTGCGCATCCGCCAGACGCTGACAACCCTGTCGGCGGTCACCCTGAAAGCCTGGATCCAAGCCGTGGCCAGCGCGCAGAGTGTGGAATTCCTTCGGGAGGCCAAGACCACGGCACACACCCGCAATGAACTGGCCCGGCGCATGGTCAGGGTGGGCAACCTGAGTCCGCTGGCGCAGGCACAACACCAGGCCGCCCTGTCCGATGCAGCGCTGGCGCTGGCACGCGCCCAGCAGGAGGCTTTCAGTGCCCGCGAAAAGCTGATCCAGTTGCTGGGCTTGTGGGGGGAACAGACCCGCTTTGCGTTGCCCGCCGCACTGCCCGCGCTGCCGGAACAGGTGCAGGACATGCCCGATGTGGAGGCACGGGCCCTGGCCGCACGTGCCGATCTGGCCGTGGCGCGCGCGCAGTGGGACTTCAAGCAAAGGTCGTCCATGCCCGGCACTGCGGATGATCTGTGGGATGCCATGGCCGATGCTGCACGGGTACGTGCACTGGCGGTAAAGGTGCGCAGCCAGGCCCGGGAGGCGTATTTCAACTACCGCAGCACCTTCGACATGGCGCAGCACCTGCAAACCGAAGTGCTGCCATTGCGCAAGTACATCAACGACGAACTCCTGCTGCGCTACAACGGCATGCTGACCAGTGTGTTTGACGTGCTGGCTGACAGCCAGCAGCAAACCCTGAGCGCCAACGCCGCACTGCTGGCGCAACGTGACTTCTGGCTGGCCCATACCGACCTGCAGGCCGTGCTGGCGGGCGCACCCCGCGAAGCGCTGGGCACGAATGCAGCCTCCGAAGCATCCAATTCCGCGGGCCCAGGCCCTGCCGGCCACTGAACGGAGTGCCCACACCATGACACAAAAATCATCCATGCATCGACGTACATTTTTCAACGGGGCCGCAGCGACTGCCATGACGGCCGTAGCCGCAGCTTCAGTCAGCCGGGTGGCTCTGGCCGCCTTGCCCGAACCGGTGCTGCAAGGCTCGCCCGCCACCCAGCCGCCGCTGGTCCCCAACACCGGCCGGCCCTACAACCCGGTGGTCACGCTCAACGGCTGGACCCTGCCCTGGCGCATGAACCAGGGCGTGAAGGAATTTCACCTGGTCGCGGAACCGGTGGTGCGCGAAATGGCGCCCGGCTTCAAGGCCCACATGTGGGGCTACAACGGCCAGAGCCCCGGCCCCACCATCGAGGTGGTCGAGGGCGACCGGGTCCGTGTGTTTGTCACCAACAAGCTGCCAGAGCACACCAGCGTGCACTGGCACGGCCAGCGCCTGCCCAATGGCATGGACGGCGTGTCGGGTCTGAACCAGGCACCCATTCCTGTGGGCAAGACCTTTGTCTACGAATTTGTGGCGCGCCGCCCCGGCACCTTCATGTACCACCCGCATGCGGATGAAATGACGCAGATGGCCATGGGCATGATGGGCTTCTGGGTGACGCACCCCAAAGTCAAAAATCCGCTCATCAGCGAGGTGGACCGCGATTTCTGCTTCCTGCTCAACGCCTACGACATCGACCCCGGCAGCATGACGCCCAAGACCATGACCATGCTGGACTTCAACCTCTGGAGCTGGAACAGCCGGATATTCCCCGGCATCGACACGCTGAACGTGCGGCACAACGACAAGGTGCGCATCCGCGTGGGCAACCTGACCATGACCAACCACCCCATCCACCTGCATGGCCACGAGTTTGTGGTGACCGGCAGCGACGGCGGCCCCTGGCCACTGGCGGCGCGCGTGCCCGAAATCACCACCGACATTGCGGTGGGGCAGATGCGGCAGTTCGAGTTTCTGGCCGACGAGGAAGGCGACTGGGCCTTCCACTGCCACAAGAGCCACCACACCATGAACGCCATGGGCCACAACGTGCCCAACCTGATTGGCGTAGACCACCGCGGCCTGGTCGGCAAGCTGCAAAAATCCATGCCGGACTACATGGTGATGGGTGAGCGCGGCATGGCCGACATGGGCGAAATGGAAATGCCCATTCCCGACAACACTGCGCCCATGATGACGGGCCGCGGCCCCTATGGCGGCGTGGAGATGGGTGGCATGTTCAGCATCCTCAAAGTGCGCAAGGACCAGAAGCCCGGTGACTACAGCAACCCCGGCTGGTTCAGGCAACCTGCCGGCACACAGGCCTTTGAATGGACCGGTCCTTTGCCGGACCCGGCCCGCTTCAAGGCGGAGGGGGGCAGCGCCATGCCACGCATGGAAACCCCCGCCACGCCCACCCAGGTCCAGATACGCAAGCCCAGTGGACACACTGGTCACTGATTTTCAATTTCAAAAATACCATGAAAAATACTATCAAATTCATAGCTGTGTGCGCACTATTTTCGGGGGCTAGCGCCGCTTTTGGCTCAGGAAGCCACGCCGGAGGCCATGGCCATGGAGCCGAGGCCATCGGCAAACCGGGTGTGGCAACCCAGGTCACGCGCACCATCGCCATCGAGATGTCCGACGCCATGCGCTTCACTCCGGACAAGATCACGGTCCGGCGCGGGGAGACCATCCGTTTCGTCGTGCACAACGCCGGCCAGCTCAAGCATGAGTTCAACCTGGGCACCGATGCTGACCTCAAGGCCCACTATGCGCTGATGAAGAAGTTTCCGGATATGGAACACGATGACCCCAATCTGGTCAGCCTGGAGCCCGGCAAGACCGGGGAGGTCATCTGGCAATTCACCAAACCCGGCAAAGTGGGGTTTGCCTGCCTGCATGTGGGCCACTACGAGGCTGGCATGAAGGGCACCGTCACCGTAGGAGCCACAAAATGAAACGCCGATTACTCCTTGGCGCCTGCATGGGCGCACTCACGGGCACGTCCTGGGCTGCAAACACCAAGCCGCTGGTGGAGATCTGGAAAGACCCCAGCTGCGGCTGTTGTGAAGACTGGGCCAACCACATGAAGCAGGCCGGCTTTCCGGTGCAGATCCACCCGGAAGGCAATACGGCCAAGCGCGCCGCAGTGGGCATGCCGGCGCAACTGGGGTCCTGCCACACCGCCATGGTAGCGGGATACGCGATTGAGGGCCATGTGCCAGCCAGGGAGGTCCTGCGGCTGTTGCGTGAACGCCCCCAGGCCATTGGCCTGACCGTACCGGGCATGCCCGTGGGCTCACCCGGTATGGATGGCGCGATCTACCAGGGCCGCAAGGACGCGTACGCCGTGCTGCTGGTTGCCAGAAATGGCAGCACTTCTGTTTTTCAAACCTACCGCTAGAGGAGTTCTACCATGACAAGCACCCGATTGACACGTTTCTTTGCTGCATTGATCACCGGCGCCGCCCTGACCGCCGGTGCGGTAGCCCAGACCAACACAGAACTGACCCCGGGCGAAGTCCGCAAGGTGGATACAGCGGCCAGCAAGCTCACCATCAAGCACGGCGACATCAAGAACCTGGACATGCCGGCCATGACCATGGTGTTTCAGGTGAGCGACCCCGCATTGCTGGCCAAAGTAAAAGCCGGTGACGCTGTGCGCTTCCACGCCGAACGCGGTGACGGAACCTACATCGTGACCAGCCTGGAAGTGGTCAAAAAGTAAGCGGTCCGCAGCGGGTCAGGACGGCGGCGGCTCCACCTTGCGCAGGAATGCCAGCGCCACGCGCGGCAGCGCATTGAGCAATTGCGCAATCTCATCGACATCGTCGGGAATGGCGGCGTTGTCCCAGCCGTGGGCTGTGTGGCGTGCCAGGCGCACCGCCAGCACCACGTTGCGCACACTGGGGTGGTCGGGGTGCTTGCCGTCCGAGATGCGCACCAGCAGGGCCGGCAGGTGCCACAGCTTCATGAGGGCCTGGCGCAGGTCGTCGAGTTCGATGTTGTAGACAAATCTTTGCAGGTTGGCTGAACGCAGAGTGGTGTTGGCCTGCTGCTTGGCGCGGATATCGAGTGCCAGGGTGGGCGCATGGCACCACATCAGCATTTCCGCAAAATCATGCAGGTAGGCGGCCTGGTGGATGACCGACACGTCGGTGTCGCCACGGTGCACCGCAAACGCCATGGCGAAATGGGCCGCTCTGCTGCCGCGCAGCAAGATTTCACGCAGGCCTTCCAGGGCTTCGGGCTGGTCGTGCAAGCGGTCCTCCACCGTGGGCTGGGGACCAAAATTCCGGAAAAAAGGCGCAACCCCGGTCATGACCAGTGAACTCATGACGGTTTCCGTCTCGGTCACATCGCCTGGTCGCCGCTTGGTGGCCACATGGGCCATGAACTTGATGGTCAGAAGGGGATCGGCCTCGATCACGGCTGCAAGCATGCCCGGGTCCACATCGTCTTCTCTGGCACGCAGATCTTCGAGGGCGATGGCGGTATCGGCAAGAACAGGGATTTCGGCTTCGCTGAAGTACCGCACCCAAGCCGCCAAGTCCTTGAGCGGCTCGGTCAGGTAGGCAATGGGCGCCTGCGGGGTGGCAGGCAGGTCAGTGGGGTCGGTCAAAACATGCCGGTAGTCGTTTGGGCGCAGTATCTGCGCGCCCCCGCGACAGGTCAAGCCCTGCGTGCATCTCTCAGGTGGTCAGCCGTTCCAGCGCTTCCTGGTACTTGGCTGCGGTCCGGGTGATCACCTCGTTGGGCACGCGCGGGGCCGGTGGGGTTTTGCTCCAGGGCTTGCCGTCCACCTGCGCCTGCTCCAGCCAGTCCCGCACGAACTGCTTGTCGTAGCTGGGCGGGTTGGTACCTTCCTGGTAACTTTCCAGTGGCCAGAAGCGGGAGGAGTCGGGCGTCAGCACCTCATCCATCAGCGTCAGCGTGCCGTCCTTGTCCAGGCCAAACTCGAACTTGGTGTCGGCAATGATGATGCCCTTGGTCAGCGCAAACTGGGCCGCCGCCTTGTAGATGGCGATGCTGATGTCGCGGATGCGGGTGGCCAGGTCCAGGCCAATCATCTCGACGGTTTTCTCGAACGTGATGTTCTCGTCGTGGTCGCCCACGGCGGCTTTGGCGGCGGGGGTGTAGATAGGCTCCGGCAGCTTGCTGGCGTTCTTCAGGCCAGCGGGAAGCTTGACACCGCAGACGGCGCCGTTTTCCTGGTATTCCTTCCAGCCGCTGCCGGCCAGGTAACCGCGCACCACGGCCTCCACGGGCAGGGGCTTGAGGCGCTTGACCAGCATGGAGCGGCCTTCCACCTGGGGCACTTCCGCTGCCGTGACCACGCTCTCCGGAGCCTCGCCAGTCAGGTGGATGGGGCAGATGTTCATGCCCTTGGGGCCCAGCTTGTCAAACCAGAACAGTGCCATCTGTGTGAGCAGTTTGCCCTTGCCGGGAATGGGTTCGCCCATGATGACATCAAAAGCACTGAGCCGGTCACTGGCCACCATCAGGATACGGTCATCGCCCACGGCATAGTTGTCACGCACTTTGCCGCGCGCAAGCAATGTCAGGGAGCCCAGGGTGGAGGTGTGCAGGGAATTGGTCATGGCATCCAGAATTAGAAAAGGCCCGACCGCAAGCGCTTGTGCTTGTCGACGGGCCTGCAATTATCGCAGGGAGGGCAGGTCTTTACTGCACCACTTGCGCCAGTTCGCCGCGGGCGTATTTGGCAGCAACGACCTGCAGGCTGTCGCCCTTGATCTTGGCGCCCTGGCCTTCGCAACCGAACTCCAGGTAACGCTGCTTGCACACGGCCTTGGCGGCTTCGCGAGCGGGCTTGAGCCACTCGCGGGCGTCGAACTTCTCGGGATTCTCGGCCAGGAACTTGCGCACCGCGCCGGTCATCGCCATGCGGATGTCGGTGTCGATGTTGATCTTGCGCACACCGTGCTTGATGGCTTCCTGGATCTCTTTGACCGGCACGCCGTAGGTCTGCTTCATCTGGCCGCCGTACTGGTTGATGATGGCCAGCAGGTCCTGTGGCACGCTGCTGGAGCCGTGCATCACGAGGTGGGTGTTGGGGATGCGGGCGTGGATTTCCTTCACGCGGCTGATGGCCAGGATGTCGCCGGTGGGCGGGCGGCTGAACTTGTAGGCGCCATGGCTGGTACCAATGGCAATCGCCAGTGCGTCGAGCTGGGTGGCCTTGACGAAGGTGGCGGCTTCTTCGGGATCGGTCAGCATCTGGCTGTGATCCAGCTTGCCGACGGCACCGATGCCGTCTTCTTCGCCAGCGTCACCTGTTTCCAGGTTGCCCAGGCAGCCGAGCTCGCCTTCCACCGTGACGCCGCTCTTGTGCGCCATCTCGACCACCTTGCGGGTCACCTCGACGTTGTAGTCGAAGCTGGACGGGGTCTTGCCGTCTTCCATCAGCGAGCCGTCCATCATGACAGAGCCGAAGCCCAGACCGATGGCGCCTTCGCAGACCTTGACGCTGGTGCCGTGGTCCTGGTGCATCACCAGCGGGATGTGTGGGTACATCTCGGCGGCAGCCTGGATCAGGTGCTTGATGAAAGCTTCGCCCGCGTATTTGCGGGCGCCAGCGCTGGCTTGCAGGATGACGGGTGCACCCACCTCGTCAGCCGCGGCCATCACGGCCTGCACCTGCTCCAGGTTGTTGACGTTGAAGGCTGGAATACCGTAGCCATTGGCTGCTGCGTGGTCCAGCAGCTCGCGCATAGAAACGAGTGCCATTTTTGATCCCCAGGGAAGTTAAAAACCGGTTGCGGCACCTTTTGGTAACCGCTTGGTAACTGGTACCTTGCCGCGATTTTAATCGCCCCGGGAAGACCCGAAACTTACACGCAAGGGAATCGCTTCACTCCACCCGGCAGATCTTCAGCATATTGGTCCCGCCAGGCGACCCCATGGGTTCCCCGCAGGTAATGGCGTACACATCGCCCGTCTGGACAATGCCACGGGATTTGAGGTGGTTTTCCGCGTCTTTCAGCGCCGCGTCCCGGTCAGCGATGGAGTTGGCAAACAACGGGCGCACATTGCGATACAAAGCCATTTTGCGCTGGGTAGCGATCTTGGTGGTCAGTGCATAGATGGGTACGCGAATCAGGTGGCGGCTCATCCACAAGGCGGTAGAGCCACTGTCGGTCAGGGCCACGATCGCCTTGGCGCCAAGATGGTGGGCAGTGAACAGCGCGCCCATGGCGATGGTCTGGTCGATGCGGGTGAACATCTTGCCGGTGAAGTCCGCCTCCAGCTCGAAGTCTTCCTCGCCTTCGGCGGCATGGCAGATTTTGGCCATTTCGACAATGGTTTCCAGCGGGTATTTGCCCGCGGCGGTTTCGGCCGACAGCATGACGGCGTCGGTACCGTCGAGCACGGCGTTGGCCACATCGCTGACCTCGGCGCGGGTGGGCACCGGGTTGGTGATCATGGACTCCATCATCTGGGTGGCCGTGATGACCACGCGGTCATGCTCGCGGGCCAGCTTGATCATGCGTTTTTGCAGCCCGGGCACCAGGGCATTGCCGACCTCGACGGCCAAATCGCCACGCGCCACCATGATGCCGTCACTGGCCAGCAAAATTTCCAGCAGCTTGGGAATGGCCTCGGCACGCTCGATCTTGGCAATCAGGCCGGGCTTGTGCCCGTACTCATGGGCCGCCACATTGCACAACTGGCGCGCCATTTCCATGTCGGTCGCATTCTTGGGGAAGCTGACCGCCACGTAGTCGGCCTGAAAACTCATGGCGGTGCGGATATCGTCCATGTCCTTGGCAGTCAGCGCGGGCGCTGTCAAACCGCCGCCCTGCTTGTTGATGCCCTTGTTGTTGGAGAGCTCCCCACCGAGCTTGACGGTGGTGTGCACCGCCTCACCCTTGACGGTATCCACGGTGATGACAATCAGGCCATCGTTGAGCAGCAGGATGTCTCCCGCCTTCACCTCACGGGGCAACTCCTTGTAATCCAGTCCCACGGCGTTGATATCACCCAGCTCCGTGCGCGCGGCGTCCAGCACGAATTTCTGGCCAGGCTCCAGGAATACCTTGCCTTCGGCAAACTTGCCGACGCGGATCTTGGGGCCCTGCAAATCAGCCATGATGGCCACTTCGCGCCCAGCCCGCTGGGCTGCCTCGCGCACGAGTCGCGCACGGTCTATATGGTCCTGCGCTTTGCCATGGCTGAAGTTGAGACGCACCACGTTGACGCCAGCGCGGATCATCTGCTCCAGCAAAGCGGGATCGCTGGATGCGGGGCCCAGTGTGGCAACAATTTTGGTGGCGCGGCGTGACATGAATACATCTCCTTCTGTTTGTTGCGCCATTCTCACATGGATACCCGCATCGCTAGTTACAGCCGGGGTTCCAAAGGCAGCGGCATATCGACAACAGATGCCGAGTGGCACTTCTGCACACGCCTGCAATCGGCTTGACTTGGCGAAAGGTGTGGTTCAATGTGGCACCCAGATCCGCGAATCCAGCCAAACTCGCCAATCCATGATTGATCTCGACACCCCCTTGAATGCGTTGCTTGACAGCACCCACGGCAAGCCGCGCCTTTTGGTAGTCGACGACCAGCCCATCAACATCCAGGTGATGTACCAGGCCTTTGCGGGAGACTTCCAGGTGTTCATGGCGACCAGTGGCGAACAGGCCCTGAACATCTGCCGGAACAACCCTCCAGACCTGGTGCTTCTGGACGTCGTGATGCCCGGGATGGACGGCTTTGAGGTGTGTACCCAGCTCAAGGCCGACGAAGCGACACGCCATATTCCGGTGATCTTCGTCACCGCCCACAACGACCCCGCAGAGGAGACACATGGCCTGAGCGTAGGCGCGGTGGATTTCATCGCCAAACCGGTCAACCCGGCGGTCGTACGGGCCCGTGTCAAAACCCATCTGACGATCAAGTTTCAGTCGGATGTCTTGCGCAAGCTGGTGTTTCTGGATGGCCTTTCGGGGGTTTTCAATCGCCGCTATTTTGACCAGCAGATCTCCGTTGAATGGGCTCGGTCCGTTCGCGCCACCTCACCGCTTTCGCTGCTGCTGCTGGATGTGGATTACTTCAAGCTCTACAACGACCGTTACGGTCACCAGGCAGGCGACGATACCTTGCGACTGATTGCGGTCACGCTCAAATCCGCCCTGCGCCGCCCTGCCGACCTGGTGGCCAGGTATGGCGGAGAAGAGTTCGCCTGCATACTTCCGGACACATCCTTTGAAGATGCGATGTTCCTCGCCCGCGATCTGGAACACAAGGTCCGCGACTGTGCCATCGTGCATGAAAACTCGACGGTGGCCCCTGTGGTCACAGTCAGCATCGGCGTTGCTACGCGGGATGGAAACACCGATGGTGATGCCACTGGCCTTATCAGGCTGGCAGACCACCAGCTTTACCAAGCCAAACACAGCGGAAGAGGCTGTGTTTCCGGCGAGGTTCTGGTTTCCCCAAAAACTGCATAAAGCGGCGCTCAGGCGCGCGAATCGAACTGAAGAATGGCCCTGGCAATTAGTTCCAGCGGCAGTATCTCATCCACCGCCTGAAGTTTGATAGCCTCTTTCGGCATGCCGAAGACAACGCAGGTTTCTTCGTTTTGTGCAATCGTCCTTGCGCCTCCGTCATGCAGCACCTTCATGCCGCGCGCACCGTCATCCCCCATGCCCGTCATGATGATGCCAAGGGCATCTCGGCCAGCACAGTCTGCAGCTGACTTGAACAGGACGTCCACAGACGGTTTGTGACGGTTCACCGGAGGACCGTCGGCCACGTGAACATAGTACTGACCCGCAGATTTCCGCAACTGCATGTGCAGACCTCCAGGAGCGATCAGGGCCAGCCCGCGCTCCAGCCGGTCACCATCTTTGGCTTCCCGCACCCTCATGGCGCAAATGCCAGCCAGACGCTGTGCATACATGGCGGTGAACTTCTCGGGCATGTGCTGGGTGATGGCAATACCAGGCGCATCTGCCGGCAAACTGGTCAGGACCAGCTCCAACGCCTGAGTCCCTCCAGTAGAACTGCCAATCACAACGGGCTTGTTCATGGCAAATGCATGAACGGAACCCAGCACAGGCGTCTTTGCCGTCGTTGGCCTTACAGCGGCAGCTCCATCTTGCGTCGCAGAGCGCAACCGCGGCCGGGATTTGGCAGCCGCCTTCAGCGTCTGGACCATTTCCCGCCGTGAATCGTCCAGAAACTGCTTCAGTCCCAGCTTGGGTTTTGCCAGCACAGCCACAGCGCCTGCCGCCAATGCTTCGAGCGCAATCTTGCTCCCTTCCGTAGAAAGCGTTGAGCAGATCACCGTCGGTATGGGACTGCTGGACATGATCTGGCGCAGGAAGGTCAAGCCATCCATACCCGGCATTTCGATGTCCAGCAGCAAGACATCCGGCTGGCTTTTTCGGATGGCGTCCACGGCCAGCATGGGATTGGGCGCAGTTCCGACCAGTTCCATCTCGGCGTTCCCGGCAAGGATGTGCGTGATCGCCTGGCGCACCACGGCCGAGTCATCCACCACAAAAACTCTAACGGTCATTCACTGTGCCCTGTTCTGGAAATACGGTTTCAACCGCGGGCCTAGCGGGTCCCACGGTCCAGGATACTTTTCTGTATCCGGTGCCTCCCAGGGACTGGTCAATGACCTGGATTCCCTGTTCCTGTAAATAGCCCATTACCCAATCGGCATTGCTGGTACCGACATTCCTGGCGCTGAAAAACTGCGGAAACATGTTCCCGCCACCGAACACGTAGGCCTCGCACATGTTCGGGTTCACACCCTTTGCCCGCAGGTGGGCAAACATATCATGCATGGCTACCTGCCCATATGCAGTGTTGCTCTTGTTGGCAGCATTGGGCACTCCCACGTGCACGATGTGGCACATGGCTGCCATAGTTCTGCGCGGATCTGTCAGGATGACACTCACACAGGAGCCCAGCAATGTCTTGAGCTGGTCCCCGGCGTCCCCCACAGCGACGTCTCCGGGCATCAGCTCGACCACACCGGGCGCAGCGAGCGCCTTTCTCAGTGAGGGTTTGAACAGAAGCGTCATGGTGGACGTGTCACGCCAATTTGCGGAAAGCACCCGGGATGACCGTTTGCAACGGGGTCTTGCACGGCACCCGACCTTCGGCGGTCCCAAGAAAAAACAACCCACCGGGCTTCAACGTAGCGAGCACCCGGTCCACCACATCGACCTTGGTGGGTGGGTCAAAGTAAATCAGTACATTGCGCAGGAAAATAACGTCAAATAGGCCTAAACCGCTAAACGGCTTGCACAGATTGAGTTGTCCAAACTGCACTCTGCTGCGAATCTTGTCCTGCAACAGAACCTGCCCCTGGGCTGGCCCCTCACCCCGAAGACAGTAACGGCGTAAACGCTCTGGCGAGACTGCCCGCAGACGGTCCTCCGGGTACACCGCCTCCTTCGCGCTCAGCAGCACGCGGTGGCTGATGTCTGTGGCAAGGATCGACCAGTTCGGGCCCACCCGACCAGATATCTGCAGGTCCGACAGCAGCATGGCAGTGCTATAAGCCTCGTCACCAAAAGACGAGGCGGCACTCCATACCGAAATGGCCGACTTGTCCGCAAGGCTGGGCAATGCCTGCTGCAGCAAATCGTAGTGCTTTGGCTCACGAAAAAAATAGGTTTCGTTGGTCGTTAGCAGGTCTACGGCCATCTGGAATTCGGCTGCCTCCGACTCATCTTCGAGAATTGCAATGTATTGCGCAAAACTCTCCAGACCCAACTTCTGGATTCTCGGTGCCAGCCGCGATTGAATCAGCGACTTCTTCGAATCGTTGTACGACAGACCAGCGGCCTCGTACATGATGTCGCTGATACGCTTGAATTCGCGGTCACTGAAAAGTAGGGTGGCCAAGAAAAGTCCTTCAATAGGGTCTGAAGTTGCCGTTGCTACTCCGCGAAGGCAGTCGTTTGGGTTGCTCAATTTTGCGCGGCACCGGCGCTGCAATCACGGCTGCCACGCGGTCATTGTCTCCGGTCTTGAAAAACGCAATGCTCTCCTGCAGTTGCTCTGCCTGCCCCGAGAGCTCCTCACTCGTGGCCGCCAGCTCTTCACTGGCACTGGCATTTTGTTGCGTGGCCTTGGAGAGTTGTCCCATCGCCCCTCCGATCTGCACCACCGATTCGC
>Ga0209277_10000205_pt1 | contig 31227 bp, 27 predicted proteins | sample JI81AbrownDNA_FD_187503 | JGI IMG/M metagenome (GOLD analysis project Ga0209277, IMG submission 187503) | Wastewater effluent complex algal communities from Wisconsin, to seasonally profile nutrient transformation and Carbon sequestration -... | ecosystem: Engineered > WWTP > Effluent > Algae... | reverse complement strand
CGTCTGCGTCCACGCATACGTCAACGAATCACCATCAGGATCACTACTACCCGACCCCGACAACGTCACCGTCGCCCCAGCAGACACCGACCGATCAGCCCCAGCATCAGCCACCGGCACACGGTTGCCGCCGGACGGGCCACCCGTACGAGTGTCGAGCACATAACGCCGCGGCACCATCGTCGCAACCCACGGATCGGCCGCTCCGGGGTCGTACGGACTCGCCGCGGTCAGGGCCGCCCGCTTGCGGGTCAGATCATCCCCGGTCACGTTGGCCGCCCGCGATGCGGTCGGGTAGCCCTGGTACGACATCAACGTGTGGGCCACCGTCGTGTACTGCGCGTCGGCCGCACGGACGAAGGCTGCCGTCATCAGGTGGTCGGAGTGATCCGCATCCGAGACGGCCGAGACGTAGTCCTGAGTGCGCACGGTGGTGGGCTGAAAGTCCGTCATCATCGCGGCCAGGGTGCTGATCAGGCCCGCCCGGGTGTAGGTCTCGGACCCGTCGACCGTTCCGATCGACGAAATAGCCCCGGTCCACAACTTGCTGAGGCTCTGTCCTGAGTAGGTGGACGAGCCAGATCCGGACGGGAAGCCGTCCGGGAGGCGCAGGAAGGCGATGGACACGTTGGGACGACCAACCAGGGCGCGCACGGTGATGTTGCGCCCCGGGATGTCGTCGCTGATCGTCGTCCAGTTGTCGGCGACGCCGACCATCTGGGCATAGGCCGCCTCGGGGCCGTTCTCACGATACAGGCTGTCGGGATACTCGTTGCCGGCGTCGCCGGCGGTCACGAATATGGTGCGCACGCATCTGTTCGCGCGAATGTCGGTGATAATGTCGGGATTGACGAAGATCAGATCGTCATCTTCGTGCGCCACAATGGTGAGCGCGCTGTTGGGGCACGCGGCAGCGTGGGCCGGCGTTGCCACCAGCAGCGTCGCCGCGGCCATGTTGATGAGAGCAAGCGCCATACTCGGCGCCCGAAACAGGCGTCGCCAAGCCCTCTTGGGCCCACTTGCACATGGTTCTGTTGTGTCTTTGCTGGTCACGGTCCAGCCTTCCCTCGCTATTGGGGTCGCCCCCGCAGACCCCTGCAGGGAATCTTAGTGGGTCTGTCAACTTCGTGCCGCCCGTGAGACGTGGCCATTCGGCGTGTCGAGCCGGCCGGCGGCGATCGAGCAATGGCAGACCCAGACACACATCTGGACCCGGCGGATGGCCCGCCGGGTCCAGATGCCAGCTCACTCCTAGATGGTGATGCGATACGTGTGGTGGGTGCTTTCGGTGGCGAAGGAGTCGGTGAAGGTGCCGTTGGTCACGGTCAGGGAGCGACTCTCCCCGACAACTTCAACGGTGGTTCCCTCAACTCCGGCGGGCAGCCTGAAGGCTCGGGAGCCGGTGCCACCGTCGGTCATCGCGAACACGTAGGCATTGCCCTGGTACACCTTCAGGCTGGTCTCCAAACCGGTTCCGAATGTCCACACGTACGACTGGGTGTTGATCACCGGAGCCATCTGCTGGATCTGCCCGTTGACCTTGGCAACAGCGGCGCGAGCGGATGCACATGTCATCAACGAGTAGTTACCGCAGATTCCGTTGTTGTTGTGCTGGAAGTACGCGATGCCGGACGCGCCATGGATGATCGAGTTCCATGCGGCCCCCTCGATCTGGGCGGCCGAGATGGTCGTTGCTCCCGCATCGGTCAGTAGCGGCATCGCCGTCTCGACGAACACCCAGTTGGGCTTGGAACCGGCCGGGGTGGTATAGGTCTCCATCCGATCCTGCAGCCAGCCATAGGCGCCCGAGCTGGCCGTCTTCTTGCCGGCCGGCCAATAGGGGTTGGACGACAACAGACCTTGCACGTGAGGACTGGTGTAGGCGTACTTGTCGACGCTCGAAACGTCCACCAACCCTACCTGGTCGTCCATGGTGTGGGTCGCCCAGTAGGTGCCCAGCACGCCGTTGCCGAAGTTCGCCTGCAGGAATCGCCCGTCGTTACGCGCCCGGGCGGTGCTGGCGTAGCGCTGCTGCTGGGCGAGGCTGGCGTACTCCTCCTCAGGGCAGCCTGAGTAACCCATCTCGCATTCGTCACTCAGATGCCATCCGACGACTCGTGAGTCATTGCCGATCTCGGCGGTCGTCCACTCGTCCTGCGCGAGAACAGAGATGCCTGCGCTGGTGATCGTGCTGATCCTCGATCCGTCGTGTTCGGCGCCCATGTAGGTGTTGATGCCGATCGACCGAAGCGAAGCTGCGTCCTCGGGCTTACCGAGGAACACCGCGATCGGGAAGAAGGACGGATCGCTCCAGCCCGATGCTGCAGCCTTCGAGAACTTGGCATAGTACGAAGGTCCGCCCCACCATGCTTCCCGCGGCAGGTCAAGCACGCCCGTACCCGAGGACGGCAAAGCAGTCGGCGTTGTCGTAGCCGTCGGGGACGCAGTGGTCGGCGAATGAGTGGGCGTGGCGGTGGTGGGCGTCGGTGTCGGCGACGTCGTGGTTCGCGTCGGAGTGGGGGTCGCCGTGGTCGGGGTCGCCGTGGTCGGCGTCGGAGTGGGGGTCGCCGTGGTCGGCGTCGGGGTAGGGGTCGCCGTGGTCGGCGTCGGGGTAGGGGTCGCCGTGGTTCGCGTCGGGGTGGGCGTCGGCGACGCCGTGGTCGGCGTGGGTGTCGGCGCCGGCCCGGGATCGGTGTCATCGTCATCCGCCGGCACGAACACCACATCGACCATGTAGTTGGTTCCGCGATACGACTTCGTCGGCATGGCGCTCTTGGAAGTTATTTTCGAAACCCCACCATTGACCGGAACCTCGAGACCGAATCGGCTGTAGCCCTCCGTGAAGAAGTCGCGGGTGGCGGCAGGGTAGCCGTTCTGGGCGAAGTAGGACACGGTGTAGGTCTCGTCGGGATCGAGGCGCACCGAACTGGTCAGGCTGGCGGTCTGCCAACCCACCTCGTCAGAGGCGCCGAACTCGGCCGTGCCGAGCCGATCACCATCTGCCGACCACAGGGTTCCGATGTACGAACCCGTCTGCTTCTCGCTGCGGTAGAACTGGAGGGCGATAACCCGGCCACCTCGCGAACTTGAGAACTTCAGGCCGACCTCCATCGACCTGCTGTCGTTGAGGTACGCGATGTCGGGCTCTGCATGCCGACTGAAGAGACCCACTGTCATCACGGCTATGGCCTTGGGCACACCACCCACAGCGCCTGAGAAAATGCTAAGAGAGAGAACCGCTGAGAGCACCAGGGCCAAGAGCCCCCGTCGCCTGCCGGGTGATCGTCGATTGGAACGGACAACTGGTTGCGAACGCAGTCTCACAGGTACTCCTGAAGGGTTTGAGCTTTGCCGACATGACGCCTCCCCCCCAGTGACGTAACCTGAGAAACTCTAAGGCCACGTTTTGGAATCTGTCAACAAACGTGACGCTGCGGCGCGTTCCCTTCGCATGTCCTGGTCCATAGGCTACCGAAGCGTCCGCGCATGCGTGCACGAAATTCAGTCCTCGATGATCACCACAGCGACGCAGATCGGGCCCTGAGAGATCTCGGCCGTGTGTATCACGGGCTGCCGGTCGGCCTGGCTCGGCGATAACAACCTGGCTGCCAGCTCGATGCGTACGGAGCCGGCGACTCGCGAGGTCTGCAGGTGCCGCCACGGCACGCCGCCGCTCCAGTCCAGCACCCCGAGTGCCTTCCAGGCTGCTTCTTTCAACGCAAGCCGGCGAGCGTAATCAAGCGCCGGCCGCCGCGAAACCTCACACTCGTCGATCTCAAGGGGGGTGAACCAGCGCGAGGCGAACCGACCGGATCCTCGCAGCAGACGAGCGATCCGGGTCGAGTCGACCACGTCAATCCCGATACCCCGGATGGCCACCGTCGAACGCGCCTTCGGCTCAGGACGCGACCCGCGCGAGTGCCCTTACCAGGCCACCGGCCACCAGCGCACTGCCGGTCTCATTCAGATGGCCGCCATCGGTGCTGAAGCCCGGGTACAGCGCACCCGAGACGTCACCATCCGGCCCGGTGGATTCGATCGCCGCTATGTCGACCAAGCGATCCCCCGGGTAGGCACCGCGGACCAGGCGGTTGTAGCGCTCGCGCACCGTATTGGGGTCGCCGCGCAGCAACGCCTTCACGCGCTCCTTGGGGCCGGTCGGCGCGACCATCAGTGGGGCCGTGGCATGCAGAAACGTCACGTTCGGGAAGTCGCGCTCAAGAGCGTCCAACGTTTGCCGGTAGGCGGAGAAGAGCGCTTCGGCGTCGGTGGCCGAATCGAAGTCGATGTAGCAGAACTTGAGCAGAGCCACATTGACCTGCTCGGCCAGGCCCCCCCGCATGCGAGCATCGAAGTTCTTCAGCTTGCCCAGAGGATCGCCGTTCTCGCCGATGTGGGCGTGCAGCACGACCCCGCCGACACGCTGCCCCGCAGTTGCGTCGGGTCCGACCTCTACGATCGCGGGCGCACTGATGCCATGCGCGGAGTAGAGGGTGTCGATGCCGGTGAGCATGTTCTCACCCACCGACATGTGGCCGAAAAAGAGGCGGGTCTTCGCCGCCCGGGTCAAGTCGTCACCGGTGACGGTCGACGTGGCAAGGCTCACTGGTGGCATGACGAACCTTTTCGCATCAACGGGCCAGAATAGCGCCGCCGCCCCCGAGGTTCCCAGCACCGCAAGCACCAACCAGACCCAGCCACGCTTCTTCATCTTCCCCCCAAGGTGAATCTCCATACTACCTGTCGGCGTCAGCCTGGAGCAGGGCGCGGACATCGGCCCTCGAGACCTTGCCGTTGGCGTTGAGTGGCATCGCGTCCATGAACCGCACTTCCTTGGGCACCATGTGCTTGGGTATCCGATCGCGAAGGTGGCCGATCACCTCCGCAGGCTCGGGTGGCCGCTGTGCATCGACTGGCACGATCACCAGCACGATGGCCTCACCCGCGTCGGGATCGGGTAGCCCGACGACTGCCGCGTCGAGTACCCCCGGATGACCGGCCAGTGCCTCTTCGATCTGCTGCGGCGAGACCCTATGGCCCCACGACTTGATGAAGTCGGCGCGCCTGCCGACGATGTAGATGTAGCCGTCCTCGTCGACCGTGGCCAGATCTCCTGTGCGCAGGGCACCGCCCGGAAACTTCTCGAGTGTCGCGGCTGGATCGCGATAATAGCCTGGCGAGATGTTGTCTCCAGACGCGATGATCTCTCCCGTCGCCCCCGGCACCACCGCGGCCCCCGAATCGTCGACCACCCGAAGAGTCACGCCCGGAATTCCCCGTCCGATCGAGCCCAGCTTGTCGCGGAGCAAGGCCGGCGGCAGATAGGACAGCCGCGAAGTCGCTTCGGTCTGGCCGTACATCACGTAGAAGTCGCTATGACTCTGCGCCGTCGCCAACTCGGTGATCTGCTGAGGCGCTAACCGTCCTCCCGCCTGCTGGACGATCCGCAGGCTGGGCGACGGCCTCGACCCGAAAGTGCTGGCCCGGATCAGCAACTGGAACGATGACGGTACGCCCGCGAACACCGTGCAGTTCTCACGCTCGATCAGATCGACCGCCGTCTGCGGAAAGGTGAACGTGTTGCACAGCACGACGGTGCCGCCGACGGCAAGATGAGTGTGCAGCAGCGAAGCCCCGAAGCAATAGTGGAAAGGGAGGATCACCAACACCCGATCGGATGACCGGAGCCCCAGGTACGACACGATCGAGGCAGTGTTGGCGCGCAGGTTTCCATGGGTGACGCGCACCGCCTTGGGAATGGCGGTGGTACCGGAGGTGAACATCAGCGTGGCATCGGTGTCTGAGGTCGGGGCGTCCGATTCGTCGAGGGGTGCCCCAGAGTGCGTCAGCGCATCGTCCGAGATCACCGGCATCGCGAAAGCAGTGCCGAAGCGCCGTCGTGTCCTGCGATCCATCAGCACCGCGGAACAGTCGACGAATCCGGCCTGTGCCGACAGGTCGTCCAAAGTGGATCGGTCCGAGAACGGTACCGCCACGCCAACCTTGATGGCCGCGATGTAGGCCGCCACCCAGAAGAACGAGTTCGGTCCGATGATGCCGATTCGACTGCCCGACGGAAGCGCCAGCGTTTGCAGTTCCGCCACGAGTGTCGCCACTGCCGAGCGAAGAGCGGCGTAGTCATATCGCTGCGGACCATCGACAATGGCCACATGCGTCGGATCGCCGACGGCTAGCAGCAAATCACCGAAGTTGGCGTGGGTTCGCCCTGTCGTCATGGTTCCTCCCTGTCGGGCAGCCGCCGTGACCATCGATACAGTACCACTCGCGAAGCGATGCGCTGCACAGTACAGTGTGACCGCGCGCCGCGGGCACCGGCGTCAACTCATTTAGCAAACGAGGCAGTTGTGGATTCTCCTTTCTCTCAAGACGTCAGAAATTTCATCTCTTCCGAGTACCTCTTCGGCGACGATTCGCGTATGCCTGCAGACACCGATTCGCTGCTGGAAACCGGCGTCCTTGACTCAACGGGCGTGCTGGAACTGATCGAGTTTCTCGAGTCGACGTACAGCATCACGGTTGAAGACGATGAGACGATCCCCGAGAACCTCGGCAGCATCGACAATCTGTGCAGGTACCTGGCCGCGAAGACATCCGACGCCGGTGCCGCGTGACACCTGCGGAGATCGATCGGATCCTGCAGGAGTACCTCTCGCAGCCCCAACCGGACTCCACGTCAGATGCGGGCTTGGCGGCCATCCGCGCTGCGATCTTCATCGAGGACGTCTTCGACGTCACCCTCCCCGACGAACTCCTCATGGCTGACCCCTTCGCCCGGCTGCCCGAACTCCGAGCCTTTCTGCTGACGAGCATCGGCGGCGGCTGATGTGCGGCATCTGCGGCGTCGTCAGCGACGGCGCTCCGCCTGATCCTTCGATCGTCACGTCAATGATGGCGCAGCTGTGCCACCGCGGCCCGGACGGCAGCGGCTACGTCCGCGACCACCAGGCCGTCCTGGGTCAGACTCGACTTGCGATCATCGACACGGTGGGCGGCGTCCAGCCACTGGCCAACGAGGACGACACCATCTGGGTCAGCTTCAACGGCGAGATCTTCAACTACGTCGAGTTGGGCGCTCAGCTTCGCGAAGCCGGCCACCGCTTTCGCACGGCGAGCGACACCGAGGTGATCGTGCACGCCTGGGAGCAGTGGGGCGAGGACTGCTTCAACCGATTCAATGGGCAGTGGGCCATCGCGCTGTGGGACCGCAAACTGCGTCGTCTGGTGCTTTCTCGTGACAGACTCGGAGTGCGCCCCCTCTTCTATCACCGGACGCAGCATTCGCTGACGTTCGCGTCCGAGATCAAGGCGATTTTCGTCGATCCGAGAATTTCTCGCCAGTTCGACCCGATCGGATTGGGCCAGGTATTCAGCTATTGGTCGGCCATTGCCCCCACAACAGTGTTCTCGGGTATTGAGCAACTGCCTCCCGGACACCTCGCCGTTTATGAAGCGGGAAGCCTGACCGTTCGGCCCTATTGGACCATCGACTTCCCACCCCGCGGCCAAGAACCGTCACAGGATCTGCACGAGAACATCGAGGGTCTGCGGGAGCGCCTCATCGTGGCGACGAAGCTGCGCTTCGAGCGCAGCGACGTGCCGGTGGGCGCCTATCTTTCGGGCGGTCTCGACTCGTCGGTGACGACGGCCATCATTCGCAACTACACGGACGCGCCGCTCGACACTTTCTCGCTACGGTTCGAGGACGCGTCGTTCGACGAGGGCGCCTATCAGAGCCTGATGGCCGAGCAACTGGGCACCAATCATCACGAGGTCGTCGTCAGCCGTCGTGAGATTGCCGACGTCTTTCCGGAGGTCATCTGGCATACCGAGACACCGATCCTGCGCAGCGCGCCGGCACCGATGTACCTGTTGTCGCGGCTGGTGCGCAATTTCGGGTACCGGGTCGTGGTCACCGGTGAGGGCGCCGACGAAGTGATGGGCGGGTACGACATCTTTCGCGAGGCCCGCGTGCGATCCTTCTGGGCTCGGAATCCGCACTCCTCCCTCCGCGACCGCGCCGTTGAGCTGCTCTACCCGTGGATGCAGCGCAATCCGAGCCAGACGCCCGCCTTCGCGCGTAGCTTCTTCGGTATGGATCTCGATCCGGCCGACCCGGCGATGTCGCACCGTCCCCGATGGAACACTACGGGAACCCTGCGCTCCATGCTCACCGAGCATGTACGCGCCCGGCTGGGTGATGAAGCACCCGCCGCGCTGCAGCTACCCGTGAGCAGTGCCAGCTGGGACCCGCTGGCCCGCGCCCAGTGGCTGGAAATGACCACGCTGCTGCCGGGGTACATTTTGGCATCGCAAGGCGACCGCATGCTGATGGCCAACTCGGTTGAGGGTCGCTTTCCCTTCTTGGACGTCAACGTCGTCACATTCGCGAATCAGCTACCGGCTCGGCACAAGCTCTTCGGCGTGGACGAGAAGCATCTGCTCAAATTGGCTTTCGCCGATCTCGTGCCCGAGGCGGTCAGACATCGTCCCAAGCAACCATATCGGGCACCCGACGCCGCGAGCTTCTACGCCGGTGGCGGGCCCGATTGGCTCGCCGAGGTGCTTTCGCCCGCCGAGGTGCGCGCAGCGGGCGTCTTCGACCCCGTCCAGGTCAGTGGGCTCGCGCGCAAGGCGGCAACGCGCAGCGATCGCTTCGGCAACACTGACAACATGAGAATGCTCGCAGTCGTTTCGACGCAACTCGTCCATCGGCAGTTCATCGCTGACGACCCGGCAGTTCACGCCCGCAGCACCGCACCCGAACCCGTCCACGTCTTCGACCTCGTCAACAACGAAAGCGAACAACAACGATGACCCAATCTGTGCAGTATGGACCCGACGCACTGGCCTTGGACCTTCCGGCCGAGACAGCACGAATCGCGGCGCGCCTCCGTCAGTACCTCGCCGCGACTCGCCGCAAGGGCGCGGTGGTGGCGCTGTCCGGTGGGATCGATTCAAGCGTCACCGCGGCCCTGTGCGTCCATGCGCTGGGCAAGGATCGAGTCTTTGGGCTGCATATGCCCGAGCGGGCCTCGTCGCCCGAGACGATCAGCCTCAGCACGTCGATTTCCGACACGTTCGGGTTCGATTCGGTTCTCGAAGAGCTGTCGGGCCCACTCGAGGCGGTCGGCTGCTACCGCCGCTACGACGAGGCGGTGCGCAAGGTCGTGCCAGAGTACGGCGAGGGGTGGAAGTCGAAGATCGTACTCCCCAGCGTGACCGCTTCGGACTCACTGCGCATCTATTCCGTCGTGGTCGAAGATCCTGAAGGCGTCCAGTCCAAGCATCGCCTCAGCACCGAGGCATACCTCGGGGTTGTCGCCGCGACCAACTTCAAGCAGCGGGTGCGCAAGATGATGGAGTTCTATTACGCCGACAAGCTGAACTACGTCACCACGGGAACGCCCAACCGACTCGAGTACGACCAAGGGTTCTTCGTCAAGCTCGGCGATGGATCGGCGGACGTCAAGCCGATCGCGCATCTCTACAAGTCGCAGGTGTATGCGTTGGCTGAGTACCTGGGCGTGCCGGAGGACGTGCGCTCCCGGCCGTCAACCACCGACACGTACTCGCTTCCGCAGTCGCAGGAGGAGTTCTACTTCTCATTGCCCTACGGCCGAATGGACCTGTGCCTATACGGCAAGAACAACGGCGTTCCCCTGGACCAGGTCGCCAGCGCCACCGGCTTGACCGTCGAACAGGTGGAGCGCGTCTTCCGCGACATCGATCAGAAGCGCAAGACGACCGCGTACCTGCACCTGCAGCCGGATCTCGTCGAGCCGGTGGCCGAGGTGGCGCACACCCTCGATGAGGTCGTCGACTGACTCGGCAGGCAGGGCCGCATGCAGACGTGGCCGGCTCACAGTAAGGAAACGGTGGTGTCAACACAGATCAACGAGGGGCTGGTCAAGCGTTACGGTGACAGCCGCGGCTCGGTCAAGCAGCTGATCATCAAGGTGGTCAAGAATCGCGAAAAGGGTGAGATGTACAGCCCGACCTTGCGTGAGATCTTTCGGGTGCACCACGGCGTCACGATCGGGATGTATACCCACGGAGGCTGCTTCCGGCCGTTCTCGTTCGGGGTCAACACCACCATCGGGCGCTACTCATCGGTGGCCGCGACCGCCTTCGCCGCCACCGACAACCACCCGATGCACTACAAGTCGATGCACGGCTTCTTCTTCAACCCAGTGCTCGGCATCAGCGATAAGCAATGGACGTTCGAACCCTTGGCGATCGGCAACGATGTGTGGCTGGGGCACAACTCCCTTATCATGCCCGGCGTCGATTCGATCGGTGACGGCGCCGTCGTCGCCGCCGGCGCCGTGGTCAACAAGAATGTACCGCCGTACGCGGTCGTCGTCGGCAATCCTGCGCGCGTCGTCCGGTACCGGTTCGATCCCGAAACCATCGAACAGCTGCTCGATGAAAAGTGGTGGACCAAGGACATCGAAGAGTTGAGACGCAATCTGGACGAGTACACCCGACCCTACGGCACTCCGGGTCACAGTGGCTGACGAGTCCGACGAGTCACCGTTGGAGGCGGACCCCCCGATGGATGGGGGGCCGACAGACCCACCTCTCGATCCCGCAGCCGCGGATGAGGCCGACGCGAACGATTCGAGCGCAGGCTCCAAGCTTTCGGACGACGTCGATCCCGGCCATCCTGCACCCGGCCCGGTGGCCGAGTCGAGCACCGAGTCGATCGGCACGCAGGCCGCCCGCGGCGTGCTGTGGATGACCGCACAGAACTGGCTGGCCAGGGCCGGTGGACTGGTCACCATCGCGATTCTCACCCGGCTCCTGGCCCCTGAGGACTTCGGGCTGCTGGCCGTCGCGTCAACCCTGTTGACGCTGACCTACGTGCTCTCCGATCTCGGCCTCTCGACGTATCTGGTTCAGGCCACCAAGATCGACCAGGCGAGCCTCAGCACGGCCTTCTGGGTGTCGCTGATGGGTGGCGTGGTGATGAGCGCGGGCATCTACTTCGGCGCCCCGTTCATCGCCGCGCTGGTTCACGTGCCGAGTTCCGTGCCGATTCTGCAATCGGTGACCGTGATCGTGCTGTTCATCTCGGCCAGTTCTGTGCCGCTGTCACTGATGCGGCGGCAGATGCAGTTCCGGCTGCTCGCGTTCCAGTTCTCGATCGGCGCCGTCCTCGCTCAGATCGCGGCTATCGTGGCGGCCCTGGCGGGCCTGGGCGTATGGGCACTGGTGCTTCAGCTGCTTGTCGGCCAAGTGGTGTCGTCGATCACCCAGTGGTTCTCCGCGAAGTGGCGACCCGCATTGCTCTTCTCCCGCCAAGAGTTCGGCGTGATGGTGCGCTACGGCATCAACATCGTGGGCAGCGGCCTGGTCACCGTTGGGCGTGGATGGGTTGAGACGGGTATTATCGCGGCCGGCTTGGGCATTCGCGAGTTGGGGTACTTGAGCATCGCTCAACGCCTGATCCAGACGGCCAACGACCTCAGTGGATCGGCCCTACTACCGGTGTCGACCGTTGCGTTCGCCAAGGTGAACTCGTCGAAGGAACGGCTGCAAGCCGCCCATGCGAAGGCGACCGCGGTATCGCAAACCATCGCCACCCCACTCATGGTGTTGATCGTGGTGTCGGCGTCGGTGCTCGTGCCGTTCCTCTTCGGTCAGGAGTGGACCGTGAGTGCCCCACTGACTCAACCGCTGGCGATTGCGGCAGTCCTGTCGTTCGGAACGGTTCTCGATCGAGGGTTGTTGGACGGTGTCGGCCGGCCCGGCCGCTGGTTGGCGTTCACCTCGGTGATCAGCACCCTGTCGGTCGTGCTCATCTTCTTCGGGGTCTCGAACGGCGTGCTTCTGGTCACGTTCATCTACGTCTTCGTAGCCGCGGTGGAGTTGGTTGGACGCTGGTTCCTGGTGGGCCACTTCCTGGAAGCGACCGCCTGGTCGACGGCGCGACCCTTCGTGATGGTGGTGCCCGCCGCCTGCGTTTCGGCCGCCGGCGGGCTCGGCTGCATGTGGCTGCTGCAGTCGCTGAACCCGTTCCTGCTGCTGGCGGTCACGGGCGTCGTGGTGCTGGCACTCCACCTGGTCGTCACCCGACTGGTCACGCCCACCACGTGGCGCGAGATCGTCGCGCTCATTCCCGGGCGGACTCGACGCGCCTGATGACGGCGGAATCAGACTCGACGCCTGCACGTCAGCGCTTGTCAGGCACGCTCAACCGCCTCGACAGGGGCCGAACGATACCCAGGTACGTCGGCACACCCTCGACCAGGTACCGCCGCCAGAGCCGCTTCGGATCCTGAATCAACCGGAAGGCCCACTCGAGCCGGAGTCTCTGCACCAGCGGGGCAGCCCTGCGTTCGCCGCCGACGTACAGCTCGACGGCCGCGCCAATTCCGATGGCGATTCCGCGGAAGCCGGCGCGGTTCAACTCCGCCGCGAGCAGATCCCCCGCCGGCTGAGTCACCGCGATCAGTGCCAGCGTGCACCGCTGTTCGTTCAACTGTCGCGCTAGCACCAAAGGATCCCAATCGCGCTTATCGCCATGTTCGCGCACGGCAACGGTCGCCCCCGCCTGCTCGGCCACCAGTTGGAACGAGTCTCCTACCGACTCCAGACCACCGATCAAGGCCAGGCGAGAACCACACATGCGCGGATCCTGTACCAGACTCGGCACGAGGTCGGCGCCGGTCACCCTCTCGATCGCCCGTCCAGCCCGGGTGAGAAGCTCGACGATGGGCCAACCGTCCGCCGTGATGGCCGTCGCGCCCGCGATGGTTTCACGCAAGATCGCGCTGCGCTGCGCGAGGTAGATGTGCTGCAGGTTGATGGTCTGCACCCGGCCCTCGTGGCTTCCGTCGAGACAGAGATCGACCAGAGCCGCGAGATCGACCAGCGCGCGGGGAGCGACGCTCGCTACTGCCTCGGCCAGCGACACGGCGCTTCGTTCGCCGGCCGGCAACGACTCGAACCAGGACCGAAGATCCTGCGTTTCGACATTCTGCCGATCGGGCCATGGATCGTCGGGGACCTGCCTGTCGCCGAGGAACTCGAAGGCGAACCGGCCCTGAGCACGCATGGCGCGGACGTCTTCCGGTCTGGTGGCGACGATCGTCCGTGCGCGATTCAGCAGCTCGAAGGAACGCGCCGGATCGTGCTTGGCGCTGCCCGGAAGAAGTTGGCCGAAGTCGTCCAGTAGGTGCAGATCTGCGACCAGGTTCAATCGTTCGAAGGCCAGCAGCGCATCCCATCCGTTGGTGACCACCCGATCGCTGGCCAGCACCGTTTCGAGGAATCGCTTCGAGGGCTCCGAACCCTCGCCCGGCGAAAGCCGCGCGAGAAACCCGGAGCGCGGCTCGGGTGCGCGCACCTCGATGGTGCTCACGACATGGTGCAGCTCCAGCGCCGAAGCGAGCGTCCCAACTGCTTCGCTCGACGCTGCGGCGGCAGTCTTAGGCGAACCGATGAATAGGATGTGCACGATCGGCCTCGTTCCTGGGTCGTCAGGTCATTGTGCGGTGAGTGACTCCGCCGACACAATAGTGCGGTTGCGCCTCTGACTGGGCTGAATACTGAACGGGTGCGTCCGGTACCGACGGGCCTCGGCTGAATGCACGCATTGGGGACTTGCCTCAGCCGCGACGGTCACCGGGATGTTGCGCACGAGCGCCCTCGGGCCCCCGCCGCCGGCGGCGATGGCGCAGCACGATCGCCACCACGACACCGACCAACACACCCACGGAGTTCGCGACCACATCGCGCACGCTCGCGAACCGTTCCGGCAACAGTTCTCCTTGAACGAACTCGATCAACACCGACACCAACACGCCTCCAACCACGGCGAGCCATCGCCGTCGCGGAGGCAGCAACAGTCCGGCCAGCAAACCTGCGGGCACGAACATCAGCACGTTTGCGCCGAACTCCAGCGCCTTGTCGCTCCACGGAAGCCAGCCATGCATCCGACCAAGAAGTGCCTCGAAATGCGCCGTCACCGGGGTTGGCCACAACACGACGACGCCCACACCAATCACGTAGATTGCTGCGACCACGATCAGCCCAGCCGTACGGCGGCCCGCCGACTCGCGAGCGGTGGTCGGTGTGCGTGCCATCGAATTACCTCGACCTGGCCCGGCGTGTTCTGGCCCGCCGGTCAGCCAGTCGTCGACTCATGCGCTGCTCAGGTGTGTCGACTGTGGCCAGGAGCGTCTCTTCATGGACGGCGGTACTGAGGGCACCGCAAAGCCCGAAGATCAGAAACGCGAAGCCGGCTGCGATTGGAAACGACAAGCCATCGAAGAACGCGAACACCACGGCGATCGTCAGCGCGGAGGCAGAGAGCATGTGCCCGAAGAGCTTGACCCGTTCGTCGGCGGATTGCCGCACCGCGCGCTCGGCCGAGTAGATCGAGGTGATGAACAGCGCTGCAAAGGCGAGCAGGCCCAGGATGCCGAGCTCGACGAGCATCATGGCCCAAGCGTTGTCGAAGATGTAATAACGCGGCAGAAAGGTGCCGAACCCCGTTCCGAACAACGGCGATTCGGAGACGAACTCGGGCAGTCGCGCGAGGGCGTTGGTTCTGGATTGGGTGCTCGCGTCTCCACTGGGAGCGAAGAGCTGCAGAAAGAGTGAGAGCAAGCCTGGTACCGCGACCACCGCAAGCGCACCCAGCACGACTCCGCCCGTCACGATCGCGCCGCGCACGCGTCGCGGCAAAGCCGGTAGAGAAGCCAGCGATGCGACAAAGAACCCGATCAGCGCCGATCGCGAGACAGCGAGAATGGAACCGAGTGCGATGATGCCCACCGGAGCCCACGCGGTTGGGCGGAAGCGTTGTCGCGAGGCTTGCAGAGCAACGCCGATGGCGAGCGGAAGCGATGCCGACAACGCCGTAGCGTGCTCGAGTGGATGAATGGATGTTCCGGACGCGCGGGTGAAGCCGCCGCGCTCCGTAACCCCGCCGGCCTCTGTTTCGAACCCCGGAATCGAGCCCCACCAGTCGACCAGGCCCTGCCGTGTAACGAACTGCACCAGACCGAGAACCGCCAGCAGCCAGCCGGCCATGGCGAGTCGGCGGATCATCAGCAGGACGTCCTCGACGCGGCGAAGTCCTTCCATCGCCACAAGCAGCGAGCCGCCCCATGACAGCAGACGCAGCAGGGACGTCGCCGCCGGGCTCACCTGATCGGCCGGCTGGCCGCGAAGCAGGCCGGCGCCGAAGCTGATCAAGGCAACCGCGAACAGAGCGAAGAAGGCAAGCTTGATCGGGCTGCGCAGTTGAGTCAGGTCGTCGGGCCGTGCGGTGACTCGCCACAACAGCCACCAGATGAACAAGACCAATCCCCACAGCATGGAGGGGCGGCCCATTGAACCGAGGGCGGCGATGCGCACGCTGGATGGTATTGCGGTCAAGAGCAGCACGTGGACCGTAAGCATCGAGATGGCGTCTGATGAGTTCAATGTCTGATCGGGCAACTCCAGCGCCGATGACGTCCGCCGACTGGCGCTGGTCATCGCACCTCAAGGACCTCTGCGGGCGCCCGCTCCGGCGCCTCGCCCGCAGGCGCTTGGGGCGGCTGCGCTCCGCGCACCCGCTGGGCCTCGTGTCGTGTCGCAGCCGCCCGTCGCGAGGTGGAGGTCGACCGTCCATACCGGCGAGCGCTGGGCGAACCGGCATGGTTGGGGCGCTTGGCGGCGCGCCCGACGCCCGGATGAGGCGTCGATGACCCGGCACTGCGCGTCTCGGCTCTGATGCGCAGCCCTTCGACCAGCGCGGCCACCAGGACGGTCAGCGCACAAATGAATCCGAATACTGCCACGGTGCTGACGAGCTTCTCGCGCTGGCGCAGCGTACTCTGCTGGTCGATCGACACCGGGACGATGGTGATCTTGTCCGCTCGCGCCGCGCGGTTGTCGCTCTGCAGTGCGTCCAACTCCGTGGCAGTGCGTTCAACCAACAGTTCCATCACCTGCGCCGCCTGCTCATCGGATCTGGCCGACACCACGATGTAGACGACGGGGCCGGAGGTGCTTGGATCACGGGTGACCTGGACGCCGGCTCCCGGGAACTGCCGCTCCACCTCATTCATCACGTTGTCTGAGCTCAGTGCCCGAACAAGAACGTCCGCCGCCTGGGTGAGCCCGCCGAGGTAGTAATAGGGATTGGCATTGTCGGGCAATGACCTGTTGCCGGGCAGCAGCAATTGGGTCGCAGTTCTCTCATACTTGGGCGGAATGACTTCCCACGCGCCGAATGCCAATGCTGCAGCCACCACGAACCCCGGCACGAGTATGTACCAACGGCGCCATAGCCGCTTCAGTGTGAGCCCAATATTCACTGACTGTTCCGTCCCTTGTCGTGCCGCTTCGGCCGCTTTGAGGCGCCGTGGGCGGCGAGCCTTCGGTCGAGCAGCAGCGCCTCCCACGCGCTCAGCAGCAACGCTGCCATCACTATTGCTCCATAAGCGGCGATTACTTCAATGCGCGACGCCGCAATGTGGTCGATCTGGGTGGTCATCGGAGATACTTCCGCCCGAACCCGCTGGTCCACGTCATCGTAAGCCATGCCCTGCAACTCCTTGGACTTGTCGAAGGCCTTCTGGATCAGTTGCTGCTGGGTGTCAAACACCCATTCGCGTGACGGCCCGACCACCTGAATGACAATCTCGGCCCTGGTGTAGCTGGTCGTCCACTGGCCGCCCACGTCGGCTAGGCCGACGAGCACTCCTTGCCGCATGCCGGCCCCGTACAGCGGAGCCTCGTCCCATGCGTACCGGGTGACCGGGCGTCCATTGTTGATTTCCGCGGCCACGGCCCCCGCGAACGCGATCAGCCCCTCGTCCTCGGTGCCGTTCTGCGGTCCGATGGCGACGCGATTGGGTTGCAGATGAACGAAATAGACCACTGTGCGGGTGCTGTACAGACCACCGTTGCGGGCCAGCACCATGGTGGCTCCGACGGCGCACAAGATGAGCGCAACTGGTACATACCATCGGCGAAGCATGACAGTGACCACTTGTCTAAAGGTCATCGACGGGATGCCTCCCGGGTCGCCTTCGTTTCGGCCACGTCCCTCCTAGTATTTCGCCCGCGCCATTCTACCTTCGCGCTCAACCGTGACGCGGGTCGGGGTCTGGGGCCGGCGATGGGTGCCCATACGGGTCGGCGCGCACATAGGCGTTGGATTGCAGGCGGAAGAGGTCGGCGTACCTGCCGTTCAGTCGCATCAACTCGTCGTGGGTTCCCTGCTCGGCCAGTTCTCCTTCATGCAGGACGTAGATCCGGTCAGCGCCGCGCACGGTCGAGAACCGGTGCGAGATGAACAGAGCAGTTCGTCCGTGCAGTGCGGACCGCAAGGTTGAGAACAGTTCGTGCTCGGCGCGAGGATCCAGCGACGCGCTCGGTTCGTCCAGGATCACCAGCGGCGCGTCCCGATAGAAGGATCGGGCGAGGGCCACCCGCTGCCACTGCCCGCCCGAGAGATCACGGCCGTCGGCGAAGATCCGCGAGAGCACCGTGTCGAATCCGTAGGGCAACTCCCGAAGCGCGGTGTCCGCGCCGGCGGCACGCGCCGCGGCAAGCGCCTTCTCCTGGGATAGCGGCTCGTCGACCCTGCCGATCGCGATGTTGTCCCACCCGGTCAGTGCGTAGCGCACGAAGTCCTGAAAGATGACTGTGACTCGCTCACGCAGGCTCGATGCCCTGATCGAGGCGAGATCGCGGTCGTCCCACGTGATACGCCCCGAGTCGGGGCGGTAAAGGCACGCAATAAGTTTCGCCAGCGTGGTCTTTCCCGACCCGTTCTCGCCCACGAGAGCGACCACCTCGCCCGCCTTGAGTTCGATCGACACGCCGCGCAGAGCATCGATGTCCGACCCCGGGTACCTGAACCGGACGTTTTCGACACGAATCGCCTGAAACCCATCCGGGGCCTCAGCGCCAGTGTCCGCCTCCTTCTCGGCCGCTCCCAGCGCCAGGTACTGGTCGAGGTCGTCGAGGAAGAGCCCCGATTCGAAGATCACCTGCACGCCGCCGAATAGGGCCTGCACCTGGGTCGCCAGCATTCTGATCGCCACGATCGCGGCGCCGGCACCGGCCACGCTGAGCTGCCCCTGCGCCAACAGCCAGACGAGCGTCAACAGGGTCGCCCCGAGTACGAGCGCCGAACCGAGCTGGCCGGCCAGGCTGAGCAGCGAGCGCCGACGCACATGGCGCTGAAGGTCGCGCAGATACACCTCGAAAAGGCCATCGAATCGAGACCGCAACCACTCACCGAGCCCGAACGAGCGCACCTCCTTGGCTTCGTCCCGTCCGGTCTGCAGCAGCGCGAAATAGCCGCGCAGGCGCACCGCAGGGGTCTGCTCGACCGAGAACTGAAACTCCAGCCGCGACTCCCGCCGACTGGTCAACAGCAACGGCAGACCACCCACGATGACCAACGGCACGAGTAGGGGTGAAACGCTGAGCAGAGCCGCGCCGACCGCGATGCCGCTGGCCAGCGCGCCACACATTCCGAGTAGCCCCTGGGTCACCTGGTACGGCCGCACGATGGCACTGGTCTGCACCCGGTTCAGGCGGTTGTAGAACTCCGGCGACTCGAAGTTGCGAAGGCTGACTCCGGTAGCCACAGCGAGCACTTGGCGCCACATGCGCCGCGACACACGTTCGCCGAGCAGGCGCTGCAATTGGCCCGCCAACGTAGCGGCCAGCGCGCTCAACGCAGTCAGAATTGCCAGCAGCACCACCGGAGCCACGACCACCTGCATGCCGGACGTAGACTGCAGTTGCAGAATGCCGGTCAGCAGTTGCTGCACCGCAAGCACCTGTGCGGCCATGGCTACGGCAGCGACCAGCTGCAGTACCACCAGGGCGACCAACAGGTTCCTGCCGGCTTGCCACACCAGCCTGAGGCTGGCCCGCACCAGGCGTGACAACCTCGCCATCGACTTGCGCTCGGCGCGCGCCGCGACCCTCAATGACAGCGGATCGACGTATTCGGCCTGCATGCCAACGTCCACCTTTCTGTTCACCCAACGATTTCGGGCGCACCCCATTCAACCCTCCCCGGGGTTTTCAGTCATGCGCTAGCCTGGCAACTCAACGAAATCACGACGCCAGAGAGCGGGAGTTGCGTGCCGGCCGGCCGATCAGCGCCTCAGCGATACATCACCCAAGCCATTCTCGACGTGGTCAACGACCGTCCGATCGTGCCAACCTTGGCCGAACTCAACCCTGACGGCCTTGCCGCGGCGGCCAGATTTCATCGAATCGCACCACTGGTCTACCGGGCGCTGTCCGGCAGCGACTCCCCCCACGCGCAACTGCTTGCTGCCGATCGGCAACGCGCGCTGATTCACCATGTTCGGGTGTCGGCGGTACTGGCGGAGGTCGCCCAGGCGTTCGATGGCCTGGCCTGGGCCGTGTTCAAAGGTCCCGTGTTGTCGGAGTTCGCACACCCGGTACCGGGTCTGCGGACCTACAAGGACGTGGACGTTCTGGTCTCTCCCTCCCAACTCCGAGAGGCGACCGGTCGGTTGCTCGACGACGGTTGGAATGTCGTCGATTCCGACGCCGATCTCCGCAACCCAGACATCGGCGGCGAGCTTCGCCTTGCCAGCCGCGCAGGAATTCTGCTCGACCTGCACTGGGCGATGCTGGTGACGCAAGCGGAGCGGCGACTCTTCCCCATCGACTCGGATGATCTGCTGGAACGCCGGGTGTCCACCCAGATAGGGCCGGCGAGCCTGGCAATGCTCGATCCGCTCGACGCGACGATTCACACGATTCAGCACGCCGCGCTCGCAGGCGCGGTACGTCTGCTGCATCTGCTCGACGCCGACCAGACCGTCCGCCGAAATGTGCAGGACTGGGACGAACTGCACCGACGCGCGCGCTCGTGGGGCGCAACCGCCCAGACCGGGCTCGTGCTACTGAGGGCGCAGCGATGGCTCGGCACGCCCGTCCCCCCTGACCTGTTCGGGAGACTGGAACTCTCCGCCGCACTGCGCGGGTTGCTGCGGGGCGTCGATCGGCTGTCGCCCGCGCCGAGCCGACGGCAGGACGAGTCAACGGCCAAACTCGTGGCACGGGCGATCCGACCGAGTGCCCCGCGCACAATGGGTCTGGCAGCACGAAATGCGACCCTGGGAGTGGTGCACCGGATGCGCCGCGCCACGCCGCCACAGCGTCGCGAGCCTGCCTCGGCCGAGGTCATTGCGCAGTACTTCGACGTGGTTGAGCAGACCGCTCGCAGCTAGTGTCGTGCGCCTCAGGTCCGTTGACAGGTGGCGGCGGCCAGGTGCGTACATCGCAAGGCCGACGAGGGAGGCGTACCGGGCCGTACATCGACCGAGGAGAACGCCGCGAGGTGCGTGCATGGGCGTCGCGAACTGTTGGCGGACCTGAGACGCACGACACTAGAATCCACCGAGTTCCGCGAGCAGGTCGGCCGCCAGCGTCCGAGGAAAAGGCGGTCCCCAGGGCAGGTGGGCGACATAAACCGGCACGCGAGCGACCACTGCGCCGAGTTGCTGGAACTGATCGGTGAGTACTCCTGGGTCCGACCACCCGAGAAGCCGTGGAAAGCGGATCAGCAGCATGAGGGCAGACCGCTTGTCGAGCAACTGCACGTCGGGCTTGCCGCCCGAGTTCTCCCGGCGCGGCAGGGGCACCACGATTGCGTGCAGCGGGAGATGCTCCTGTGTTGCGGGTTCGAGGGCCAGGGCATCGCGTGCGTCACCGGTCTCGCGGCGGCCCGGCAGGTCGGAGAAGAGGCTTGAGAGCTCAGCTGCGCTCTTGCGCAGGCGCGCTTCGGTGGCACCCAAGCGACACCGCGCTTCAGGCCCCTCGAGGTCGAGGCGCAGCAGGTCGTCGGTGATCAGCTTCGCTCCGTCTGCGCACAGCAGGGTCGCCGAGGTCGACTTTCCCATGCCAGACCCACCGGTGAAGGCGAGCGCGCGGGAACCGATCTGGACCGCGCTGGCATGCAGGACGGGCGCACCCTGCATGGCCAGAACGAACGCCAGCAATGAACCGGAAACCAGCACCGAGATAACTTCGGGATCTGCGCCGGTCACCGGTGCCACGACTGCCCGCGACAGTTCGTGGTCGATCCACACGTCGCAAGTGTCGTAGAACCGGAGGTGGTAGCCGTCGTCCGCCACCGTGCCCGTGTAGTACTGGCGCTGCGCCATCAGGCTGATCAGCAGCCGTCCGAGTGGTATCTCGTCGGTGCGCTGCGTGGGCGCGCCCATGGTGATCGTGAAGTCCCGGGAGACGCTGTCGGGTGCCAGTGGCCGGTACTGGTAGAGGGGCAACTCGCTGCGAACCGCCAGTCCGTACATGAGGGAGACGTGCATCAGGTCAGGTCTCCGGGTGCGATGCGCAGAGCCTGGTACGACGACGCGGCGAATCGCGGATCGATCACGGTACCGTTCACCACCAACCACGCGTGGGCCCTGATCTCGCCGTCGATCTTGGCCACACCGACCTGAAGCGTCGGTTTCAGCCGGCGCAGTAGGAAGCCGCTGATCAGAGCCTGGCGAAGACACGTGTCGCCGAACGGCCAGCGCCTCAGCACCCGTTGCGTCGAACGCACGCATCGCTTCGCCCAGGGCGGCAGCGGTGCAGGCTCCCCCGGGGTCGGCAGTTGCTGGTCGTCCGGTTGCGTCAGGGGCGTGGCCATGATGCGGGCCAGGCGGGGCAGGGTGGTGAGCCGCAGACCGACTTCGACCGGCACTGCGAGCAGGAGGGCGCCAAGGGTGCTGGGCAGTTCACGCACAGGCACGCGAGGTACGCGGAGTCGATTCACTGGTTGGCTTCCTGATGAGCGAGCCACGCACTCTGCAAGAGCAACCCGGCAGCCATCGTCGGCTCGGCGGACAGCCAGACCTGTCGAAGCCGCTCCGGGTCGACCAGGTCGGTGTCCACTCCCGAGCCGTCCCAGGTGCTAGCGAACCTACGGGTCTCGTCGCCGGCGTGAGCGTGGTTGAAGGCGGCCTTGGTCGATCGGGTGAGTACCGGTTCAGGAAGGATGTCGGAGAACAGCGCATGCATGGCGGCTGTTCGCCCGTCGAAGCCCCAACGCCCCGCCCACTGAGCGATCGCGGCGACAAAGCGGGGGTCGAGTAACGGGTCGGACGCCACCAGCCCGAACTCGCGCGCCGCCTCGGCGTGGTTGTGCCGGATCGTGGCGAATGAACGCCGACGAGTGATCATCCATTTCGCCCGGTCGAACCGCAGTGGCTCAACGGTCGCGTCCGCCGCCGCCAACCTGGCGTGCCGGGCTAGTGCCGCCGGGCGAAGCCACCGGCTCTGCACGGAGTTGCGGGCGGCCCGAGTGGCGGCCATCCGGCGCCCGGGCCCGGGCATGACGGCACCGACCGCGTGGGGCAACAGCACTCGGCGAAGTGACCGCCGCCGGCGAAAGAGCACCAACGGTGTGACGCGCTGCATGCCCAGAACAGCGTCGCCACCCTCGCCGGTGATCAATGAGCCCGGGCCGACCTCCTGAAACACCACGTCGTGCGCATGCAGCGCCGGCGGCCACAGCAGGCCCCGCCGTCGCAGACCCGCCTTGGCAGCGTCCCCGAGCAGGTCGGATTCTCCGGCCCGGAAGTTGAGCCGCACCCAATTGGTCAGCCGAAGGTGATCGACCACAGTGCGCTGCCAGTCGGCCTCGTCGGTCTCGGGAATGTCCGGGTACACCCGGGTAACGGGAATGGGTTCCGCATGGCCCTCACGGCGAGCCAGATCGGTAGCGGCGGCGAGTACCGCGGATGAGTCACGCCCGCCCGAGAAAGTCACGAAGCACGGACCGGACTCGAGGGCGGGGCGAAGCACGTCGTCCAAGGCCTGGCGCGGGGCCACGACCTCAGGTGGCATCGGCACGTCGGGCAGAAGGCCGTAGGTCCATCCGGTGGCCACCTCAAACGGTTCGCACCTGATGTAGGTACCCATCAACTCCTCCTACGACGGTTTGGGGACCGCCGCGCGAACGCGACAGTCCCCAAACCTCGATGATCATGATCACGAGAGATTGCCGTAAGGAATCGTGACATTGAAAGGGCCCCAGTGGAAGACGAAAGTGTCGTCACTGCCCCAGATGCCCTCGCCGAGGGTGACGTCCTTGACCGAGCCGATCGCGGTCAGCCGCGGCGCCTCGTATCGCACCCCCCTTTGTGCTGCTGCGTCCATGTATTCACCCCCTCCACTGTGAGCCTGCATGAAATCCTGATGCGAGAGCGCTGCTAGGAGCGCTCGAGCAGACCGCTTCGGTCCAACTCGGTGACGAAGCCCAACACGTCGTGGGTGGCCTGTGACTGTGAGATGCCGAACGCCTCGACCAGAGCCTGAGCCAGTTCAGCCTGAGACCGGTCTTCGGTGAGTTGCTTGACGAGCACGGTGCCGCTCGCGTTGGTCGCAAGATACTTGGACGACTTCAGGTCGAGCACGACGAGTTCCCCGTCGACTTCTTGCCATGACAGATCAGAAGATCGCAGCTTCATCGTTCCCCCCGGAGTCGCTGTGAGTGATCACAGGATATGGGTTGGAAGGTGCGCGGCGCAACGTGCAGGGTGTCCCCCTGGCGGGGGACAAATGCCGTGCGACTAGATGATGATCCGGTAGACGTGGTGCGTGGCCTCGGTGGCGAATGTGTCGGTGAATGCACCGTTCGAGACCGCGAGGGTTCGTCCTTCACCGACGACTTCAACCGAATTGCCACGAAGTCCTGTTGGCAGCGCGAACGTGCGTTCGCCCGTGCCGCCGTCGGTCATCGCCAACACGTAGGCGTACCCGTCGTGCACCTTGAGGGCCGTGGCGAGGCCCGCACCGAAGTCCCACTTCTGGGACTGAGTATTGAGTACGGGCGCCAACTGCTGAACCTGACTGTTGACCTTGGCCACCGCGGCTCTGGCGCTATCGCACGTCATCAGCGAATAGTTGCCGCAGGTCCCGTTGTTGTTGTGTTGGAAGTATGCGATGCCAGCGGCGCCGCTGATCAGAGCGTTCCACACCGCTCCCTCGAGTTGTTCGGGCGTGACCGACGATGCGCCCGCCTCGGTCAGGTAGGGCATGGCGGTCTCGACGAACACCCAGTTCGGCTTTGATCCCGGCGGGTTCGAAAAGGTCGCCATGCGCGTTTGCAGCCAGCCATAGGCACCGGAGCTCCCAGGGTTCATTCCCTCGGGCCAGTATGGGCTGGCGATCAGGATTTCGCGCACGTGCGGGCTCGTGTAGGCGTACTTGTCGACGCTGGTCACATCCACCAAGGCCACATGGTCGGCCATCGTGTTCTTCGACCAGAACGTGCCGAGGACGCCGTTGCCGAAGTTTGCCTGCAGAAATCGTCCATCGTTGTGCGCGCGGGCAGCCGCGGCATACCGTCGCTGCCGGTTCAACTGCGCATGCTCGTCACCGGTACAACCCGAGTAACCCATGTCACATTCATCGCTGATGTTCCAGCCGACGACCTTCGGGTCGTCGCCGACCTCGGCCGCAGTCCACTCGGACTGGGCGAGCACGAACATTCCGGCCGCCGTGATGCTCGACATCGTGGAGCCGTCGTGCTCGGCCCCCATGTAGGTGTTGATTCCGATCGAGCGCAGCGAGGCCGCGTCCTCTGGCTTGCCATGGAACACGGCGATCGGAAAGAAGGCCGGGTCGGTCCACCCGGACGCCTTCGCTTTGGCGAAAGAGGCGTAGTAGGCCGGCCCGCCCCACCAATCCGCGCGGGGGAGGCTCAGCGTTGCGGACGGGTTCGGCGTGACCTCACTCGAGCAGGCGGCCAGCAGCAGACCCACGACCACCGCCAACAACCGGATGGCCCAGCGCATGTGCCCACGGCCCGTCCCGGCACCCGGCTGCGGGCGAATGCTGCTCATTGTTGGACGTCCTCACGCGTATGCAGTCGACCGATCGCCAGTGGTACCAGTCCCGGGCTGCAGAGTCTACAGTCGTGGATCGGAGGCACGCGGCCCGGCTACTCCGGGCCTGATCACCGGTCCCGCCCCAGGCCTCGAACCTGGTCAGCGATGTAGGCTAGCACGTCCTCGCTGGTGTCGGAATTGGACTGGATGAGAATGGCGACATCGTCGGCCGGCATCGATTCAACGAAGCCTTTGGCGCGCTCCATGGTCATCGTCTCCCAGTAGCTGTGGCAGAGATTCTGATCGGACGTGAAGGCCCGATCCTTTTCGCTGCCAAGCGCCGCGACGAACTCGCCGTAGAGAAAGTACTCAGACACATCCAGCTGCGCACCGAGCACCGTCGCCCAGGGTCGTTGTGCGACCTCCTCGACTCGGTCGAGCAGGTTGCGGACGATGCGTGGCGACCAGCTGATCACCCCTGCGTTGTAGTCGGCGAAATCGGCACTGGGAGCATCGAGTCGGAGCAGCCGTGAGGCCGTGTCGCGCCAAACCAGGTGCCGCTGCATACCGCTGTGGACGGCGTGCGGGACGCGATAGTGCCGAACGGACTGATCACGCACGAAGGTGTCGCTGGAGAATCCACGAACGAGGATCACGTCGGAATCGATCATCACGGCGACGTCGCTCTCCAAACCGGCCGCGAACCCGAGTTTGACCAGCTGTTGCAAGACCCAGCCACGAATCGGGGGCCAGGGTTTGCGCAGATTGATGGCCGCCACCTGGTACCCCCTGGGCAGCAATGGAATACGACCGAACCGTGTCGTGGTCACGAACGAGCGGGGCAGCACGTCGGGTTGTTCCAGCACGGTCAGTTGGCTGGACTGAATGGTTGAGAACGTCCGATAATCCGGAGGTGGCACCAGAACGTAGTGCATGACGTCGTCGGAGACGTTGTTGACCACAGACTCGTGCAGCCTGCGGAATCGGTTGAAGTCGGGCGCGTGGCTGGGTGTGACGATGGCGACGGTCATTGGCCTGCCTCGTGGGTTGGTCCAGCGACACGACTCGACTCGTCACGTTCCCAGCCGGTGACGGCACGGCGGGGCCGACGTGACAATACTGCGAACCCGGCGTACGCGGCCGCGTCGAAGAGCGACGATGGGCCCCGAACCGACGACAACAATTCGCGGGCGGTGTTCGACGTGGTAGCGGAATTCAACTCTTTGGAGCCCCTAGCCTGGCGGCGAAGGATCTTGAGCAACTCGCGTGCCGTTCGCGGCACACGCACGACGACCGGATCAGTGTCGACCACGTGCTTCTCGGCCGGGTCGAAGAGCTGATCGACGAAGAGATCGTCTGCCACGACATCGGGAAACTCAACGAAGCGTGCCCTGCCCTCGGCGCTCAGGCCATAGACACCGGCCCCCCACAGAGCAGTGTGCGCCGAGGGGACGCGTGACCGGGCCCGGTAATACGCCCGAACGGGCCATGCGACGCCGTCGAGGTGCCACCGATACGGCGGTCTCGCCGCCAGGAAAACGCCCTGAGCCAGCTCGTGGAGCGTGTCATTCACCGCCTTGGGCGTGATCTCGACATCGGAGTCCACGTACAGTCGCGGTGAGCGTGTGGCGGTTGCGTCGGCGGCATTGAGCGCCTTGGTCTTGGATGGTTCGGCCAGGTCCAGAACCACGATGCCGGGTGTGGAGCGCGCCACGGCGACAGTGTCGTCTACGCAGCCGTTGGCGGCCACGATGATGTCCAGATCTTCGGCCACCAGTTCGCCCAAGGCGGCGAGGATCCGGCCGATGGTGAGACCCTCGTTGTGGGCGGGAATAATCACCGTACCGGTCGAGGTGCTGGCCTCTTGCTCCACCTGATCGGGCTGAGCGTGGGGCAGGCCCGCCCAGGACTGCCGAGAGAGAACGGCACGCAGCGCGACTCGATGATCAGGCCGGCTGGAGCGGACCGCTTCGTGCAGGATCACCGCGCCGCGGAACAGAGCGGCGTGCAGAGCGCGGTGGTGCTTGGCCATGTAACGCACTCGGTTGACGGTCATCAAGGCGTCGAGCTCGGGGGACGATCCCGAGCCGCCCTGGCTGTGTGCCACGATCGCCTCGGGTTCGTACCACACCGTGAACCCGGCGCCGCGGACGCGCCGAATGTAGTCGGTTTCTTCGGAATAGAGGAAGAACCGCTCGTCCCAGTCACCCACCGCCTCCGCTGCTCGACGGTCGACAAGCAGGGCCGCCCCCGTGGCCCAATCGATGGGATGCGCCGACTCATACGCCTCTGGCCGTCCCTCGATCTCGCTGAGCCCGCTCGGCCGGCCGGCCCACCGACTCCCGAACATAGCGTCGCCAAGCGCACGCAGCAGGGTGGGCTCGCGTCGAATCGACACGTAGGTCGATCCGTCGTCATCTATGATGCGGGGCACCACCGCGCCTGCGCCGGACGACCGCATGCGCGTTCTCAGAGCGGCAAGGCACCCTTCGCCCACACGAGCGTCGGGGTTGAGGATCAAGAGCGCATTTACGTCACCGGCCAACCGGGCTGCTGTGTTCAAGCCTGCGGAGTACCCCAGGTTTCCTCCGGTCGGGACGGCCAGCACGTCCGGGTGCCTGGCCACCACGTCGAGCGTGCCATCGGTTGAGGAGTTGTCGGCAACGATCACCCGAATGCGATGCTCGAGCGCCTCGTGACGAAGCGACTCCAGGAGCCCCTCGATGTGCTTCACGCTCTGATAGGTGACCACAAGCACCGCGATGTCGGCTGAACCATGGTCGCCGACGAACCGACCCGTCGATCGGGGCGGCGTTGTCGACCCGGTCACTGGCCGTGGCCGGTCGCGTCGAGCGTGTGGTTCAAAGGCCTCGTGGCGTCGCGTGGAGTGTGGGACCGGCCATTGCCTGGGTCTTGCCTGATCCCCTGGGTCAAGTCGTGCACTGAAGACCACCTTCTCAGCGAGCGCGCCCAGCGCAGCCGACGTGTCGATGCACAACCCTAGCGTGGCCGATCGAAGGCTTCGACCCGTCTATCGTGTAGCGAACGGTTTCATCGACGATTGGGCGCACCAGGCGTCCCCCATGAAACGGACGATGTCAAGAAGAAACCAGGAAGGGCGCTGGGTGCGTGACAACACAGGCGGAGAGCACTCGTTCACGCTGACGAGATGCGAGCTCGGCGTCGCCACCGCCGCGACGCAGATCGAGGGCGGGCACGCCGGCACCAACTGGCATCGCTGGGCCGAACAGCCGGGTCGGATCAAGGACGGCTCGGGCCCTTGGCGGGCCAACGACCACTGGAACCGGGTTGAGCAAGACATTGCGTTGCTGCGCGAACTCAACGTGCAGCATTACCGCATGGGCCTGGAGTGGGCCCGGGTCGAACCCCGTCCGGGCGAGTTCGACGACGTGGCCATCGAGCACTACCGCGACGAACTGGGCCGGCTGCGCGATGCCGGCATCAAACCGCTGGTCACCCTGCATCACTTCAACAATCCGCTTTGGTTCGAAGATCAGGGCGGTTTTCTGCACCGTGAGTCAACCGGCGTGCTGCAGCGCTACACCCAGCGCATGGTCGGCGCCCTGGGTGACCTGTGTGACGAGTGGATCACCATCAACGAACCCAACATCTATGCCACCCACGGGTACTACTTCGGACTGTGGCCACCCGGCGTGAAGTCGTTGAAGACCCTCGTCGAGGTGTACACCTCGCTCGCGGCCGCACACATCGACGCCTATCGGCTGATCCACGAACTGCAACCGGACGCCCGGGTGGGCGTCGCCCAGCACCTGCGGGTGTTCCGTCCGCGCATCGCCTGGCATCCGACCCACTGGGCGTCCGCTCAGATGATGGAGTGGCTGTTCCAGAGGGTGATCACCAAAGCCATGTGCAAGGGCCGGTTCCTGGCTCCCCTTTCGCAGCCGTCCGGCGTCCACCCCGGCACGTACTACGACTTCCACGGCATCAACTACTACTCGCGCAGCACCGTCAGCCGCCTGGACGACGGGGTCGGCGCCGATGTGCCGATCAACGACCTGGGCTGGGAGATCTACCCCAAGGGTCTGATCGAGGTCGCCACCTGGCTGCACGACGCACATCCGGGTCCGCTGTACGTGACCGAGAACGGAACGGCCAACGGCGACGACGGCTTTCGCAGCCGGTTCATCCACGAGCACCTGGCCGAGATCGCCGCGTCCGACCTGCCGATCGAGCGGTACTACCACTGGAGCTTCCTCGACAACTGGGAGTGGCTCGAGGGCGAATCGGCCCGGTTCGGGCTGATTGCGGTCGACTACGAGACCCAGCAGCGCACCATCCGCGAGTCGGGTCGGTTCTTCTCCGAGATAGCCGCGAGCCGCGGGGTCACCGAGCAGATGTACCAGCGCTATGTCGCGCATCAGATCTACTCGCGCAACACGCGCATCGGCTGACCGTTTCCGACGGTCGAGCTCGTCGTGATCAGGCTCTGCTGCTCGACCGGGTCGGCTCGCGGTTCTAACCTGTGGCCATGAAGCCCTCCCCCGGCTCACCGGACGCGCTGTTCGCGCGTAACCGTTGGGCGTTCAGCGTCGGCACGCTGGGCCGCGACATGGTCTACACGCTCGTCAGCCTGTACCTGATCGTCTACCTCACCGAGGTGTTGAACGCGTCCGACACGTTCATGTGGTGGGCCGGCTGGATGATCCTCGCCGCCCGCCTCTTCGACGCCGTGATGGACATCGTGATGGGTTCGGTCGTCGACAACACCCGTAGCCGTTGGGGTCACTACAAGCCCTGGATCGCTGCCGGCGCCGTCGCGTCCGCAGTCTGCACACTGTTGCTCTTCACCGACCTCGGGCTGCCGGACGGCACCTACGTGGCCGTTTTCGCCCTGCTGTACCTGCTGTGGGGCCTGACCTGGACGATGAACGACATTCCGTACTGGGCGCTGCTGCCCGCCCTCACCCTCGACCAGCAGCAGCGCGAGCGGATCGGGGCGCTGGCCAAGATCTTCGCGACCGTCGGACTGTTCAGCGTGGTGGTCGCGATTCTTCCGGTCACTCGGGCACTGGGCAACGACACCCGGGCCTGGATGCTGTTCACCGCTGCCGTGGTCACCATCATGCTCGCCGGCCAGGTGATCACTCTCGCAGGGGTGCGCGAACCACGGCTGGCCGTCGAGCAGCCCAAGGTCAGCCTGCGCAGCCTGTGGGGGGTCGTGGTGGGCAACGACCAGCTGCTGTGGACCGCGGTCTCGATGGTGCTGTTCATGACCGGCTACATCACCACCACCTCGTTCGGTGTCTACTTCTTCAAGTACGCCTACCGTGACGAAGGGATGTACACGCCCTTCGGAGCCGTACTGGGCATCGCCCAGCTGACCGGTTTTCTGATCTTTCCGTTGTTCCGCCGCCGGTTCAGCCGGCGCACTCTCTACAGCGCCGCCACAGCCACGATCGTGGCCGGCTACCTGTTGTTCTTCTTCGCACCGATGAACATGATCTGGATCGGCGCCGCCGGGCTGATGATCTTCATGGGGCAGGCGTTCGTGGTGCTGTTGATGCTGGTGTTCATCACCGACTGCATCGAGTACGGGCACTGGAAGCTCGGCAACCGAAACGCCGCGGTCACCTTCGCCCTGCAGCCCTTCATCAACAAGGTGGGCGCCGCGCTCGCCACCCAGGTGGTCAGCGTCGTGGTGATCGTCTCGGGCATCAACTCGGCCGCCACACCCGCCGATGTCTCGGACAACGGGCTGCTGTTGATGCGCATGACGATGCTCGTGTTCCCGCTGGTCCTGATCGTGGCCGGCTACCTGATCTACCGGGCGAAGTACCGCATCGACGAGACCTTCTACGCCCGCATCATCAGCGACCTCACCGAGCGGGGCCAGCTGACCACCGACCAGGGCATCGCGGCCAAGGCCGACTGACACAGCAGATCAAGCCGCCCGGTTCGTTGATCGAGCTTGTCGAGATCACCAATTCCGAGGTTTCGACAAGCTCAACCAGCCGAAGACTTCATCGGGGCGATCCAGCCTGTCGAAATCACCAGTTCCGAAGTTTCGACAAGCTCAACCAGCCGAAGACTTCATCGGGGCGATCCAGCGTGTCGAGATCAGCAACTCCGGGGGTTTCGACAAGCTCAATCTGCCGACGATCAGGGTGCGAGCAGCGATGCCAGGTAGTCGCCGTAGCCGGACTTCGCCAGAGCCGCGGCGCGCTGGGCCAGCCCCTCGTCCGACAGGAAGCCCTGGCGCCAGGCGGCCTCTTCGGGGCAACCGACCTGCAGGCCCTGCCGGGCCTGGATCGTGCGGACGAAGTTGCTGGCGTCGTTGAGCGAATCGAAGGTGCCGGTGTCGAGCCATGCGGTGCCCCGC